>Ga0070681_10001055_pt1 | contig 23442 bp, 18 predicted proteins | sample KBSC83BmetaG_FD_65650 | JGI IMG/M metagenome (GOLD analysis project Ga0070681, IMG submission 65650) | Corn rhizosphere microbial communities from Kellogg Biological Station, Michigan, USA - KBS C8-3B metaG | ecosystem: Host-associated > Plants > Roots > Rhizosphere | place: USA: Michigan...
GCTCCTGCTGCTCGTCGCGCTGCTCGCCGCTTATCTACCAGCCCGCCGCGCCCAACGCGTCGATCCGATCGTGGCGCTGCGTGCGGAGTAGCCCCTTGTCATCCCGAGCGAAGCCCTTCCTGTCATCCGGAGCGAAGCCCTTCCGGTCATCCCGAGCGAAGCCCTTCCGGTCATCCCGAGCGAAGCGAGGGATCTGCTTTTCGGCGCCTCGACGTTACGATGGCATCCAGAGTGAACAAAACCTGTACGCGAATTACGCGAATGAACTGCACGAATCCAACCGTGGAGGAGTACAGCTCCTCGCTCAACGAGCCGTGATTTTTTTGGGGCGCGCCGAATACCGATCGGTGTGCAGTTCAACAAAGAATCCCGGCGCGTTGCGAGAGGAGCCCTCACCCCTCGCGGAGCGATTCGCAATAGATTCGCGTGATTCGCGTCCCAGCTGTTGTTCCGCCTGGATGCCACCGAAGCATCCACGCCACGAGGAGCAGACCAACAACGGATGAATTCGATGCCTGACGAAATTGGTACCAACCGACGGGAATTCCTGAAGGGTATGGCCGTGGCAGCGGGTGGGCTCGCGGTCGCCGGACGAGTCGACACGGCGTTCGCCTCTGGCCTAACGACAGCGGCGACGCGACAGGCCGCGGCGCCGAATTGGGCGGGTCAGATCGGTCTCGAGCTCTGGACCGTGCGGGACCTCACGGCCAAGGATTACGTCGGCACGCTCGAGAAGGTCGCGAAAATCGGCTACAAGGAAATCGAGCCCGCCAACGGCTACGCGAACATGGCGCCGAAACAGTTTCGCGCGCTGCTGGACCGGCTCGGCCTCAAGATGCCGAGCACCCACTCGGGCGTCACCGTTGGCACGGACGCGGAGATGGAGAAGCAGCTCGCGGGCTTCAAGGTCATGGGCATCCAGTACGCCAGCCTCGCCGAGCCGCGACCCGCGGGCCGTGCAGGCGGGGGCGGCAACGCCAGTCGCACCGCTGCCGCTGGTCGCGCGGGCGGCCTGCGTGCCAGCACTGACACGACGACGCGGAGTCCCGGAGCAGAACGCCAGGCGATGCAGCAGTTCGTTCGGAACATGGTGCAGGCTCGAGCCGCCGAGGACGTGAAACACGAGGCGGCGCGCTACAACCGGATCGGCGAGCTCGCGCGGAAGTTTGGTATAAAGTTGCTCATCCACAATCACACGGCCGAATTCGTGCCGTGCAAGAACTCACCCGACGTCCCCTACACCATCCTGCTCAACGAGACCGATCCCGAGCTCGTCGTCTTTCAGATAGACATCGGCTGGGCCGTCGTCGCCGGACAGAAACCGGTCGAGCTCTTTCAGAAGTATCCGGGCCGCTTCGTTCTCTGGCACGTGAAGGATGTCGCCGGCTTGAAGTTGCTTCCGGCGCTGCCGGACCAGGGCGGACGGATGGCCGAAGCGCGGCTCGTGCCCGTGGGCCTCGGCGAAGTCGACTATGCCGACATCTTCAAGCACGCCGACGTCGCCGGCATGAAGCACTTCGTAATCGAACAGGACTCGGCGGCAGACTGGGGCGACTCCATCGCCGCGGCGCGCGTGAGCTACGAGCACCTTCGCGCGACGCTCGCAAGCACTGCGACCGCCGCCAGTCCTGCTACTCCCCGTCCGCGCTGACCCAGGGATCGCTCGTCAGCCAGGTCGAATCCGGGGCGTAGAGAAACACCATGCCGCCGTTCGCGAGCTTCGGCAGGAGCTTGCGCGCGCGCGACTGCTCCATCGCCGGACAGCCCTCGCTCCGCCCCGCCTTCGACGGCGTGACGTATGGCGCGCCATGCGCCACAACGCGACGCGCGAACGCGTTGTCGTTGAATCCGTCGGACACGCCGACGAGCCGCAGACCGATCGAGCTGTAGCGTCGACCGCCCGAATTCCCGCGGAACCGATAAGTCGCTGCGGTGAGGTACAGCCCGAGCGACGTCGCCGCGCTTCCGATGGCATTCGAGAATCGTGTCGGGATGCCGTCGCGCGCCGGCGCCGACCCGCGGCCGTGCGCGACGGTGAACGGCCCGTCGAGACGCTTGAGCAACCTCATATCGAAGACGTAGCCGCGCGGTGTCGTGCTCGGCAGCCCATAGTCGACGAAGTAGAGATATGGATTCCGCACGTCGTCGGGATGCGCCGCCTTGAACGCGAAGTAGCTGTGCACCGCGTCGGTGAGCGCGTCAGGCGTGCTCAGCGGACCAACGGCATCGTCGAGCGCATCGATGGCTCGGCGGGTCATCGCATTGATCGCCGACACCCGGTGCTTTACGCCGGTCGAATCCGCAGCGGCCGCCGTGTCGACCGGGGGTCGAGCTCCGGTCGCGGTGAGACGGCGGCTGAACTTTAGGTGGGACGGTGCGAACTGCGCGCCAGTGAACAGTAGCGCGCATGTACCAATGAGCGCGCTCTGCAGGTACTTACGTCGATTCATTGGAGGCTACAGACGGCGGGAACAGCGGTGCGATCTGAGCACAATGTACTCTCCGTGCACCGCTTCGTGCAACGCCGGTCCTGCCTAACGATTGGCCGTGCTCGCCGCCGTGACCGGCGTCCCGATGAAGTTCCGAACCGAGCCGATCCGATCAACCCGCCAACCGCGTTGCCTAACGCGGTCGCGGATGTAGTCGAGCTGCACGGGACCGGCCGGGAAGGCGTAGGCCCAGCGGAGCGCAGGAACGTAAACGAGCGACGCCCCTGGAAAATCCGGCAGATCGATCGTCTCCACCCTTACCGAATCCGTCCCGACGCGAATCCATGCGTTCTGCGTCAGCGGGCGAATACTCGTCGTCGGCGCCGACCAGCCGCGCAACGCCGCGGCGGCAAAGGGCCGCGCCGAGCTCGTTACCCACGTCGACATTCGCTCACGGGCGAGCCAGGCGACGCCACCGGCACCCGTCGGCGCGGTAATCAATGCTCCGGCAATCGCGGCGCTCGAGTCGGCACGGTGCAAAAAGGCGACGCTCCGCTCGATCGAGAGCGGCGCCGTACCAGCCTCCACGAGCAGCCAGCGCCCGCCGACCTTCACGGCACCAGTCGGCGTCCCCGGCGCGCCGAAGAGCGCGAAGCCGCCGTCGACGATCCTCGCCGAGTCCATCGGGAGGTCGAACATCGGCTTGCGCGATGCCGCGAGAAACGCCGCCCGCAGCGAATCATTCACCGTGAGCGACTCGGCTGGGATCGACGGATTCACGGCGAGGGAGATCGTCGTCATTCGCTTGTATGGCCGGCCGACGCGCGCCACGTCCAATTGCATCGGCAGCACGAGTGACGAGCTCGGGATCTTCCTCCAGAGCGAATACGTGATACTCACGTCCATCACGCCCCACGGCGCGAGGCCGAAGTCGCTCGGCTGCGCCGCCCGAAAGCTCGCGCGGGCGAGAAGGCCATCGGTCCGCCGGAAGTGGAGCGTCGGCCGGAACTTCCCCACGGTCGCGGTGACGCGTGCGTACCTCGTGCCGTCGATGAGGGTGTCCGGCAGCGCGCGGGCGTCCGCGGCTTGGTGCGCGAGAGCGAGCACACGCTCGGGCGCGAACGTGAATACCTCGTCGCGCTCGTCGACATACGCGACATTCTGCGGACGCCACCGTCCGTTCAGCTCCATCGCCGCCACCGAGTCCGCGACGAGGTCGACGACGCCCGATGTCCCGTTAGGCGAGAAGAAGCGGCGGCTGTAGCGCCATGCGGGAATCGTGTAGTCGCGCAGCTCCGTGCTCAACTCGTAGCTGAGGATCACCGGCGGACGATCCGTCGCGAAGTCGGTACGCTGCCATTCGGTCATGACCTCGAGTCGCATGCGGTCGACCGCGGTGAGGGCCGCGAGGCCGCCCATGCGCGCGATCGCCGTGTCGAGAATGGCGCGCGCGGCGGTATCGGGCGCAGCAGAGCTCACGAGAAGTGCAAGGATGCCGGCGACAATCATGTTCGAGTGGGTTGGAGGGAAGTGCTCCAACCACACTATCCGTCGTGCCCTCAGCGGCCAGCGTCGCTGTCGCGAACGGTCGCGGTCGTGTTGCGAACGGCGTCGACGAGACGCGCCAGCTCGCCGCGGCGTCGCCGACTCACCGGGATCGTTGCCCCATTTCGGAGCTCGACCACCACGTTCCCACCCGCATGTCGCACTGCGATCACCGCGTCGCGTGGCACGATGTACGACCGATGCACGCGGACGAACTGCGCTGGCGAGAGTGACTGCTCGAGGTCGTCGAGCGGCCTGCGAACGAGATAGCGGCGACCACCTGCATGCACGGCCGCGTAGACGTCGTCCGCCGCGATGAGCTCGACCGCGGCCACGGGAATGATCACGTCGCGATCGCCGACGCGCGCCACCAGCCGATCGCTGTAACGCGACTCAGCGTCGGCGAGCGCGCGGTACCGCGCTGCATCGGCATCCGTGGCGAGACGCGCGCGCAGGCGGTCGAGCGCCGCGTCCACCCGTTCCTCGGTGACGGGCTTGAGCAGATAGTCGACCGCGCCACGCTCGAATGCCGGCACACCGAACTCCTGATGCGCCGTCACGAACACGATCAATGGCCCATCGGCGACCGCCGCGGCATCGAGCCCCGACAGCTCCGGCATCCGAATGTCGAGGAGGGCGACGTCGAAGGACCGCAGCGCAAGCATCTCGCGCGCTTCCGCGCCGTCGCTGCACTCCGCCGCGATGACGACGTCCGGGTGTCTGACGAGCAGCTGCGTCAGCGCCCGTCGCGCGAGCGGCTCGTCGTCGGCGATGAGCACGCGCATATGCCTAACGAAGTACGAGCTCGCCGGCGTCCGACGTCGCCGCAACTCGACGGAGCGGCAGGGTGACCTCCACCGCGACACCCACGCCCTCAGCGCCTGCGCCAACACGGAGTGCCGCGCGATCACCGTACAGGTGCGCGAGGTGCAGTCGCGAGTTCGTCAGGCCCACGCCACTGCCGCGGGCTGGCGCCGACGCGCCGCCGAGTCCCACGCCATCATCCACGACCGAGAGATGCAACGCGCCGGAATCGGCGCGTGCCGAGATGTCGATCGCACCACCTCGACGGCGATCGAGAATGCCGTGCTTGATCGAGTTCTCGACGAACGGCTGCAGCACGAACTGCGGCACCACGGCGTCGAGCAGCTCCGGCGGCACGTCGCACGTCACCTGCAAGCGATCGCCGAATCGTAGCTGCTCCATCGCGAGATATTGCCGCGTGAAGGCAATCTCGTCGCCGAGCGACACTTCGTGTCGCGCGCCGCCGTCGAGCGTCGTGCGCAACATATCGCTCAGGAGACCCAACGCCGCCACCGCTCGGCCGTTCTCCGAGTCGCGGACGAGCGCCATGATCGCATTGAGGCTGTTGAAGAGAAAATGCGGACGCAGCTGCATTCGGAGGGAGGCGAGCTGCGCCTCGGACAACTGCTGCGCCAATCGGGCCGCGTCGCGCTCGCGCACGCGGAGTCGAGCCCGATCGGTAAGGCTGTAGACAATGCCGACCACGGCGGCATAGACGACGACCGTGAACGGCAGCCCGGAGAAGAACCAGTTCCGCAGCGCGACGAGAAACCCTCCACGTGAGGGTCGCAGCCAGAGCCCGACGGCCGCCCAGACTGCGGACGCGGCAAGCGCGATGAGGAGGAAGCACACGGCGTGCGCGAGCACGCTGCGCGCGCGCACTGGGCGCGCGAGCGGCGCGCGCATCGCCACCCGCGCAATCAGCGGCGTGCACAGCGCCCACGTGTACCAGCCAGGCGCCTCAGTGGCGACCGCGCGCCACAGCTCGATTGGATGCCCGGCGAGGCGCGCGAAGGTGACTGTCTCGAAGGTCGAAAGGAGCGCTGGTACGGACCACGCCGCGAGGACGAGCCAGGGCGAGAGGACGGAGGTCGGTTCATCTCGCTGATCTCTGCCTAGCTCCTTCGAGAGCCTCATTGTTGCCGTTCCATTGCCTCGGCTGTCGCGAAACTCTGACGTCTGTCTCCGTCCTCATTGTACGCCGCCGCGCGCAGTCTGGACAGGATGTGCTACTCGCAACGGAGAAGGGGCCGCCAACCCGAGGTTGACGGCCCCTTCAGCATAAAGGCTCTGCGTAGTTACGGCGCTACCGCGTGCGCACGATCGTCGCCCACAAGGCACCAGGTGGCATCCAACCATTTGACGTTAGGCGAATCGCAGCTTCCTTTCCGGCGACCACCGAAAATTGGAGATACGCACTGCCACCGCCTCGCAGAGACAGCGTCGCGGGGACGTCGTCGGAGAGCACGTGGACGGCGCCGAGAAGCGGATATGCCTGTGCTGCCGTCGGTAGCGCCGGATACGCCGAGCGAAAGTTCCAGCTCGGCTGCGCGTACATGGCATCGATCCCCGACGTATCGTCGTCCGTGTAGACCGAGACGGACCAGGCATCGAGCATGGCCCCAAGGTCGCCGCCGAGGACGTTGAACAGATTGTCGAATCCGCCCGCGGGCGAATTGGTGAGGCGCAACCACAGGTCGCTCTCGGCAGATGCACTATGATCGGCCGCGTAGCGCAGGAACATCCACATGGCACCGCTCGTCCCCGCATCGAAGTTGGACGAATATGGCGAGTAGCTTTGCGGGTCTCCGAGAAACACGGCAAGCCGGGAGAAGTTGGGCGCCATGTACATGCTGAACAGCCCATCGAACGGCTGCGTGCCGAACCGATCGCCGCCAATGTTCTGACGAGGCGCGAGCCCGGCGGCACGATAGAAGACCAGCTCCTCGGCGATGTCGCTGAGTCCCTCATTCAACCAGGGCTCCTCGTCGGTGTACGCGTTGTTCACGTACAAGCGTCGACCGAAGTTGACGAGGTGCTGATTCTCGTGCGCGAGCGTGCCTATCGTTAGGCTGTCGACGAGGCCGACGGACATCTTGTTGCCGTTGACCACGCCGTCGGGATCGGGCACGGGCATGTAGAACATCTCCCGCTCGTTGCTCGATGGGCAGTATGCCTGGCCGGAGTAGTACTGCGGCAGCAGATCGCGCGGATGAAAGTAGCCCGCGACCATCGAGCTTCCGTCAGCCGCCGAGAGCGCGTTCACGGAACGGGTGAAGAAGATCACGACCTTCCCATTCGCGTCGATGTCCGTCGGCGTGCCGAAGTTCGCGTCTTCCACCGGTACGATGAGCGTGTCATACGCCATCGCGAACCGGCTGTAATCCGCATCGGTGAAGCCGCCGGTTGGGTTACCGGTGTCGGCAACGACGATCGCGCGCGCACTCACGGCGGCGACGCGCCCCGTGCGATTGGTGATCGAGGTGCAACCATCCGGATTGGTGTTGAGCTGCACCAGGTCACCGACGGTCAGATACCCGGGGACGCTCGCCATGTTTGGAGCGAGGGCCCGCCGCGTGAATTCTGCGCGCGCTCTACCAGCAAGGGGCATGAGCTGGCGTTGGCCCATCTCCCGAAGGCGGCGATCGAAACCGAGACTGCGCTGGACCGAGCCAGAGCTGTACAGCGAGCGGTTCGCCATCGGCACGCGCGCTGGACCAGGAGCGAGATCGAACAAGCCCACTCCCGTTACCTCTACCGGCAGGATACTCGCGCCACTCGAGGTGCCATGCCACGGCACGACGACATACTCATCGCCGCCGCCCGCCGACGTTATGCAGGCGCCATCGCTCATGCTGACGTCGATTGCCTGCCCGACGGAGAGTGCGACCGGCGGCGCGTACCCCAGACACGGTGAGGCATTTGGATTTGCGACCACGACGTACGCGGTGTCCGCCTTACCAGACGCCATGGCAATTGCGCGCCCGACAGACAGAGCCTTCAGGCCAGTCACGAGACCAGACTGATCGATCGTGAAGACGTCCGGGTCAGCTGACGTCCACGTGAGCCCCGCATTTGAGAGCCGAGTGCCGGCATCGTCGTACAATGCCGCGCGCAGGCGCACGGTGTCGCCAACCGCGGCGAGCCGCACCTGGCCCGGAGTAATTACGAAGCTGGTGCTCGTCGTGCTCCCGCCACCGCTCGGCGCCGAGACTTCGGTGCACGCCGAGGCGGCGCATAGGAGGACGATGGAGCAGCGGACGAAGGTGCTGCGGCGACGCGTCGAGATGGACTGCATGATCATCCCGCCGCGTTCACCATGTCGAAGATCGGCAGGTACATGCTGACGACCATGCCGCCGACGACCACGCCGAGGAAGACGATCATCAACGGCTCCATCATCGCCAGCAGGCCGCTCACTGCCGCGTCCACCTCTTCGTCATAGAAGTCCGCGATCTTCGTGAGCATCTCGTCCAGACCGCCCGTCTGTTCACCGACGGCGATCATCGAGATCACCATCGGCGGGAAGACCGCGCTCTTCTTGAGCGGCGCGGAAATCGTTTCACCGCCGGCGATCGAAGCACGCGACTCCATGATCGCGTCCTGAATGACGCGATTGCCCGCCGTTTTCGCCGTGATCTCGAGCCCGTCGAGGATCGACACGCCAGACGAGATCAACGTGCCTAACGTGCGGGTGAAGCGCGACACGGCAGACTTCCGGAGCACGTCGCCGAGGATTGGCGCTTTGAGCATCAGCTTGTCGATCGTCAGCTTCCCGCCCGACGTCGCGTAGTAGTTCTTGAGCAGGTAGAAGAGGCCGAACATCCCCGCGCCGACCGCCCACCAGTACAGCTTCAGGAAGCGCGACATGCCGATGACGATGCGCGTCGGCAGCGGAAGGGCCATGTTCACCGACGCGAACATGTTCTCGAACACCGGAATCACGAATACGAGGAGCACGGTGATCGCAATCGCGGCCACGCTCATGATGACGCCGGGGTAGATCATGGCGCCCTTCACCTTGCGGACGAGGGCGTCGTTCTTTTCCATGAACACCGCGAGTCGCATCAGGATCGTGTCGAGAATACCGCCCGCCTCACCGGCGGCGACCATGTTCACATACAGCTCGGTGAACGCGTTCGGATGCTTCCGCAGCGCGTCGGCGACCGTGTTTCCGGACTCGACGTCGAAGACGACCGCCTTCGTGACGTCCTTCAGCGCCTGGTTCTCGCTCTGGTTCGCGAGAATGTCGAGCGCCTGCACGAGCGGCAGACCAGCGTTGATCATCGTCGAGAACTGACGAGTGAAGATCACGATGTCGCGCATCGGGACCTTGCCGCCCTTCTTCTTCTTCGGCGCCTCGTCGATCTTGACGACGTTCAGTCGCTGCTTCCGCAGCTGCGCGACGGCCTCTTCCCGGCTCGGCGCGTCGATCGTCGCGTTTTTCAGCTCGCCGTTGATGGCGCGAGCGCTGTATGTGTAGACCGGCATTCTGATATCCTCGTTTGGCAGAGGGCCGTGGGCGGAGGGCAGAGGGTGATCCGTGTGAAGTTCACCCTCTGCTCTCTACCCTCTGCCCTCTACCGTTTCAGTCCCAACGGCTTCCCGCCACCCGCCGCTGCCTTCTTCGGCTCGTCCATACCATCCAGGCCGTCGATCTGCATGTTGCACATCCGGGCGAGCTCGATGGGATCGTGCGACGCGCGGATCACGTCTTCCCACGCGACTTCGCGCGTCATGTACAGCTGATAGAGCGCGTCGTTCATCGTCTGCATGCCGTACTTCTTTCCGGACTGCATCATCGAGTAGATCTGGTGGATCTTGTCCTCGCGGATGAGCGCCCGGATTGCCGGCGTGACGGCGAGAATCTCCGCTGCCATCGCGCGGCCGCGGCCCTTCGCCTTCGGCAACAGCGTCTGCGTGATGACGCCCTCGAGACAGAACGCGAGCTGCGCGCGCACCTGGCCCTGCTGGTGTGACGGGAAGACGTCGATGATACGGTTGATGGCTTCCGCCGCCGAGTTCGTGTGGAGCGTCGCGAACGCCAGGTGGCCGGTCTCGGCAATCGTTAGGCCCGCCTGAATCGTTTCGAGATCGCGCATTTCGCCGATGAGCACGACGTCGGGGTCCTGACGCAGCGCATACTTCAGCGAGGCCTGGAAGCTCTTCGTGTCGCTCCCGACCTCGCGCTGATTGACGATGCAGGACTGATGGCGATGGATGAACTCGATCGGGTCTTCGATCGTGATGATGTGGCCCTTCTCCTTGCGGTTGACGCGGTCGATCATTGCCGCGAGCGTCGTCGACTTGCCGGAGCCGGTCGGGCCGGTGACGAGAATGAGCCCGCGCGGCTTATCCGAGAGATCCGCCATCACCTTCGGGAGCCCGAGCTCCTCGAACGTGCGGATCTGGAAGGGAATCTGTCGAATGACCATCGACACGCAGCCGCGCTGCTTGAAGACGTTGCCACGGAAGCGCGCGAGATTCTGGATGCCGAACGAGAAATCCAGCTCGTCCTCCATCTCGAACTTCTTCTTCTGATTCTCCGTCAACACCGAATACGCGAGCTGCATGCAGTCCTTCGGCTGCAGCACGCTGTCGATGTTCGAGTTCGTGATGTCGCCGTCGACGCGCACCTTCGGCCGTTCGCCGGCCGTGATGTGCAGATCCGACGCGCCCCGCTCGATCATTTCTTCGAGCAGGACGCGGAGGTTGAGGCTGGATTGTGCTGCGTTGGGAGCTGTCATTTCTCTGGCTGTTGGGTGGGACGCGGGACGGGGGACGTGGGACGCGCACAACGGTGGCGCATCCCGCACCCCGCGTCCCGCGCCCCGCTCAGGCGCTCGTTTCTCGAATCATCTGCTCGACCGTCGTGATGCCCTTCAACACCTTCATCCACGCATCCATGCGGAGCGTGAGCATGCCTTCCTCGATCGCGCCGTCGCGGATCTCGGCGGCGCCCGAGTTCATGATGATCAGCCGGCGAATCTTCTGACTCATCGGCATCACCTCATAAACACCCTGACGTCCCTTGAGGCCCGTACCGGCGCAGGTGTCGCAACCGGTCCCTTTGAAGAAGCCGAGGTCCCCGATGGCGGTGTCGAGCGTCGCGTGCTGGAGCCCGGCCAACGCTTCCTTGGTCGCCTTCGCTTTTGCGTTGGCGATCGCGTCGTTCGTGAACCGGAGATCGCGGAGCGTGGTCGCGCGGGTTACCTTCGCGCCCGCGAGCTCCTCGTCCGACGGCTCGTATTGTGTGCGGCAATTGCTGCAGATGCGGCGGAGCAGTCGCTGCGCGAGCACCAGATTGAGCGCCGACGCGACGTTGAACGGCTCGAGGCCCATGTCCAACAGTCGCGTCACCGTTTCCGGCGCCGAGTTCGTGTGCAGCGTCGAGAGCACGAGGTGACCGGTGAGCGCGGCCTTGATCGCGATACCGCCGGTTTCCAGATCTCGAATCTCGCCGACCATGATGATGTTCGGATCCTGCCGCAAGAACGCCTTCAGCGCCGCGGCGAAGGTCATGCCCACCTCGTTGCGCACGAGCACTTGATTGACGCCGAACATGTTGTACTCGACGGGGTCCTCCGCCGTCATGATGTTGACGTCGATCTGGTTGATCTTCGCGAGCGCGGAGTACAGGGTCGTCGTTTTACCAGAGCCTGTCGGACCCGTCACGAGCACCATCCCGTACGGGTTCATGACGGCTTCCATCAGGTCCTTCTCGGCGCGCGGCTCGATGCCGAACTTCTCGAGGTCGAGCGTCAGGTTGCCCTTGTCGAGAATTCGAAGCACGATCTTCTCGCCGAAGAGCGTCGGCAGCGTCGAGACGCGGTAATCGATGACCTTGTTCCCGACCTTCAGCTTGATGCGGCCGTCCTGCGGCACGCGACGCTCGGCAATGTTGAGCTGCGCCATGATCTTGAAGCGCGAGATCAACGCCGCCTTGAGCTTCATCGGTGGCTTCATGACCTCCGACAGGGCACCGTCAATACGGTACCGGACGCGGAGCTCGTGCTCGAAGCATTCGAAGTGGATGTCCGAAGCGCCGCGCCGAACGGCGTCGGTGAGGATGGCGTTGATCAGCTTGACGACGGGCGCGTCGTCGATGTCGGCAGCGCCGGCGTCCTCGTCCTGCTCCTCGATGACCTCGACGTCCGAGTCGACCTCGATCTCGTTCATCAGCTTCTCGAGGCGCTGCTCGTCCTGCGAGCCGTAGATCTTCTCGATGACGTTGCGCAGGGTGAACTCGCCCGCGATCACCGGGAAGATGTCGTAGCGCGTGATGAACTTGAGATCCTCGAGGACGCCGAGGTTCGTCGGATCCGCCATCGCGATGGTGAGCGTCCGGCCATCGCGCTTGAGCGGAATGACCAGGTTCTTCACCGCGAGCTCCGTCGGGATCATCTTCGCGATCTTCGGATCCACCTCGAAGCGCGCGAGATCGATGGCGGGCATCTTGTACTGCCGCGCCAGCATCTTCGTCAGCTCGTTTTCTTCGATGAACCCGAGCTTGATGAGATTGTACCCGACCCGCGTCCCGCTCGCGCGCTGCTCTTCGAGCGCGCGCGCGAGCTGCTCGCGCGTGATGAGCCCCTCACGGACGAGGAGATCGCCGATTCGCTCGATGGCGACGACGGGTGCTGCCATTGCGCGGGCGGGGTGAGTGACGGAGGACGAGAGTAACCGGGGCTGGGAACGAGCGGCGGGACGGACCCGTTAGGCGCTCGCGCCGCGCCGCGTCCCCTTCGCCGAGCTCGCGAGGCACGGTGTGCGCTCTGGCGCTCGGTGGCCGAAGAGTCCGTCGGCGTGGCACTTGGAGGACGCGGGGTGCCCGAGAACGTCACCAGGGTATCGAGTCGCGCTGCGAGCGCTGGGCCGATCCCTTTGACCCGTCTCAGGTTCGCGAGTGAGCCAAATGGTCCGCGCTTTTCGCGGTCGGCAACGATTCGGCGTGCCATCACCGGACCGACGCCTGGCAGCGCGTCCAGCTGTGCGGCCGTTGCCACATCGACGTCAACCTTCGCGCGCGGCAACATCGGGCCGGCGTTGCCGTTAGGCAGGCGCGGCACCGTCACGGTATCCAGCCCGGACAAACTGTCCGGCAGCGCGCGACGACGGCCGCGCGCCGTTCGCGACTTGGTCTTGCCTTTCCCCTTCCCCTGCTTCGCTCGGCGCGCGGAGTCGACGGCAGCGAGCTGGCCGTCCAGCGCGCGCGCGTCGGCCGCGGGCACGGCGTCGATCGTTCCCACGGCCCGCAACGCGCGGACCGATGCGCCTAGCAGACCGACGCTGGCCAGGAAGAGGAGGGCTTTTTTTTCGGCGGGAGTTGGCATGAGCAGAGTGTAACGGCACTGCTCTTTGCCTCACGCATCCTTTGGTTGCCTGTCGTACCAGCTGATAGCAGGAGTGGGCGGGTGTCGGTGCGCTCGATAGCAGGAGCGGGTTCGCTCCGCGGCACTATGTGAAACGCTGCGCAGAGATTGCCGGAGCTGCAGCGAAAGTTGGGTGATCGCGAGCGGGGGTTCCGGAGGGGCAGCTATCCGGCAATGCTGCCATTCGGTGTACCAGGCCTAACGCGGCACGGAGGCGATGGCAGCATTGCCATAGTGCCCCGGAGGAATCCCCGCCCCCGATCATGCCACACCCACAGCAATCAGTAGCAAGGAGCTCGCAGCGGTGAGCAACCAGCACCTAACAGCTCCTAACGAGTCACCAGCGTGACGGCGACATCTCCCACGACCTGGAGGCTCCGCGCCGAAACCTTGTCGAAGGTGTCCTGCAGCGTGTGGTGGAGATTGTCCGCGCCCGGCTCGCACCCGACTTCGTTCTGGAGGCAATAATCGAAGTCGCCCACGTCGATCACGCGAAGCCCTCGTCTGAGGAGCGGCACGTGATCGTCCGTCATCGCCTGCTTGTTCACGTCGATGAAGTACTTGCCGTAGCCGAGATCGTCCGCGGTCGACCACACCCGGCTCACTATCTCCGGCGCCTGCGCGACGGAATTCGACTCCTGATAGATCTGCAGATTCTTGTCGCCGATCATGTCGAAGAGCACGCCGAAGATCGGGCGGTAGTCCGGTGATGGGAGGTGGTTCGCGAAGTACGTCGATCCAATGAGGACGTCGTACGAGACCGTGAGCGCGCTGTCGGGATTGTAGCCGTCGAAGCTGCCGTAGTCCTCGCCGTCCACGAAAAGCAGGTCGACGCCGTACAGCGGCTTCGTCTTCTTGAGCGCGTCGGCGATGCCCATGAGGAGCGCCACGCCCGCCGCGCCGTCATTCGCGCCGGGAATCGGCAGGCGCTTGTTGCCGAGGTTCAGGTCTTCGTCGGCGGTGGGCCGCGTGTCCCAGTGAGTGACGTAGAGGACGCGTTGCGTCGCCGACGGGTTGATCCGGGCGAGGATGTTCCGCAGGGGCAGCGAGTCGCCCTTTGCGGTGACGTGCGTCCAGCTCTGCACGACGACAGTGTCTGCCCGCTGCTTCATCTGCGCGACGATCCAGTCGCCGGTCCGGCGCGCAGCGGCGGTGCCAGGGACGCGTGGCCCGAAATCGAGCTGGGTCTTCACGTAGGCGAGCGTCGCCTCGCCGTTGAATGTCGTGCGCGGCCGTTGGAACCGCTCGCACGCGCCCAGCGAGAGGATGAGGCAGGCAACGATTGGCAGAGGCAGCGGTCTTCTCACGAGTGGGACGATAAGAGGACGTGTCGACGGAGGATGGGTTACCTGGCGGGCAGAGCGCAGTGGGCCGAGAGCAGAGGGTGAACTGCACACCGTCCTTCCACTCTCCGCGCTCCGCCCACTGCCCTCTGCCCAGACCCGCGTCATGGAGCTTGCAATATCAGGGGCGCCTTATGGAACTTACGCGCGCCCTCCGGCGTCCAACATTGTGGAATTACTGCAGTTCCGCGAAACGAGCCCGGAAACGTCGTGAAGATAATCAGCCGCTACGTCCTCAAGGAGCATGTCGGTCCGTTCACGTTCGCGTTGACGGCGCTGACGTCGTTGATGCTCCTCCAGTACATCGCGCGACAGTTCGGCAATCTCGTCGGCAAGGGTCTCGGCTGGCAGGTGATCCTGCAGTTCTTCCTCCTCTCGATCCCCTTCACCGTCGCGATGACGCTGCCGATGGCCGTGCTCGTCGCCGTGCTCTATGCGTTCAGCCGGCTCGCGTCGGAGAACGAGATCACCGCGCTCAAGGCGGGCGGTGTCTCCCTCCGGCAGCTGATGGTGCCCTCGCTCGCGGGAGCGTTCGTCCTCGCCCTCGTGATGATCGGCTTCAACGATCAGATCCTCCCCCGCGCGAACCATCGGCTCGCCGTGCTGCAGATGGACATCTTCCGCACCAAGCCGACGTTCGCCCTTCGTGAGCAAGTTCTCAACACGGTGAAGGAGGGGCAGCTCTATCTCCGCGCCGGCCACCTCGACGAAGGGTCGTCGCGGATGCGGGACGTCACCATCTACGACGTCGCGAATCCCGTGAACCGGCGTACCATCTACGGCGACAGCGGCATCATCGAGCTCGCGCCGAACAAACGCGACCTCCAGGTGACGCTCTTTCACGGGCTGATGGAGACGGTGCCGACGGACAGGCCGGGCCAGCTCACGCGGCTCTACTTCATGCGGCAGCTCATGCGCGTCGTCGGCGTCGCGTCGCAGTTCCAGGAGACCGGCGACGCCGATACCGTCAGCAAGGGCGACCGCGAGATGTCCGTCTGTGAGATGCAGGCCGCACTCGCGAAGGCGGACACGGGCCTTCAGCGCGCACGCTTCGACTCGGTCGAGGCAGCGTGGCTGCGCGACTCGATGGCAGCCGCAACGCCATTGCCGGCCACGGCGATCGGGAACAACGCGCCTCGCCCCAAGCCACCGACCGGTCCCCATCCGAAGGCGGCCAAGCTCACGACGCCATTCGGGATCGGCGGCGCGTACTGCACCCTCCTCGCGGGGGCCGGCCGTATCATCAGCAGCGCGCCAGTCGCCGCGGCGCCGGTGAAGCCACCACCCGCCCCGTCGACGGGCCTCGCGCCTTCCATGGGCGGGGCCCTGGGCAGCAGCGTTGGCATGCCACCCGACCAGCGGCTGAATCTCGCCAAGCTCAACGCCGACCAGGCGAAGCTCCTCAAGAATCGCTACGACGTCGAGATCCAGAAGAAGTTCTCGCTTGCCGCGGCGTGCATCATCTTCGTGCTCGTCGGCGCGCCGATCGCGCTTCGCTTTCCGCGCGGCGGTGTCGGACTCGTGATCGGCGTGAGCCTGTTCATCTTCGCCGTGTATTACGTCGGGTTGATCGGCGGTGAGGAGCTCGCGAATCGCAGCTACATCTCCGCGTTCTGGGCGATGTGGGGCACGAACGTGATCATGACGGTCGTTGGTATCGTGCTCACCTGGCGCATGGGTCGGGAGGCGACAACCGGCCGCGGCGGCGACATCGGCGAGCTGATCGAGACGACCCGAATGTGGTTCGCGCGCGTCGGCCGCAAGATGGGAATTCCACTCGAGCGTCGGAGGAGAGTGGCATGAGCGGGACGAGAGTCGTGGGGAGCGGGGCGCGCTGCCTGCAGGGGCACGCCGTGTCGTGCGACCCGCGGCCCGCGGCCCCCGCCCCGCAACCCCAATCGCTCACACGAGAGTTGCGATATGCGCCTCGTTAGGCCTCTGGATCGATACGTCTTTCTCGAATTCTGGAAGATCTTCGTCTCGACAGCCCTCGGGTTTCCGCTGCTGCTCGTCGTCATCGATCTCACGGACAACCTGAACAAGTACCTCAGCCGCCACTTGCCGCGGCAGAACATCATCATGAGCTACGTCTACTGGCTCCCCGATTCGATGTTCATGGTGCTCCCCGCGGCGGTGCTCTTCGCCACCGTCTTCTCCATCGGGGGCTTCACACGGCACTCGGAGATCACCGCCGCCAAGGCGTCCGGGATCAGCTTCTATCGCCTCATCGCGCCGATCCTCATCGGCGCAATCCTCGCCTGCGGTCTCGACCTCGCTCTGGGTGAGGTCGTGCCGATCACCAATCAGCGACGCGCCGATCTCCTCGAGGAGAAATCAATCGCGACCCAGCAGACGACGCGCTACAACTTCGCCTTTGCCGGCGAGTATGGCCGCGTCTACAAGATCGGCCAGCTCAACACCAATGCCGGCTCGATGGAGCAAGCACAGATCGAGCGCAAAGGCCACGGCGCCGAATACCCGTCCTATGTGCTCACGGCGCGGTCCGCGCGCTACGACGTGAAACGCGGCTGGACGCTCGGCGGCGGCTACCTCGAGGTCGTGCCGGACACCACGCCGACGAGCTTCTCCGTCGCCTTCGACAGCCTTCGCGATCGGCGCCTCACCGAGCGCCCGGTGGAGATGATGGCGAAGCCGCGGAGTCCGGAGGAAATGCGCTACGAGGAGCTCACGCGATTCATTCGCGCGCAGGAGCGCTCGGGCAGCGACGCAAACCTGCTCCGCGTCGAGCGGGCGCTCAAGATTGCGATTCCGGCGACGTGCCTCATCATCGCGCTCTTTGGCGCGCCGCTCGCCACGAGCACGCAGCGCGGCGGCACGGCGTACGGCATCGGCGTCAGCCTCGCGACGACCGTCATCTTCCTCATGCTCATCCAGCTCACCAAGGCGATCGGCGGCAAGGGACTGATCCCCCCCGATATCGCGGCATGGGTACCGGGCATGATCTTCGGCGTCATCGGGCTCGTTCTCATGGCGCGTGTACGGACGTGATGTGCGGGACGGGGGACACGAGGCGCGGGGCGCGCTATGTTCCGTACGCATGTGCATAACGCACCCCGCGGCCCGCGGCCCGCATAACGCCTAGTGGGCTCCACTTTCTATCCGCGCGGAACGGATCTCCGGCCCACGGAGACCTTCCCCGTCGTGCAGCGCACCGGAATGAAGTTCTTCCGGCGCGTCGCGCGCAGCTTCCTCGGCATCTTCCGGCACATCGGCCTCCGCGGCTATTTCCTGCGCGACATCGTGCGCGCGCTGAGCGAGCCAGGCACGTGGGCAGCGGAGATGGTGCGCCAGATGAAGAACATCGGCGTCGACTCCCTGCCGCTGGCGGCGATCGTCGCCGCCTTCATCGGCGCGGTCATCGCGATCCAGATTCGATATCAGCTCTTTCCCGGCGTCCAGCTGTCGCTCGTCGGGCTTGCCTCACGATTGATGATCGTGCTCGAGCTGGGGCCGCTGCTCACGGGCCTCGTCCTCACCGGTCGCGTCGGCGCGCGGATGACGGCCGAGATCGGGACGATGCGCGTCACCGAGCAGATCGATGCCCTCGAGACCCTCGCCTTCGATCCGATCGCGTATCTCGTCGTGCCGCGGCTGCTCGCGGCCATCGTTATGCTCCCGACGCTCGTCATCCTCGCGAACGCCGTCGGCCTGGGGAGCGCCTATTTCATCTCCGTGAATTTCACGCACGTGCCACCCACCGACTTTCGCGAAGGGCTTCGGCTCGGCTACGGCGGCTTTCAGCTGTTTTATAGTTTGCTCAAGGCCACGCTCTTCGGCGCTGCCATCGCGTTCAACTGTTCCTACGAGGGGTACATCACCGAGACCGGCGCGGAAGGCGTCGGCCGATCGACGGCGCGTGCCGTTGTCATCACCTCGGTAGTCATCCTCGTGCTCGACGCAATCACCGCCATTCTGCTCGGACCATTCCTGCAAGCATGAGACGACGCGACGAAGTTGCCGTCGGAATGCTCATCACCGCCGCCATCGCGATTCTCGTCGTGGGCGCGCTCTGGCTCGCCCGCGGCGGGCTCTCCACCGGCTACCCGCTCTACACCCGCTTCCAGTGGGGTCAGAGCCTCAAGCAGGGCCAGCCCGTTCTGCTTGCCGGCGTGAACATCGGCTACGTGAGCGACGTGAAGCTACGCCGTGACGGCTTTCTCGACGTCACCTTCCGCGTCAACGGCGACCAGACGGTGCCGAAAAACTCGGTCGCGACGGTCAAGCCAGTCGGCATCTTCGGAGACGTCGCCGTCGCGCTGACGCCGACGATTCCCGTTTCGCCGCAGAACTACGCCTCCGGCGATACAGTGCCCGCTGGCCAGCCGAGCCCCGATATCGCCCAGATCATGAGCCGTGTCGATTCGATCGGCATGAACGTGCAGCGCATGACGCAGGCGCTGGACATGGAGCTGGTGCAGGCGGGTGGCGTGAAGGATCTCCGAAAGACCATCGCCTCGACCTCCGCGCTCGCCGCGCAGATGCAGGCGATCGCCGCGGAGCAGAATCGCAACCTGACGTCGACCCTCGCTGCCTATCGCCGCGCCGCGACGGCGATCGATTCCGCGCGCATCGACTCGACGCTCCGCAGCTTCTCGTCGACGAGCCAGAACTTCGCGAAGCTCGCGACCTCGCTCGACAGCGCCTCACGCCAGCTCAACAACGCGTTGGCGAAGCTGAACACAGGCGAAGGCTCCGCGGGCCGTCTTCTCACGGACGATTCGCTCTACCGCGACATCCGTCACGTCGTCGGCAGCGTCGATTCCCTGATGAACGACTTCAAGAAGAACCCGCGGAAGTACATCAATCTGCGGATCTTCTAGTCTGTCATCCTGAGCGCAGCGAAGGATCTGCACTCTTCGCGCCTTGCTGGCTTCGATGGCATTCGGACCGAACGACAGCGAAGACGCGAATCACGCGAAGAACTGCACGAATCCAACCGTGCGCCGGTAGCGCTCCTCGCTCAACGAGCCGTGGTTTTTTTGGGGGCGCGCCGAATACCGATCGGTGTGCAGTTCAACAAAATCGTCCCGGCTCGTTGCGCGAGGAGGTCGTCACCCCACACGGAGCGATTCGCAATAAATTCGCGTCATTCGCGTCCCAGCCGTTCTTCCGCGTGAATGCCATCGTAACGTCCAACCACGGGCCGCTTTCCTACCGTCAGATAAAAGACCGGTATTCCGAGGAGCGTCACCGCCATGACGGCGAGCGTCGGCCAGCGGCTCGATGGATCGATGATCGCGTTGGCGAGCAGGTAGATCGTCGCGAGCACGAAGAGCGCCGGCACGACTGGATAGCCCGGCGTCCGGAACGGCGGTTGATAGTCCGGGCGGCGCCGAAGCACATAGATCGACGCGACGCCTAACGCGTAGAACGGGATGATCGCCGTCACGAACGTGTCGGCGAGCTGCTCGAACGTGCGGAGGAGTACGAACGCCGCGCCTAACGCGGCAGCAATCGTGATGGCGACGTAGGGCGTCTGGAACCGCGGATGTACGCTCGCCACGCGCCGGAAGAAGAGCCCGTCGTCCGCCATCGCGAACCAGATCCGCGGCGACGTCAGGATCGAGCCGTTGAGCGTCCCGAACGTCGAGAGCATCACGGTGCTCGACACGAACACCACGCCCCCTGCTCCGACGAGACGCTGCGCCACGTCGGCCGCGACCAGGCGCGATCCGCGAATTTCCTCCACCGGGAGCACCGCGAGATACGCCACGTTCGCCAGCAGATAGATGGCGATGATCGCGATCGCGCCAAGAATCAGTGCGCGGGGCATGTTGCGCCGGGGGTCCTTCACCTCGCCGCTGATGAAGCTGAGGTCGGCCCACCCGTCGTACGCCCAGAGCACCGACACCAGCGCCAGACCGAACGCCGAGATCGAGAAGCTGCCCGCCGGCGCGGCGGGCGTGAAGTGGCCCCCCGTGCGCGGAAAGCCTAACGCGAGCGCGATCAGCACGATGAGGAGCAGGCCGAAGTACTTCGCGATCGTCGTGACGTTCTGAATCAGGGAGCTGAAGCGCACGCCGATGATGTTCACGCCGGCCATCACGACGATCGCGGCCGCCGCGAGATAGTGCGCGTAGGAATCGTACGGCGGGCGTAGCGGGTCGAAGCCCAACACCCGCAGGAAATACTCGGCGAAGGTGATCGCGATCGCGCCCAGCGCCGCGGCGCGAATGATCACCAGCTCCGCCCAGCCGAAGAGAAAGGCGACGAGCCTTCCCCAGCCTTCCCGGAGAAAGACGTAGATGCCGCCTGTGTGCGGAAAGGCGCCGGCGATCTCAGCCAGCGTCAGCGCGCCACAGAGCGCGAGCGCGCCTCCGACGACCCAGACCGCGAGGAGCGGCAGCGGACCGGGCAACCGATCGGTGATGCTCGCCGGCGAGCGAAAGATGCCGGAGCCGATCGTCGTGCCGATGACGACGGCAACCGCGCTCCACAGTCCCAATCGGCGCGGCAGCGCCGAAGGAGGATCGACCGTCGTTGAGTCACGCATGAGGCAGTATGCTAGGGCGCGCGCGCCCATCCCGGAAGGACGAACTGTGTGATTGACCCATGCGGCAGCAGCCGTCACCTTTCCAGTGGCCACAATGCACAACCATTTCGCGCTGTCTCCGATCGTCGCCACGACTCTCTTCTGGGCGGCCGTTCTCGTCTGCGGCGTCGCCCACGTCGCCATCCTCGCTTCCGTTATGCGGTCTGCGCCGCGTCGACGTCTCGAGATCGCCTGGGCAGTGATCCCCGCGCTCGCGCTCGCCGCCGTGCTCGTTATGACCTGGCGCGGGATGCACCCGACCGTTTGATCCGATGCGATCGCTGACTGCTTTGCGCCGATTCTCGTACGCGGCACTGTTCGTCGCCTTCACGCATCTCGTCTTCGGCGGAATCGTTCGCATCTCCGGCTCGGGCATGGGATGCGGCGAGCACTGGCCGCTCTGCTACGGCCATCTCTTTCCGCCGATGGACCGGCCTGACCTCGTCGTCGAATGGACGCACCGGCTGCTCGCGTCCATCCTCGTCCTCACGGTGGTCGCCTTTGCCGTCGTCGCCTGGCGCGCGCGAGCAGAACCGCGCGTCGGTGGGCGAGGGGGCGTCTTGCGTGCGGCTCTCCTCGCTGTGGTCGTCGTGATAACAGCTGCCCTCCTCGGAGCCGTCACCGTCAAGCTCGGCAACCCTCCGTACGCAACAGTCGCGCACTGGCTCGTCGCGATGACGCTCTTCGCTACCCTCGGCGCTGCCGCCATGCGCGCCGGCGCGCTCGGCGGCGGTGCCGCAGTGGGCGAATCCGTGTCGGGCCGCGTTGGCCGCGCCGCCTACGCCGCGGCGGGGATCGCGTTCCTCACCGTCGCCCTCGGCGGTCTCACGGCCAAGCTGCCGAGTGCCGCGATCGCCTGCCGCTCCTTCCCGTTATGCGGTCGCGACGCGGCCGCCGGCATGGAAGCCGTGCACGTGCAGCTCACGCATAGGGTACTCGCGTTTCTCTTGCTCCTGCATCTCGTCGGTGTCGTCGTCGGTCTCTCGCGGCGACGCGGCGAGTCGCGCACCGTGGCGCGCGCCGCGACTGTCGCGCTCGGCCTCGTGATCCTCCAGCTCACCATCGCCGCGTCGATGGTTCTTCTGACGCTCCCGCCCGTCCTGCGTTCGCTCCATGAGGCGGTGGGGATCAGCGTCTGGTTCGGCACGTTCTCCTATGCGTATCTCGCCCACCTCGCGGCGCGCGCTGGTGCGCCGTTAGGCGCGGCGTCGCCGCGGCACACGGTGCGGCGAGGTGCGGTGCCCGAGCGGATCGGATTGTCGTGACTCACGTCGCCGCCTCACCCTCCCGCACCTTCGCGCGCGACCTCGTCGCGCTCACGAAGCCGCGCATCATCTCGCTCCTGCTCGTGACGACGATCGCGCCGATGTTCGTGGCCGGTACGCCGAGTTGGCAACTCGTCGTGGTGGTGTTCATCGGCGGATACCTGATGGCGGGTGGCGCGAACGCGGTGAACATGTACCTGGACCGCGACATCGACGATCGCATGGCGCGGACGCGCCTGCGGCCGATTCCGAGCGGCCGCATGACGGCCCGCGAGGTGCTTCTCTTCGGAATTCTTCTCGCGACGACCGCGACCTATCTCCTCGCGCACTTCGCCAACGTGCTCACGGCGACGCTCGCGCTCGCCGGCTTCTACTTCTACGTCTTCGTCTACACGCGCTGGCTCAAGCGCAGCACGCCGCAGAACATCGTCATCGGCGGCGCGGCGGGCGCCTTTCCGCCGCTCGTGGGTTGGGCTGCAGTGACGGGACGCGTCGATCTCCTCGCGGTCTATCTCTTTCTCATCATCTTCTACTGGACGCCGCCGCACTTCTGGGCGCTCGCACTGCTCAAGCAGCGCGACTACGACCGCGCCGGCGTTCCGATGGCGCCGCTCGTCTGGGGCGAGCGGGAGACGATCCGACAGATGCTCTGGTACACGGGGATTCTCGTGCCCCTCACGATCCTTCCCGTCGTCTTCGGCGCCCTCGGCGTGTTGTACCTCGCCGCGGCCGTGCTGCTCGACGCGGCGTTTCTTGCCGGCGTGCTGCGCGTCGCGCGCCGCGGCCAGTGGATGCCGGCGGCGTGGTCGTTGTACAAATTCTCATTGTTGTATCTGGCGTTGCTCTTCGGCGCGATGGTTGCCGACCGGCTGCTCGTGAGGTGACGCCGCTCGACCTGCACGACGCATCGTCGGGCGAGACCCTCCAGCTGCTCGTTGGCGGCGGCCAGGGCGAGCCCGAGATGCTGCTCCTCATCGAGCGCCCAACGTCGCGCGGCATCGTCCGTGTCCGGTCGTGGACGAGCGAAGATTGGAGCGCCCCGCCGGCGGCCGCCGAGCGAACCGTCGCCGACCTTCTCGCCGACGTCGAGCGCTGGGCCCGCCAACGCCGCGGGCTCAATCATTCGCTGTC
>Ga0070681_10001056_pt1 | contig 23441 bp, 21 predicted proteins | sample KBSC83BmetaG_FD_65650 | JGI IMG/M metagenome (GOLD analysis project Ga0070681, IMG submission 65650) | Corn rhizosphere microbial communities from Kellogg Biological Station, Michigan, USA - KBS C8-3B metaG | ecosystem: Host-associated > Plants > Roots > Rhizosphere | place: USA: Michigan...
TCGCGCCCTGGACGCTTCGATGGCATCCAAGCGGCGTAACAACTGGGACGCGAATGACGCGAATTTTTTGCGAATCGCTCCGCGTAACTGATGACTCCTCGCGCCACGAGCCGGGATTTTTTTTGGAACTGCACACGGATGGATGTCCGGCGGAGTCCAAAAAGATCACGGCTCGTCGAGCGAGGGCACTCACGCGCCCACGATTGGATTCGTGCAGTTCATTCGCGTCATTCGCGTACAGATTTGTTCAGTCTGGATGCCCTCGGAGCGTCCAAGCCACTAGAAGCACGAGCTTAGTCGGCCGCGACCGGCTCTCCGCCAAAGACCGCACCGCGGCGCTCGCGACCGAACCATGCCGCGAGCGCGCCGCCAGCGAACACTATGGCCGCCACGATGCTCATCGCGTTCGCGTAGGTGGTGCGCTCCGCGAAGACCGCCTCGATGTATCCCACAGTGCCGGCAAGCATAACGCCGATCTGATAGGCGAAGCCTGGCAGGAAGCCGCGCACCGAATCCGGCGACAGCTCGTTGATGTGCGCCGGAATCACTCCCCACGCGCCCTGCACCATGAACTGCATAACGAACGCGCCGGCGACGAGCACGGGAATCCCTGGCGCGTGTGCCCAGATCGGAATCGCCAGAATTGCGAGACATAACGCGATCACGATCGCGCGGCGCCGGCCGATGCGATCGGAGATATGGCCGAAGACGATTCCGCCGGTGATTGCACCGACCATCGAGAACGCGGTGAGCAACGAGCGCTTCTGCGGCGTGAAGCCCCAGTCGCGCTGCAGGAATGTTGGATACATGTCCTGTGTGCCGTGCGATATAAAGTTCATCATCATCATCAGCACGACGAGATAGAGAAAGATCTTCCAGTGCGAGACGATGCCGCGGCCCAGCTGGCCCCAGCTCTCATGCTTGGTTCGCTCCCACACCTCCGACTCCTTCACACCGACGCGCACGTACAGCGCAAGCAGCGCCGGCAGGCCGCCGAGAAAGAACAGTGGGCGCCATCCCCATCGCGGGAAGACTACCAGATAGGCGAGCGACGCAAGCAGAAATCCGCACGCGTAGCCCTCCTGGAGAAATCCTGAGAGAATGCCGCGCCGCGCGGCTGGCGCCTTCTCCATCGCCAGCGACGCACCCACACCCCACTCACCGCCCATGCCAATGCCGAACAAGGCGCGCAGGACAAGGAAGGTGGTGAAGTTCTGCGCGAAGCCCGTCGCGACTTCGACGGCCGCGAAGAACACGAGATCGATCATCAACGGCAAACGACGGCCATACCGATCCGCCAGTAGCCCGAAGATGAATGCGCCAACGGGGCGAAAGGCGAGCGTCAGCGAGATCGAGTAGGCGACGTCCTTGTCGCTGCGTCCGAACTCGCTGGCGATGTTGGTGAGCGCCATCGACACGAGAAAGAAGTCGAACGCGTCGAGCGTCCAGCCGAGGAAGCTGGCGGCGATGGCGTGGCGGTGATCGGTTGTGGCAGTGCGTGGTGCGGATGTCGTCACGGAGCTTTTGCGAGAATCGCCGACGCGCGGTCGAACTGCTGCGCCGCGCGCCGCACGGTCGGATCGAGGAGCGCGGCTACACGATAGTAGCCGGTATCCCCGAACTTCGCTCGTGCGAGCGCTCGCGTCAGCACATGCTGGAGCTCCGTGTCGACGTCATCCCCGGTCGGAATCACCACACCCTGCTGCGACGCGAACGACCGGAACTCGGCGATGGCTGTCGCCGGCACGGCGGGCTTCGCGGCGAGGGCGTCCAGAGTGGCCGGGATGCCGACGTTCGCCGTGACGTAACCGCCGATCCACTTCAGTACGAGATCGTTCTCGCGCACCCGAGCGAGCCAGATCGGCAGGGCATCGTCCCCGCCGAGCCTAACGTCAGGGTAGATGCCGCCGCCGCCGTAGACGACGCGCCCCTGATCGGTCTTGCACGACGGCCGGCCAACGGTGTCACGGTCGGCGCCGGCGAGCCGGTAATAGTCGCGCCGGCTGATCGACCGATACTGCCGTTGAATGATCCGCCCGCACGGCGTGCGCACGTGGCCGATGACGAGCTCGATGACGGAGCCGTCGGACATCGGGAAGCCGGCCATGAGGAGCGACTTGCCGAAGGTGGGTTGGCCGACGATGAGCGCTCGGTCGTGATCCTGCAGCGCCCCGGCGACGAGCTCCGACGCGCTCGCGGTACCGTCGTTCACGAGGAGCACGATCGGATAGCGCTTCTCGCTCCGCCAGAACGATCGGGAGACTCTCGACGTGTCGGTGACGTCGGCCTTGCGTCCTTCCGCCGTGTAGACGAGGGCGCCCTTCGGCAGGAATTCACCCGCGATGCGCGCGGCCTGGTCGACGCGTCCGCCGCCGTTGTCGCGCAGGTCGATGAGCACACGCGTCATCCCCTGCTTCTCGAGACGGTCGAGCGCGCCGTGCATGTCGTCGGCGACCTTGTCGCTGACGAAGGTCGTGATGCGCACGTAGCCCGTCTGCTGATCGAGCATGAACGCCGCCGGCACCGCCGTGGCTTCATCGACGCGCTCCCGCCTAACGACGCGGTCGACGCGTCCGAGGGAGCCGTCGATCCGGCGCCGCTCGAGGCCGAGCGTCACGTTGGTGTTCTTCGCGCCGGCAAGGCCGATCTCGAGCTCCGTCGGCGACGCCGCGTCGACGGCACGGCCGTCGATCGATACCAGCTCGTCGCCGATGAGGATGTCCTGCTCCGCCGCCTTCGAGCCCGGCTCCACGCTCACGACCACCGGCGCGCCATCGACGATGCGAAAGTTCACAGGAACCGGGTAGAGCTTCCCCTCCCGGAACGCCGCCGCCTTCACCGGATTGAGCCGTATCGCCGGGATGACGAACGAATGCGGGTCGGCCGCGTGGATCATTCCCTCGATCGCCGCCATGAACAGCTCGTGCATGTCGAGCGAGTCGGGGTGGTTCACCCGAATCTGGTTGAGGACCTGACTGAACATCATCAGGTCCTCCGCGGTCGTGCGCGGACGCGTCGCGCGGGCCGTCGAGTCCTGCGCGACAGCTGCGGACGGAACCGCGATGGCGGCGAGTAGTGCCAGGACGGATGCGCCGCGGCGCATCCGGGCACGGCCCCCGTTAGGCGTCCGGCTCACTGATCGCCTTTCGTCATCGCCACGCGCTCCTCCGCCTCCTTGCGCCGGAGATCCTGCAAGCTCGCGCGCGCGAGGAACGTCTTGTACTGCGCCGAGGCCTCGTCCTGCTTCCCGAGCGCGTCGAGCACCTGGCCAAGAACGTAGTACGGCGCCGCGTAGTAGGGATCCGCCTCGATCGCTTTGCGGAGCTGCACCTGCGCGTCCTCGTAGCGACCCGATGTCCCGAGCGCGTAGCCGTAGGTGTAACGAAGGATCGCATCGTCGGGGCGGATCTGTACGGCGAGATCCATCTCGCTCAGCGCCATCGACGTGTCCCTGGCGTTGATCCCGATGTACGCGAGCTGCACGTGCGCCGGGAAATACGACAGGTCTTCCTGCAGCGCCCGGCCGAAGGCTTCCTTCGCCGCGGCGACATTCCCGAGACGCTGATGTATGAGACCGATGCTGTGCTCGAGCAACGCCTTGGATTCGTAGACGTAGACGAGGTCTTTCTTGTCCGTCTTTCGCATCTCTTCCAGGGCGAGTGACAGCTCGGCCAGCGCGCTGTCGGCTTCGCCGAGCTGGAAGAACAGGCGGCCGCGATCGGCGCGAAGACCCGCTTTGTACCGCGCGCGCTTGATCGCCTCGGCGTAGAGGCGCAACGCGTCCTGAAAGCGGCCGTCGCCATACGCCTGCCAGGCGCGCATCGACACCGATGCGTCCTGTTGGATCTGGCGCTCGATGACGAACCGCACCTCGCCGGCGCTGACGTTGTTCCGCCGCGCGTAGTCCTCCGACCAGTTCTGGATGTAGTCACCGAAGAGACGCACATCCAGCTTACGGTAGAGGAATGGATTGATCGTCAGCGAATAGAGATAGAGTGAATCGATCCGCTTCACCTCGCTCGACTGCAGCGTGCGGCGATCCTCCTCGATGTATTTCTGGAAGCGCCACTTGTCCGCCAACAGTAACGCGCACCGCCGGCCGTAGAACGCCTCGGCGGACGTCGGGTCGAGCCGTGCCGCCCAGTAGAATGCGTCGGCCGCGAGCTCAGGGTCGCGATCCAGCTTCTCCAATCCAAGATCGTAGTACGACCGCGAATTGTTGGTGTCCGCGTCGGCGGACAGGTGGGGTCGTTTCGGTTCGTCCTTGCCTTTCTGCGCTTGCGCGACATCGCTCGCGCCGAGCGCGGCGAGTCCCAGTACGAGGATCAGCGGTGAGCACCGCATCTGCTTCCTCCGCGAGGTCAGTGGCTCGAGCCCAGCTACTCTGGTTCAAAGACTCTGATCGCGCAAGGCTGTAACGACAGAGGGCGTGGTGCCCTATGGCACCACGCCCTCGTTCGGCGAAAGCCGCCGACCTAACGACGCGCTATTACTTGCCGCGCTTGATCTGGAGCTTGTCGACGTGGACGTCGAGGTTGTGATTGACGCGAACGCCCGTCTGGCCATCCGCGGCAAAGCCGTGCATCTCCGCCTTGGAGAAACCCTTCACGAGCTTTCCGTTGGCGAGGAAATTCACGGAGTCGGCGCTGACGCGGATCGCGAGATCGTTCGTCGCCTTCCCCGCGGCGTCGGCCTTGTTCGTCGCATCGGTATCCGTCCAGTCCACGATCTTGTGGACGTCGTTACCGGCACGGTGGACGATGAGGTACTTCCCGTCGCCGCGCGTCTCGAAGTAGACGTAGCTCTGCGTCGAGTCGGTGAGATTCTGTCCGCCGATGAAGAGGCCGTACGCTTCCGGGTGCATCGGCGCCTTCGTCTGCGTGAAGCTCGCGCTCACCGTGTAGCTGCCCTTCGCCACATCCTTCGGATTCCAGTAGATCGCCGCCGGTCCCGACGTGATGTGGTAGCCGCCGCCCATCGAGACGAACTTGGCGTCGCCGATCGACATGCCGCGGCGCTCCGCGCCCGGATCGATGCGGCCCATCCAGCCAGCGACGCCGATGCCGCCCGCCACCTTGTGCGTCGGATCGTTGTCCTTCGCCTGCTGCGCCGCCTGGGCCAGCAATGGCGAGGCAGAAACGACGAGAGCCATGGTCAGAATCGTCTTGCGCATATCTACTCCTCCTGAGGGTGCATGCGGTGTCGCGTACCACCAGCAGCGCCCGGCGCTGGGATGCGGGGCTCGCGGGGGTGGGGGTGGAAATATGACCGGCGGACCGGCTTCGGTCGAGGCGCCCCCACGCCCCTCGAGTATCTCTGACGCTTTCCTTTCGAGCTCCCACCCGTAAGGCGCAAGCGGCCGAACCTGAGGCCGCTGAAACCACTGACACGACCCTGAAACCACTGAGTGGCTCCTGGTGCCGAGACGCCTCCGAGCACAACCGACGTCCTCAACTTGTTGTGAAATGCCTCGGGAGGGTTCGCTCGCCATTGAAACCTCCCGAGGCATTTAACAAAGACGTGGTGCTTGCCTGGTGCGCGGAAGCGGTACTGCAGAGGAGCGAGTCAGTGGTTTCAGGGCAGTGTCAGTGGTATCAGCGGTCATTGCCCTGGCGTTAGCCGCTCACCTCTCCGAGATGCATCCGCCGTTCGAGCGCGCGATCGTCCGCGCTCGCTCTCGCGCCGAGAAGCGACACCACCACCCCGATGATGAAGGAGAGCGGGATCGTCAGCAGCGCCGGATTCTTCAACGGGAACCATGCGGTCGTCCGGTGAAGGATGTCGACCTGAATCGTTGGCGACAGATAGATGAGGAGGAGCGTCGCGAGCGTCCCGAAGAGCATGCTCGACACCGCTCCTGCGGTCGTGAACCGCCGCCAGAAGATGGACATCAGGAGCGCCGGGAAATTGCCGCTGGCCGCGATCGCGAACGCCAGCGATACCATGTACGCCACGTTCTGTCCCTTGAACGTGATCCCGAGCACGACGGCGATGATCCCGAGAATGACTGTCGCGGCGCGCGCGACGCGCAGCTCCTCGCGGGAGTCGGCTTCGCCGCGGTGCATCGCGTTCACCCAGAGGTCGTGCGAGAGCGCCGCCGCGCCAGACAGAGTGAGCCCAGCGACAACCGCGAGAATCGTCGCGAATGCGACTGCGGCGATGAAGCCGAGGAAGGGCGTACCGCCGAGGAATTCCGCGAGGAGCGGCGCGGCCATGTTGCCGCCCTTGTCCACTGCTTTGATCGCGTCGGGCCCGACGAACACCATTGCCCCAAAGCCGAGCACAAAGGTGAGCAGATAAAAGAAGCCGATCAGTCCCGTCGCATAGAAGACCGACGTCCGGGCGGCACGAGCGTCCGGCACCGTGTAGAATCGCATGAGAATGTGCGGCAGTCCCGCCGTGCCGAACATGAGCGCCATACCTAACGAGATCGTGTCGAGCGGGTTCGACACGAGCTTCCCCGGATTGAGTACGCCCGCTCCGTACTTGACGGCCGCTGCACCGAAGAGTGCCGCGGGGTTGAAGTGGAACTTCGCCAGCACGAGGAGCGCGAGGAGGAATGCGCCGCCGAGGAGCAGCGCGGCCTTCACGATCTGCACCCACGTCGTCGCCAGCATGCCGCCGAAGAGGACGTACGCGATCATCGCCGCGCCGACGATGACAATCGCCGTCTCGTACGAGAGTCCGAACATCAGCTTGATCAAACCGCCCGCACCGACCATCTGCGCGATGAGATACAGAATCACCGTCGCCAGCGTCCCGACGGCGGCGGCGATGCGCACCGGCGTCTGTTTGAGCCGGAGCGCGACGACGTCCGCGAACGTGTACTTGCCGAGATTGCGCAGCGGCTCGGCGATGAGGAACAGCACTACCGGCCAGCCGACGAGCCACCCCGTGGAGTAGATCAGCCCATCGAAGCCGGTGGTGGAGACGAGTCCCGCGATACCCAGGAACGACGCCGCGCTCATGTAGTCGCCGGCGAGGGCGAAGCCGTTCTGCCCCGGGCTGATCGTGCGCCCGGCGGCGTAGAAGTGCTCCGTCGTGCGCGTGCGCCGCGCCGCCCAATACGTGATGCCGAGCGTGATCAGAATGAAGAGAATGAAGAAGCCGATGGCGACGCTGTTCGGCTGCCCGATCGCAGTCGTGCTCATTGCGACGCTCCCGCGTTAGGCGTGCCGGCGTCGAGTGCGCGGAGCGCGGGATCGTAGTGCGTATTCGCCCAGCGCACATAGCCGTACGTGAGCAGCCACGACACCACGATGACGAGCGCGCCGAGCAGGATGCCGAGCGTCACTCCGGGCGCGACGAGGGTCGCGAGCAGTGGCCGATCGTAGGCGATGAGCGCGATGAAGCCGAAGTAGATCGCGATCATCACGGCCGTCAGGGTGAGCGCGATGCGCCAGCGCCGCGCGGCGAGCACCTTGAGCCGCGCGTCGGACTCGTGAGAGGTCAAAGGTGGCATCTGTATTGTGTCTGGTCGCTGGTTGGCCTGCACCGTTCAATAGCCGCCGGCGTATCCGTCCTTCCGCGGATCGGAGCCCGCCACATATCCACGAGAAAGTCGTATGATCGCCTGACTCCCGCCGAACGGCTGCCCACGCATGACGACGATGTCGTGACCGAGCGCGGTCAGCGCGGCCCGCACGCTGTCGGTGATCGGCGCCTCGAGCGCCACCCGCAAGCCGTCGAGATGCCGGAAGCGCGCCGCGTCCATCGCCTGCTGCACGTCCATGCCGAAGACGAGCATGTTGAGCAAGAACTGAACATGCCCCTGCGCCTGCATCGCGCCGCCCATCAGGCCGAAGCTCATCCACGGCGTGTCGCCGCGGCCGTCGGGCTGGGGGTTCGCCGCCGGCTTCGTCACGAAGCCGGGGATGAGCGTGTGGAACGGCCGCTTGCCCGGGGCGACGGTGTTCGGAAGTCCTGGCTCGAGCGTGAACCCGGCGCCGCGATCGTGGAGCGCGAACCCGGTGCCCGGCACAACGACGCCCGAGCCGAACTCGTCGAACAGGCTGTTGATGAACGACACCATGTTGCCGGCGCTGTCGGCGACGGTGAGATAGATCGTCTCGCTCGACGTGAGCGCCGGGCCCGGATCGACCTGCTTCGCCGCGTGCGTGCGGTCGATATGGCTCCGCCGCTCCGTGATGAACTTGTCCGAGAGCAGATAGCTCGGCGGCACCGTCAGGTGGTCGGCATCGCCGACGTACCGGGCGAGATCCGCGTACGCGAGCTTCTTCGCCTCGATGAGCAGATGCAGATACGCCGCCGAGTTGTGTCCGAGCGCCGGCAGGTCGTATGGCTCGAGCATCCTGAGCATCTCGAGCGTCGCGATCCCCTGATTGTTCGGCGGCAGCTCCCAGACTCGGTATCCCTTGAAGTCAACGGAGATCGGCGTCTCCCATGTCGGCTGATTCTTCCGGAGATCGCCCATCGTGAGAAAGCCGCCGAGTGCATGCACGCGCTGGACGATCCGTTCGCCTAACGAGCCGTCGTAGAAGACGCGTGGCCCGCCACTCGCGATCGTGCGAAGCGTCCGTGCATAATCGGGATTCCGGAACCAGTCGCCGGCGCGCGGGGCGCGACGAGTGGCGCCGTCCGCGATCAGGAAGGTGGCCCGAGCGCCCTCGTCTCGCTCGAGAACGCGTGCGGCGCCCTCCCAATCCTTCGAGATCACCGGCGTCACCGGATAGCCCTCGTCCGCATAACGAATCGCCGGCTGCAGCGCCTTCGCGAGCGAGATCGTCCCGTAGCGACTCAGGAGTGCCTGCCAACCCGCGAGCGCACCCGGCACCGTGATCGACTCCGCGCTCCGACCGACGACTTCCTTCCGGCCGCGCGCGATGAACGTGTCGCGCACCATCAGCGCGCCAGCACGCCCGCTGGCATTCAGCGCGACGAGACGCTTCTCCTTCGCCGACCAGACGATGGCGAAGAGATCACCGCCGATGCCGGTCATCATCGGCTCGACCACCGAGAGCACGGCCGCGGCCGTCACCGCCGCGTCGATGGCGTTGCCGCCGCGTTGCAACACGCCGAGCGCGGCTTCCGTCGCCAGCGGCTGGCTCGTCGCGGCAACGCCGTGCGGGGCATAGAGCGGTGAGCGCCCCGCCATCGTCAGCGGGCGCGCGGCCGGCGTCTGCGCATCGAGCCGCACTACAAGCGTCAGAGCAAACAGCGCCACGACGGCGCGGGAGAAGAATCGTCGCATCATTCGAAAGGGGATGTCGTTAGGCATGAGCACTCATCGGCTGCCCGCCGGTTGCGGCATTGGTTCCGAGGCTGTGGGCACAGTCTCGCCGGCGCCGCTGTATCGGTCGCGGTAGCGCTCGCGAATTTCGCGTTTCTGGAATTTTCCGACGCTTGTCTTGGGAATCGCACTCACGAGCTCCACGGCGTCGGGGAGCCACCACTTCGGAAACCGCGACGCAAGCTGCGCACGAATCTCTTCTGCCGTAATTACACAACCCTCGCGCGGCACGACCAGCGCCAGCGGCCGCTCGTCCCATCGCGGATGCGCAATCCCCACGACGGCAGCTTCCGCGACACCAGGCAATCCCATGATTGCGTTCTCCAGCGCGACGGAGCTGATCCACTCGCCGCCGGACTTGATGACGTCCTTCGAGCGATCGCGGATCGCGATGTAACCGCGCGCGTCGATGCTCGCGATGTCGCCGGTCTTGAACCAGCCGTCGCCGGTGAACCGCTCGCCGGCGTCCGGCGCCTCGTAATACGACGAGGCAATCCACGGCCCGCGTACCTCGAGCTCTGCCATCCCGCTGTCGTCCCACGGCCGCACGCCGCTCTCATCGCGGACACGGACCTCCACGAGCGGCAGCGGACGCCCCGCCCGAGCGCGGTACGCGTACTGCGTCGCGGCGTCCGCGTCCTCGAGCTCACTCGTTAGGCTGGAGATGCTCCCGACGGGCGACGTCTCCGTCATCCCCCAGCCCTGCGTGATCGCGATGCCGTGCCGCTCCGCGAAGGCACGAATGAGCGACTCCGGCACCGCCGCACCGCCGATCATCACGCGCTCGAGCGCCGTCAGATCGTAACTCGCCGCATTGCGATCGAGCTCCTGCAGAATGCCGAGCCAGATCGTCGGAACGCCCATCGAGCTCGTTACGCGCTCGTTCGCCATCAGCTCGAGCAGGCTCCGTGGATCGAGATGCGGACCGGGATGCACCTGGTTCGCTCCGGCGAGCGCCGCCGCGTAGGGCACGCCCCAGGCGTTCGCGTGGAACATCGGCACGATCGGCAATACGACGTCGCGCTCCGCGGTGCCGAGACAGACCGGCTGGCTCACCACCAGCGTGTGCAGGAGTTGCGATCGATGCGAGTACACGACGCCCTTTGGTCGTCCCGTCGTGCCACTCGTGTAGCACATCGCTGCCGCGTCGCGCTCGTCGATCGGCTCGTCGAACGAATGCGGCTTCCCCGAAGCGACGACCGCCTCGTAGTCCAGTGATCCGGGCGGCGCGTCGCTCGCGCCGTCATCGCCGACGACGATGACCTCCCGGACGTTCGTCAGCCGCTCCCGAAAGCGTTCGAACGCCGGCAAGAGCACGCGGTCGACGATGACGACGCTGTCGCCCGCGTGGTTCGCGATGTATGCCAGCTCTTCGGCGCTCAGCCGGATGTTGAGCGTGTGCACAACGGCGCCCATACACGGCACGGCGAAATACGTCTCGACATGCTGATGATGGTTCCACGAGAACGTCGCGACGCGGTCGCCGCGCCGAACTCCGAGCTCGTGGAGCGCTCCGGCGAGCCGCCGCGCACGCGCGAAGAGCTCACCGTACGTTAGGCGGACGACGCTTCGATCCGGCCGCCGGCTGATCACCAGCTTGGCGCCGTGCAGAGCTTCGGCATGCCGCACGATCAACGGAATCGTCAGCGGCACATCCATCATCAGTCCTTGCATGGTCGCCTCCCCCCCATCGTCGCTTGGGCGGGGCGAGCATGCACCACCGGGCGACCCCTGGCAAGGGCCGCCCGGATCACTCTACTTGTCTTCCGGGTCCAGCTCCAGCGACGCCGAGTTGATGCAGTAACGCAGGCCCGTCGGCTGCGGCCCGTCGTCGAAGACATGGCCGAGGTGACCACCGCAGCGCGCGCAGTGCACCTCCGTGCGACGCATGAACAGACTCCGGTCGTCTTCCGTCGCGACGCGCTCACCCTCGATCGGCTGGTAGAAGCTCGGCCAGCCCGAGCCCGACTCGAACTTCGTCGACGCGTCGAACAACTCATTGCCGCATGCCGCGCAGCGATAGACGCCGTCCGCGTGCTCGTTCCAGTACTTCCCGGTGAAGGGCGGCTCCGTTCCCTTCTCGCGCAGCACGCGATACTGCTGCGGTGTCAGCTCACGCCGCCATTCGGTATCCGACTTCTCGACCCGCCCGCCCGACTTCTCCGTATTCGCTTCGTCCATCGTTCACCTCCGGTCCAGCATGAAAATTCTTGCGGGGATTTCGGCGTCTTCTGTTTTTGGAATTCTGCAAGGCCGCTGAAACCACTGACACTACCCTGAAACCACTGACGGGCTCCGAGTGCAGCTACAGCTCCACGCTCCGGGAGTTTTTTGATTTGCCATTGCCCGGGAAGTCTTCCGCGCCGGTGGAAACTTCCCAAGGGTTCAACCAAAAAAAAGCAACTCGGTGCGTGGAGGAGTCGCTGCTGAGGAGCGCGTCAGTGGTTTCAGCGCCGTGTCAGTGGTGTCAGGGGCCATCGTCTGCGTTTTCTCGTCCCGGAAGTCCGATGAATCAAAAAAGCAGCGGGGGCTGCCATCGAAGCAACCCCCGCCACGTTCACCCTCAACCGTCAACCGTCAACCGTCCACCGTCCACCGTCCACCGTCCACCGTCAACCGGCATAGCAATACGTACATCCCTTCTTCTGCGCGCGGTTCACCGCGAACACGCCCGACGGAACGACGTTCACACCCTTGAACATCCCCGCGAGCCAGTCCTGCTTCGCGGTCTCCTTTGGCTGCCCGGCGAAGCCGGCGGACATGCCACTGATCACCGTCAACGCGACGTTGCAGACCGTGAAGATGGCGCCACGCGCCTGGATCTTCTCGAATGCCATCCCCGGGAAGAGCAGCTCGCCCTCCTTCGCGTACGCGTACGGATTGCGCACCGCGGGCGCCTTCGTGACCGGATCGTTGATCTTGAACATCTCGCCGAGCTTGTACTTCGCCCAGATCTCGTCGTTGAACGCCAACGGAATTGCGAAGTGACGCAGCCCAACGACAGCGTTGATGTCCTTGTCCGGCACCTTGTACGTCTCGCCGATGGTGTTCATGAACGTCATCGCGAAGCTGAACGGGAAGCCCTCGTTCACCGAGACCGCGTCGAAGAACTGGCGATAGGTCCCCGTCAATCCGTTGAGCCAGGCGTCCGCGGGCGAGCCGAGGAGACTTTCGGCCTCGAGTGCGGACGGAGCTGCCGCGGCGACTCCCATCATCGCCATCGTGCCCGCCGTGAGGCGGCCGAGAAAGCCGCGGCGGGGTGTGGCATCCTGCGCTGCGAAGAATGACATGAGCGCTCCTGCGAGGTGAGGGTTTCGTTCTGCGCAATAGAGCTGCGACGCGCGATGTGGCGCGCGACCAATGTGAACGACGGCACTCCCGACCTGCGGCGCCCGAATAAAGCCCGCCCAGCCGGTGAGCGCAACAACTAGAGCAAACGCAATTCGTTGCTCAGAGCGGACAGGTCTGCTGACGTGTCCACGTCACGTGGCGCAATTCGATCGAAGTCGACATAGCCCACCCGCCTTGGATCACGTTCGACGACGGCCCGCGCACCACGGTCGCCGGTCACGGCGAGAAGCTCCGGCGCGAGCGATCGGTCGAACAGCACCGGATTCCCGAGCTCGCCACGATATCGCGGCACGACGATGAGCGGTCTCCTAGGCTCGTCAGGCGCGCTCTGAAAACGCTCGACCAGCACCTCGACGATGCCACTGCCGGCGAGCGGCTGGTCGCCTAACGCGATGAGCAATCCGCTCGCGGTCCGCCAGTGCTCCAGCGCGTATTGGACTCCCGCACGCAACGAGCTGCTCATCCCGGTGCCGAACGCCGCATTCACCACGAAGCTCGAGCCGAGATCGGCGACGGAGGCCCGCACCGCTTCCGCCTCGCGCCCGAGCACGACAACATGGTCCAGCCCCGCCTCGCACAGGCCGAGAACCGCCAACCGCACCAGCGGTAGCGGGCGTTCTCCGTTCATGTTCGGAACCGGGGCGAGCAGCTTCTGGCTGCCGTCGAAGCGACGCGCGTTCCCGGCCGCGAGGAGGACGCCGACGATCATGCGCCGGCGAGCGCGCGGCGCAGCGCTTCGGCCGGGAGCGTCGCGCATCGCGTGCGCCCCGCCGGTACGGGCCCGATGAGCGCCAACACCCTCTCGTCGCCGAGCCGCGCCGCGTCGTCAGGCGACACCCCGCGCACGTCCTCCGTCAGGAGCGACGCCGCCGCGACGCAGATCGCGCAGGCGTTCGCCACGAATCGCGCCTCCGCGATCCTGCCGTCGTCCACGAGGACGGCCACGCGAATCCGGTCGCCGCAGAGCGGATTCACGACCTCCGCCGATGCCGTCGCGTCAGGCAGCGCGCCCTGATTGCGGGGCCGGCGAAAATGCTCGGTGATGACGCTGCCGTAGGGGCCCGCGCCGCCGCCCGTCATCAGTCGGCGACTTCGCCGCGACGCCGCGAGCGGCGATACGGTGGAAATCGGAACGCCATGTCCCGTGTCAGAAAGCCGCCGTGACCGAGCGACGCCAGCTCCGCCCCGCCCACGCGGTCGCCGCAGAGGATTCGCGGCAGCACGAGGTCGAACACCGTCGCCTCCGAGAAGAGCCCGCACGACGGCAGGCCAAGCACCGGCACGGACCCGAGCCGCGCAATCCAGAACAGGCTCCCCGGATGTGCCGGCACTCCCTGCCGCACACGTTGTCCGCCGAGATCCTCGAGCGCGACAAAGGTCGGGTCGAGCTCGTCCATCGCGCGCGTCCCCGCTACGACGATGACGGTGCTCTCGCTGCTGAGCAGCGCCCGCAGCGCGGCGGCGACCGCCTCGCGCTTCGATTCGACGACTCTGGGCGGCAGCAGCTCGCCGCCGAGCCACCGCACCTTCTCGCCTAACGAGTCGCCGAACCGCCCGATCGTCGTCGCATTGCGGTCGCCGAGGGAGGAGAGCACGATCGCCCCGATCCGCGCCGGCAGAAACGCACGCACGCGCACCAGCCCTCCCGTCGACCGCGCGACCTCGACCGCGCCCTCCACCAACGTCCGCGGCACCGCGAACGGCGTGATCTTCGCCCGCGCCACCACCTCACCCTCGTCGACGACGTGCCCGTGGAACAGCGTGTACACCGCGAGCCCCTCGCGACCATTCACGTCGGACAGTGGGTCGATCGAGATGTCCACGATTCCGCGCCGCGACGCGATCAACGGCCAGTGCCCCGCGGAGCGCTCGCCAACCCGGATCCCCGAGCCCGCGGCGGCGCAGGCGAGCTGCGTTCCGGCTTCGTCCTCGTGCACGTCGTCCGGCGCCAGCGCCGCCACGTGCAGCTCCTGCCACGGCACGCTGCGGAGACGCGCGACGTCGTCCAGACTCAGCACCCGCCCCTTCGCGACGCACACCGCGCCCCGCGCGTCGCGCACATCGTGCACGAGCACACTCCCGGCCAGCCCGCCATCCCAGGCCTCGCCGCGGGATACGGCTCGGTACTGCATTACCCGATGGCGGCCTCTGGCCGGTCGGCTGGGCGTCCGAGTGTCGCCACGTCGGCTGCCTCTCTCGTTAGGCTCGGCTCGCGCCCCTCGCGCGCAGCGACAATTTCCGCCGCGATCGCGAGCGCGATCTCCGCGGCGCTCTTCGCCCCGATCCGGAGACCGATTGGCGAATGCAGCCGACTCAGCTCGAGGGCGGTCAATCCTTCCTCGGCGAGCATCGTGCGGATCGTCGCTCCGCGTCGCCGGCTCCCCAACATCCCGACGTAGCCGGCGTCGCCGCGCAGCACCGTACGCAGCACGGGCAGCTCGTACTTGTAGTCGTGGGCGAGCAGCACGACGTACGTTCGCCGCGTCACGCCTAACGACTCGACAATCTCCGACGGCATGCCGACGCGGACTTCCTCCACGGTCGGAAAGCGCTCGCGCGTCGCCATCCGCTCCCGGCCGTCGACGACAACGACGCGCATCCCCAGCTCGCGGACGAACACCGCGAGCGACATCGCCACCTGACTCGCGCCGACGATCACCACCGTCTCCGGCGGCGCCAGCCGCTCGAAGAAGAGCACAACCTCGCGTTCGTCATGCGCCAGTCGTTCGACACCGGAAAGCTCTCCCGCGGCCAGACGCCGCGTCGCAATCTCGACCGCGCGCGCGTCCAGCGTCTCGTCGCCGAGCGTGCCGGCGCGCGCACCGCTTTCGTCGATCGCCAGTCGCTCCCGCCGCTCGTCGAGGTAGGCGACCACGATCGCCGCCCGCCCCGCCTCGTACGCCGCGCGTGCCGCCGCATACGCCACCGCGCTCGGCTCCAACGCCGCCGGATCGACGCGCTGCACGAGCACCTCCACCTCGCCGCCGCAGGTCAGTCCGAGCTCCCAGGCATCCTCGTCGCCTAACGACATGCGCAACAGCGCCGGCGTCCCGGACCGCACGACCTCGTCCGCGCGCTCGATCACCCGCGCGTCGACGCAGCCGCCGATCGTCACCGAGCCCAGAAGCGATCCATCCTCGCCGACCCACATCGTCGCGCCGGCGGTCTTGGGCGTCGTACCCGCCGCGGCGACGAGCGTCGCCAGCGCCGCTGGCCGCCCGGACGCCGCAACACGCGCGAATTGCTCGAGCAGCTCGCTCATCGCTCCTCCTCGAGAACTTCCGCCGCCGTGAGCGCCTCCATCCACACGCGACGAATCTCGCTCGCCCCACGCGCGTTCGGCTCCAGCGGCGACCGGCGCCAGTACCACCGGTCCGCCTCCGGCGCCGTGACGCCGTGACCGAGAAAATGGCCGTATACCTCGCCGAGCAGAACGCCTGGAGTGCCTCGTGCGACCGTACGGATCGACTCGTTCAGCGAGTCCAGCGCGTGCAGTCGCACCGTGCCCGGCTCGTCGAAGACGCCCCGCACGCGTGCCGTCCGATCCGACGGATCGTAGATCGTCGAGAGGATCAGGAGCGAGTTGGGTCGCGTCCGCCGTACCGAGTCGACGACGAACTCGAACGCTTCAGCCACGTCCTTCGCTATCCGATCCACGAGCGACGTCTTCGGCTTGTTCGCGAACGCGCTGAACAGATCGGTGGCGCCGATCGTTAGGGTCAGAAGCGTCGGCTCCTCGCTCTCCGCAAGACGCGGCAGCTGTTCGCCGAACACGTCGCCGATCGTTGCCCCGTCCATCGCGAAGTTCTCGTACTCGATCGCCGGGAAGCGGCTCACGAGATCGTTGCCGATCTCCTCGGGCCAGCGTGCCTCGTCGTTCCGATAGAAGAGCGACGCAGCACCCAGCGCCGCCACCCGACCGGCGGTCGCGTCCCGTTCCAGCGCGACGGCGACGTCGATTTCGCCCGCATCCAGCGCGGGATAGAGATCGATCGACGCCGAGTCGCCGAGGGCGATGTAGTGGGAGAAGTCCACGCGCGAAGTTATCCCTCTTTCCGCCAGCCGGCCAATGTCAGACTGGTGACACGCCGCGGGTTGCGAGGATGCGCACGATCGCCTCGCCGATCTTGTTGTTGGGGGTGCTCGCACCGGCGGTCAACCCTACCCGCACCGGGCCGGTCGCCGGCAGCCAGTCCGTCTCCTCGGCCTCGACGTGCTTGATCCCTGCGCGCCGAAAATGAATCGATCCGCTTTCCGGATCGATGGCGGCCGCGGACTCGACATGGAACGTCGGCACGCGCTCGGCACAGAGCGACGCCAGCGAGATGGTGTTGCTGGAATTGAAGCCGCCGATCACGATCATGGCGTCGAGCGGCTCCTGCAGCAGCTCCGTCACCGCGTCCTGACGTTCCTGCGTCGCACTGCAGATGGTGTCGAAGGTGCGAAATTGCTCCCCGCGCGCCGCGTCGCCGCGCGCCCGACCGATCGCCGCGCCGATCTCCTCGGCGATCGCCAACGATTCACGCGCCAGCATCGTCGTCTGATTCGCGACGCCGATCTTCACGAGGTGCGTGCTCGGATCGAAGCCGGGCGAGACGGCGTGCGGCGCGAAGCGCGCGGCAATGGCGGATGCCTCCACCCTTCCCTCGATGAAATCGCTGACGAGCCGGGCTTCGCTCATATCACGCAGAATGAGGTAGTGCCCCTCGCCGTGCTTGCGTACCTGCGACGCAGTCGCGCGTGTCTCCTCGTGGTAGTACTTCCCGTGGATGACGGCCGTGAAGCCATCGCGCGCGTAGCTCTCTACCCGCTTCCAGACGTTCAACACCGAGCCGCACGTCGTGTCGACGAGGATGCAGCCTAACGAGCGCAGCTCCTCGAAGTCCTCGATCGTCACCCCGAACGCAGGGAGGATCACGACATCCGCTGGCTGGATCGACGAGAAATCGAACGCGCGACCGTCCTGGCGGTCGAGAATCTCGATTCCCATCTCCCGCAGCCGCGCGTTCACGTAGGGATTGTGGATGATCTCGCCAACCAGAACGATCCGCCGGTCCGGGAATTTCCGCCTCGTCTGGTAGGCGTACTCGACCGCCCGCTCCACCCCGTAGCAGAACCCGAACTCGCGCGCCAGACGGATCGTGACCTCACCCACCGTGAGCGTGTAATCGCTTGCCTTCATGCGATCTACGAGCGCTCCCTCGTACGCGGCGAGCTCCTCCTGGACCTCCGCCTTCAGGCCGAAGCCCTTCCGGAAGTAGGTCGAAGAATCAGGGGGTGGAGGGGTGGGAGTCATGCCCTAAATCTAGTCCCGCGCCTTGGCCGCCGTGCTCGCACCCTCGTGGGATTGACCGTTATCTTGCGTCCGCACATGCACGCCGAAGCCTCTGACCCGATATCGCTGGCCGAGCCCGCGACGATCCCGTCGCTGGAGAGTGTGATCGACTCCGTTCCATTCGAGCCACTCGTCCGGCCGGCGCCGCTGGCGAAGGGTGATACCATCGGTGTCGTCGCGCCCTCGTACTCGCCGCGCGTCGGCTGGCTCACCCGCGGTGTGAAAGCGCTCGAGCGCGCTGGCTACACGGTGCTCCTCGACCCCGAGATCTCCACCCTCCGACGCTTCACGCGCGCCGAAGATGAACGCCGCGCCGAGAACTTCATGGGCATGTGGCTCGACCCGAGAGTGAAGGCGGTCATCGGCGGAACTGGCGGGTACGGCGCGGTCCGGATGATCCCGTACCTCGAGCCGCGGATCTTCGAGAGCAATCCGAAAGCGTTCGTCGGCTACTCCGACATCACGGCGCTCCACCTCTGGCTCATGCGCTGCGCGCATCTGCGTGTCTTTCACGGACCCACCGTCGACGATCTGATTCCGAGCGCGCGCGACCCAACGATGGCGTCGCTTCTTTCAGCGCTCACGGCGCCACGTCCCGCGACGCGCATCGGTCGCGAGATGGCGCGCGCCGCCAAGCCGGGCCGCGCCACCGGCCGTCTCGTCGGCGGCAATCTTTCGCTCGTGCAGCAGTCGATCGGGACGCCGTACGAGATCGACGTCCGCAATGCGATTCTCTTTCTCGAGGAGACGCGCGATCCGATGTCGGTCGTGGACGAGCGGCTGGTTCACCTGCGCGCCGCCGGGATCCTGAACCAGGTGCGCGGCATCGTCTTCGGGCAGCTCTCCCTCGACCGTTCCGAGGAGGACGAGTTCGAGGATTTCGTTCTCGACCTCGTCTCGGATCTCGACGTGCCCGTGCTGATGGACTTCCCCGCCGGCCACGAGGTTCCGAACCTAACGATTCCGCTCGGCACCGAGGTCGAGCTCGTCGTCGAAGACACCACCGGCTGGCTCGTCTACCGGGAGGATGCGCTCGCCGTCCCGGGTGACGCCGCGTCGCCGTCTTCGTCGGCTGCCTAACGGCTACCAGAGCTTCGGCGTGAGAAATCGCGCCAGCGCGTAGGTCAGGATCACCTCGTACGCTGCCTGTCGATCCACGAGCCCCGCCGTGAGAATGCCGACCGCACCCTGACGGTGCTTCACGTTGTGCTCTCCGGTTAGGCGGTCCATCGCTTCGCCGAGCTCGAGCCCTTCGTCGCGGACCAGTTTCGCGACTCGATCCGGAAGCGGCATCGCCAGCGACCCGCCGACACCTTCCTTGCCGGTGCGATCGACGACCGCGGCCCAGGCGCAGGTGCGCATCGAGCCGTTGACGTCCACCACTCCACCCTCGAGCCCGATCCCGAGCTCGCCCTCGATCGCCTCACGAGCGCGATGCGCGCGCGCCAGCGCGCCGCGAATCGTTTCTTCGTCTCCAAAGGGTTGATCGCGCACCGTAGACGAGACTTGCACGGGCTCGACGCGCGCGCCAGCAGCGACGCGGCCGATCACCGCGCGCGCCGCGGCGAGCTTGACTGGGTTCGTCGAGCCAACGGCAACGAGTCGCACGGTGGCGAACGCGGCCGCGTCGGCGAGCGAGGACATGAACGAGGACTCCGTCGCGAGAGTCGCGAATCTTACATCGACCCCGACTCGCGATGCGAAGCGGGGCCTTCTTGCTAGCGTCGAAACCGCGGGGTATGCTTTCCGTCCGCCGATGACCGCCACGCCAGCACTGCTCGCTCCGCCTGCCGCATTCGCACCCGCGCTCACCCGCGAGCGTGTGTTCGCGTTCGTGGGCGAGCGCCTCTGGTTGGACTTCGTGAACACCGAAGCCGTGCGAGCGACGGATGCGCTCCGCGACTTCGACACGTTGATGTCATGGCTGGAGGCCGCGTCGCTTCTCGATGGCGAGCGCTCGCAGGGGATGCGTCGTCGCGCGCGTGAACAACCGTCGGGTGCCGCGGCCGCGCTCGTGGATGCACGTCGAGTGCGCACCGCACTCCGTCTCCTCGCGGAGCGCGGCTGGGGCGCCAACACGGCCGAGCAGATTCGCGGAGACGCGTTAGGCGAGATCAATCGCGTTCTCGGGCGAAGCGCCGGAACGCGACGCGTCGAGCGGCGTACCGATGGGACGTACGCGCGCACCTTCGTTCCCGTCGGCGATGCGTTCGCGGGTTTGATGATCCCCATTGTCGAATCCGCCGCCGACGCGCTCATCCTCGGCGAGCTGCCGCGCGTTCGACGCTGCGCCGACGCACGCTGCGTCCACGTGTTCTACGACAGCACGAAGAACGGCCGCCGGCGCTGGTGCGACATGGCCACCTGCGGCAATCGCGCCAAGGCCGCGCGCCATCGCCAGAAGCTCCGCCAAACAGCTGACTAGTCCGACCTGCGCCATGTAGGAGAACTGTTGGTCGGGCGAATCGTCGCGGCAAACGCATGGCCGACACTTGCCTTCCTCGCCAGCGCGCGTCTTTAGATTGAGCACCGATTCACTATCTCTCGTGGCCGGAGCGCCACATGCCGACATCCGCACGACTCGCCATTGTCGGAGACTATGATCCGACGATGTACACGCATCTCGCCATCGACGAGGCGCTTCGCCACGTCCGCGAGCTGCGCGAGCATGCGCTCGAGTGGAAGTGGATCGGAACGACCGACATCGCGGCGGACATCGACGCGCACCTAGCGCTAGTCGACGCCATCTGGCTCGCGCCAGGCAGTCCGTATGCGAGTCTCGACGGCGCGCTCGCCGCGGTGCGCCACGCGCGCGTCAGCGGCATTCCCTTCCTCGGCGTCTGCGGCGGGTTCCAGCACGCGGTGCTCGAGTTCGCGCGCGCCGTCGCGGGAATCCCCGACGCCGATCACGCCGAGTCGAATCCGGAAACCAGAACCCCGGTGATCGCGCCGCTCGCGTGCTCGCTCGTCGGCAAGGCGGCGCCGATCTTTCTCGATCCGACGTGCCGCACCGCAGCGATCTACGGCCGGTGGCGCGTCGTGGAGCGCTATCACTGCAGCTATGGCGTCAATCCGGAGTACCGCGCCGCCATCCAACGCGCTGGTTTGAATTTCGTCGGCGAGGACGACCACGGCGACGCCCGCGTCGTGGAGCTCGCGGGCCACCCGTTCTTCATCGGCACGCTCTTTCAGCCGCAGCTCGAGTCCGCGCCGGATGCGCCCGCGCCGCTCGTTCGCGCCCTCGTCGACGCCGCCATCTATCACCGCGACCACCGGCCCACGCCGCGGGGCTCGGCCACGATCACTGCCATCAGCCAGTGAACCGCGTGCCTAACGAGAGCGCGCGGATGCCGATGGTGCAAGTCGTCCGCACGTACCTCGAGCTTCGAGGCCGCGACCAATTACGCCCAGGCGCTCCGCTCCCGCCCACCGCGCGTATCGTCAGGCGCGAATCCTGTTCGCCGGCCGAGTATCGCCGGCTCTACACCGCGGTCGGCGGACCATGGCACTGGCGCGACCGCCTCGGCTGGGACGACGCGACCCTCGCCGCGCACCTCGCTTCACCCGACATCGCCGTCTTCGAGCTCCTCCAGAACGGTGAGACTGCCGGCTATTTCGAGCTGCGCCGCAGCGCCCCCGACGAGGTGGAGATCGCCTACTTCGGCCTCGTTGCCGAGTTCATCGGGCGCGGCCTCGGCGGCGCACTACTCACGGAAGCCGTCGGAGAAGCATGGCGCTTCGGCGGCGCGCGCGTCTGGCTGCACACCTGCACGCTCGATTCGCCGCACGCGCTCCCGAATTACAAGGCCCGCGGCTTCGCGCCGTACCGCGTCGAGCATTACGAGGCGGCAATCGCCTAACGTCAGCGCGGCCCGCGGCCCCGTTCCCGGCGCCCGGGCCGTTGTTTCCGCCGATGTCCGCGCGACGAATGCCCGTCGCCGCTACCGCCGTGCCTGCGGCGCTTCCGCTCGCGACGCGCCTCGCGCTTCTCCTCCCATGCGCGGTTCATCGCCTCGAGCTCCTCCTCGGTGAATGGCCGCTCGAGCTCCTCCTGGAGCGCCTCCAGCGTCGACGCGCGCGCCGCGCCCCGGGCGCCGCGGGTGACGACGAACCGCAATGGACGATCGAGAGCCGGCAGCTCCGACTCCGACAACGTGCGCGCGAGCTTCTCGGGAAGTCGCAGCCGCGCCACGCCCACCATACCGCTGTCGCCCTGCTCCACGTCGTACTGAATCTCGACGTCGCGGTCGCGGACCTGTACGTCGTTAGGCAGCCCCGCGTACCGCCCGCGCGTTGCCGTCGGGACGAGCCCCTCGAGCTCCGTCGTGAGATCGAGGTTCGTGTGCTTGAAATCCGTGAGCGACGCAACGTCGCGGAGACGTGCCTCGTACAACGCCGTCAGCTCGCCGAGGCCAAGCTTCGGCGTCTGCCCGCCCGAGCGCCGCCACGTCTCGCGAATCTCATCGATCAGCGGCTGATTTCGTTTCACCGCGGCGTGCCGGGCCTCGCCGCGCGCCATCGCCTCGGCGATCAGATGCCGCGCGGTCTCGCGCAGCTCGTCGGGGAAGACATCGACGGCCTCGATCTCCGTCCCGAGATCGAAGCCGAAATACTGCACGCGCCGGCGGAGCGCGAGCGGCGCTCGCTTTCGCTCCGCATCGAACACCAGCTCCGGCTCACCGGCCCGTGCATAACGACGCACCAGATCCATCGGGATCTGCGTTCCCTCGATCGACGCCCGCGGAATCCCCATCTTGTCGGCGAAGTAGCGAATCTCGCCGGTGATCGCGCCCCAGCTTCCGCACACGCTGTTCTTCGCGACCCGCGCTTCGTCTCCGTTCGACGTCTCCTCGTCGATCACGAGGTCGAAGGGCATGTACTCCGCGAGCAGCTGCTGGAATGCGCGCAGCTCGCCGTCGCCCGCGTTGGTCATCGTCGACGGCAGCGGCAGGCCGATCGCGCGATAGACGCTCGCCATCCCGAGCGCCGCGTCTTCCACTGCCTTGACGAGAACGCCGCGACGCGTCGCCCATTCGTCGATCTCCCGCTCCTCGAACAGGTGCCGCGGCAGTCCGTACACTTCGCCGAGATGCCCCGCGCTCTGATACGCCTCGGCGTAGAGATTGTACGCCGTGAGATGATCGCTGCCCGGGATGATCATGCCGTCGAGATCGCGCTCCTCGCGCGTCATGCGATGCAGCGACTCGATCGCGCTCATCACCGACAGGTACGGCAGCAGCGCATCGTCGGCGAGAACGAGCAGCTCCGCCCACGGCCGCTCCACGGGCATCGCCTCCACCTTCCGGCCGTATACCGTGAGACGACCGTTCTCGACGATGCCGCGGCGCTCCAGCAACGCCAGCGCGCGCCGATACGCCTGCTTGTCGAGCGGCACCGGCAGCTCGAGCTCGTCCGCGCGAACGCCTAACGCGGCACAGGTGATCGCCACCCGCTCCGAATCGCCACCGAGCTGGAACTCGGGCGCGGTCGGCCGGAGCCGCTCGA
>Ga0070681_10001057_pt1 | contig 23417 bp, 30 predicted proteins | sample KBSC83BmetaG_FD_65650 | JGI IMG/M metagenome (GOLD analysis project Ga0070681, IMG submission 65650) | Corn rhizosphere microbial communities from Kellogg Biological Station, Michigan, USA - KBS C8-3B metaG | ecosystem: Host-associated > Plants > Roots > Rhizosphere | place: USA: Michigan...
CGGGAATTCGACGCCGAAGAAGTAGCGCGACACCACGCCGGCCGGCGTGGCGACGACGGCGCCGGCCGGATGCGCGAAACCGCCGTTCGCCTTGTCGACCGCGTAGCGAAAGCCGATGGCATCGGCGAGCGCACGGGTCGCGCGCGGCGCCCCGGTGAGGAAGTGCCAGCCGCGCGGCACGGCCGCGCTGCCGAGCGCGCGCGCGGCGTCCTCGGCGTCGATCGACGTCTCGTCGGGATCGATGTCGACGGCGATGACCCTGTAGTCCGCACCCGCGGCGAGATCGATGCGCGCGAGCGACGCGGCGAGCGAGGTGCGCACGGTGTCGCACAGGTTGGGGCACTGGTAGTAGCCGGGCACGATGATCGCCGGCCGGCCGTCGAGCAGCTGCCGCAAGGTCGTCGCGTCGCCGTGCGTGTCGACGAACGGCATGTCGAGCGGCAGCGTCGCGCCGAGGCGCTGGTCGAAGCCGATGTCGAGCTTCGGCGGCGCCTGCGCGATCGCGAGGCCGGCGGTGAGCGCGATGGCGAACGCGGCCACGATGCGCGCGAGCGATACAAGCCGCGCAGTCGACGCAAAGCGCATGATCCGCGCGCGCCGCGGCACGAAGCTGCGGTGCCTCACGGCTTCTTCTCCACGGACGGCGCCGGCGCGCTCGCCGCGCCCGCCTCCGCGGCGACGATCCTCATCGCCTCGTCGACGGGAATGCGCGCGACACCGTGCGCACGATCGACCCACGCATAACCGTCCAGCAGCGCATGCTTTTCGGCGCGGAAGCGCGCGAGCGTTGCCGCCGGGTCGGGCTCGAGCGGCGGCCCGTCGGTCGCGGGCAGCGCCTTCGCCATCGCCGGTGGTCGCGCATAGTGATGCGCCAGGCCGCGTGTGACCGCGACGGCAGCGATCATGCACAGCGCGACCATCGCGACCAGCGCGGCGCCGACGATCGTCACGCGCCGGCCATCGGTGGTGTCCGGCGCATGCAAGAGGCCGGGATCGGCATCAGCCATGGTCGACCGCCATCTGCCCGACACCCGGCAATCCGGGCGCGACGCGCGCGTACGCATGCGAGAACGCGGCGAGCCACCAGCCGCCTACGCCGATCGCCGCGGCGATCGCGATCCACGGCGCCGAGCCGTACGACGAGGGCAGCACCTGCCACGCCATCTGCAGCCAGTGTCCGGCGAGCACCGCGACGCACAGCGCGCCGAGGCGGCGCGGATCGCGCTTGACGTCGCGGAACAGCATCGCCGCGAACGGCAGCGCGAACTGCAGGATGAGCGTCGCGATCGCCCAGGCTTTCCACACCGGCGTCGAGCGCGTCAAGTACCAGCCGATCTCGGCCGGCAGGTCCTCCGCCCAGATGATGAGGTACTGCATGAACGCGAGATAGGCCCACAGCATCGCGTACGTGAGCACGATATTGCCGAGGTCCTGCGCATCGCGCGCCGGGTTGGGGCGCTCGACCAGCGCGTCGACGCGTTCGTCCTCCACCGCGCGCGCGCCGCGCATCGCGCCGGTGAACGCGGCCACCGCCGCGGCGAACGCGAACGCGGCGTAGGCCTGGCTGGTCAGCACGAGGAGCCCGAAGCCCGTCGAGTACCAGTCGGCGGAGCGCGCCATGATCCAGTCGACGCCCGCGAGCGTCATCGTCACGGCGTAGGCGACGAGACCGACGATGGCGAGGCGCCGCACTGCCGGCTGGCCGAGGCGCGTGGCGTTGGTCCGATGGCGCTGCCACTGGCGACGCATCGCGGTGGCGATGGCGATCCAGATCGCGAAATACAGGACCGCGCGCACCACGAAGAACGGCGTGTCGAGCCACCACGCCTTGGCATCGAGCCGCGATCCTGCCGCATGTGGCGCCGCCCACGGGTAAAGGTGCCCGAGGCCGAAGAGCAGCGGCACGCCGAGCAGCGCGACGACGGGCAGCGTCGCGAGCGCCGCCTCGAGCGGGCGACGCACGACGAAGCCCCATTCGCCGCCGGTGAGCTCGTGGATCATCACGTTGACGAGCGCCCCCAGCGCGAGCGCCAGCACGGCGAGCCACGCAAAAAGCCACGCCGCGAAGAACGAATCGGGCGCGCCGAACCCGGCCGCCACGGCGACGAACACGCCGGCGCCGCCGGCGACGAGGCAGCCGCGGCGCAGCCTCGGCGAATCGGGCGCGAAGACGAAAGCCTTCATCGCGCCGCCCCGAGCTTCGCGCGCGCATCGGCAGGCAGCGCGGCCACCGGCGCCGCGAAGGCGAGCTGCAGCGCGCGGATGTAGGCGACGATCGCGCGGCGGTCGGCCGGCGCGATGCGCGTCGCGTACGGGTACATGTCGCCGTAGCCGTCGCTGATCACCGCGTAGTAGTGCTCGTCGCTCGCGCCGACGAGCCGCGGGATGTGGAATGACGGCGGATGCGGGAAGCCGCGTCGCGCCACCATGCCGTCGCCGTCGCCGGCGATGCTGTGACAGGGTGCGCAGAAGATGTCGTAGCGCTCGCGGCCGCGCGCGACGAACGCGGCCGTCCATTCGCGGCGCGGCACGACGGCACTCGACGGCGTGCCCGGCACGAGCGAATGGCCTCCATGCGGTGCGCCACCCGCATCCGGCGCCTGCGCCGCGACGATCGTCGGCAGCGGCAGTGCGAATGCCGGCTCGGCGGTGAGCGCACCGAGCCGTCCGCTCGACGTGTCGGCGGAGGTGCCGGCGGCGCGCGCCACCGTGCCATCGACCGGCTCGCGTGCCGAGCGTCCGTCGGGCCACAATGGACTGGCGGCGAGCGGCTTGTCGCGCGGCTGGTCGTACATGTTGCGCGCGGTCTTCTCGCAGCCGGCCAGCGTCGCGACGAGCGCGAGCATGCCGAATGCGGCAAGGATTCGCGGCGCGATCACGACACGCCCGCCGGCAGAACGCGCACGGCGCCCGAGTCCGCCAGCAGCAGCGTCGCGCGCTCGGCATCATAGGCGGGGTCGGTGGCGCGCACGCACAGGAAGAAGCGGCTGCGCGACGCGAGGTCGAAGCCGTCGACGTCGAACAGCGGATGGCGAAGCCGCGGCAGCCGGCACAGGAACAGGAACCCGAAGAACGCGGCGAGCGCCGCGCCGAGCACCGCGAGCTCGAACGTCGCGGGGATGAACGACGGCCAGCTGTGCAGCGGCCGGCCGCCCGAATTGATCGGGTAGTCGATCACCGCGGTGTACCACTGCAGGAAGTACGCGCCGGCGCCGCCGACGATGCCGCCGGCGAGCGTGATCGCCGGCACGCCGGTGCGCGTGACGCCGAGCGCGTCGGCGAGGCCGTCGACGGAGTAGGGCGTGAACGCCTCGACGTCACGGAACTCGCGGCGCACGCGCACCACAGCGGCAACGAGCGCTTCCGGCGAGGCGAACTCGGCGAGCACGCCATAGCGGCGATCGCCGCTCATCGCTCCGCTCCGACGTCGCGCGCGAGCTTGCGCATCTCGGCGATCGAGATCGCCGGCAGCACGCGCAGGAACCCGAGGAACAGCAGCACGAAGAGGCCGATCGAGCCGAGCAGCGTCGCGAAATCCCAGAACGTCGGCACGTAGATGTGCCAGGCCGACGGCAGGAAGTCGCGATTGAGGCTCGTGACGATGATCATGAAGCGCTCGAGCCACATGCCGATGTTGACGACGATGGCGATCGCGAACAGCGCGACGGGCCGCGCGCGCACGCCCGCCCACCACAGCGATTGCGGCACGACGACGTTGCACAGCACGACCGCCCAGTAGACGCCGGCGTAGGGGCCACCCATCCGGTTCTCGACCATCGCGATCGCGAACGGGTCGGCGCTGTAGTACGCCATGAAGATCTCGACGAGATAGCTGTAGGTGACGATGAAGCAGCACACCAGCATCAGCTTCGCCATGTTGTCGAGGTGGCGCTCGGTGATGAAGGCCTCGAGGTGGAACACGCGGCGCATCGGCACCGCCAGCGTGATCGCCATCGCGAAGCCCGAGAACAGCGCGCCCGCGACGAAGTACGGCGGGAAGATCGTCGAGTGCCAGCCGGGCGTGTTGCCGATCGCGAAGTCGAGCGAGACGACGCTGTGCACCGAGATCACGAGGGGTGTCGCGAGTCCGGCCATCAGCAGGTATGCACTGTCGAAGCGCGCCCAGTGGCGCGCGTCGCCGCGCCAGCCGAGCGCGAGCAGGCCGTAGACGACCCGCTGCCAGCGCTTCTTCGCCGCGTCGCGCAGCGTCGCCAGGTCGGCGATGAGACCCATGTACCAGAACAACAGCGACACGATGATGTACGTGCCGATCGCGAAGATGTCCCAGATCAGCGGGCTGCGCCATTGCGGCCAGACGTTCATGATGTCCGGGTACGGGATCAGCCAGTAGAAGAACCACGGCCGGCCGAGGTGCAGGATCGGCATCAGGCCGGCCATCGCCACCGCGAAGATCGTCATCGCCTCGGCGAAACGGTTGACCGACGTGCGCCAGCGCTGGCGCAGCAGGAGCAGGAACGCGGAGATGAACGTGCCTGCATGACCGATGCCGACCCACCAGACGAAGTTGGTGATCGCGAACGCCCATGCCACCGGCTGGTCGACGCCCCAGATGCCGACGCCGTCGATGAAGAGCCAGCTCACCGCGACGAGGAACAGGATCGCGAGCGCGCCGCTGACGAACGCGCCTGCGACCCAGCCCCAGTGCGCCGGGCGCACCAGCACGATGTCGGCGATCTTGTCGGTGATCGACGCGTCGGTGTAGCGGCCGGCGAGGACCGGTGTCGCGGCCAGTGCGGATTCGTCGGTCACGCGGGCGCTCCGCCTTGCGCGGGTGGCGGCGCGGCGTCGGCGTCGACGATCCGCGGCAGGTACGTCGTGCGCGGCCGCGTGTTGAGCTCGGCGAGCAGCGCGTAGTCGAGCGGCGAGGCCTTGCGCGCGTTGACGGCGCTCGCCGGATCGTTGAGGTCGCCGAACACGATCGCCTGGGTCGGGCACACGGCCTGGCAGGCGGTGACGACCTCGCCGTCGGCGATGCGGCGATTGCCGCGATCGGCGTCGATGCGTGCGCGCTCGATCCGCTGGATGCAGTATGAGCACTTTTCCATGACGCCGCGCATGCGCACGGTCACTTCGGGATTGCGCTGCGCATCGAGCGCCGGCACGTCGCGCGTGTAGGCGTGCCAGTTGAAGCGACGAACCTTGTACGGGCAGTTGTTCGAGCAGAAGCGCGTGCCGACGCAGCGGTTGTAGACCTGCACGTTGAGGCCCTCGGTGTCGTGCACCGACGCCTCGACGGGGCACACCTCCTCGCATGGCGCGTGCTCGCACTGCATGCACGGCACCGGCTGGAACAGCGTGCGCGGCGCGGACGGCGCGCCCTCGTAGTAGCGGTCGATGCGGATCCAGTGCATCTCGCGGCCGCGCAGCACCTCGTCGCGGCCGACGACCGGGATGTTGTTCTCGGCCTGGCAGGCGATCGTGCACGCGGCGCAGCCGTTGCAGGCGTCGAGGTCGATGCTCATGCCCCAGCGATGGCCGTCGTACTTGAAGGGCGGGTACAGCGACTCCGTCGGCTCGCGCTCGCGCGCCGGCGTGCATCCGCTGCCAGCGCAGCGCGCCGCCTCCTCGCGCGACACCAGGCGCACGAGGTCGCGCCCTTCCATCCGATGATGTGTCTGCGCGGCGGCGAGCCGCTCGCGGCCGTCGACCTTGGCGAGCGCCACGCCGGGGACGATGGCGCGGGTCGCCGAGTCGAACAGCGGCCACGCATCGACGCCGACGCCGTTGCCGACACGGCCCGCGCGGGTGCGGCCGTGCCCGAGGTGCAGCGTCACGGCGTCGTCGGCGTGGCCCGGCATGATCCACACGGGCGCACGCACCGTGGCCGAGGCGGTGCGCAGCTCGACGATGTCCTCGTTGGCGAGCTCGTGCGCGGCGGCGAAACGCGGCGAGATCCACGCGGCGTTGCACCACGTGAGCGTGGTCAGCGGCTTCGGCAGCTCCTGCAGCCACGCGTTGTTCGCGTGACGACCGTCGCCGAGCGTCGGGTCGGGGGCGAGCACGAGCTCGACGACGATCGCGCCCGTCGCCGACGATGGGTCGCTTGCGGGCCTGACTGCCGGTGCGGCGGTCGTTGCCGATGGCGCGGCTGTCGCCTGAGTCGCAATGGCTGCTGGAGGCGCCGATGTTGTGGCCGCTGTCGGGACCGCCGCCAGCGCCGAGCTCGCGGCGACTGCCGGCGCCGCAGATCGCTTTGCCGAAGATGGAGCGGGCAGCACGCTCGCGCGCGACGTCGCCGCGGATTCCCGCACGATTCCGTCGCGCAGCGACGCATCCCAGAACGCATCGAAACCGGCTGGATGCCGGCGCTGCCAGAAGTCGCGCACGATCGCGTGGCCGGGACGCGGGTTGCCGTCGACGAGCACCGACACCACCTCGTGCGCGGAATGCCCGTCGTAGAGCGGCGCGATCGCAGGCTGGCGGATCGCCACCGTGCCGTCGAAGGCGCGCGCGTCGCCCCAGCTTTCGAGCGCGTGCGCGGCGGCGACGTGCCACGTCGACGCCGCCGACGTCTCGTCGGCATGGAGCGCAAGGTGCGCGGACCACGGCAGCTTGCGCAGCGCGCCGCCGAAGTCGAGGTCGCGCGGCGATGCGTAGACGGGATTGCCACCGAGCATCACGAGCGTGGTGACGCGCCCTGCGCGCATATCCGACGCGAGCGCGCGAAGCGAGTCGCCCTGGTTGCCGGCGTCGAACGCGACGGGCTCGCGGGTCGCGACCAGCGCGTCGTTGCCGAGCGCGCGGTTGATCGCGTGCACACGCGCATGCACGCCCGCCGGCTGGCGGTCGCCGGCGACGACGATCGCGCGGCCGCGGTGCGCGGCGAGATCGGCGGCGACACGGTCGAGCCATGCGCGTGCGTCGGCGCCGAGGGCCGCGGTCGCCACGCCACTCGCCGCTCCGCCGACTTGCGGCGCGCCGCTTGCTGCTCCACCGCCCTGCGCGGCACCGCCCGCCGCGCCGCCGACTTGCGCCGCGCTGCTCTCCCCTCCACCGATCTGCGCCGCCAAGGCGTCGGCGAGCATCGCAATCTCGCCGGTGCGGATCACGAGCCGCCGGTCGGCGAGCGCCCCGGTCAGGCTCGGCGAGCCCTCGGCCGCGTGGATCGTCGGGCGCGTCGCGCCGCGCCGCGCGACCGCGATGTCGCGCGCATGCCGCACGGCCCCCGGCAGCGCGCCGACGATGTCGGCATCGAGCGCGACGATCACCGCGGCGTCGCCGAAGCGATACACCGGCTCGACCGCTTCACCGAGCGCGAGCCGTGAGCCGTCGTACACGTTGTCGCGATTGACCGGCTGGTATTGATGCCAGCGTGCGCGTGGATGGCCCTCGAGGAACGTGCGGATCTGGTCATGCAACGTCGGCGAGGTGACGGTCTCGGTGAGGAGCGCGATGCCGTCGCCGTCGGGCGCGGCGATCACCCGCTCGCGCAACTCCGTAACGAAGCGCGGCCACGTGTCGACCGCGCCGTTGCGCAGCGACGCCGTCGAGCGGTCGGGATCCCACAGCTCGAGCACCGCCGCCTGCGTGAAGATGTCGGTTGCGCCGAGGCTCGCGGGGTGCAGAGGATTGCCCTCGATCTTGGTCGGACGGCCCATGTTGGTCTCGACGAGCACGCCGATCGCGTAGCCGTCGCGCTCGAGCGCCGACGCGTAGAACACCGGCTTGCCGTAGCCGTCCTGCGCGGGGCCGTTGCGATACGGCACGATCGTCTCGAGCGGCGCGCGACTGCAGCCGCCGGCGGCGAGCGCGGCGGACGCCGCCATCACGCCGAGGAACGCGCGGCGCGCGAGGCGCGGCGGCTCGAACGTGACGACGTCCTGCGGCACTTCGCGCGGCGCCGCGCCCTCGAGCTCGTCGAGGCCGCGCCAGAAGCGCCGCTGCGCGGCGGTGGCGAGTGAAGGCGAAATCGGCGTCACTTCGGGCATCGGCTCAGCGATGGCAGGTCGAGCAGCTCGTCAGCACGTCGGGACCGCGGATGTGATTCGCGGCCATCAGTGCCTTGCCGAGCGCCGCCTGGTTGGAAGGCGGCGTCCAGTGCAGGTCGTAGATGCGGTCGGCGGGGCGCAGGTTCGGCGCGGGATCGCGGTGACAGGCGATGCACCATTGCATGTCGAGCGACGCGACGCGCCACGTGAGCGGCATCGTGTCGACCGCGCCGTGGCAGGTCGAGCAGCCCACGCCCTTGGCGATGTGGATCGAATGGTCGAAGTAGACGAAGTCCGGCAGGTCGTGCACGCGATTCCACGCGAGCGTGGCGCGGCCGCGGTACGCCGCCAGCAGCGGTGCGAGCGGTGGCTGGTCGGTGAAGAGCTGCGAATGGCAGGTCATGCAGGTCTCGAGCGGCGGGATGCCGGCGAACGCCGACGTCTCGACCGCGACGTGGCAGTAGCGACAGTCGATGCCGTCGTCGCCGACGTGGTGCTTGTGGCTGAACGGCACCGGCTGGTCGACCGGAGCGCCCTCGACGGCGTCGCCGCGCGCGTTGACGCGATACGTGACGAGCGCGGCTGCCAGGATCGCCAGCGCCGCGATCGCACCAAGGCGCAGCAACAGCGTGAAACGGGAGGAGAAGACCTGCGCCACACCGGCATCTTTCGTTCAATGCACCGCGACGCGGCCCGCCGCCGGCACGCGCGACTACTGCTCGACGATATGCTCGACCTTCGCGCGCACGTCCTTCACGGTGCCCGCCGACACCGGTGCTGCCGAATTGCCCCACGCGCTGCGCACGTAGCTCGCGACGTCGGCGATGTCCTGGTCGGAGAGCTTCCAGTCGAACGCCGGCATCGCGAAACGATTGGGATTCGCCTGCGTCGACGCCGCGCTCTCGCCGGTCAGGATGAGGTGCACGAGAGTTTCCGCGTCGTTCGCCTGCACGACGCCATTACCCTTGAGCGCGGGGAATACGCCCGCCAGCCCTTCGCCCTGCGCCATGTGGCACCCCGCGCAGTCGTCGAGATAGAGGCCGGCGCCGTGCGTGGCGACGTCCCGGCCCGGCGCCGACGCGGCGCTCGCCTCGCGAGGCGGCGAGTCCTTGAGATAGACGGCGATCGCGTGGAGCTGCGTATCGGTGAGATGCGACGTCGAGTGCGTCACGACCTCCGCCATCGGCCCGAACGCCGTCGCATGCGCGTTGGCGCCGCGCCTCAGGAAGTCGACGATGTCCTGCTCGGTCCATGCGCCGATGCCGTCGCGCACGTCGTTGGCGAGGCTCGTCGCGTACCAGTTCTCGCCGTAGCCCCCTTCGAGCGCGTCGCGGCGCTTCACCGCGCCGGCGAAGTTCTTCGGCGTGTGGCAGGCGCCGCAGTGGCCGAGGCCCTCCACCAGGTACGCGCCCTCGTTCCACTGCGCGGACTTTTGTGCGTTGTAAGCGTAGGTGCCCTCGTGGAAGAACGCCGCGTTCCAGGCCGCGATGCCGCTGCGCAACGTCAGCGGCCACGGCAGCGCGTTCTCGCGCGGCGGCTCGTCCACGGGAGCGAGCGTGTCGAGGTAGGCCTTGATCGCGTCGCTGTCGGTGCGCGTCACCTTCGTGTACCACGGGTAGGGAAACGCGGGATACAGGTGATGGCCGTCGCGTGCGATGCCCTCGTGCATCGCACGGTAGAAGTCGTCGGCCGACCACGTGCCGATGCCGGTCGCGTCGTCGGGCGTGATGTTCGTCGAGTAGATCGTCCCGAATGGTGTGGGCACCGCGCGGCCACCGGCGAACGGCTTGCCATGCTCGGCGGTGTGGCAGGCCGCGCAGTCGCCGGCGCGCACGAGGTTGCGGCCGCGTGCGATCGCCGCGTGCGAGCTCTCGGACGGCACCGGCGTCGGCACCGCGGCGCCGGCGCACGCGGCGACCGCACCGAGCGCCGCACAGGTCGCGAGCGTGCGCACGTCCATCGCGTCAGGCCTTCGACATCAGCGGGCCCGGCTTCGCGAGATACTGCTTGCGGATGGCCTCGGCCGCCCAATACGTGAGCGCGCCGACGGTGCCGGTCGGGTTGTAGCCGGCGTTCTGCGGGAACGCCGAGGCGCCCATCACGAACACGTTCGGCACGTCCCACGACTGCAGGTAGCGGTTGACGACGCTGGTGCGCGGATCGGTGCCCATGATCGCGCCGCCGGTGTTGTGCGTCGTCTGGTAAGGCACGATCGAGTAGGGCGCTTTTCGCGGCTTGGCGTGCATCGCCCGCGGCTTCATCGCCTTCGCGATCATCTCCGCCTTGTCCGTCAGGAACTTCGACATCCGGATCTCGTTGTCGTGGTAATCGAACGTGAGGCGCAACAGCGGATTGCCGTAGACGTCGCGGTACGTCGGGTCGAGATCGAGGTACGCGTCGCGGTAGCTCATGACGCTGCCGTGCGTGGCGATGCTGAGCGACTTCAGGTAGTTGTCGGCCATCGCCTTCTTCCAGCCGCTGCCCCACGTCGGCGTGCCGTCCGGCACGTGGCTCTGCAGGATCGGCCGGCCGCCGGTCGTCCACGCGGCGAGGTAGCCGCCGCCGATGAAGTTCTCGGGGCCATGGTCGAAGTTGTCGCCGTTGAAGTCGTCGACCGCCTGCCCGAGCGCGCCGGCGCCCATGAACGGGTTGACGAGCTCGTCGACGAACACGTCGACGCTCGACGTGATCTGGTACGCGTAGTTGCGGCCGGTGACGCCGGCGTTCGCCTGCGGGTCGTACGGCTTGCCGATGCCCGAGACCAGCAGCAGGTGGACGTTGTGGGTCGGGAACGCGCACAGGATGACGAGGTCGGCGGGCTGCTCGAACTCGCGGCCCTGCGCGTCGACGTAGGTGACGCCGGTGGCGTGCGTCTTCGATGCGTCGAGGTCGACGCGCGTCACCTCGCAGCGCACGCGGTACTCGAAGCCGTCCTTGCCGATCAGCACCGGAAAGATCGTGGTCTGCGGGCTCGACTTCGAGAAGTTGCCGCAGCCGAACCATTCGCAGTAGCCGCAATACGTGCACGCGCCCATCTCGACGCCGAGCGGGTTCTTGTAGGCACGCGAAGTGTTCGACGCCGGGCAGGGGAACGGATGGAAGCCGACCGCCTTGGCCGCCTCGTCGAACTTCACCTGCGCGAGCCCGCGCTTGAGCGGCGGATTGGGATAGTCGCGGCGGCGCGCGGCCTCGAACGGGTTGCCGCCGTCCTGCTTCTGCCCGCCCAGGTTGCCGGCGCGTCCCGACGTGCCGCACAGGTATTCGAAAGCGTCGAAATGCGGCTCGAGGTCCTCGTACGTGACGCCCCAGTCCTGGATCGTCATGTCGTCTGGAATGAACTTGCGGCCGTAGCGCTGCTCGATGTGCGAGCGCTGCAGGAAGTCGGTCGGCAGGAAGCGCCAGTGCTGGCCGTTCCAGTGCACGCCGGCGCCGCCAGCGCCCGACGCCGGGCGGAACGAGCCCAGCTGCCGCATCGGCAGCGCGGTCTCGGATGTCTTGTTGCGGAACGTCAGCGTCTCGCGCTCAGGCTCCTCGAAGAGCCCGTTGCGCACCGCGTAGCGCAGCTCGTCCTGGATGAACGTCGTCGAGAAGTCGGGGACCGTGTCGCGAAAGCCGCCGCGCTCGAGCGCGAGCACCTGCAGCCCGGCTTCGGTCAGCTCGTGGGCGAGGATGCTCGCCGTCCAGCCGAACCCGACGAGCACGCAATCGACCTTGGGCAGCCGCGTCGCCATGTCACGCGTCCTTCATCACGCGCCGGCCGTCGCGACCGAGCAGGCCCACCGTCGGCTGGCCGTAGCGCTTGCCGTGCTGCTCGATCTCCGCGACGTAGTTGTAGCGGGGACCGGGGAAGCCAATCAGCTTCCAGCCGATGAAGTCGCGGTTGCCGTGGTACATCGGATCGGCGAGGAAGCCTTCCGTCGTGTTCTGCAACAGGATCTTGAAGAACGTCTTCGCGGGCGCGTGGGCCAACTCGACCTTGCCGTCCTCGAGCTCATGCAGCAGCGCGTCCTGTGCAGCGGCGTCGAGGTCGACGAACGCCTTGCCCTGGCTCGCTTCGTGCACATGCGCGTCGATGTCGGCAATGGCCGAGCGATACAGCGCGGCGGGCGTGAGCTTGAGCTGGTAGCCCTGCGTGTCGGAGCCTTTCTTCCACGGGCCCTGCATGTACCAGGTCTCGGCGCGCCCATAGGGTCCCGCGAGCTGGTGGTCGATGAATTCGGCGACGCCTGCTTCCTTGGCACCGGGGCCGAGCGCGTCGTTGGGAATGAGCCGCGCCACCGCGGCCTCGACGAACGCGAATTCCGCCTCATTCAGGTAGACGCGTGGCGCCGATGGCTGCGGGGCATCTGCGAGGGCGTCGCGCACGAATGCGATCGGCGCGACACCCACGGCCGGCACGAGCGCCGCCTTGAGCACGCGACGGCGATCGGGGGCGAACTTCATGCCGCGTTCCGCATCGCGGCGGCGCACTGCGGCCCGTTTGTAATAACTACACGTCGAGTGCGAATCGCGCGCCGAAGTTGTTGCCGCGACATGCAAACCTCCCGCTTGCTGCATCGAATCGGAAAGATGCCGGCGCTATACTCGATCGACACGCCAGCAGCGCATGCCCGTACAGGTGTCGAAGACGGCCGGTTGTAGTGATTCGACGACAACTTGCAACGCGCGTTCGCGATACGCAACGGGATGTTCGGAATAACTGTGTTTTCCACGCTTCGACAACGCGCGTGAATCTCGTCGCGATGGAAATTTTCGTGCGCGCCGCCGAGGCGCGCAGCCTGTCCGCCGCGGCACGCCGGCTCGGCGTGTCGAAGTCCGCGATCAGCAAGCACATCTCGCAGATCGAGCACGAGCTCGGCGTGTGCCTGCTCCACCGCACGACGCGCTCGGTGACGCTGACCGAGATCGGCGACGCGTTCTTCGCGCGCTGCCGCGACATGCTGAAAGCCGCCGAGGAGGCGGAGTCGGTCGCGATGCATTTCCAGGCGGCGCCGCGCGGCATGCTGCGCGTGCATGCGCCCGTCGATTTCGGCGTGCACCACCTGACGCCCGCGCTGCCGAGGCTGCTCGCCGCGTACCCGGAGCTCAAGGTCGACCTGACGCTGGACGACGACCCGACGGGCCTCGCCGAGGAAGGCTTCGACGTCGCGATCGTCATCGAGGACGAGCCGAGCGGCGGCCTCGCCGCGCGCAGGCTCGCGCCGATCGGCCGCAGCGTCTGCGCGAGCCCCGATTACCTCCGTCGCGCCGGCGTGCCGCGGGCGCCACGCGAGCTCGCAGTGCACGATTGCCTCGTGTTCGCGCCGCACGGCGAGCTGCGGCCGTGGTGCTTCGAGGAAGCGGGCGTCGAGGTGCGCGTGCCGGTTGACGGTCGCGTGCGGCTATCCAACCAGAACGCGATCCGCCAGGCCGCGCTCGCGGGCCTCGGCATCGCGCTGTTGCCGACCTATCTCGTCGGCGCGGATCTCGCGTGCGGCGCGCTGGAGGCGGTGCTCACCGACTGCGCGACGTCGCCGCTCGCGATCTGGGCGGTGTACCTGCGCAACCGGCATCTGTCGCCGAAAGTGCGCGCGTTCATCGATTTCCTGCTCGATCACTTCCACCATGGCGACGCCGCGGCGGCGGCGATGGCCACGCCGGGCGCGCGCGTCGGGCTAGCGCCGGCGCAGGCGATCCTTTAGCCGCCTCAGCACCGAGCGCCGCCGCAGCAGGATGCCGGGCAGCGCATCGTAATAGCGGTGGTGGACGTAACACCAGCTCCAGCGGCCGTCGGCCTCGAGCGGCACGATCAACGGATGCCCGGTGGCGTTGAAATGGGCGAGGGCATGGGCATGCCGCGAATCCTCGCAGCAGCCGACATGCCCGCACGTGACGCACACCCGTAGCGCCGTCCATGGCTCGCCGAGCGCCATGCACTCCTCGCAGCCGCGCGTGTGCGGCGCGATCGGCGTGATGCCGTCGAAATGCTCGCAACGTGTCGTCATGATCGCTTCCGGATTCGGCGCGGCAGCCGTGCTGGCGGCATCGCCCTACCTCGCAGAGAAGTGCGCCGCGAGCGCGCGCGCCCCGGGCGGCGTGATGTCGACCGCGCGCGAGCCCTTGATGCGCCGCGCCCAGCCTTGCGCGAGCATCCGCGCGAACAATGCCGCGCCGAGCGCGCCGGCGAGATGGTGGCGGCGCACGCTCCAGTCGAGGCAGGCGCGGCAGAGCGGGCGGCGGTGGAGCGCGAGCACGTCGATGTCGATGCCCAGCGCGTCGAACAGGCGACGGCCGCTGTCGGTGAGCGCGACGTCGCCGTCGCGCTCGTCGAGCGCGCGCCGCGCGACGAGGCCGTCGTAGACCGCGACGCCGGCATCGCCGGCGAGATGGTCGTAGCAGACGCGCGCGCGCCTCAGCGCCGGCTCGCGCGGGCCCGGCCGCACGCGCAAGGGACCGCGTCGCGCCGCGATCTGCATCAGGCTTTCGAGCGCATGCGCGACCTCGTGGCCGGCGAGCCGGAAGTAGCGGTGGCGGCCCTGCTGCTCGACGACGAGGAGCTCCGCGTCGACGAGCTTCCCGAGGTGTGCGCTGATCGTCTGCGGCGTCACGCCGGCCTCCTCGGCCAGCTCGGCGGCGGTGAGCGCCTGTCCGCCGAGCAGCGCGGTCAGCGCCTGCGCGCGGGCCGGATCGCCGATCAGCGCGGCGATGCGGGCGATGCCGGGTCCGTCGAGCATGCTTCGATGTTAGCCGAAGCATCGACGTGGCGCAAGGCGCTAAGCTCGTCTCCGACGGCCGCGCGCGCATTGGCCCGCGCATCGCGCACCCGCGCCCTGCGGGTCGCGCGCGTCGCCGACACGAGGAGCGACCCCGATGATCACCTGCTTCATCCGCTACGAGATCGATCCCTTCCAGCGCGACGGGTTCGCGACCTACGCCGACAACTGGGCGCGCATCATCCCGCGCTGCGGCGGCGGCCTCGTCGGCTATTTCCTGCCGCACGAAGGCACCAACGACGTCGCCTGGGGATTGATCGCCTGCGAGAGCCTCGCCGCGTACGAGGCCTATCGCGCGCGGCTGCGTGGCGACGACGAGGCCCGCGCCAATTTCGCGTTCGCCGCGTCGCGCAGGCTGATCCTGCGCGAATCGCGCACGTTCACCGAGCCGGTGGCCTCGACGTTGCGGGCGCGAGGCGAGCCTGGGTGAAGGGTGGCCCGGGCCTACGGGCCGACGTAGCCGATCCCGTGCGCCATCAGCGACGCACACAGGATGATGGCGACGACGAGCGTCGCCTCGACGTGGATGACGAGGCGGATGCGCTTCAGCTTCGCGGCGTCGATCGTGGGCACTTCGCCGCGCCGCAACGCCGGCCGCATCCGCGCGAAGGCGATCGTCGGGTAGATCGAGATCAGCCCGACCGCCGCGAACAGCGCGATCTTGACGATGAACGGCACGTCGTGGAAATAGTAGGCGGGTCCCTTTTCGTACCAGAGCACGCGCGCGAAGCCGGCGAGCAGCACGGTGAGCGCGGCGAGGCCGTAGGTCATGTCGACGACGACGAGGCGCTTCGCGCGCGCGAGCTCGAGCGGCGGTCGCGTCAGCACGATCTCGACGGCGAGCGTCGCGAACAGCACGAACGCGGCGAGAAAATGCAGGAAGGCGGCGAAGGCGGGCATCGGTGCGAAGGCGTCAGCGTAGCGCAAGCCGCACCACCGGTCGCCGCGGCTTGCGTCGCGCGACCTCGTGGAAGCCCGCGTCGTCGAACATCGACTTGGCGCCGAACCACATCGCGTCGTCGCTCGCGCGGTCGCTGCGATCCACCGGGTACGCCTCGAGGAGCCGCACGCCGCGCTTGCGCGCCCAGGCGATCGACGCGTCGAGCAGCGCGCGTGCGACGCCCTGGCCGCGATGCTCGGCCGGCACGACGAAGCAGATGATCGACCACACCGGCATGTCGTCCACCGCCTTCATCACCGGCGAGCGCTGCAACTTGGCGAAATCCTTGCGCGGGCCGAGCGAGATCCAGCCAACCGGTGTGCGCCCGCGGTAACCGATCAGCCCGGGCGGCAGGCCGGCGTTGCGCGCGAGGGCCTTCAGGTCGGCGCGGTTGGCCTTGGCGTGCGTCATGCCGGGCGGCAGCGGGCCGCGCGCGCCGCTGCGCCGGTAGTACATGCACCAGCAGCCGCGCGCCACCGAGCAGCCGCGCGCGTTGAACACCGTCTCGACGTCGGCCCAGTTGTCGGGCGTCAATGGCTTGACGGTGACCCTCATCGAGCCGCCTGCTGCCGCTTCGCACGCAACACCTCGCGCCTCGCGAGACTTTCCTTCGACCACACGAGCTTCGCCTCGTAGTACTCCGGGACCGCGGGCGTGTCCGGCGGCAGCACGACCCACGGCAGCTTGGTCGACGTGAAGATGTGCACGTCGGGCGGCAGTGCGTCGGGATTCGCGAGCGTGCCGACGCGCACGAAGCGCACCGCGTCGCCGCCGCCGGCGTAATGACTCCACAGCGCGATCCGGCACGCCGGGCAGCGCGCGATGCGCTGGCCTTTGCCGCTCGCCGAGGGCGTCATCACGATCTCCGGCTCGCCGTGCGTCACCACCACGTACTCGGACTCCACCATCGCATTCAGCGCGAACGCCGTGCCGGTCTCGCGCTGGCACCAACGGCAATGGCAGCAATGCACGACGAGCGGCGCGTGCGTGAGCGCGTAACGCGCGCCGCCGCAATCGCAGCCGCCGGCCAGTGGATAGGCGGCGGACTCGGTCACTGAGCTGCGCGCAGGCACATCGGCCGCCCCATCCACGCTGCGCGCTTCGGGGCTTGTTCGCGCTTGGGGCGGCCCTGCGCGCTCACCGGCGCGCGGGCGCCGACCTGACGACGCGGTCGAAGAAATCGTGCACGCCGGTCTCGCTCATCTGCCGGGCGTCCGCGAGCTCGCCGGCACGGGTGGCGTAGACGATCGTGCCCGCCGGCGACAGCACGACCGCCGACGGAATGCCCTTCGCCACCGCGTTGCCGTAGTCGGCGGCAACGTCGAGGTTGCGGTCGAACTTGCCGACGTCCACCTTCACGACCTCGAACGCCTTCGCCATCAGCGCGGCGTTGCGCGGCGCGTGCAGCGCCTTGTCGAGCGCGCGGCAGTCCTCGCACCAGTTGGCGCCGAACACGACGAGCACGTTGCGGTGCGTGCGCTGCGCCTGAGCGAGCGCACCGCGGATGTCGGCTCGTGCATCGGCCGACGCGTCGTACGGCAGCGTTGCCGCCGCGGTGGGCATGACCGCGAGCGCCGCCAGCATCGCCAACGCCGCGACAAGCACGACGTGCGGCGACGACCGCGGCAAGCATGCAAGTGAGCGCATGGCAATCGCTAACGCACGTACCGCCAGATCACCAGCAGCACGATCGCGCCGACGATCGACATGATGAACCCGGCCGCATGGAACTTGGCGCCTTCCGGCGGCTTCGACACCATGTTGCCGATGACGCCGCCGATCAGCGAGCCGACGATGCCCACCGCCGAGGTGGCGATGAACCCCATCGCATCCGCGCCCGGCACCAGCGCGCGCGCGACCAGGCCGACGACGAAACCGACGATGATCGACCATACGATGTGCATGATTCCCATCGGATCCCCTCGAGGTTGTAGAGCCCGCGGTATTCTCGCCCGCGCGTCGCGTGGCTTGCAAGGACGCGCGCGACCCGCCGCAACGCCGCCCTCCGGGGCGCGGATCAGTCCGGCGAGCGTCGATCGGGCGGCTCGCCGCGATCGCACTTCCGGCACGCCAACAGCCGGCCGAGGTGCGCGTCACGACCGGCGCTCGTCGTCACCCAGGGGCGGAGCTGCCATGGCGGCTGGTGCCGCACGTGCTGGTTGTGGCCGCAGGCGAGCTCGGCGACCCAATGCGCCTCGTCGTCGCGATGGAACCCGACGATCGCTCGCTGCACGTGCCCGCCCGCGCGGTCAGAACCCGCGCGACCAGCGGCGCAGCCAGATGCAGGAAAAGCCCGCGACGACCCAGGCGATGCCGACGAGCGGCATGTCCGACACGAACGTCCACACCACCGCGTTGATGAAGCACAGCAGCATGGCGAAGACGACGATGAAGATGTCGGTCATCGCGGTACCGGTTCAGCCGAGGCGGATCTCGCCGTCGAAGGTGACGTCGAGGTCGAGCTTGCCGATCGACAGCCGCATCGTTGCCGGCAGCGCGTCGGTGGCGCCGACCTTGCGCGCCTCGATCGCGCGCGCCACCGCCTGCTCGATCTCGCGCTGCGACTTGACGCCGACCATCTTGAGGAACTTGCGGATGCTGAGGTTGAAGGTCTCTTCGTTCATGACGGTCTCCGGTCCGGGGCGCGTCCCTGCGTGGCGCAGGTCGGCGCCGCGCGATCGTCCGCGTGGCCCCAAATCTACCTGTCCGCAGGCCGCTTGTGAACAAGGCGCATCCAGGCTCGACGAATCACCCTTCGCCACGGGACGATTGCGGCACGCTCACGCCCCGACCAGCCGCAGCGCCGCATAGAACGCCAGCGCCACGACGACATTGTCGACGACGATGCCGGTCGCGAGGACGACGAGCGCCTTCAGCGACGCCATCCATCGCGTGTCGTGATAGACGCGGCGGAACGCGATCGCGACGTAGGCGAGCGACCACGCGAGCGTCGTCGCGAACAGCACGATGGCGCGCAGGTTCGGATGCTCCAGGTCCGTGTAGTCGACGAGGCCGACGCCGAGGAGGCGCACGGCCGTCAGGTAGGCGAGCGACACCACGAAGATCCACGCGACGTAGTGCAGCCCGAACACCGCGTGCACCGACCACGGCCGCCGCTGCCGCCAGTGCATTGCGCACGCGAGCAGCGCATACCACGCGACCGACAGGCCGAGCAGCAGCGTATAGACGGCGTTGAAGCGGCGGTCGATCCGCTCCGCGACGAGCGATGGCGCCACGCGGGTGCGCGCGGCGACGTCCTCGATCGTGCGGGTGAGCGCGCCCGAGCGGTCCTGCTCGGCGAAGTGCGCGATCCGGAAGTCGGTGACGAACGACAGCAGGAAGAAGAACGCGACGGTGTTGAGCGTCAGCCGCCAGGGCGCGATCGAGCGCGCGCGCCGGCCGTCGCGGAACTCGGCCGTCAGGAGGCCAGGGTGAAAGACCAGTGCGACCAGCGTGTGGCGCACGCGCGCCCACTGCCGCCGCGCCGTGCGCGCAAGTGCGCCGGGGGCGAGCGACTCCTGGCCGCAGGCGGCGCACCATCGGTCCGTCAACGCCGCGCCGCAATTGGGGCAGGGCGCCCGCGCGTCGCCGAGGCCTTCTGCCAACTAGCTCGCCTCGATCTTCGCGAGGTCGCCTCGCGCGAACGGCTTGTCGTCGTCGGGCAGACTTTCGTAGAGCGCGAGCGCTCGCGTGCGGGCATCGTCGAATCCCGTACGCTCGCCCGCGGCACGGCGCGCCATCGCGAGCGCCGCGTAGCCGAAGAAGCGCTCGAACGGCGGCGCCTCGTTGGCATCGCACACGGCGAGGCAGTGCGCTGCGCTGTCGATCGCGCCCGCGGCATCGCCGGCCGCGAGCCGGCTCATCGCCAGCCGGTAGTGCGCGCGCTCCTCCTCGAGCCATGTGCCGGCACGGCGCCAATGGACGAGCGCGCTGTGCGCGGCGTCGACCATCGCCGCGGTTTCCGCCGGCGTGCGATCGGGCTTCCCTTCGAGCGCGACCGCGAGATTGTTGCCGCCGACGGCCAGCGCGCGGATCGCGGGCGAGCCGTCGGCGAGACCGGCCGATGCGAGCTCGCGCGCGGCGGCGTAGTCGGCGATCGCGTGCGCGAAATCGCCGCGTCCCGCCATCGCCGATGCGCAGGCCGCGAGCGCCGCGGCGGCTTCGGCAGGCGCGAGGCCGTCGAGCGCTCGCGTGTCGCCGGCGGCGTGGCGAAGTGTCGCGACGTGGCGATCGATCGCAAGCGTCAGCGCGTCGCGGCCGTCCCCATCGCCGCTCGCGTCATCGGCGTCGCGCGCATCGTCCGCGGTCACGCGACGCAACGTGTCGAGGAATGCGACGCCGTCCATCCAGCGGCCGAGATGCTCACCGTAGACGTGCGTCGCCAGCGACGCGAGGCGGCCACGCTCGGCGTCGTCCTGCGGCAGCGCGCGCGCATCGGCAAGCCGCGACGCCACGCCGGCAGGGTCGTCGCCATGGTCCCGCCACGCCGTGTCCATGAAAGTCTCGAACGACGCCGTCATGGCGAGACCTTCGGACGGCGACGCAGCCGCGCGATGCCGGCAACCAGCGCCCACAGGATGAACGGCACGAAGAGCAGGCCGCGCACGAACGGCCGGTCGGTATCGTCCCAGAACTCGTTCTCGAGGAAACCGGCTGCGATGAGGCCCGCGATCGCGAGGACGATGGCGACGAGTCGAATGCCGCCCCGGAACCTGCGAAACCGCGGCGCCGACATCACCGCCGCGGCGACGATGCCGACCGCGTAAAGCACGTACAGCACGAGAAGCTTCGCGCCGTAGCCGCCGAACATGTCGCGATACCAGTCGTCGGCGACCAGCGAGTACGCGATGTACGCGCCCGCCACCAGCGGAAACACGACGAACGGCGCCGACAGCACGCCGGCAGCGATCACCGGGAGGCGCGGAACGATGCGTGACATGTGCGCTAGCCGCGGGGCTCCAATCCGATCGGTTCGGGAAACGCCGTTACCGCGCTCATGTTGCGCGGGTTCAGTCCGCCGGCTTGATGCTCATCCAGATGTTGAGGCCGAACACGTAGAGCGCGAGCAGCACCAGCAGCGAGCTGACGATCACGACCGGCAGCCACGCGGCGTTGCCCGACAGCATGAACCCGAGGCTGATCATGAACACCGGCAACGCGAGATTGTGCAGCCAGAAATGCGCGCGCGCGAGCCGCGTCGTCGCGGCCGCCGGGAAGGCTCGGTAGACGAGGCCGGCGATCGCGAGCGTCGCGAAGCCGAGCAGGTTGATGTGCGCGTGCACCGGCGCGAGCGCGAAGTCGCCCTTGATGCCCATGATGATGCCGAGCGTGGCGCCAACGGCGATATAGATGACGGCGATGCGGATGAACGTGACGGCCATGTTGACTTTCCCCCTTGTTGGAAGTTGTGTGGTGTCAGTGCGCGAGGATCTGCCCGGCGACCGCCATCTGCGCGGCAAAACCGACGGCGAACGCCAGCGTGCGCACCCAGGGCCACGCCAGCGTATAGGCGATCACGTGGACGACGCGCGCCCAGAAGTACACGAGTGCGGCGGTGGCGATGGTGCCGTTCGAGATGCCGAGCGCGTTGGCGACGAGCACGAGTGCCGCGAACACGACGAGGTTCTCGACGGCGTTGCCGTGCGCGGCCTTGAGGCGCTGTGCCCACGGCGATTGCGGCTTCGGGTTCGCCGGGTAGCCGACCGTGTCGGGCACGCCGCGCACGATCAGGCGATCGAGGATGTACGGCAACCACAAGAGCGCGGTCAGCAGCGTGACCCACGTCAGGTAGACGAGCTCGGGCTTCATCGGTGATCTCCCTTTGACGGCGGATGGCAATGTACTCCTCGGCGCGCCGTTCGACGAGGGGGAGGGCGGCGGTCAGCTTCGTGTCCGGCGGGCCCTTTGCGCGGGATCATAGAAGAACTGCTCCTCGGCGATGCGCTCGCCGCGCCAGCGTTGCAGCGCGAGCTCCTCCATCTCCGTGTACGTCCCGTCCGGCCACTCGAAGCGGAACCACCAGTGCACGACGACGTGATCGCCATCCACGAACACCGGCCGCAGGCAGCGCGACTCGACCCGCTTGGCGCGCGCCAGCACGGCGCGCTCGTTGGCGACGAGCGCGTCGCGTCCGCGCCGCGGCTCGCCCTGGTTCTCGCGCATCGTCGCGTCCTCGGTGTAGAACGCCTCGATCGCGGCGTCGTGCGCGTTCGATTCGACGATGGCGACGAAGCGCTCGAGGGTTTCGGGTGACGGCATCGTGCGGTTTTCAGCCGTGCGGCGGCTTGACGACGAGCTCGTCGACGACCGCTTCGACGTCGTCGACGCGGCGCACCAGCTTTTCGAGCGCGGCCTTGTCCGATGCGCGCCGCACGCAGCCCTTCAGCCACACGAAGCGGCGCTGGCCCTCGATCCAGATGCTCGAGTCGGCGTAGCGGCCGTCGACGTCGATCGCCTTTTTGACGCGCGGGATGATCTCGCGATCGTACTGGTAGGCGTTCGGCAGCCGGCAGAATCCCTCGGCGAAGCAACGGGTACCGCGCTCGGCGCGCTCATGTGCCTGGATCTGCATCTCCTTGCGCGTGATCAGCGGGCCCTCGGGCACCGGGCACTCCTTGATGGCACCGGTGACCTGCACGAACGGGTCGTCGAAGAAGTTGGCGCGCTCCTCGGCAGCGGCGGCCGGCAACGCTGGCGCCAGCACCGCCCAGGCGAGCACCGCGAGCGCGGCGTGACGTTCCGCTAGACGACGAGCCGCAGCAACCGGAACGGCAGCGAGACGACCAGCCAGAGCAGGTAAACCACCGCCGCGACGACGCCGACCGCCAGCGTCACCGGCAGCACGACGAGCCAGAACACCGGCACGAGCGCGAGCGTCAGCAGCGCCATCGGCAGCGCGATGACGCACATCATGGCGAGCACGGCCAGCAGCACCAGCAGCTTGAGCATGGATATCCCTCCGGCGACGCAGCCATCGTACGCCGCGAAGTGGCGAAGGCGAGGGGCATGGGCCGAGCGGCGGCGGGGGCGGACCGGCGTCGCCATGGCGCGACGAACGCCGGCGGCGCTCCGGCCGGGCGACCGCTGCGATCGCGCGTGTCACGAGGCGGCGGTGCGCTTGCGCCCGCCGAGCACGATACCGGCGACGAGGCCGATGAGCGCGCCGAGCGGGCCCGCCACGAACGCCGACGTCATCGCCGCCTCGACCGATCGATCGTGCACGTTCGACGACAGGAGCTCGATCAGGTTGTAGCCGGCGAACGCGAACGCGACGTAGCCCGCGATCGCCCCCAGCACGCCGAATGCGAATCGCCGCATGGATTCTCCTCGTGCCCGCTACCAGACGAACGGAACGAGCCGCTTCACGCGCGCCCGGTACGCGCGATACGCGTCGCCGAAGCGCTCCTCCATGAAGCGCTCCTCGACGCCCATCTTGCGCCACAGCGCGACGAACGCGATCACGAACGCCAGCACGCCGCGCACGTCGCCGCGCGCGAACGCGCTGCCGGCGAGCGCGGCGAGAAGACCCGTGTAGATCGGGTGTCGCACGAGCGCGTACGGTCCGCTCGTCACGAGCTCGTGGTCCTCCTTCAGCGTGACGATGCCGCTCCAGTTGCGGCCGATGTGCAGCCGCGCCCAGACGCAGAAGAGCAGGCCCGCGGCGGTCACCGCCGCACCGATCCAGAACGGCCCGGGGCCGGGCGGGACGTAGCGCAGGTCGAGCACCGGCACGTTCATCCGCGGCCACCACAAGAGCAGCGCGGCGATCGCCAGCGG
>Ga0070681_10001059_pt1 | contig 23414 bp, 18 predicted proteins | sample KBSC83BmetaG_FD_65650 | JGI IMG/M metagenome (GOLD analysis project Ga0070681, IMG submission 65650) | Corn rhizosphere microbial communities from Kellogg Biological Station, Michigan, USA - KBS C8-3B metaG | ecosystem: Host-associated > Plants > Roots > Rhizosphere | place: USA: Michigan...
ACGCGGCCTTCGGCGCCACTTGCTGAATCAGCGAGAAAACATGGCGCATCGGTTCCGATGTCCCCACCATGTCTCCCAGCACTCCGTGCAGCGTCAACTGGCGCTGCAGCCGTTCCGTCTCCGTGATCAGCGTCTTTTGCCGGATGGCCCGCTCCAGCAGCGGGGCGAGTATCGCCTGCTGCGCCGGTTTTTCCAGGAACCAGAACGCCCGCAGATCGTGAATAATCCCCAGCGCCTCACGAATGCTGCCCAGACCCGTCAGCACCACCGCCGGCGTGAGGTCCCCCCGCCCTAGCAAGGTCTTGAGCAAGGTGTAGCCGTCCATGCGCGGCATCATCAAGTCCGTGACAATCGCGTCCACGGGATTCGCGCCCAGCTTCTCCAGCGCCTCTTCCCCGTCGCCAGCCACCTCCGGAATGTACCCCAACGCAGTGACGATTCTGGCCAAGTCGCTGCGCTCTTGCGGATCGTCATCCACAATCAAAACGCGGGCGAGCGCGGACTTCGGCGCCATAGGACCATATTCTACCTGACTACTTTGATCGACTGGGCCGCTCGCTGTCATTTGAGGCCTCCTCAGCCTTCCCACTGCAGTTTCTGCAGGTCGCCGTAATACTTTCTTGCATTTTCTGCACTCCCACCCATGGCGTAAGCGGCCCAGTGCTCTTCGCGCTGTCAGCTATTTACACCCGCTGTACGAACGCAGCAACAATTTGCGTGCGCGGTGGTGCCGGGTCTTTACATTGGCCACTGTCAAGGAAAGAGATTGCGCTGTCGCCGCCACACTCAATTCGCGAAGATCGCGCAACTCTATGATCAGTCGATACTTTTCCGGGAGCTGCGTCAATGCTCGACGCAGCCGTGCGGTTTCTTGTCTGCGCTGCACTTGCATGTCGGCTGGCGCGGATGGGTCCGCCAACCGATCGGCAACATTTCCGCAAAGCGGCTTTACCGGGGCAATTGCCTTGCCGCGCCGCAAGTGGATGACTTCATTGGACGTAATTCTGCTCAACCAGGTCTTAAAACTCGCCTCGCGGCGAAATCGACCCAGATTATGAAATGCCTGCAGCACCGCCTGCTGCACCACATCTTCCGCTTCTGAATCATTGCGCAAACGCATCCTGGCAAACCGGGTCAAAGACCCTAGATGAGGCGTCACCAGATCTACGAAAGCATCCGTTCGACCTTCGAGAACCGAGTCGATCAGCCATTCGTCCGCGTCTTTTGCCGGGACCGCGCCGCGTCCCATCCATTCGGGCACGCTTCCGCCGCAGAGCGGGCTCGCCTCAATTGACTGATGCATTGGACCGCACAATTGCATTTCATCGGCCAAAACACGGGTGCGATATTGAAACAGCCGCCAGCGTCCTCGGATCTAAGGGGCGTCCGCACTCATACCTGAAAGGACCAACCATGACTGAAACCATCCGGGACCTCTTGATCGAGGAAATGCAGGATCTATACGACGCCGAAAAACAGCTGGTGAAGGCGCTGCCGAAAATGGTGAAGGCCGCCTCCAGCGAAGAACTCAGCGAAGCCTTCGCGGGCCATTTGGAGCAGACCAAAGGTCATGTGCAGCGCCTGGAACAAGCGTTCCAAATGCTCGACCAGAAACCTAAGGGGAAAGTTTGCGCCGGCATGAAGGGTTTAATCAGCGAAGCCCAAGAGCGGATCCAAGGCAACGACGACGGCGCGCTGGCGGACTCCGCCATGATCTGCGCCGCACAAAAAGTGGAGCACTACGAAATCGCCGGCTATGGAACCTTAAAGGCCTGGGCCGAGGAACTGGGGCTCTCTGACATAGCGGCTTTGCTCGACGAGACTCTGCGGGAAGAGAAAGAAGCGGATGAGAAGCTATCCACCATCGCCGGAAGAGTGATGGCAAGCGAAGAATTGTTGTCGGAAACGCGTCCGCGCCACTAGTCCCCGAACGCCAACGCCAGGCCGTACAGCCTTTGCGAGGGATCGAACTGAGGAGTGATTCTGGGCCGCGCCGCTAGATGCCGGTGGATGGCATGATCCATATGCGTCTGATAGACGTAGCGGCCCAGGAACCATCCCATCGCCCCGCCCATAACGATATCGGAAGCATAATGCCGCTGCGCTGCAAACCGCGCCGCGCTCACCACCCCCGCCAGGCTATACACCACCACCGGAACCACCTTCGACCCATGTCCGTATTCATGCGCAATCACCGAAGCCAGCGCCCACGACTCAATCGCGTGCCCCGAGGGAAACGAATCACCGCCCTTAAAAAAATGTCCGGCATTGTCGACAGCATCCGGCCGGTTCCTTCCAGCAATCGGTTTTAAAACTTCGACGACGATCAAGCTGTCGAGCAGCGCCTCCGCCCCCAGCACGCCCACTTCGCGCGGCTTCGGATCGTCTCTGATCACGCCGTACCCGTAAAAACCCGCCACCACCGGCAGCAGCGTGTAGGAAGCGCCAATCCGCGAGATATTGTTTCCCCAGGACACCTGTCCTTGGCTGTTCTCGAAAACGTTGGACGTGCGGTGGTCCGTTGCGATTAAAGCCGCCGTCACGCCCGCGACACCGACCCACCACTTGATATCCTGGCGCCGCATATGGATCGGCGACGTCCATATCTCTTTCTGATCCAGCAGCGTGTTTGCGAAAAGCTTGCCTGCCAGCGGCTTCCACCTCTCCGTGTCCCCCGGATAGAAAATCCGGTCCCTTGAATCCAATGAGACATCCGGAGCGGTTGTCTCCTCCACCGGATCCTGCGGAACTTGCGCGGGCACTAACACCGCGGCTAGCAAGAGGCAAGCCGGCAGACTACTGCGCCTTATGTTCCACCCCTTCATGAACGGCATCCCGCACCGCCTCCTTCACGGCACGCTTGAGGGCGTCGGTCACCGTGTCCTGCAACTGGTCCGCATTTAACGGTACCTCCACGGAATCCCCAGCCACTTCCTTCACCACCAGGTCCAAAACCTCCGCTACCGGCGGCATGTCCTTAGTCAGCGCCTTAGCGACCTTCTTCGCGATCTTTTTCGTTTGAATCGGTTCATCATCCGTCTCGCTGCCGTCAGGCTCCGCCGCCAGTTCCCAGTCTTTTTGGAAGGTTTTGGCAATGCGATTCGCGCCCCGGCGGTCGCGAAAAATCACACCCACTTCGCGGCGTCCGTCCAGCTCCAGCGTGCGCAGGCTCTGGCTCCCGATAAAAATGTCCCGTCCATCCCGCAGGATCACGCGCGTGTGCAACCGTATCTGCGCCAGCTTGTGCGCCGGCAGTTTGGCAGCCCCACCCAGAATCTTGATCTCCACCCCGGCCTTGCTCTTCTCCGTTAGAATGCGGAGCATCGCACTGTCACTGACATTCGGATCGTAAATCAGCAGCTCTTTTTTCGCGCCTTCCAGAAACGCCGCCAGCTCCGTCCGCGCGTTCAGCGGGCTGATCAGCAACCCCGGCGCTCCCGGACTATACGGCTGCCGCAAAATATCGGACTCGAACAGCTTCATCGCCTCGCGCACCAGCTTGCGATCTTCCAGAATCACCCCGAAGCTGCGGCTGTGTTCGATGTCAAGATACGTGAAGTTGAACGCCAGAACATACAGCTTGCGTTCATCGATGATGATCATCTTGCCGTGATAACGCGCCAGGTTGTCGGCACTGCGCGCCACAATGATCCCCGCCGCAAGCAGCCGCATTTCCAGTGCCCGCAAATTCTTTTCGCCGCCGCGATTGGTATACGCGATCAGCGCCCGTACGCGCACCCCTCGGCCCGCGGCCCGCAGCAGCGCGTGTTCCACTTCGCGATGGTCGAAGCGAAAAATCAGGATGTCGACACTCTGCTTGGCCCCGTCGATGCCGTGCGCCAGCGCAGCGATGCCATCCTCCGGTTCCACCAATAACTTGGCCGCCCCCGCTCGCCCCTTCGAAACTGCCGTTTTCGCTTTGGCTCGTGGCACTGCGTTTGCTCATGCAAGGATATGGCCACGCCTTACCAAAACAGAAAAGATACTATTTTCAGTAACTTGCGCGTAGTCGCTTGGCTTTTTTTGGCGGCCGCCCTCAGCGCTTCCGCGCAGCAGCGCCCGGACTCCAGCCTCGTCTCGCAGGCACCGGAAAAAACTACCAGCGCCGCGCCAGTACTATGGCAGGACCCCACGGACATCTCTTCCCGCGATCTTCGCTTCGGCTCCGGCGGCGAACACCACGCGCCCCAAGGCACCATCTTCCAGTTCGTAAAAGAAGACCTGTCCGGCACCAATCCCAAGCTTATCGTGACTGACGAAGCTGGCTCCAAGTGGAAAATCAAACTCGGCGCGGAAGCGAAACCCGAAGTCGCAGCCTCCCGCCTGGCATGGGCCGTCGGCTACTTCACAAATGAGAACTACTTCTTGCCTGAACTGCAAATCAGCGGCCTGCCAGCCCACCTCCATCGCGGCCGGGAGTTAGTCTCCGCCAACGGCACCGTTCACGACGCCCGCCTGCAACGCATGGACAAGTCGGAAGCGAAGGAAGGTAACTGGAAATGGAAGCAGGACCCCTTCACCGGCACCCGCGAACTCAATGGCCTGCGCGTGCTCATGGCCCTCATCAATAATTGGGACCTCAAGGACATCAACAACAAGATCGTTACAGAGAAGGATGGCAACCCACCGCGGGAAATCTATTTCGTGAGCGATCTGGGAGCTTCCTTTGGACCCTCAGGCATCGTTAAGGGCCACAGTAAATCGCGTGGAAATCTGCCGGCCTACACATCCTCGCGCTTCATCACCAAGGTGACCCCGCAGTATGTGAGCTTCGCCACGCCGCGTCGTGCCACCCTCCTCGAACTCGTGAATCCTCCCCAGTTCGTGATGCGCCTCCACCTACGCTGGATCGGCCGCCAGATACCGCGCGACGACGCCAAGTGGATGGCCGGATTACTGGAGCGCCTGTCCCCCGCGCAGATTCGCGATGCCTTCCGCGCCGCCGGTTATTCGCCGGATGAAGTGGAAGGGTTCGCCACCGTCATCGAGAACCGTATCGCGTCGCTGAATGATATTTAGTGATTTTGCTACTGCGTGACCGTAGCGTCGGTGTGAAACTGTAGCTCGTGCAGCTCCGCATAGAGCCCCGCCTTTTCGAGCAGCTCGTCATGTGTCCCCTGCTCGACGATCGTGCCGTCTCGGACCACGTAAATAACATGCGCGTTACGAACCGTAGCCAGATGATGAGCGATCACCACGCAGGTTTTGCCCTCCATCAAACGATTAAGCGCCTCGAAAACCAGTTGCTCGGAAGCCGCATCCAGCCCCGAAGTAGGCTCGTCCAAAAGGAGAATCGGCGTGTTCCGAATGACGGCCCGCGCAATGGCGATGCGCTGCCGCTGCCCGCCCGAGAGCGTGACGCCACGCTCGCCCACCAGCGTGTCGTAGCCCCCCGGCATCTTATCGATAAACTCATCGGCGTTTGCCAGCTGAGCAGCTTTAATGATCTCCTCGCGCCTGGCCCCCGGCTTACCGTAAGCAATGTTCTTCCAGATGGGCCCGTGAAACAGCAGCGTCTCCTGCAGCACGAAACTGATCTGCTCACGAATCGATTTTTGCGTGAACGTGCGAATATCCCCCCCGTCGATTTTGACGGTTCCCGACTGCGGATCGTAAAACCGCGAGAGCAGTGAAAACACGGAGCTCTTCCCCGCGCCCGTCGGCCCCACCAGCGCCGCCACCTGCCCCGGTTCCACGCGTAGACTCAGCCCCTGAAAAACGGGCCGGTCTGCCTCATATCCAAACGTCACGTTGTCAAATTCGATTTGCCCCTTGAATCGCGGAGCCGGCCGCGCCCCCGGCAAGTCCTTCACGTCGCTCTTCGTTTCGAGAACTTCGCGGATGCGATCGTATCCCACCGCCGCCTTCGAATAGGCGTCTGTCATCTTCGACAGATCCTGCATTGGCTTATACATTTTGCCCAGATACAGAATGAACACCACCAGCGATCCCGCCGATAGGGTTCCGTCCAGCACCATGCGCGCCCCAAACCACAGCACCAGGCTGGTGCCGACAGCCACAATGATCTCCACGAACGGATACAATTTCGCCTTTAGACTGCGTGCCCGCACCGCCCGTTCGATGCTCTCCAGACTCTCTTCTTCCAGCCGCCGCTGCTCATAATCCTCACGCGCGAAAGCTTTCACCACGTGTATCGACGTCAAAACTTCCTGTATCACCGACGCTATTTTGCCTTCTTGTTCCCGCACCTGCTTCGAAGACTTCTTGATCAAACGCGTATAACGGAACACCACCAGGAACAACAGCGGAACCACCGAAAGCGCAATCAGCGTGAACTTCCAGTTGATGTAGAACATCACGCCGATCATTCCCACCAGCGTCAAACTGTTGATCAGAGCGCTCAACAAGCCGCTGCTGACGAAACTCTGTACGGCATCGATGTCGCTGGTAATACGACTGAGTAAGTCGCCGGTCTGCGCCTGATTATGGAAAGACAGCGAAAGCCGCTGCATGCGCGAGTAGAGCCTCCCGCGCAGATCGTGCATCACCCACTGCCCGACGCTGGTCGTGAAGTATTTCTCGTAATACGAGCACAGCGCGCCCACCATCGCGATCGCCAGCGCCGCCGCCGCCGCGAATAATAGCACGCCGTGTTTATCGCCGGCGGAAATTTGCAGGATGAAAGGATTCAGCCACCCCTGAATGGGCCGGCCCTTGAGGACATTATCGAGAACGATCTTGAGGGGCCAGGGCTCCAGCAGATTTGCGATGCCCTCGCCCACCGCGGCCAATAACCCAAACGTCAGCGCCTTCGAATGCGGCGCCAGCAGATCCCGGATAAAGCGAGGATCCGATTGAGCCACTAATCACACTCTCCACTACTTCCCCGGCCCAGTGCTGTAACCAGCGATAGCAGAAAAAAAATCAGAAACAGAAAAAAGACCACTTTGGCGATCCCAGCCACTGCTACCGCGATCCCCGTGAATCCGAAGACCGCAGCCGTCAGCGCAACCAACATGAATAGGAAGGCCCAACTCAGCATGCCCTGCTCCCTTTAAGCCGCGATCTGGCACGCCGCGTCCGCCTTCAACCGGTTGATGCGGTTTCCCGGTTCCCGTTCCTTAATCCGCGACTGCACGGAACGCCGTGCCCGCAGCAATCGAATCCGCACCGCCGTGTAACTGATTCCCTGCATGCGCGCAATTTCTTCAATGGGGTAACCCTGCAGGTAGTCTTCAAACAAGCGCCGGTCACTCGGCCGGCACCACGCCAGAAACCGTTCCAGGTCAATGGCGCCCAGATTGACATCCGCGTTGGTGGGCAGCTCCGTGAGAGGCATCTGATGGTTCTCGCTGCGCATCACACTGCGATAGCAGTTCAACGCGATGGTATTCACCCAAGTGGTCACCACGCTTTCATTGCGGAGCTGATTGATTCTTTCCCATCCTTTCGCCCAGGCGGCCTGCGCCGCTTCGCGCGCGCATTCGTTCCGCGCGCCTCGCGAGAGCAGCAGCCGGATGGTGCGATCGAAGCCCCGCTGGTATGCTTCGCCATATGCTTCCACAGTCATTGCGATAAAACTCCTCATCTGCCTAATTGCACTTCGGAGTCCATAACGCTTTCTCAACGGCTCCAGCCTCTATCTCTAACGCTGGCCGCAAGTTTTACTGTTTTGAATGCACTGTACGTAGAAGCTGCATCGGCGTTAGCTGGCCGCTTGTTGCCGGTCTATTCTTTCGCGCTCGCCCCGGCTTTCGCGGATTTCGTTGATGCGGTTGTGCAGCGTGCGCAAGCTAATGCCCAGCATGGCCGCCGCGCGTTTCCGGTTTTGACCCACATAGCGCAGCGTGAGTTCAATAAATGCCGTCTCCACCGCCGACAGCGGTATGCCCGGCCGCAGCGTCAGAGTTTCCGTCGGAAAGCTCTGCGCGGCGCCTTTGGGGCTCGGATGGATCGAGGGCGCGGCCGCATCTATCTGCACGTGTTGCAAATCGATAGGGCCCGTCCCGGCGAGAATCGTGGCGCGTTCGATGACGTTGCGAAGTTCCCGGACGTTGCCTGGCCAGGAATACTCGTGGCAGCGTTGCAGCACCTCCGGAGTGACCGAAGTAATGCTGGTCCCGTGCTTCTCATTCAGCAGCGGGATCATGGAATCAATCAACAGCGGGATGTCCTCCACCCGCTTGCGCAGGGGTGGCAGCTCGATCTGAAACACATTGAGCCGGTAATACAAATCCCCGCGAAGCTGGTTGTCGCGCAGAGCCTCTTCCGGCTGCCGGTTGGTGGCGGCAATCACTCGCACGTCCACCGGGATTTCCATCTTCCCGCCCAACCGCCTGACCCCGCGCTCTTCGAGAGCGCGCAATAATTTCGATTGCGTCGCCAGTGGCATCTCCGTGATCTCATCCAGAAAGAGAGTCCCGCCCTCCGCCTGCTCGAAACATCCCGCACGCCGCTCGAAAGCCCCTGTAAAGGCGCCTTTTTCGTGGCCAAACAACTCGCTCTCGATCAGCGTTTCCGGCAGGGCCGCGCAATTCACCGCCACGAAAGGCTGGTTGGCGCGCAGACTCAGGTTATGAATCTCGCGAGCCGCCAGTTCCTTCCCCGTCCCGCTCTCGCCAATCAGCAAAATCGAGACCGACCGGGGCGCCGCTTGACGAATCGACGAAAACACGTCCTGCATCGCTGCGGAGCGCCCCACCAGACGCCCGAAGGACGTTCGCAGCACCAGATCCCGCTTCAGGCTCTCCGCTTCGCGCAGTAGCCGGCTGTGCCGAATCGCCCGCTGTAGCAGCGGCTGCAGCGCGCCCAGCTTCACCGGTTTCTCTAAAAACCAGTACGCTTCCAGATCGCGGATCACCGATAACGCTTTTTCCAGGCTCCCGAAACCCGTGAGCACGATCGCCGGAATGCTTCGCCCTTTCTCCCGCAGGGTACGAAGGAGTTCAAAGCCATCCATCCGCGGCATCATCAGATCGGTGACGATCACATCCGGCGCCCACGATTCCAGCTTCTCCAGCGCCTCCCGCCCATCGCCCGCCATCGACGTGGTGAAGCCCGCCTTCGAGAGCAGCGTGGCCAGGCCGTCACGCATCTCCGCATCGTCGTCCACCAGTAACACCCGCCCGGATTGTGCCTGCAACTCTTCGGAACTGATAGGATCGGCCACGCTCTCCACATCGCGGCCCGCACTGATACTCATAAGGGTTACGCGGCGCGGCGCGTGCGGCTGTATTCGTCCAGTGCACGATCCAGCAGATCCACGCGCGTGTTGAGGTCCCGAATTCCATCCACCAGCACCCGGTTGTTTGCTACGAGTGCGGACTTCAGTTTCTTCGAGAGGCGCTGTTCCAGAGCGCGAATCCCGATCAACTCATCCGCGATCCAGGACGCCCTCCCCAGCACTCCTAAACTCCCGCCGTTCTCGATTTTCCTTTTGGAGACATTCATGCCGTTTGCTGTAGCATCTTGAGATCCAAATCGCTCTCACAAGTTATTCCATTGGCGTTCATCGGCCCACAAGAAATCCGTGCAATTTTTGCATGGTAAACGCTGTCAGAATTGCCGAAAATCGCTTTTACTCAGACCGCTTCTCCAGCATTCTCAGCTGTTTCGAGCTGGCATTGGACTTGCCTTAAGGAAGGCGAACAAATCAACCGCTGAACGCGGCCGGAGAAGAAAATGCTTGGATGGTTGACGGTATTCGCATTACTGACTTTGTGCAGTCTTTTGACAATGTTGCTCGGGGGGGCTGCCCTAATACCGGCCGTCACAGCTAGTGCAGCTTTTGCACTCCTGTTTTTTCTGTGCCTATTAACCTTCGCGGTTCGCGACCGCGCTTGAACGGACTTGCCTATGCCAGGCAAGTCGAGTCGCGTCGTCTTAGCAATTTATTCATCCACTGAAGAGGCGGCCGCAGCCTATCGCACTGTACGGCCCAACGCAGCCAAAATAGAAACCCTGTTGCTGACCAGTGACGGCCAGCCCCCGGCGCGTTCTCGCTTGAGCCGCTACGCCCCGCTTCTCGAAGGAGAGGATGCCGTTTTAGTCGCGGCGCCGCCCTCGCAAATTCAGTCCATCGTGAAGGATCTTCGCGGCACCGGCGAGCCTTCCATTTTCATGCTGACCGGACAAGTGTCCCTGGCAGCCCCGGTTCGCGAATCCGTCCAGGCCATGTCCATCCCGGAAATGGCGCGCCAATGCGCGGAGCATCGCAACCCTTCGCCGCTCTGGAAAGATCAGATCCTGGCACGCGTTCGCGAGAGCGAAACCCGCTTCGAGGCCGTGCACCAAAGCCTGGCGGAAGCTGCGCGCCTGGATCACACCTTAACCGCTTCCGCCGAATGGCTGCTCGACAATGCCTATCTCATCCGCACCGCCATTGCGGAAATCCGCCGCTCGCTGCCCAAAGATCACGCGCGCATTCACGCCCGCCAGTACGGTTATCTTTTCGTTTCGGAGTTGGCCGCCGAACTCGTCCGCTACTCCGATCATTCCCTCGACGAAACCAACATTTCGGAAGCCCTTTTCGAATATCAGCGCTGGAGTCCGCTCTCCATCGCCGAGCTATGGTCGTTCCCGCTGCTTCTGCGTTTGTCCGTAATCGAATCGCTGGCCGCCTTAGTCCAGCGCGTCGACCGCGCCCAGCAACTCCGCGAGTCCGGCTACTTCTGGGCCAACCGCCTGGCCTCCAGCGCGCGCCGCGATACCGAATCGTTCGAGCGCACGCTGCACCAGCTCGAGTCGGATTCCGTCGGCGCCGAGCCCTATTTCGCCACCTCCCTGATCGAACAGCTCCAGGACGAAGACCGCGCGCTCGCCCCCACCCAGCAGTGGGTGGAAGCAAAACTCGGCATGCCGCTCCCCGAGGTGGTGCGCGGCGAACACAACCGTGAAGCCGCCGAGCGCGTCTCCATCGCCAACGCCTTCGGCAGCCTGCGCATCTTGGCGCGCCTCGACTTCACCAAAATTTTCGAGGCCACCAGTCTTGTCGAAGCCGAGCTCCGCACGGACAGCACCCACGTCGGCAGCGACTTCGCCACTCGCGACCGCTCCCGAAAAGTGGTCGAGGAAATCGCCCGGCACAGTGCCACCGGCGAACTCGACGTGGCCCGCCGCGCCCTCGCACTTGCCCAGCGGGCGCAAGGGCCGGCCGCGTCCGTATCCTACTTTCTTCTTGACGAGGGAATTGCCGAGCTGGAGCGCGAAACCGGCGCACGGATGTCGTTGCGCACCCGCACCATCCGCGCCCTGCGCCGCAATGCCACCCCCTTTTATCTGGCAAGCTCCATCGGCCTGACCGCGTGGTTTCTAGCGCTTTCACTAACCGTCGCGTGGGCCGTCGGCGTAAGGCAGCCTGCCATGCTGACGATTCTCGGCACGCTGGCCCTGTTCCCCCTCAGCGAACTCTGCAATCAGATTGTCAACGCGCTCGTCATTTCGTTGCTGCCCCCTGACTCCCTCCCCAAGATGGATTTCAAGGACGGCATCCCCCCCGACCACACCACCCTGGTCGTCGTCCCCATGATGTTGTCCAGCACCGACGTGGTGCGCCAGGAAGTAGAGAAGCTGGAAGTCCGCTTTCTAGCCAATCAAGATGCGAACATATTCTACAGCCTGTTTTCAGACTTCACGGATTCCCTCGAGTGCAACGCGTTCGGCGACAGCGAAGTTCTCGCCGCCGCCCGTCAAGGCGTCGAACAGCTCAACGCCCGTTACCCCGGCAACCGCTTTCTTCTGTTTCACCGCCCCCGTGTCTGGTCCGAGAGCGAGCGCCACTGGATCGGCCGTGAACGCAAGCGCGGCAAGCTCGAAGACCTAAATGATTTCTTATGCGGTGAAGGCGACCCCTCCATCCTCTGCGTAGGCGAACTACCGCGGCCCATCCCCCACGTAATCACACTGGACGCGGACACCCAACTCCCGCCCGATACCGCTCGCCGCATGATTGAAACCGTGGCGCACCCGCTGAATCGGGTCGTCCTAGATCCCGTAACGCGTGTGCGCACCCGCGGCTTCACCATCATCCAGCCCCGCGTCAGCATCTCCCTGCCCGGCGCCACCGCCACCCACTTCACGCGCGTCTTCGCCGATACCTCCGGCACCGATCCCTATTGCCAAACCGTCTCCGACGCGCAACAGGATCTCTTCGGCGAAGCCATCTTCCATGGCAAAGCTATTTACGACGTGCGCTCTTTCCGCGACAGCGTCGGCCACCGCTTCCCGACCGAGACCCTTCTCAGCCACGACTTAATCGAAGGCGCCTACGTCGGTGTTGGCCTCGCCAGCGACATCGAGCTCTTCGAGAACATGCCGTTCGATTACGCCACCTACAGCAAGCGCCAGCATCGCTGGATTCGTGGCGATTGGCAGATCGCCCCCTGGATACTGTCGCGCGTGCCCACCGCCCAAGGCACGTTGGAGCGCAATCCTCTCAGCGTAATCAACCGCTGGCGCATCTTCGATAACCTGCGCCGTAGCCTGGTCCCCAGCGCATCTCTGTTGCTTTTACTATTCGGCTGGCTAATCTCCAAAGCCCCCTCCGTATGGAGCCTGGTAGTCGGCCTGGCGATCGCGATCCCCGCTGTCGCCCCTCTCTTCGAACGCTTTGCCCGCTATCTACAAGGCTCGATCCGCGGATGGCGCGGCGCTTTCGACGAACTGATTCGCGCCGCCGTCATGATCGCCTTCCTGCCGCATCAAGCCTGGCTGTCACTCGACGCGATCTGGCGCGTCACCTATCGCCGCTGGATCAGCGGTCATCATCTGCTCGAATGGCAAACCGCGGAAAGCGCCTCGCTCGCCCATTCGCATTTCACCTCCACCATGCGCCAGACGCTGATGGTCTCCGGATGCTCCATCGTCCTCATGATCGTCATGCGCATCCAAAGCGTGTTCGCGCCCACTGCCGTTTTCCTGATTCTGTGGGCCTTGTCGCCGCTGCTTATGCAATGGCTCGCGCGCCCCGTCCGCAGCCACAGCCGCCAGCGTTTCCAGAGAGCCAATAGCGCCTTTCTCCGCAGCCTCGCGCGCCGCACCTGGCGCTATTTCGACGACCTCGTCGGCCCCGCCATGAACTGGCTGCCGCCCGACAACACCCAGCTCTCGCTCCGAATCGAAGTAGCCCCCCGCACTTCGCCCACCAACATCGGCTTTTGGCTCACCTCCGCCCTCGCCGCGCGCGACTTCGGTTATCTCACCGCCGACGACTTCTGCCGGCGCTGCACGCAAACCCTCGACACGCTCGATCGCCTGGAACACTACGAAGGCCATCTGCTCAACTGGTACGACATCCAAACCCTAAAACCGTTGGAGCCGCGCTATGTTTCAACAGCCGACAGCGGCAATCTGCTCGCCTGCCTGTGGGTGCTTGAACAAGGCTGTCAGGACGCCATCCGCGCCCCCGCGCTCGGCCAGCAATGCATGCGCGGACTCCTCGATACCCTGTCGATCCTCCGTGAATCCTGCGGCCCCGCGCCTCTCGCCAGCGTCCACCTGGGCGCCTTGCAGCGCCTGTTACGAGGCAAAGCCGAAGGCTACGGCTTAATCGGCCGCCTGCGCCTCGCCATCACGCCCTTACAACAGCTGCGTGAAATCGAGCGCGCCGCCGAACCCGCCTATTGGGCCTCGCGCCTGGAATACGAACTCAAATCCTGGATCGAAACCGTCGAGCTGTATCTCAAGTGGATGGAGACCCTCGTGCGTCCCCCTGAAGAGACGGTCCAGGTTCTAGGAACTCATATCGCCCGCCTGCGCCGCCGCGCCGTACGCGCCGTCCCGTCGTTGCACGCGCTCGCCTCCGGCCACTCCGGCCCCGTCGATGAAATCCTGACGCGCCGCCTCGACCCCGCCCTGCCCTCCGAAGTCGCCGGCTGGCTCAATCAACTCGCCACCGAATATCAGGCAGCCCGCACCAACGCCGCCCGCGCCGTCGCCAACTTGCAGCGCCTCTCCGCCTCCGCCGAACGCCTCGCCAGCGGTATGAACATGCGCTTTCTGTATGACCAGCGCCGCCGCCTGTTCGGCATCGGCTACGCCGTGGGAACGCCGATCGAATTCACCAGCCACTATGACCTGTTAGCCAGCGAAGCCCGCCTGGCAAGTCTGGTCGCCGTGGCCAAAGGCGACGTCCCGGTAGAACATTGGTTCGAATTAGGCCGCCCTCGCACCGCCTCCGCCGCTGGCCAGACGCTACTCTCCTGGAGCGGCACCGCCTTCGAATATCTCATGCCGGTGCTCTTCACCCGCATGTTCGCCAACTCGCTCCTCGAGAACGCCTGCAACGACGCCATCGAACGCCAGATCGATTACGGCCAACACATGAAGGTTCCCTGGGGCATCTCCGAATCCGCCTTCAGCGCCCTCGACGCCAGCCAGACCTATCAGTACAAAGCCTTCGGCGTCCCCCAACTCGCCCTGAAGCCCAGCATCGAAGAAGAAGGCCTGGTGATCTCGCCGTACTCTACCATGCTGGCCCTGCCCGTCCAACCGGCCGCCGCCTTCGAAAATCTGAAGCACCTGGAAGAATTCGGCCTGCTAGGTCCTATGGGATTCTACGAAGCCATCGACTTCACCCGCGCCGCCGAGCGCGACGGCCAGCGCGGCGTCGTGATCTACAGCTACATGGCGCACCACCAAGGCATGAGCCTGGTAGCTCTCGACAACACTCTCTATCGCGGCATCATGCAGCGCCGCTTTCACACCGACCTCCGCATCCGCGCCGTCGAGTCCGTCCTGTTCGAACGCATCCCCCTCACCCACGCCGTGCTCGAAAAGGACGCCGCCGTCGCCCCGCCAGTGCGCCCCGCGATTGCCGAGGAGCCCGCCGAGCGCATCTGGAAAGAAGCCACCACCGTCCCCCGCGTCCACTTCTACGGCAACGGCCGCTACTCCCTCATGGTGACCAACTCCGGCGGCGGCCAGAGTCGCTGGAATGATCTCGATCTCACGCGCTGGCGCTCCGACACCACGCTCGATCCCTGGGGCAGCTTCCTCTACATTCGCGACACCCGTTCCGACGCGCTCTGGGCCGCCACCCCCAAACCCGTCAGCGGCAATCAAGGTACAAATTCCGCGCACTTCTCCGCCGATCGTGCTGAGTTCCACCGCAACGTATTCGGCATCGAAACAGTAATGGAAGTGACCGTCGCGCCCGAAGACGACGTCGAACTTCGCCGCGTGACCGTGACCAATCGCTCCGTGCGCTCCCGACTCCTCGAATTCACCAGCTATTGCGAGCTCGCGCTAGCCCCCCACGCCGCCGATAAAGCACATCCCGTATTTTCCAAAATGTTCATCGAAACCGAGCGGACCGCCGACGACATTCTCATCGCCCAACGTCGCCCCCGTTCGCCCGAAGAGCCGCACGTGTGGGCCGCCCACCTCTTCGTCGGCGTCACCGGCCACATTCAATGCGAAACCGACCGCGCCAAATTCATCGGCCGCTGCAACACCAGCGAGTCTGCCGATGCCCTCCGCCGCCCGCTCTCCGGCACAACCGGCATCGTGCTCGACCCTATCTTCAGCCTGCGTTGCCGCGCCACCGTCGAACCCATTTCCCAATTCGAATTCGTCCTGGTAACGATCATTGCGAACTCTCGCGAAGACATCCTGGCCCTGGCCGCCAAATATCGCCGTGCCGAATCCGTGAGCCGCGCCTTCGAGATGGCCTGGACCCGCAGCCAACTGGAATTCCGCCACCTCGGCATCGGCCCCGCCAAAGCGCACCGTTTCTTCGAACTCGCTAGCAGTCTCCTGTATCCCAATCCGTTCCTGCGCTTGCCAGCCGTCCGCCTGGAGCGCAACCGCCTCGGTCAATCCGCTCTCTGGGGCTACGGAATTTCGGGCGACTTGCCCATGCTGACCGTGATCATCGGCGATCCGCGCGGCATAACGTTAGTTCGCGAACTCCTGCTCGCCCACACCTATTGGCGCATGCGCGGCTTCCGTGCCGACCTGATTATTTTGAATCAAGAAAGCCCCAGTTACGACCAGCCCCTGCACATCCAATTGCAGCGCCTGATCGACGCCTATTCGCAAACTACCGGCGCAGATCGCCGCGGCACAGTCTACTTGCACGATTGGCACTCCATGCCCGAAAATCATCGCGACCTGCTCATGGCCGCGTCCGCCGTAGTTCTCAGCGGGAGCCGCGGCTCGCTCCAGCAACAGTTGGCCGCCGCCGGAAAGAATCCTGAGCCGCCCCCCTTCGTTCGCTCCGGCACCAGCGCCGAAGAACCCTCCGTGCCTTTGCCGTTTCTGGAATTACCCTACTTCAACGGCCTGGGAGGCTTCACCCAAGATGCCCGCGAATACGCCATTTATCTATCGCCTAAGGACAAAACTCCTGCCCCCTGGGGGAACGTAATCGCGAACGCGCACTTCGGCGCTCTGGTCACGGAGAGCGGCCTGGGATGCACTTGGCGCAGCAACAGCCAGGCCAATCGCCTCACTCCGTGGCATAACGATCCCGTAACCGATCCGCAGTCGGAAATCATTTACCTGCGCGACGATGACAGCGGCGCGTGCTGGACCCCCACGCCCCAAACCATTCGCGAAAACGACGCTTACCGCGCTCGCCACGGCCAAGGCTACACAGTGTTTGAACACAACAGCCACTCCATCGGACAAGAATTAACCGTGTTCGTCCCACTCAACGACAATGGCTCGGGCGACCCCGTCAAAGTGTGCCGCCTCCGCCTGCGCAATGATTCCTCGCACCGTCGCCGCCTCACCGTTCTGTATTTCGCCGAGTGGGTCCTCGGAACCAATCGCGAAGATCAACTCCCGCACATTCAGACTACGTATGACCAGGAATCCGGCGCCGTCTGCGCCCGCCAGTCCTGGAGCGGCAATCAAACCAATCAAATCGCCTTCGCCGCCGCTAGTCCCCACGCCACCTCTTACTCCGGAGACCGCGCGCTCATCCTGGGCCGCAACCGCTCCACCACCAATCCCGCCGCGCTCGAACGCGCCCGCCTGGACAACCGCACCGGAGCCGGCCTCGATCCCGCCGCCGCTCTCCAACTTGAAATCACACTCGACCGCGGCGCGCTGACTGAAATTGTTTTTCTGCTAGGCGCCGCCGCTTCCATCGAAGAAGTACGCGCCATCGTCAGCCGTTATCAAACTGCCGATCAAGTCAACCGCGCGTTAGCTGTAACCAGAGAATCGTGGGACGCCACGTTAGGCGCGTTGCAAGTTCGCACCCCGATTCTCTCTACCGATTTTCTGCTGAACCGCTGGCTCCCCTATCAGGCCTTGAGCTGCCGCTTCTGGGGCCGCACCGCGTTCTACCAATCGAGCGGCGCCTTCGGCTTCCGTGATCAACTCCAAGATTGCTTAGCCTTCGTCTACGCCCGCCCCGAATTCACCCGCGCCCACATCCTGCGTTCCGCCGCCCGCCAATTCAATGAAGGCGACGTGCAGCACTGGTGGCATCCCGACACCGGCATGGGCGTGCGAACCCTGTGCTCCGATGATCTACTGTGGCTGCCCTTCGCCGTGGCGCATTATCTGGACGTCACCGGCGACATCGGAATTCTAGACGAGCCCATCCCATTTCTCGAAGGCGAGCCGTTAAAACCCAATGAACACGAGCGCCTCTTCGTCCCGCCGATTTCCGTCCATACCGCCCCCCTGTGGGACCATTGCCGCCGCGCTATCGATTACGGCTGGCGTCTCGGCGCCCACGGCCTGCCGCTCTTCGGCAGCGGCGATTGGAACGACGGCATGAATCTGGTGGGCATCGAAGGCCGCGGCGAAAGCGTGTGGCTCGCGTGGTTTCTCTGCGCCGTAGTCGATTCCTTCGCCCCCTGGATGGAACAGAAAGATCCCCGCATAGCCGCCGATTGGCGCGGCCGCGCCTCCGCCCTGAAAGACGCCACCGAGTCCACCAGCTGGGATGGTGACTGGTACCTGCGCGGCTTCTTCGACGACGGCAGTCCTCTCGGTTCCCATGCCAACCCCGAAGCCCGCATCGACTCCATCGCGCAGTCCTGGGCAGTAATCGCCAACGCCGCGCCCCATCGCACGCGCCGCGCCTTGGAATCCACGGATCGCCTCTTAGTCGACGAAGATAACCAACTAGTGCGGCTCTTCGCCCCGCCCTTCGATCGTTCCACGCCGCATCCCGGCTACATCATGGGCTACCCGCCCGGTCTGCGCGAAAACGGCGGCCAGTACACGCACGGCGCACTGTGGACCGCACTGGCCTGGGCTCGCCTCGGCGAAGGGAGCGCAGCCGTGCGCCTGCTCACCCTGATGAATCCCGTCGAACACAGCCGTACACCGGACAAGGTTGCGCACTATCGCGGCGAACCCTACTCCGCCGCCGCCGACGTATCCAGCGCGCAAGGCAGAGCCGGACAAAGCGGCTGGACCTGGTACACCGGTTCCGCTGGCTGGATGTATCGCATCTGGATTGAAGAAGTGCTGGGCTTCCATTTGCGCGGCGATCAACTCGAGCTGCGCCCCGCCATTCCCGACGACTGGCCGGGCTTTGAAATCACCTATCGTTATCGCTCCGCCACTTACCACATCACCGTGCAAAAAGATCCTTCGCTCGACGTGCCAACATCGGAAGTTCTGCAATTAGTTGACGACGGCGAGACCCACCGCGTCCTCGTCCACATCCCCCGCAAAGCGGCCTCTCACCTGCAGTTCACTAATGGCGCGGTCCACTCCGGACCCGTGCCATTAGCGAAGAAAGGAAACACTGCAATGAATTGGGACCAAATTGAAGGTAAATGGAAACAACTCAAAGGCTCGGCCAAACAACAGTGGGGAAAACTTACCGACGATGACCTCGACTACATCAGCGGTTCGAAGGACAAGTTAATCGGCAGGCTGCAGGAACGCTACGGCATTAAGAAAGAAGATGCACAAACGCGGGCCAACGAATGGCTCGATACCGTAACTGCCATGCCTGAAGAAACCTCCTCTCGCCGTTAACCTCCGGGCCATCTTCAGAAGTTTTTGCCGCGGGAGGAAATAACTACCCCTGCACAATTTTCTCAATACAACCGTGCGTTAGACCTGTGAGGATGGCCCTCTACTTGCCCCTCATTATTCCGTAGCCCGGCCAGAAGTCGGCTGCGTGTAAAGGAGATCGGAAAGACATGAATACTTACGTTAAGACACTTGCTTTAGCAGCAGTCGTTGGTTTCGGGAGTATGGGCTTTGCAGTGGCTGATCAGTGGGATAAAAAAACCACCATCACCATCGATGAGCCTATGCAACTTCCCACCACAACGCTGCAACCTGGAACTTATGTGATCAAGCTGGCCGAAACCGCGGCGGCGAATCGTCACGTGGTGCAATTTTTCGACAAGGATGAAAAAAGCGTGGTCACAACCATTCTTGCCATCCCCAACGAGCGCGTTCGTCCTACCGGAAAGAGTGTTTTCGCGTTCTGGGAAACCCCGGCCGGACAGCCCAAAGCTCTGCGCGCTTGGTTCTACCCGGGAGACAATTTCGGTCAGGAATTCGCGTATCCCAAGGATGAAGCAGCTCGCATCAGCGCCAGCAACAACAACGTGACGGTCCCGATCAATGAAGAGAAGACCGCCGACGTAAGCACCACCGCCTCTGCAGAACCTGCTCCGGCGCCGGCACCAGTTGCGGTAGCGGAGCCGGCCCCCGCGGCCGAGCCCGCTCCTGCGCCCGCGCCGGTTGAAGTCGCCGCGGCCCAACAGCCCGCGCCTGCTCCCGTCGACACCAGCAGTGACGCGCAGCGCGTAACGCCGGCTCCGGCTCCGGCAGCGGATGCTCTGCCGCAGACCGCGTCCAACTTGCCCCTGTTTGCATTCATCGGAGTGCTCTCGATAGTGGCTGCGCTCGCTTTGAAATTCGCCTACAATCGCAGCTAGATGTGGCGGATCAGTACAGTACTGGCATTGAGTGTCTCGGCTCTCTCGGCGCAGGAATCCCCTTCGCCGGGCGAGCCGGGATTTACTTTATACACCGCCAGCCAGCTGGTGGTGCTCAATGTCGGCGTGCAAGACAACCACGGTACAAACATCAAAGGTTTGACAGCGCAGGACTTCAAAATTTTTGAAGATGGTCACCCGCAAACCATCAAACAGTTCGCCGCCGAGGACCGCCCCGTAACCCTCGGTATCCTCGTCGATGCCAGTGGTAGCATGCGTGCCAGACAGCCCGAAGTTGTCACCGCCGCTCTGGCCTTCGTGCGTGCCAGCAACCCCCAGGACGAGACCTTTATCGTGAACTTCAACGACCACGCCTTCAAAGGCCTTCCGCCACAAGTTCCTTTTTCAAACGATCCGCAGCAACTTCGGGCCGCCCTACTAGGACCAAAGGCACAAGGAAGAACCGCGCTCTACGACGCCCTCACCTTAGCCGCCGATCACCTAGCCAAAGGCAAATGGGAAAACAAGGTGCTGCTGCTGATCAGCGATGGCGGCGATAACAACAGCACGCACAACTTTACGGAAACCATGCGCGCGCTGCAAATGTCCGGTGCCGCGGTTTACTCGATCGCGCTCTTCGATCCGGATGAACGCGAGCACAACGTGGCAATGCTGCATCGCCTATCGAAAATGAGCGGCGGCGAGGCTTTTGAGCCCATGGACATTTCTCAGATCGAACCGCTGTGCCTGCGCATCGCCGCCGACATTCGCGCCAGTTATACGCTCGCTTACACGCCGCCCCAGCCCGATCAACACACCACGCCCCGCAAGATTAAAGTCGCGGTCACCACGCCCAACGGCGGCAAACTCGCCATTCGGAACCGCACCAGCTATGTGCTGCTGGAACCGGCGCGTTAACGCAATTCTTGCACCACTAACTGTAGCTTCTGCGAAGTGGGCGGCCGCCAGTCCGCCGCCTCATCCAGCGCCGAACAATGTAGTTCAAAGACGTTGCGGATCTTTTCCGCGATCGTGTCAACCGTGTAGCTTCGCCGTGCGCCAGGGGCGGCCAGGTGAGGAGCGCTGGTGTTGGCCGCTAGAATCGCATGCGCGGCCATATACGACGCTCTTTCAAGCTGCTTTGCGTTCATGGGAACTCCTTCGCTTCACTGTTGCATTTCACCTGCCAGACGAAACGAAAGAGGGTGTATTGCACTCTAATTCGCGGGGGTGCACATGCGTATAGCAGCGATGATTTTGGCGTCCGCGACCCTCGTCGCTGCGCAATCCGCTGCGCAATCCGCTGTGCAACCCGCTGCGCAACCCGACGATGCGACCGCCGGCGATTCTCCTTTCACCAGCCGTGACCGCTTTCGCTGGGTCGTGCTCACCACCATCGGACCCAAGAACCTCGCCGCTGGAGTGTTCGTCGCCGGCATCAATACCTGGCGTGGCGAGCCCGAAGCTTACTCCACTCATTGGGATGGTTTTGGCCAGCGCTATGGCGCCCGTCTGGCCGCCGGCGGCACCAGTCACGCGTTCGAAGCTGGCTTCGGAAGCCTGTGGGGAGAAGACCCGCGCTATTATCGCGCTACTGGAAAGCCGCTGCGCACCCGCCTCGGCCATGTAGTGAAAATGGCCTTCGTCACGCACAATCGCAATGGCGATCCGCAGCTCGCCTACGCCCGCTATATCGCGATCCCGGCCGGTGTTTTAGTGTCCAACACCTGGAAGCCGGATTCGCCAACGACCACCGGTCAAGTGTCCGTCCAGGTCGGCCTGTCATTCCTGAGCCGCATCGCCGGCAACGCCTTCACTGAATTCATGCCGGACCTGCGCAACCGTTTCAAGCACCGCCGCGATCCGGACGTGAATTGAATGCTCGCGTCGCGCCACATAAAAGCCATCTCCGCTCTGGAGCAGGAAGCACTCGAGCGCAGGAGCAGCGCCGAGAAAATAAGCGACTTCATTGTCTACCAAGCCGGCCGCGTGTGGACCATCATCCTGCACTTGGCGTGGTTCGGCATTTGGATCGTCTGGAATTCCGGGCGCGTGCCCGGACTTCACCCCTTTGATCCCTTCCCGTTCATGGGGCTTTCCACCGTCGTCTCGCTGGAAGCGATTTTTCTGTCGCTCTTCATTTTAGTCAGCCAGAATCGCGCATCCCGCCGCGCCGATGAACGCGCGCACTTGGATCTGCAAGTGAATTTGCTCGCCGAGCGCGAAGCCACCAAAATGCTGCAATTGCTGCAAGCGCTATGTGCACATCACGGCCTGTGCGAAGCCGGCGATGCGGAAGCCACTGAGTTGGCCCACGAAACGGAACCCGCCACCATCGCCCGCGAGTTAGAGCAGCAACTTCCTTCGGAGTAAGGCACTCCGAAACAATAAACCTCTGACCGGCTCTAATGGGTGGGGATTATACGCTATGAAAATTCAACCAGTGATTTTGGCCCTTGCCTTCGGTGCGGCCTCTTTGGCCGTCTCCGCGCAAGCGCCGGACAACACCGAAGTCAACAAGCGGGACCGCTCCGCCGGCGAGGCGACTGCCGATCAGCAGAAGAACAATCGCACGGATCTCGATCTCACAAAGAACATCCGCAAATCCATCGTGGACGACAAGTCGCTTTCTACTTACGCCCACAACGTAAAGATCATCAGTCAGAACGGAACCGTAACGCTCAAAGGGCCGGTGAAGTCTGCAGACGAAAAGAACGCCATCGTTGCGAAGGCGGCTTCGATCGCCGGCGGGGCGGACAAGGTCGTCGATCAGATGTCGGTCAAGCAGTAGCCTAGCATTCACGTTATTCAATCAAAGGAGCCAATCTATGGCAGGGAAAAATACAGCAGTTTTTGGCATTTACAAGACTTCCATGGCCGCGGAACGCGCCGTGGATCAGATCCTGGCGGCAGGCTTTTCGAACAACGACATCTCGGTGTTGTTGCCGGATAGCCAAAGCTCCAAAGAATTCGCGCATGAAAAGAATACCAAGGCACCGGAAGGTACCACCACCGGAGCCACCGCCGGCGGAGTCGTCGGAGGAACCCTCGGCCTGCTGGCCGGAATCGGCGCTCTCGCCATTCCAGGCGTCGGTCCCTTCATCGCGGCCGGTCCCATCATGGCCGCATTGGCCGGAGTGGGCGTGGGCGGCGCGGTGGGCGGACTCATCGGCGCTTTGGTGGGGATGGGAATTCCGGAGTATGAAGCCAAGCGCTATGAAGGCCGGATCAAGGAAGGTGGCGTTCTGCTATCGGTTCATTGCGCCACGTCGGAAGACATTTCCAGAGCGAAAAATCTTCTCAAAAGCACCGGCGCTGAAGACATCGCCTCGGCCGGAGAAAAGGGCGTCAGCGAAGCCGCACACCGCTAGTTTTTTTTGAAGAAGGAACAAAACTTGGGGCGCCGCGTAATTATCGCCGGCGCCCTTTTTTTGTTTGAACTGATGCAGCAACGACGTTAAACGGTTCGTCCTCGAAACAACAGCAGAACCAAAGCCACCACGAGAATCACTCCCAGTCCACCGGCCGGATAATAGCCCCAGCCCGAGCTGTATGGCCAAGTCGGCAAACTACCAACTACGAGCA
>Ga0070681_10001060_pt1 | contig 23411 bp, 22 predicted proteins | sample KBSC83BmetaG_FD_65650 | JGI IMG/M metagenome (GOLD analysis project Ga0070681, IMG submission 65650) | Corn rhizosphere microbial communities from Kellogg Biological Station, Michigan, USA - KBS C8-3B metaG | ecosystem: Host-associated > Plants > Roots > Rhizosphere | place: USA: Michigan...
GGAAATCGAATCGAGCGGCGTGCCCGGCGCGAGCAGCAGATTCGTGCCGCGCGCACCCGCCGCCGCCGCCGCATAGATTTGTGGCTCGGTGATGCGGAACTGGCGCAGATAATGGGCGTAGCGGAGTTGGTCGCGCAGGGTCACGGCATCGTTGAAGTCGTGCTCGATCTTGCCGGTCGCGATGTCGACATTGGTACGCAGATAGTTGCTGTGGCTGAAGCCGTAGTAATTGCCGCGATCGACCGGCGCGGGCTCGGCGATGGAGGGAGCGGAGCCTGTTCCGGCCTCGTCGAGCCAGGGCAGGCCGTAATCCGGGATGTCGTATTCCGTCTGATGGAGGAAGCTGAAGTTGAGCCGGGTCGGCGTGCCGAGGCCCAGCGCCAGCGAGGGCGCGATGCCGAAGCGCGAATTCTCGGCGGTGTCGCGCCCGGCGACGTTTGAATCATGCGCCATCAAATTGATGCGGAACGCCGCGCCCTGGCCAAGCGCGCCGATCGGCTGATTGACGTCGGCCGTGACGCGCTTGGTCATGTCGGTGCCGAAGGAGAGGCTGCCGCGCGCGAAGGATTCGAGCAGCGGCATCTTGCTGTCCTGCTCGATGACGCCGCCGGTCGAGCCGCGTCCGAACAGGATCGATGACGGGCCTTTCAGAACCTGAATGTCCTCGAGATAGAACGGATCGCGGTAATAGCTGCCGAAATCGCGCATGCCGTCGATGTAGATGTCGTTGCGCGCGGTGAAGCCGCGCAAGGTCAAATTGTCGCCCTGCGAGCCGCCCTCGCCGGCGGCAAGGCTGATGCCGGAGACATTGCGCAACGCCGCGCGCATGGTGGTAGCGCCCTGATCCTCCATCAGCTGATGCGGCACGGTGTTGATCGATTGCGGCGTATCGAGCAGCGGCTGCGTGAGCTTCGGCAGCGCCGACTGGTCGGTTTGGTAGCTCTGCGCCTCCCCCTGCCCCTCCACCGGAATGGTCGGCAAGGCGAGCGGCGCCACGCCACTCGATTGCGCCTGGGCGGGATCAATGAGGGTCGAGAGGGCAAGGCCGAAAACCGGCGCGAGAACCGCAACGGACGCGGTCGATGCGAGAAGGCGGGGGAGCAGACGGGAGGTCATGGGTCAATCCAGCGCAAGGTTGCAAGGAGAGCATTCCTGGCTGGCTATCGGCCCTAGACCCGATCGGCTGGCTTGGTTGCTGCGAAAAAACGGTCACGTCACTTCACGAGGATGAGCTTGTCGCTGGCGGTGCGGCGCAGCAGATAGCGCTCGCTGCCATGCTCGATGATGATCTCTCGGTGCGGCCCCATCAGGTCCCGGCTGGAGATCACGCCCGGATGCTTGGGCTTGCCGTCCGGCGCTTGGGGTTTTCCCGCGGTGCTGTCGTTCATCGCGCCAACACTCATCTGAGATTGATTGTCATTTGCGAGTTTATATCTGCAACTAAGAATGATTTGCAACGATAAATTTGGCAGAGCCCAACTGTTCCGGGTTGGGGCAACTCGTTTGCCCGATCCGGACCCCCTTGGTCCGCGATCCGCCCCGCGCTCAACCAATCCCGATAGACAATCGCAATTACGAATTATTATCAATCAAAATGCAAGTTATTCGCATTTTGATAAGCCACGCACCTCGGCTCCACTCGCCGAGGTCTGGGGCCCCACGCGACTGAATTCGAGGAGGTGATCGATGCAACGCTTCCGCTTCGTCTCTTTCGCCGCGGGCACTGGCCTTGCGCTGCTTCTCGCGATCGAGGCGGCGGATGCGCAAGAGCCGGTGCGCATCGATGTGACGCTCAAGGATCACCGCTTCTCGCCCTCCGAGATTCGCGTTCCGGCGGGAAAACCGGCGATCATCACGCTGCACAACGCCGATGCGACCGCCGAAGAATTCGAGTCCCAGGCGCTCGACATCGAGACGATCATCGCCGGCGGACGCCGCGGCCTCGTCCGGCTTCACCCGCTCGCGCCGGGCCGCTATCCCTTCATGGACGAGTTCCATTCCGACACCGCGCAAGGCGTCGTCATCGTCGAGTAGCGTCTGAGCGCGCGCTCGCGCGCGATTGACCCTCGCGCCCCCGGCCTCTATTGTCGCGGCCTTCCCAAAGAGCCCGTAGCTCAGCCGGTAGAGCACTTGACTTTTAATCAAGGGGTCGCGGGTTCGATTCCCGCCGGGCTCACCAACCAAAATCAGATACTTAACGAATAACGACTGGGCTGGGCTTTCAAGCAATTCCTAAATTAGTAGCATATTGGTCGCAGAGCCACGGAACAAGGCGCAGAGAAGCTATCTCTTGAAGGGTCGCTTCCTAGCGCAAGCCGCGTCTTCGCAGCGGGCGTAAAGAATTCGCCGCGTCGCGCGGCATCCTCGCGCCGATTGTTCCTCCGCCCGCGGTTTTGTAACCGCTCGACGCCTTGCGTTAGCCACCGCATGATCTCGGCAGGAACCACGGCCCAGTCCAGCGCCGATTCAGCTGTAGGCCTACTTGTAGGCCGACAGCCAAAAACTGGGTTGCGGAGAAACCGGCCTCACCCCCTGCACGTTGTCAGTGAGGCTATCGGGCCTCAGTGAGGCTATCGGCCCCACATGGTCTGCCACGCTTGTGCTCGCATTCTGACTTGGCGTGCCCGTTCTCGCCCGCGAGCAGCACAGGGCAGGCACGAGCCATTGCGCGCGCCACCGCCGCGTCACGCTCGAGACCGCGCGCGGCTATGGTCATCGCGCGGCTATGGTCATCAAGATAAAGCCGGCGATCGGTATGATCTGGTCTGGGACTATGGGTCGAGCTGATGGTGATCCAACGCTTCGCGCTCGACGAGGTCAATCTCGCGATCCACTCCGTCTGTTGCGAGAGACTCCTCGCCGCCATTCATGTCAGCCTCATTCGCTCCGCTAGATCCTATTCTTCAGGCGAGATGCCGCTCACTCAGCCACGACACGATGAGATCGACGGCCTCACGCTGCTGCGCCTCCTGGCCGCTCATGAAGTGCGTCCCGCCTTTGATCCAGGCGAGCTTCTTCTGCGGGTCGGGTGCGGCTTCATAAATGCGCCGGGAATGCGAAGGCCCACCTTCCTCGGCCGTCCCGCACAGAACCACCGTCGGGACGCGGCATTTCGCGATATGCTTCAGCACGTCGAAATGCGATGTGGCCAATCCCCGCTGGCTGATCCATGAGCGCAGGGTGACGATGCGCAGCCGGGTGCGGCTGCCGCGCAGCGGGCCAGGCGTGTAATTCGCGACGCGCGGCTCCTCATCCCAGATCGTCCGCCCGGAGCGGTCGGTCGGATCGACCGAGGTGTCGCGCTGCAGGAGCGCCGCATCCGTGCGATGCACGATGAACGGAACGTCCTTGAGCAGCGGATTTCCGATGCGGTCGATTTTCCGGATCGTCTCCTGGCACCAGCGCGTGATCTTGTGGTTGCGCTCGATCTGGGCGGTCTCGTAGCGCTGGCGGAACGCGTCGGAGAAGGGCGGGCCGTTTTCGGGATTGTAAAGGTCGAGCGCCCGATCGTAGACGAGCGGATCGTTGCCGCTCTCGCCGCCGACCGAGGGATCGAGACCGCGCGTCAGGCTGAAGGGCCGGCCCATATGAGGGTTGAGGAATACTAGCCCGGAAAGCGGCGGCAGCTTGGCCTTGGTGAGATCGGGCGGATCGCCGAGTGGCGTTCCGGTGATCGTCGGGTCGGACGCCTCGCTTTGATAGGCCGCAAAAATTTCGGCGCCGCCGCTGCTGCCCATTCCCAGCACATCGCGATAGCCCTTGGCATGCAGAAACTCGACCGCCGCCGCCGTGTCGAGCAGCGTCTCCTCGAGGATCAGCTCGGCCTCGCGTGCCGTAAACCGGGTGCAGTAGCCGAGCGCGCCGATGCCTTGCCGCGCAAGACCGGCAAGGAGGAAATGATTGCGCCAGTCGGTCGTGGGATGGGCGATGATGATCGCCGTCCTGGGCTTGGCCGCGTCGTCGTAATGCCATTGCGCCGCGATCGTCGCGCCGTCCTGCGCCGTCAATGCGACCTGCTCTGACTTCAACATGGGGCTTCGGTTCCTTCCGTGATTTGCGATGGGATCGAGGACACGACGGCTAGGGATGCCCGGCGTCGTGCAGCAGGCGCATGCCGAAGATCCAATAAAGGACGATCACCGGCACGAGCGCCGCGAGAAAGAGAAGCGACGAGGCGGCGGCTGGGCCAAGGCCTCCGGACTGCCAAATTCCCCACACCACCACGGGCAGCGTGATGTTGTTTTGCGTGACGAGAAACGCGGCGACCGTCAATTCGCGGAAGGTGAGGAGCGCGTTCCACAGGCAAAGATTGACGATCGCCGGCGCGAGCAGCGGCAGCACGATCTTGCGCAAGGCCGTCAGCATCGGGATGCCGCTCACCTGCGCGACCTCCTCGAGCTCGACGTGAAGCTGGATCAGCGCGGCGTTGAGCACTCGCGTGGTGAAGCTCAGCCGCACGACAACATAGACCACCATCAGAATGAGGATCGTGCCGTAAAGCGGAAAATTGCTCGGCAGGAGGAAAAGCGCCAGGACGAGGAAGGAGATCGCGAAGACCACGCTCGGCACGGCGTGCGGCAGGAATGCGATCCAATCGAAGTATTGCCGACCCCGAATCCTCGAGCGGGTGACAACCCATGATATCGCCAGCCCGAAAAACAGCGCGGCGAGCGGCACGCTGATCATGAGGATCAGGGAATTGACCGCGCCGCGCCCGATCAGGGCGAGCGGGATGTGGCGGAAATTCGCGAGCGTCAGCTGGCTCAGCGCGTGCCAGGAGAAAGGCTGGAAAAACGGCAGGAAGGCCGCCCATGCCATCATCACCAGCGGCAGGCCGATGGCGATGGCGAAATAGACGGCGAAGAGACCCCAGCCGAGCCAGGACCAGCCGCCGAGATCGATCAGACGCGGACGGTAGCCGCGTCCTTGGACGACGGCGTAGCGATCGGCGAAGCGGATGACGCGAAAATAGCACCAGCTCATCAAGATCGAGACGAGGATCATCGGCAGGCTCAACGCGCCGACCTCGCCGTAATTGGGGACGCCCATTTCGGGCGTCACGCTGATATAGACGAGGGTGCTGAAGGTCAGGATCTTGCTGCCGAGGCCAATGATCGCCGGAACCTCGAAGGTGGCGGTGCCGATGACAAGAATGTAGATCGTCGCCGCGATGAGGCCGGGCCACATCAGCGGCAGCACGACCTTTCGCAGCGTCGCCCCGCGGCTGAGCCCATGCACCAGAGCCGCATCCTCGAAAGCCGGATTCATCGCCCGGAGAATCGGGCTTGTCATGACGAAGGCCAGAGGCGCGAGGCCGAGGCCTTCGACCCAGCCCATGCCGAAGACGCTCGCGATATTGAGAGGGCTCGAATCGAGATCGAAGAGGCGCATGAGCCATTGGTTCAGCATGCCGATGCGCGGATGAAGGAAGAAGAGCCAGCCCATGGCTTGAAAGAAGGCGGGCAGCAGCAAGCCCACGGTCATGGTGGAATAGACGGCTTTCTTGCCCGGAAGGTTCGTCCGCTCGACGAGCCAAGCCGCGGCGAGGCCAATCGACATCGCGACCGCGACCGTCACCAGCGAGAAGCCGATGGTGTTGGCGATCGCCCGAGCGACCAACGGGCTCGAGAAGAGGAGCGCGTAGTGCCGCAAGGTGAGCGGACCGAGAAATCCGTTATGGACGTCATCGGCCAGCCCGAGCCAGACGATCACGACGAGGAGCAACGCGACGAGTGCCAGCGGCACCGCCGCGACGCCGAACAGCAGGTTGCGACCAAGCGAGCCGCGCAAGGCACGTGCCGGGCGGGCAAACGCAAGCGGCGGAGCGGACGTCACGGGCTGCAATTGCGACAAGCGGCGCTCGCGCCGGTCCTATTTGAGCAGCATCTTCGTGAAGGTGCTCTTGTACCGATCGAGCTCGGCGGCATGCGGCAGAATGTCCTGGGGGCCGAACGCCAGCAGCTTGTCGCCCTTCTTCAAGAAACCCTGAGCCTTCGCATAGGCCGGCGTTCCCGGGACAAGATGGGATGATTCATGCGCCACCGCCGTGAGAATGTCTTGCCCCTCCTTGGTTGCAACGAAGCCCGCGAACAATTTGGCGAGATTGGGATGGGCGCTGTTCTTCGGAATGCCGAAATAGGTGAGGCTGGTGGCCAGCGCGTCCTCGAGCTCGGTCGAGCCGAGGGGGCCGCCATTCTCCGCGCGCAGATTATCCGGTATGCGGCTGCCGCAATTGAGAAACAGCATGAGGAATTCGCCGGTCGAGATGCGGTCGTTTTCGCCGCAGCGCATCAGCCCGCCCGACCACTCCGCCGTCTTCGCGACGATCGGCTCGATCTTATCGAAGCCATCGGCGAGCGCGAGGCGGTCGAAGCCGACGGCATAGGGGGTCGAGGCGATCTTGCCTTTCCATTTCGGCTTGAACACGTCGGCGATGCGGTGCGGCACATCCGCCGGCTTGACCATATTGGCGTTGTACATGACGCCGTTGAACAGGGTCGTGATGAGGAGAGTCCGGCCTTCGGAGGGTGCCTCCTCGGCCGTGATCTCCGGGAAGTAATCCGCCCAACGGACCGGCGTCAGAATGTTCTGACGCAGCATTTCGACGAAAGAAACCTCGATCCCGAGGAAGAGATCCGAGGTCGGGGTGCGGCCGGCCTTCACCTCCTCGATCGTGCGCGTCGCCATTTGCGGCATCGACGGCCCGGGGGTGTAGTTGACCTCGATCGAAATGCCGTAGGTCCGGTTGATCGCTGTCTCGAGCGCTTTGGCGCCGACATTCGCGGCGAGCGCCGGTCCCCAGACGATGTTGAGCTGCTTTTCGGCTTGCGCCGCCTTGATGAGCGCGTCCAAGGCCGCCGTGCGGTCCGACGCCGCCCAAGCGGCCGGCGAGCCCGCGCCCAAAACCATGGCGAGAGCGACGATCCATCGGAATTTCTGCTTCACGCGTCTTCCCCTCTGATTCGATTTCCATGCATGCGGCGCCGAGCCTCGCGCCGCGCCGATCACGACCCGGCGAACAACAGCATCTGCGAAGTGTCCATCTGGCAAAACACGGTCTTGTCCGGATGGCCGCCGCGGAAAGGCTTTTGCGCGCGGGTCTCGAAAATCACCCCATCGGGCAGGCGGATGCGCAGCTGCACCTGCTCGCCGAGGAAAATCTCGTCGATGATCTCGCCGACGAACTCGTTGGGCGCCGATGTCGCCGCCGCATAGAGCTCGATGCTCGCGGGCCGGACGCCGATCCGCACCGCGCCGCTGAGCCCTTTGGTGTCAGCGCGGATGCGCCCGATCGGCGTGTCGATCGCCCCCGCCTGGCTCACCTCGCCTTTCAGCCAATTCACCTGGCCGAGGAATTCCGCCACCATCGGGGTCGCCGGATTGGCAAAGAGATGGTTCGGCGTTCCGACCTGCATGACGCGCCCGCCATCCATCACGGCGATTTTGTCGCCGAGCGCCAGCGCCTCCGACTGATCGTGGGTGACATAGAGCACGGTGACGCCGACCATCTTCGTCACCGACATGATCTGCTGACGCACCTCTTCGCGCAGCCTTGCATCCAGATTGCTGAGCGGCTCGTCCATCAGCAGGACCACCGGCTCGACCGCCAAGGAGCGGGCGAGCGCGACGCGCTGCTGCTGCCCGCCGCTCAGATGAGGCACCGGCCGGTCGGCATAGCGCTCCATCTGGACGAGCGACAGCGCGTACATGACGCGCTCGCGCACCCGATCCTTCGCGACGCGCTTGGCGCCATGGGTCAGCGGCAGCGCGACGTTCTGATAGACAGTCATGTGCGGCCAGACCGCGTAGGATTGAAAGACCATGCCGAGCCCGCGATTTTCCGGCCGCACGAACACGCCGCGCGCGTCGGAATAGATCAGCTGTCCGGCGAGATGGATTTCGCCGCCCTGCGGCGTCTCGATGCCGGCGACACAGCGCAGCAGGGTCGATTTTCCCGACCCGCTCGGCCCCAGCAGCACGAAGAATTCGCCTTTGTCGACATCGAGATCGACGCCCGGCAAGGCGACGAAGACGCCGTCCCTGACCGCAAATTCCTTCCGCAGCTGCCTGATCCTGATCATTCGTCGGTCGTCCTCCTTGTTTGGATCGGCGCGGCGCGCCTCAACCCAAGCCGCGATCGTGAACTCATGTCCCGCTCAGGCGCGCGGCAGCGGTTGGAAATCCGCATTGGTGCGCAGCACCCAATAGGCGGCGACCAGCGGAACGAGCATGACGATGAAGATCACCGACACCGCCGCCGACTGGCCGGCCTGACCGCCGTTCCACAGGCCCCAGATGGCGACCGGCAGGGTGATGTTCTGCTGCGTCACGAGGAACGCCGCGACCGTCAGTTCGCGATAGCTGAGCAGAGCGTTCCAGATCCACAAATTGAGGATCGCCGGCACGAGCAGCGGCAGCACCACCTTGTAGAGCATCGCGACCGTGCCGATGCCGCTGACAGAGGCGGCGTCCTCGAGCTCGCGGTTGATCTGGAGCAGCGCGCCGTTGAGGACGCGTGTCACCAGGCTGATGCGCACCAGCACCATGACGAACAGCAGGATGAAGACTGTCCCGTAGAAGGGGACGCCCTGGGGAATGATGAACAGGCCGAGCAGCACCGCCGCCACCGCGAAAATCAGGCTCGGAACCGCATGCGGCAGGAAAGCGATCCAATCGTAGAGGAAGCGGCCCCACAATCCCGAGCGGATGACGATCCAGGAGATGGCGAGGCCGAAGATCAGCGCGAGGGTCGGAACCCAGAAGACGAGGAGCAGCGTGTTGCGCGCCGCGTGCCACACCAGCGTCCAATCGATGCCGCTGAAATTGGCGAGCGAGACCTGCGACAAAGCCTCCATCGAGAAAGGCTGGAAATAGGGCAGCAGCGACGCCCACACCATCATGAGGAGCGGCATGAGCTTCGAGATGCCGAAATAGAGCGCGAGCGCGATCCAGCACGGCCAGACCTTGCGGCCCAAGGGAATGAGCTTCGGGCGATAGCCGCGCCCCTGAATGACGCCGTAGCGATGCGAGAGCCGGATGACGCGGAAATACCACCAGCTCAGCAGGCCGGAGCAGAGTATCAGCACGACGCTGATGGCGCCGACATAGCCGTAATTGGGAACGCCCGTGTCGGGCGTCACCTTCACATAGACGACGGTCGCGAAGGTGAAGATGCGGTTGCCGAGCCCGATTATCGCGGGAACCTCGAAAGCGGCGAAGGCGATCACCGAGATATAGATCGCGCAGGCGAGAAGGCCCGGCCACATCAGCGGAAGCACCACATAGCGCAAGGTCAGCCACCGCCCGAGGCCATGAACCGCTGCCGCTTCCTCGAGCGAGGGATTGAGCCCACGGAAGATCGGGCTGGTCATCATGAAGGCCATCGAGGCGAGGCCGAGCCCCTCGACCCAGCCCATGCCGAAGACATTCGCGATGCTGAGCGGCGCTTCCGAGAGCGAGAACCAGTCCATCATCCAGCGATTGAACATGCCGATGCGCGGATGGAGGAAGAACACCCAACCCATCGCGGTGAAGAAGGTCGGCACGAGCACGCCCACGGTGACGATGACATAGACGAGGCGCTTGCCCGGCAAATCGGTTTTCTCGACCAGCCAAGCGATCGACGCGCCAAAAACCAGCGCCGTCACCACCGCGACGGCGGTGAAGCCGAGCGTGTTCCACATCGCCGACGCCATCAACGGATCGTGCAGCAGCGCGTCGAAATATTGCAGCGAGAGCGCGGTGCCCAACCCGCTGCCGACATTCCCGACGAGGCTGTCATAGACGATCACCGCCAAGAGCAGCAGCACGGCGAGGAGCGGCAGGCCCGCCAGGACGTAGATCGACGATCGCCCCGTAACGCAAGCGCGAAGTCTGGCGCGGATGCTCGGCCGGGGCAGGCCCGGATGCTCCTCGCTCAAGACGGATTGCGCCGACAATTCCATCTCCACTCTTTCGCCCCAGACGGCCGAAGCCGCGCTCGCCGCCCGCGACCCGCCGCGGCGCCGCCGCTAGTGCTTCACCCGCAAAATCTGCTGGTATTCCTTGCGGAACGCCTCGAGCTCCTTCTGTCGCAGGATGATCTCGTCGGGCGACAGCGACACGATCTTGGCGCCGCTTGCCTCGATCCGCTTCGTCTGCTCATAGGCGGCGGTGCCGGGAACATGCGCCGAGGAGGTATAGCCGTAATCCTGGATGATCTTCTGGCCCTCCGGCGTGGTCATGAAGCCGACGAAGAGCTTGGCGAGATTGGGCTTGGCGGTGTTCTTGGGGACGCCGAGGAACCAGTCGACGGTGATCGCCGCGTCGTCAAGAATGACCTCGTCCATCGGTCCGCCGTTCTTGACCGAGAGGCGCTCGTCGCCGCGCCCGCAATCGAAGAACATCAGGATGAACTCGCCGCTCGCCAGCCGCTGATACTCGCCGCAGGTGATGAGGCCTCCCGCCCATTCCGAGGTCTTCTCGACGATCGGGCGGATGGCGGCATCGCCGAAGACCAGCGCGAGCCGGTCAAAATTCACCGCATAAGGCGTCGAAGCGATCTTGCCCTTCCATTGCGGCTTGAAGATGTCCGCCATCTTGTGCGGCACCTCGTTCGGCTTGACGAAGCGCGTGTTGTAATAGACGCCGCTGAACAGCGAGACGACCTGGACCGCCTGGTTGTTCTTGGTCTTCATCTCGGGCGTGATGTTGCTGAAGTATTTGCCCCAATCGACCGCTTGCAGCGCGCCGCCCTGCATCAGCGTGACGATGGTGGTCTCGGCGCCGAGCACGACATCGGTAGTGTTCGGCCGGCCGGCCTGCACCTCCTGCACGACGCGGCTCGCCATCTGCGGAAAGGATGGGCCCGGCGTATAATTGACGGTGATCGTCGTCCCATACATCTTGTTCATGCCGTCCTGCAGAGCCTTGGCGCCTTTGGCGGCACCGAGCGACGGACCCCACACGACGTTCAGCGTTCCCTCGGCCTGCGCCGCCTTGATCAACGCCTGAAGCGCCGGGCTGGGCTCGTCCTTGGCGAAGGCCCCGCTCTGGGGCGCGAGAAGCGCGGCGAGCGTCGCCGCGCAGAGCCAAAGCCGTGCAATGGATGTCTTCACGTTCCTCTCCGAAATCTCAAAAGCCCTAAAGCGAAATTTCCTGGCCTATGCCGAGACGCAGCGCCTCGCGATAGACCCAATCGGCGAAAGCGACATCGCCCGCGCCGCCGGCCGATTCGTGGAAGATCGTCGTGAAGCCCGCCTGCGGCGCCGGCGCCTTGCCGATGACGATATCGCCGAGCTCGTCGATATCCTCCCAGCGCAGGCGGCCCTCGCTCACCTGATCGCAGAGGAAGCTGCTGCGCAGCGGCGTCTTTTCCTGCTCGAAGCTGCTGACGATCTTGCGCCCCGGACGCGTGAACGCGTCGCGCGGCAATTCGCCGATCGGCCCCATGCTGGCAACGAAGCAGCCGGGCTTGAGCCAGGCGCAGTCGAAGACCGGCTCGAGCGAGCTTGTCGCGACGAGGAGCATGTCCATCTCGGCCACCGCGTCGCGATTGCTCTCGACCGCAAGAATCGGCCGGTTGAACTTCTCCGACGCCGACGCCGAGAAGCTAGCGCGGGCCTTGGGATTGCGGCTGAAGACGCGGATTTCATCGACCGGCCGCGCCGTGGTGATGCCGCGCAGCAGGGCGAGCGCGTTGCGCCCGGTCCCGATCACGCCGAGACGGCCGATGCGAGGCGGCGCGAGATGCTTGGTCGCCGCACCCACCGAGGCGCCGGTGCGCAAAGTGGTGAACGGATAGGAGACCAGCGCCAGCAACGCTCCATCCGTGCCGTAGAGCGCCGCGAGGTGATCGCGGATGCCGCTCGCGGGCGTCAGCCCCAGCGCCGGGCCGAAGCGCACGCCCATCCGCTTGCTCTCGAGCAGAACGCCCGAGACGACGCGCAAGGCGCCGTCGGGGACGGGGAGATGAAACGGCGGATGGACCGCAACCTGCCCGCGCGCCTGCTCGGCGAGCACGCTCTCGGTCACCGCGATCGCCTGGGCCATGTCGATGAGACGAGCGGCATCGGCGGCTTTCACGACCAAAGTCATCGCGGCAAACCTTACCCCGCGACCAGGAGCTCGACGGGGCGCGCGCCGAGCTCGCGGTATCCCTTGTCCGAGATCACCAGCGAGGTTCCGCCCAGCAGCAGCTCGCCGCTCTCGCCATCGCCGAGGGTCGGCGAGATGCTGAACACCATTCCCTTGGTCAGCGCGAAATTGCCGCCGCCGGCGAGCGGCTTGTTGCGCGGATCGGCCATTTTGAACGCGGGGCCGGGAAATTCGGGAACGTCGAGACCGTATTGGTGCATCTGCGAATGCTCCGAGGTCAGGAAGCCCGACCCGGAGCAACATGCCTCATAGCAATCGTGAAGCTCGCGGTTGGTAAGCCCGGGACGCACCTCCTTGAGAATGCCGGCGCGGACCTTCTTCACCGCCTCGAACATTTCGACATGGCGCGGCTTCGGCGTGCCGAAGACGATCTCCTGATCGGAATGGCCGGCGTAGTGGTGAAAATGCGCATGCGCGGTGAGGGTCGCGACGTCGCCGTCCTTGATCGGAGAATTCAGCGTGATATCCGCCAAGAGCGGATTCTGCGCCGGCCGCGCGCCGAAATTGAGTGTGAAGGTCGAGGCGAGGTCGCCGCCGGCTTCCCACATCGCCGCGCGCCCCAGCGCGATCACCTCGCGCCCCAGCATGCCCGGCCGTGCCGCCTCGCAAATCCGCACGATGGCGGCGTTGAAGACCTGGTTCGCGCGGTCGATGAGGGCGATTTCATCATTGCTCTTGATCGTGCGGATGTTGTTGAGGATGGCTTCGGCGTTGACGAGCTCGAGCGAGGGAAGCGCCTTCATCAGGAAGCTGAAATCCTGATGGCTGAGCGCGCCGGCAAAGCCGAGCCGCGCCCCGTCGAGCTTCAATTGCTTGATGCGGGCGACGAGCGGGCTCGGATCGCGCCCGGAGCTGACGCGCTTCACCCAATCTTGCGAGTCGATCACCACGCGCGGGTCGAGATCGACGAGGTAGCGCCATGGCAGGATGACCTCGAACTCCTCCTCCTCGGTCGGCAGCAGGCCGTAGGTCTCGCCCCAGATGCCGTTGCTGAGGTAAAGCAGATGGCTCTCGGTGACGATGAGCCCCTGGAGCCCTGCTTCGCGCAGCGCGGCGCGGATGGCGAGATAGCGCCGGTCGCGCTCCGCCACGGACAAGGGCGGGCAGGTCTTGTCGCTGCTCGGGGTGAAATACTTCTGTCGATTCGCAAGCATGTCCGTCCCTCCTCTGCCGGTCTGCGAAGCGGCGCGACGCCGCTACGGGTTGATCAATCCCTTCTGCCGATTGATGACGAAGCCCTCGCCATAGGCGAGAAAATCGCCGACGATCGCAGCGACCGCCTCCGGGCGATCGCTCTCCACCGCGTGGGTCGCGTCATAGACCATCACCGGAAAGCATTTTGGCAGCAGCGCCGAATAGAGCCGCGCCGCATCCGTCGGAACGACCGCATCCGCGGTTCCGAACAAGGCCAAGACCGGCACGGCGATCTCGCGCATCCGCTCTTCGAGGGCGGCATCGCGCTCCTGCGCGATGAGGCGGCGGAAGACGCTCAAGCGCTGCCGCTCCTGCTCGGCTGAAGGCTTCGCCGCCGCGTCCGGCGTCGACCGCGCCGGCTTCGGCCGAATCGCCGTCGGGGCGATGAGGACCAGGGAATTCACCCGCTGCGGCCGCTCGATCGCCATCCGCAGCGCCAGATCGGCGCCGACAGAGTTTCCCATCATGTCGAAGCGCTCGAGCCCGAGCGCTTCGATCGCGCTGTTCATGACCGGCGCGGCATCGCCGAGCGTCCAGGCCGCCTGCCCTTGCCCAGGCTCCGGGATTTCGAGCGCGATCACGCGATAGCGCTCGGCCAGCATCTCATGAGCGCGCGGCAGGGTGCGTCCGCCCTCGCCACTGAGGTAGATCACCGGCTGTCCCGCTCCGCTCTCGACATAGCGGATGTCGAAGCGGCCCGCCTTGACCGACCCCTCGCGCATCGCAGCACCCATCACCCCTCTACCCTTCCCTCGCTCGTTATCTCCCCCACGGCGCGCCTCAGAGCGCGCGCATCTGCGGCAGGACCTTCGTTCCGAACATCTCGATCGATTGCAGCGTCTTCTCGCCGAGCGTCGCCGCGCCGAGCGAGAGATCGAGCATGCCGGCGCCGATCGTATCCCGGACGCGGCGGATCTGCTTCAACACGGTTTCGGGGCTGCCCGCGAGCAATTGCCCGTTCTCGATGCGGTCGTTGATCTCGCCGCGCGACTGCAGGCGCGCGCGCTGCGTTTCGATATCGCGGCCGTAATAGCCCGACCCCGCCACCGCGGCTTCGAGCGCCTTGTTGGTCATGCCAAGGCCCAAACTCGCCTGCATCCCGGCGGAGACCAGATCGTCGACCGCCTGCTCGTCGGTTTTCGCGACATGGAACGACAGGCGGTAGATCACCTCGTCGGGCGACGGCTCCCAACCGAAGACGCGCGCTTGCTGACGGTAATATTCGGCGGCTTTCGTCGCGATCTGCAAGGTCGTGAACGCAAAACCGACGCCAAAGCGGTGGCGCGCGGCGAATTCGCCGGATTCCGGCGTCGCCGCGGAGATGAAGATCGGCGGGTGCGGCTTCTGCACCGGACGCGGCCAGATCGAGATCGAGCGGTAATCGTAGTAGCGGCCTTGCCAGCCGAAAGCCTGCGGCTCGGTCCAGGCCATCCGAATGACCTGTATTCCTTCCTGAAAGCGCTCGCGCGATTCGGCGGGATTGATGTTGTAGGTCACGTATTCATTGGGCGAGCCGCGCATCAGCCCGGCGATCACCCGACCGCCCGACAGCGTGTCGAGCATGGCGATCTCTTCCGCCACCCGCACCGGATTGAGGATCGGCAGGTCGGGACCGAGCAGCGCGATCTTCGCGTTGCGCAGCCGCTGCGTAAGCACGCCGGCGAGGATCAGCGGATTGGGCGACATCGAGAACGGGGCAAAGTGGTGCTCGGCCACGGTCACGTAGTCGAAGCCCACATCGTCGCCCAGCTGAATTTGCGACAGCCAGCGCTGATAGGATTTTTGCGCGATCTCGGCGGAATAGGAATCGGCCGGCACCGGCCAGATCCCTTTACGCGACGGGCCTTCATAGCGCGTCGTGCAGAACAGCGAAGCCTTCACGGTCCGTTTCGTTCCCCGGCAATGGGCTTTTGAATCAGAAGGAGACGTTACGGAATGCCGGAGTTCGGAAACAACGCTTGATTCGGCAAAACATTTGTGACTGGCCCGCAAGGATTGCGCGGAGCGCCGCCGCGCGCGATCACCCACCCTCCTCCGGGACGAGGCCGCACAGGAAATCGACGAATGCCCGGATGCGGCCGGAGCGAAAGCGGCTCGGCGGATAGATGACATAGGCCGTCGGGCCTTGATGGAGGAAGCTCGGCATTATGACCTGCAGCCGGCCTTCGGCGACAAATCGCCGGATCATGAAATCCATCACGTAAGCGATGCCGACGCCACTCGCGGCGGCGATGAGAAGCGCGTGCAGATCATCGATATTGACGGTGCTCGGCGCGGTGAAGGGAACCGGTCGGTTGTTCTCGGTCAGCAGCCATTCGCGATAGGTGTCGCTATGCGGCTGGATATACCGCAGGCAGCGGTGCTGGCTCAGCTCCGCGATCGATTGCGGCGTGCCGTGCAGCCGCAGATAGTCCGGCGATGCGCACAGCACATAGCGCACGGCGCAAACCTTGCGGGCGATGAGGCGCGCATCCTGCGGCTTGCCCAACTGCATCGCGACGTCGATGCCCTGCTCCACCATGTCGACCACGCCGCTGACGAGGCGGATATCGAGGCTCACCTTAGGATAGCGCGCCGTGAACTCGGCAAGCGATGGCAGAACGACGGAGCGGCCGAAGGATTTCGGCAACCTGACGCGTAGCGGGCCGGAGGGCTCGTTCTGCGACTGCGTGATCTCGTCCTCGGCCTGCTCGAGATCGCTGAGCACCTGCTTGCAGCGCTGAAAATAGGTCTGCCCTTCCGGCGTGAGGCTGATGCGCCGGGTGGTCCGGCTGACAAGCTGGACGCCGAGATGATTCTCGAGACGCGACACCGCGCGGCTCACGCCCGAGGTCGTGATCTTGAGCCGCCGCGCCGCCGCCGTAAAGCTGTCGCACTGGCCGACCTGAACGAACACCGAAATGCTGTTCAGAAGGTCCGATTGTGACTTGTCGCGAACCAAGCCTTTCTGCTCCCGTCTTGGATAAACTCGATGTCTACGCTCGAGTACGCGGCCGAACCCCCGCTCGCAGCAGGATCGTATCAAAAAAAATTCCTTCGTAGGCGAAACATAGCGTTTGGTCATGGACTCATGAGCACGCATCCAAAGCAGGACAGAGGCGAGCACGACTGCCGCCAGGACACCGTTGCCGCCATGAGAGGTTTTCGGGGCGATTATTATCGCGTGTCTACGCTCCAGAAGTGCTTGAGCTTGCTGAGGAAGCGCTCGAAGAATGCGCCGACGGCTGAAGGCCGAATCGGCAACGCGGGATGTAGATATCCGTCTACCCGATTACCATCGAGTTTCAGCCGCCCTAAAGTGAATCTGACCGCGCCAGGGATAGCGAGAGTCGCTTCGTGTTAAAGTCGTCGGCCCAGAGGGCGTTGATCTAACTGAGTCTGCTTTGGCTCCATCACGAGACGTGGCGACGTACAAAACGCATGCCGGAGAGGTGCCAACAGCGGTCATTTGAATTGCGGCGTTTATGCCGGAAGCCCTGATGGTCTTGTCTTGATTCATATCAACGCGGGCGAAGGCCACCAAATCATAATTCGTATTGGGCCTTCGCCACCGTCATTCGAACGGCCTTCTGGAGGCGTCATGAAACACGCTGGAACCCCTGGGCCCAAGACACCCGTCGGCGGGCATCGCTGGGGACGCGCACAGGAAGATCACATACTCGACCCCTACAAACGGCAACAGAAGCTGGCGGAGCCTACGGTCTGCCCGCAATGTGGCGCGGTCTATCAGGCCGGACGTTGGCATTGGGTGACGCGGCCTAAGAGCGCTCACGAGGTGATCTGCCAAGCTTGTCATCGGATTAACGACCGATACCCCGCCGGGGTCGTCACCCTGAGCGGCGCGCTGACGGCCCAACAGAAGGTGGATATGATAAATCTCGCGCGCCACCAGGAGGCAGACGAGAAAGCGGAGCATCCGCACAACCGCATCATCGATATCGAAGAGGGTCTGGAGCAGATCGTTATCAACACCACGGATATCCATCTCCCGCGTCGCATTGGCGAAGCGATCAAGAGCGCGTTTCATGGCAAGCTCGAGACGCATTTCGACGAACATGGGTATTTCGTTCGTGTGAATTGGACGCATGGCGCTCCTCCTTAGGCAGTGCGCTTCACCGAAGTAGTGCGCGACGGGCGGGCCGCAATCGTGGCGGAGCACAGATCGAAATCGGAGAAAGGACCATGAAGCACTTGAAGCTGGGACCTGATGCCCCCCACCGAACAGGCAAGATGTGCTACATCGCCTTGCACAATGCCCAAGGCCGAACGCAGACGAGCGGCGAATTGATGATCTCGAAAGAATGCCACTCGCTCGACGAAGTCAAAGCCGAGATCGGGCAGCTCCGAGCGGACCTCGATGAGATTCTGCGCCAGGCAAAAAAAGTCTTCGGGCCGTAATTCAAATTAGGACACTACCGCTTTCGGCACTGTCTCAGTTTGAAATTCGATAGCGCTTAACGTGGCGTTGCCGCTCCGCATGTTTAGCGGGAAGTATGAGAGACTGCGATGGCGATTGTAACGGGAGAGGTTATCCCGGATCCTGGCGGTGACCAATCCTTCAACGTGGCGATTAAGCACCGAGATACGTAATCGCAGAATGGTCGGTTAATTCGATAATGCGGGACGAGCAGGGCTAGTTGAGGGACTTCGCCAGCGAGTAAACCGCGCACGCAAAGAACTGGACTTGGACTGATGTCCAAGGGTCCTCGCGGGGAGAAGAGCCCGGTCGACGTAATCGGCGCCGCCATCATAGTCGCGAAGGTCGCGACGAGCGGGATCGAGGAGGAGAAGATCAAGCAAAAGCAGGAAAGCGCCCCCGCCGAACAATCGCCGCGCGCTAGCGGAGTGGGGAAAGACTCCTCGTCGCGTCTCGCTGTATCCTAGGGTGCCACCCAACCCAGGACCGAATCTCATGCCCAAGGACAGCGATAGCGTCGTCGTCGTTTGCCCGCACTGCGGCCGCCAAGCGGAGCATGAAATCGGATGGATAAAGGACCATGCACATTTTCGATGCTCTTGCGGTCGGCTCATGACATACAACTACGACAAGTTCCTCAAATTCCTCCGCGAAGAGGCTACCTATGCGGCGGCGAAATTCATGATGGACGCCTCGCTAATGGAATAATGCTGCCATCTCCTCCAAGAGTTCACGACGCGTCGGCCCGTCTATGTGTGCCGAACGGCCCAAGGGGTAGCGGCAGACTACGGGGGTGCTTCCCCACATCACGCCTTGATGGCAAAGAAAGCCCCGCACGAAGCGGGCCCTATTTTAACTGGGAGGCTGCTGCGACTGAAAATCAACAGGGGCGAGAAACTGGCACGCTTCATTGATCAGGGAGGTATCATGAAACTGCACTCAGTCGTGCTTCCATCGCTAACGTCGGCTGAGCAGGCACTCGATGTTGGCTACGATGAAGGCTGCCGTCTTCGCAGGAATGGCGGCAAGCCAGAGGACTTGTCCGCGCAGCGAACGATTACCTACGAGATTCCGTTTCCGGTGGAGCGAGGAGTGCATTGCCGGCACTATGCGTCATGGAGACGCGGCTTTGACGCGGGCTATCTGGGCCAACCGAAACCGGCCAGTTAGCAGTCAGACCAGTATCCTTCACCAAAGGCACACATCGCGACAAAGCCATGATGCTCTCCGGGCTATACTTCGGTGGCGCGTCGATGGAGACGAAGCAATAGGCGATAGAGAAGCTGCGCTATCGAGCGTGAAGTTGCGCACTGAGCGTGGCCACTTAGGCGATGATGCGGTGCGGACGTTGAGGCACTCTCAGGACCGTGGTCATAAGCGACCGAATTCACGGCGAGCAAGCCAAATGCCTGGGAGCATCGGGAGCCAGAATGTAAGCCCGCGAAGCAGAAGCGTCGCGGCCAGCGCCGCCTCGATGGGCACACCCAGGAAGCTGAGCATGCCCACGGAGCCCGCTTCGAAGGTGCCGAGACCAACCGGGATCGGTCCGGTCGTGGCGACCATCGAGGCGATGGTGAAGCTGACGAAAACGACCCAGATCGCCGGCACTGCACCGATGGCTTTGAACGCAAGCCAAAGCGTCAGCGCATCGAGCATGAAGATTCCAAGTTGCGAGCTGCTGTTTGGACGAGCAACCCCGGGCTGCGCAGAAGATCCGTCGGCGCCTCAACAAGCGCCCGGAACAAAGTTGTCATGCCGAGCCATTTGCTCAGCCACGCGATTAGCGGTCGATCGCCCCACCGCTTCAGGCCGAAGACAGCAGTCGGGATCGCTACAGTAATGAGCGCAAAAATAGCAACGCCGATAACGAGCGCCGGATTGGCCCGGTTGTGGAGCCAGAGAATCCCGGCGCTCGCGAGCACGACCATGAGATAGGCGAAATCATAGGAAACCAGGCCTGCGAGCATGGCGGCCATGGCAATTTCCGCCGGCACGCGCCGTCGAATGAGGCCGCTGACGACCAGCATCGTGCCGCTAATGCCGCCACTCGGCAGAACCTGATCCGCAAACAGCTTTGCAACGCCGAGCGGAATGAGGGTCCGCAGCGAGCGTTGGCGTCCGGCACGATAGAGGGCTTGGCGCCACACCAGGGCGGCGCTGACATAGGTGGCCGCTTGAACAAGAAGAGCCAGAAGCATCCAGGCCGGACGCGCCGATCGCGCGAGCTCGATCATCCGTTCGAGCGAACCGAAATGCAGGACGGCGAGAATGAGCGCAAGAAAGCCCAGGAGTCCAATAGCCCAAGACAGGAGCACCCGCAGGGGTGACACGTCGCCGAAGAGAAGAGGCGCCATTTTGTCGGGAGCGGTTTCAGTGGACGGCACGAATTCGCCTTCGCGCGATAACATCTCATCCCCCTGACTATGTGTCTTACTCTGGGGCTCGCGTGGCGGTGTAACCATCTAATCAAGTCCGAATCGGTGAACGAACCAGCTCTTCATGAGATGCGTCAGCACGGCATAGCTCAAGAGGATCACGATGAGCGGTATCCAGTAGAGCCGTGGCAGCGGGATGAAGCCTAAGAACGCACCGAGCCAAGTGAACGGTAAGGCAATCCCGACCGCCGCGATGATAAGGCTCGTCATGAGCAGGGCCAGGCTTGCCCGGCTCTCAAAGAACGGCACCTTGGCCGTGCGGATGATGTGGATGATGAGCGTCTGGGTGAGCAGCGATTCGACGAACCAGCCGGTCTGGAACAAGGCCGGCTTCTCCCAGGCGTTGAAGAGATAGAGCATCATGAAGTAGGTGACATAATCGAAGATCGAGCTGATCGGCCCGATCAGCAGCACGAACTTCAAGATATTGCCGATATCCCATCGCCGCGGCAGGGCGAGATATTCCTCATCGACATTGTCGGTCGGGATGGTCGTTTGCGAGAAATCGTAGAGCAAGTTGTTGGTGAGCACTTGAATGGGCGCCATCGGCAGGAACGGCAGGAATATGCTGGCGCCGAGTACGCTGAACATGTTCCCGAAATTCGAGCTCGCGCCCATCTTGATGTACTTCGTGATATTGCCGAATACTTTCCGGCCCTCGATCACGCCCTCGCCGAGGACGGCGAGGCTCTTCTCGAGCAAAATGATATCGGCCGTTTCTCTGGCGATATCGACGGCGCTCTCAACGGAGACGCCGACATCGGCTGCCTTGAGGGCAGGACCGTCGTTAATACCGTCACCCAGAAACCCGACCACATGGCCCTTCTCGTGGAGTGCATCGATAATCGCCGCCTTTTGCGCTGGCGAGACCTTCGCAAACACCGAAGTCTTCTCGGCCAAGCCCGCCAATTGATCGGGCAATAGTGCAGCGATTTCGCCCCCGAGAACGATGCGATCCACCGGCAAACTGACTTCATGGCAGATCTTTCGGGTGACGATGTCGTTGTCCCCCGTGAGTATCTTCACCCGCACGCCCCTGGCTTGCAGTGCCGCGATCGCCCGGGCGGCGGTCTCCTTCGGAGGGTCGAGGAAAGCGATATAACCAAGGAGGGTCAGAGCGGCCTCATCGCGAACGGAATAGGTTGTCTGTTCCGGTGGCATTTCCTTATAAGCGACCGCAACAACGCGAAATCCATCGGCATTGAGCTTTGCCGTTATCTCCTTCGCCGCCGCGAAGTGGCTCTCATCCAAGACGCCGGTCTCGCTACCGATGGAATAGCGTGTGCAGGCGGCGAAGACTTCCTCCACGGCCCCTTTGCAGATTAGAACATGCGCGCCGTCGCCCCGCGCCAGAACGACGGACATACGGCGCCGCTCAAAATCGAACGGCATCTCGTCGATCTTGTGGTAGTGGTCGTCGACCTTGAGCTGCTCCTCGAGTTCGACATGCTTCAGCACGGCAACATCGAGCAGATTCTTGAGGCCGGACTGGTAGAAGCTGTTCAGATAGGCATATTCGAGCACCTGATCCGAGTCGTCGCCACGGATATCGAGATGGCGTTTCAGAATGATGCGGTCCTGTGTCAGCGTGCCGGTCTTGTCGGTGCAGAGCACGTCCATCGCGCCGAAATTCTGGATCGCGTTGAGACGCTTGACGATCACCTTCTTCCGCGACATAGCCATGGCACCCTTGGCCAGATTAACCGTCACGATCATCGGCAGCATCTCGGGCGTGAGCCCCACTGCCACGGCGACGGCAAAGAGTAGCGCCTCGAACCAATTGCCTTTGGTCAGACCATTGATCAGGAAGACGAGTGGGACCATTACCAGTATAAAGCCGAACATCATCCACGTGAATCGGGTGATGCCCTTGTCAAAACTCGTCAAGACGCGCCGCGCGGCGATCGTGCGCGCGACATGGCCGAAGGCTGTTCGGGCTCCCGTGAGTACAACGACACCGCACCCTATGCCGCTGAGCACGGCGCTGCCCATGAAGCAGATGTTCGGCAGGTCGAAAGGCGTCTCGGCCGCGCCGTCATGGGTGTGGGCGAACTTCTCGATCGGCATAGCCTCGCCGGTGAGGGTCGACTGGTTGATGAACAGATCTTTCGCCGAGATCAGCCGCAAATCGGCGGGGATCATGTCGCCCGCCGACAGCAAGACGATATCGCCGGGCACGATCTGCTCGATTGCGATGTCGACATGGTCTTGCCCGGCGTCTCGGCCCCGCCGGCGCACGGTGACATTCGTCAGCACCATCCGGCGCAGCGCGTCGGCGGCCTTATTCGAGCGGTGCTCCTGGAGAAATCCCAGCGTGACGCTGAGCAGAACCATCACGGCAATCACGATTGCGGCGCGCTGATCGCCGAGGAAGTGCGACGCAGCCGCCAACGACAGCAAGAGCAGATTGAGCGGATTGATCGATCGGCTGAGGAGTTCAGCGAGGATAGTATGGCGCACCTCATGGGCCACTCGGTTGGGGCCAACCGCGCGAAACCGCTCCTCCACCGCGTCGGCAGCGAGACCCTCGGCCGCACTGCACAACCGCTGCAACGCCTCTTCGGGCGCGAGGCGCGCGATCTCGCCAAGGGTTTCGCCGCTCGTGGTGGCGCCCTCCGGAACCGCCGGCGACGAACGCCGCAACCGGGCAAAGACGGAAGTCAAGGCGCTCAGGCTGTGCTTATCGTCGAGCAAGATCATCGTGATGCCGATCCGGAGTCAAACATCGATGACACGCATGTGCCGGTCGAAGTCGGTCTCGATGAGCGCCGCATCGGCAACGAAACGGCGGCGCGCAGAACTTGCTCGAAATCCGAGCTATTGGCCCTTGCGCGGACCTTTCGGCGCGCGGTCCACCGGATGGCCGCTCTGTCGCGACTCACTCTTCTCGTCGCCCTTGCTGCCCGGACCAGCCTTTTTCGCGCGACCATGCGAAGCTGCCTCCTGATGCGCCGCATGGGCATGATCCTCGGGCTGGAAGTGCTTCGCTTGGTGTGGCGGACCTTTTTGATTTCGGGTCATGAGTTCTCCTAATTCGAAAGGAAATCTACCCTTGTCGTCGGGGGCAGCCTTTGATCCATCGCAAGCGGGGCTGCCGGCGGTGCTCGCGCTGCAGGCCCAGCTTCCGGGCAGGATTTGAACCCGCAACCCTTCGTCATGGGTCTGACGGCACAATACGATGGTAGGAGTTCTGATCTCTAGCCATAGAGGCTAATGACCGTTTTGGGTCA
>Ga0070681_10001061_pt1 | contig 23409 bp, 20 predicted proteins | sample KBSC83BmetaG_FD_65650 | JGI IMG/M metagenome (GOLD analysis project Ga0070681, IMG submission 65650) | Corn rhizosphere microbial communities from Kellogg Biological Station, Michigan, USA - KBS C8-3B metaG | ecosystem: Host-associated > Plants > Roots > Rhizosphere | place: USA: Michigan...
CCTCGCACGGAGCGAACGTGACCGAGGGCGCGACGGACCGCATCGCGCTTTGTGCGCTCGGTGCGAATGACGAGAACGACCCCGTCGACCATCGTGGAGATGACCGCCGCGTCCGTCACCGCGAGCAGTGGTGGCGAATCAAGCAGCACCACGTCGAAATGTGCCTTGGCGTCTTGCAGGATCTCGTGCATCCGCGCAGACCCGAGGAGCTCGGCCGGGTTCGGCGGGAAGCGACCGCTCGCGACCACCGACAGATTGGGTACGCTCGTCTCGTGCAGGGCGTCCGCGAGCGGGCTCTCGCCGATGATGACCTCGGTGAGCCCTGGCGACCTCGGAACATTGAATGCCTTGTCCAGCACCGCGCGGCGCAGGTCCGCGTCGATGAGCAGGGTTCGCTGCCCCTGCTGCGCGAACGTGATCGCGAGGTTCGCGACCGTGGTCGACTTGCCGTCGGCCGGCCCCGGGCTCGCGACCACGATGGCCTGCGGAGATTGCTGGGCACGAGCGAATGCCAGATTGGTGCGCATCGACCGATACGACTCGGCGACGGGAGATCGCGGGTCGGCGTGGGTGATCAAGCGCGACACCGTGCTGTCTGCCGCGCGCCTGCTCCGCCGTTCGGCTCGAATCACTGGAATGAGACCGAGCAACGGCAACTCGAGCTGGTCGCGAAGCTCGTCCGGCGACTTCACCGAGTCGTCGAGGCGGTCCAATCCGAAGGCCAACACGACGCCGAGCAACAGGCCGACGAATGCGGAATAGGCGATCGCGCGCTTCCTGTTAGGCGACACCGCAAACGTGGGCAGCGTCGCTTCATCGATCGATTGAACGCGGCCGCCGTCGACCGACTCCGCTATGCGCGCGAGCTGAAACTCGGACTGCAGGTTGTCGAACGTGCGCTGCATCGTCCCGACAGTCGCCGTCAGCCGCGATTGCTGCGCCTCGAGCTTCGGGTACTTCTCCGTCTCGAGCCGAAGGTCGGCAATGGTCTTGTCCAGCGAGCCAAGTCGTGACTCGAGAGCCTGCAAGTAAAGCTGGCTCGCGCTGCGGAGATCCTCCTTCGTTCGTCCGATCAGCCGCTGTACCGCCTTCACGTCGTCGTTGGCGTCCGTGCGTCCGCGGGCGTAGAGGGTCTCGCGCTCCTTGATGAGATTGAACCAGCGATCGTAGAGGTTGGCGATGTACCGGTTCTTTTCGACCGCATCGGTCCCCACGAGCCGGCGCAGCTCGTCGTCCGCCGTGTCCGCGGCCGTAAGCTTGCCGACGAGCGTGTAATAGATCTTCTGCTCGACGAGACCCGCCTGCTTCGCATCCTCCATGCGGTGGATGCTCTGCGCGAGCGCCGACTGTTCGGCGTTCACGTCGCCGATCTGTTGACGCTCCTTGAAGTCCTTGAGCGCGTCCTGCGCTGAATCGAGTCGCACGCGCTGGTCGCGCAGCGACGAGGCAATGAACTGACTCTTCGCTCGGGCATTCGTGCGCTGCATCTCGCTCGAGACCTTCGCGTATTCGCCGGCGACCGTGTTGGCGACATCGCGTACGAGTGCCGGCTCAGTCCCGATATACGAGATCTCAATGATGTTCGTCTGCGGCAGCACCTTGGTTCCGATCGCGTCGCGAACATCCGCGGCGGCTGCCGTGAGCGGCAAGATCTCGAGGAGCACGCTCTGCTCCTTGATGTCTGGACGTGCCGGCACGACAAACCTAACGCCCGCAGCGGCGATGGCCGTGCCGTAGGGCTCACTCGCGTAGCGAATCGCGCCCGAGCTCACTGTGTACGCTCGATCGGAGAACGTCACACGCAAATCGCCAGGTGGCGTCGCCGAATCGACCATGGGTGGCACGCTTCCGAACAGATCCCCGCGCTCCAGGCTCGACGGCTCAACGATCCGTAACCGCAGCCCGAGGGCGTTCACGACGCGCTCGGCCACCATGCGGCTTTTGATGACCTGTTGCTCCGAGACCATCGGATCGATGCGATAGTCGTACGTCGGCGCGCTCGTCTGCACTCCGGCGATGGGAGACGTCGCGTTCTCGATCCGCACGGTTGTGGCCGCGCTGTAGATATGCGGCTCTCGGAGCGTTCGCCAAACTCCAAACCCGACGAACAGCACGAACACGATTGGTACCGCCCACCAGCGTCGGCGCACCGCCCGCACGAAATCGCGGATGGAGAACGGCTCGCCGCCGGAGAGGCCATCGTCGCTTGGCGTGACCGGAGTGAGGTACGGAGCTCTCACGGGTTGTGGCGCACCAGGTATCCGATGTTGAGAATGGTCAGAAGCAGCGACGCGGCCGTAAGCGTCAACCCGAGGTTCTCACCCGTCAAACCCTTCTTTCGGTCGACCACGACGACGTCGTTGGAGTACAGCACGATTCGGCCCGCCGCGCTGCCCTTGAGTCCGGCCTCCATGTCGACACGGAATGCTTGACCTTCGCGAATGACCCGGGTGTCCTTGAGTTTCGCCCGGTCGGTCGGGCCGCCGGCGACCGTGAGGAGCCGCAGCAGGCTCGTACCCGGGTCGACGGAGTAGACGTTAGGCGAGCGCACCTCGCCGAGCACGGAGACGCGAATCATGGGCTGCACGGAGATCTCCGGACGCGCAAAGCCACGCTCCACCAGTGCAAGGCGCAACCGATCCGTGACATCCGTAGGCTCGAGACCGGCAGCCTTGATCACGCCGAGACCGGGAATCTGGACGTAGCCGCGTGCATCGATCGGATAATCGCCGCTCAGCTCCTTGTCACGAAATACGGCGATCTTCAACAGATCGCCCGGCCGCAGCACGCCGACGCTCCGATTGAGCACGGTGTCCTGCACGGGCGTCGGTGGCGGCGGCACATTCTGCGCGCTCGCGGACGACACGCGCAGCAGCGCAGTCGCCATTGCTCCGAGCGCGAACGCACGCGCCCACCGGCATGTGATCGTCGGACTAGGCGATCCCCGATGCACGCGTCCGCCCCGTTGCTCTAACCAGGAGTTACGGATAGCGAAAAGCATAGGATCCGCTGACGATTGCCCGCACATATAGGGCCGCGGGATTTGGCACGTTCGCGGCGTTCCGAATCTGCGCCAGCTGCAGCCGTATGCTACCGAGTATTGGGTGCCCCAGGTAGTCCGCGCCAACGTCTCCGAGGAGGGCGGTTTGCACTTCGGGACGGCTCGGAGTTACCGCCGGGAATGGTTTTCCGGCATTGCCGTTAGGTCCGTTCGACGGCCGCTGGTCGATGCGGAGGCCGCCCTGCCGCCACGTGCCAACACTGCCGGCGACCTTGAGCTCCCCGCCGACCCACGTTTCGGCGGACACGCGAAGCTGATCGGCGCCGGGACCGAGTACCGAGCCCAACGGTTTGTCGTACTGCTGGTAGACGTCGGTGTAGAAGTCGCGCATGTAGGTGTAGCTGTCGATGCGAGTGAACTCGGCACGAAGACTCGTAGCAGTTCCCACCGGCAGTGGCGCGGACGCGAACAGCCGCCACGCCAGTTGATCCGCCGTTTTTTCCCGATCCTTGGAGTCGACCTGCACGTCGTCGACGACAAGTTCCGCGCCGACGTGCCCGGCTCCGATTCTCGCTCGGACTCCGCCGAACGCTACCAGGTTGTCACGCCCTTCGGTGCCGGCGCGCGCGCTGTCGTTCTGAGTGATGACATAGGGCATGGCCGGGTTTGCATACGCCAGGTCGAAGCCAAACGTCGTTCGCGATGAGAGGATCGTCTCACCGAGCGACAGCTCGAGCCCGTCATTCGGCTTGACGGTGAGAATGTGGCCGTAGAGCCAGCGGTTGTATCGGGTGTCCGGGGTGCCCGGGTCAAGGCTGTCCAACTCGGCCGTCATGGTCACGTCGTTCACCGACGCAATGATCGCGCGGACCTCGGCGACACGCCATCGGATGCCGATCTCGAGGCGATCCATGAGCGGGCCGTTTGCGGACAGCGCCATGGATTCTCGGTCGTCGCCCAACCACGTCTCCCAGCTTCGGCCGAAGGACAGGTCTACACGGCCTAACGCGCCGTTGATGTAGGATTCGCCGGCGTCCACGATGCCGGACGTATTTCGCAGCGCGCGCTGTCGAACCGTCGGATCATTGCGCACGGACGTTTGCCCATACAGCTCGCCCACGATCACGAGCTTGTCGGACGCGGACCATCCGGCGCGCACATGCGCGTCCGCGACCACCGGGGGCGTTCCTTCATCGCGCGGCCGAACACCGGCCCAGAGCGGCTCGAACTCACCACGCTCGAGCGCCGTGCCGCGGATGGTGGCCTGCCCGCCCACCCGAAACGTCTCGAGCGTATCGTTCGCCGACTCGTGAACGGCCGCCGCGAGGTCGGTCGCGACGTCGTGCGGCAGGGCTGGCGCTGGGGGTCGGACAAATCGTGCGGCCAGCGCCGCGGCGACCGGACCGGCGCACGCCGAGCTTTCGGGAAACCGCGCGATGGCCCGCCGCACATCGCGTACGTAGAACGGTCGGTGCGGGGAGATTCGCGCTGGTCGGCAGCCCACGCGATCGAGCGCGGCAAGCTGGGCGTACGCCGGATCACCGGGTGGCAGCGTCGTGAGGGCGTGTGGCGGCGACTGGGCGCCCACGCGTGCACTTCCCGCCGCGCCGCATGCGACGATCAGGTAACGCGCGCGTCGCCAGAGGCAACCTACGGCACCTGACGCGTTGAAACCGATGGTCAACGTGGTTGTCGCAGACAGGAGTTGTGAGAGTTGAGCGCGCGACATTGGCCTGGTGATGACTATGCACGCGCACGCACACCTCGCGAGTGTAGTCGCGGGGTGAGCCTCCGCTCGACAACGGCTGCGGGAACGAAGGACCGCGAACCAGAAAGCAAGCGCTGGGCCACGGTCGAGACTGACGAAGACAAAACGCCCGGCCGCGAGGTGCGGCCGGGCGTTGACCCAATTCGGTGACTCGAAACTTAGGCGATCAACGGACCGCCGTGGGCTTTCGAGCTGTCCCGCCGGAAGCGGCGCCGGCCGACGCCCTCGGATTGGCCGCCAGCGATTCCACGCGCGCGCGGCCCCGGCTTGTTCGCGCCGTCGCGTTGCGCGTATCGATGACCAAAACGGCATCGTCCACGATCTGTTGGTAGTCGATCTGAGAATGGTCTGTCACGATCACTACCGCGTCGGCCTTGCCCAGCTCTGCGGCCGTTAGATCGACGCCAATGCGCTCGCGATGGTCGCCGCCGCCTTCGTGGTCCCCATCGTTGAACCTCGGGATGAACGGGTCGTGGTGCACCACCTCCGCGCCACGTTCCTCCAGCAGCCGGATCACGTCGAGCGCGGGGCTTTCGCGGATGTCGTCGATGTCTTTCTTGTACGCCACCCCGACGACGAGCACGCGGCTCCCGTTCACCGCCTTCCGATCATCGTTGAGCGCTATGGCGACCTTTTCCACGACGTACGCCGGCATCTCGCTGTTGATCTCGCTCGCGAGGTCGATGAACCGCGTCTTGTAGTTCAGCGTGCGCATCTTCCACGCGAGGTAGTGCGGGTCGAGCGGGATACAGTGCCCGCCGATGCCCGGGCCCGGCGTGAACTTCATGAACCCGAACGGCTTCGTCGCCGCGGCTTCGATGACTTCCCACACGTTCACGCCCAACTTCTCGCAGACGATCGCCATCTCGTTCACGAGCCCGATATTCACGGACCGGAACGTGTTCTCGAGCAGCTTCACCAGCTCGGACGCCTCGGTGGTCGAGACGGGGACGACGGTATCGATACACGAGGAATAGAGCGCGGTAGCAACCTCGGTGCATGCAGCCGTGATGCCGCCGACGACCTTGGGCGTGTTCTTGGTGTTGTACTTTGGATTGCCCGGGTCGACGCGCTCGGGGCTGAACGCGAGGAAGACATCCTTCCCGACCGTCAGGCCTCGTTCCTCGAGCTTGGGTTGCATCACCTCACGCGTGGTTCCCGGGTACGTCGTGCTTTCGAGCACCGCGAGCATTCCCGGATGGGCATTGCGTGCAATCGCCTCCGTCGCGGACTGAACGAATCGCATATCGGGATCGCGAGTCTTGCTGAGCGGCGTCGGCACCGCAATCGAGATTGCATCGCAGCGTCCGAGCGCGCTCTCGTCGGTTGTCGCCTCGAATCGTCCGGCCTTCACCATGGCCGCGACTTCGGCCGCGGGGACGTCCTGGATGTGCGATTCGCCGCGCATGAGCAGCTTGCAGACGCGGTCGCTCACGTCGTAGCCGATGACGTGGAAGCCGGCCTTCGCGAACTCCATCGCGAGCGGCAGTCCGACGTAGCCGAGCCCCACGATGCCGACGGTGGCGGTTCGGTCCTGAATGCGAGAGAGGAGTTGTGCTTTCACTGCAGTCTTGGCACCGACGGATGAATGAACGATCGAATGCGCCGACGGTCAGCGTCCGTAGAACGCGCGCACCGCGGCGATGACTTCATCGAGCTGGCCTTGCGTGAGCTCCGGATAGATCGGCAGCGAGATGACCTCTGTCGCCGCGCGCTCCGCCTCGGGACAACTTCCCGCCTTGTAGCCCAGGTACTGGAAACAGGGCTGAAGGTGAAGCGGCAATGGATAATAGACGGACGTTCCGATGCCCTTTTCCTTCAGGTAGGACTGCAAAGCGTCGCGGCGGGCAACGCGGAGCGTGTACTGATTGAAGATCGAGACATTGCAAGGCTCTACGTACGGCGTCCGGACGTCCGGGACGTCCGCGAAGGCAGCGTCGTAGTAGGCCGCGTTCGCGCGCCGCTTAGCGCTCCACGCCTCGAGATGCGGCAGCTTCGCCGAAAGGACGACCGCCTGCAGGGCGTCGAGCCGGCTGTTATAGCCGACCTCATCGTGAAAGTAGGTCCGCGCGCCCCCGTGCACCCGAAGCCGCTTGAGCCGCGTCGCCAAGCCCTCGTCCTGCGTGAGCATCATACCACCATCGCCATACGCCCCGAGGTTCTTCGATGGAAAGAAGCTCAGCGTGCCGATCGTCGCCCGTTCACCCGCCATCACCGATTTGCCGTCGATCCGGCGCTCCGCGCCGATGGATTGGGCAGCGTCCTCGATGATCGGGAGACCCGGGGCAGCCTTTTCCACGAGCTCCAGTGGGGCCATCTGACCGAAGAGGTCGACGGGAATGACCGCCTTCGTGCTGGGGCGCACTGCCGCCGCGATCGCATCGGGCGAGATGTTGAACGTCTTCGGCTCGATGTCCACAAAGACGGGTGTGGCGCCCACGTTATGCACCGTTCCCGCTGTCGCGAAGAAGGTGAACGGCGTGGTGATGACCTCGTCACCTCGACCGATGTCGAGCGCGCGCAGCGCCAGCAGAATCGCGTCGGTCCCGTTCGCGCATCCGATGGCGTATTTCGTTCGCGACAGCGCCGCCACGGACTGCTCGAGCTGTTCAACGGGTTGACCAAGAATGAAGAGCTGGTCGTCGACCACGCGCATGAGCGCGGGCACGACCTCGTCCGTGATGGTCGCGTGCTGCGCGCGGAGGTCGAGAAGAGGAACAGGCATATGACTGAATCGAATCGGAGAATTGAAAGCTAAACCAAAGCCTGTCATCCTGAGCCGTCAGGCGAAGGATCTTCATCCTCCCGTTAGAGCCCTCTATCGAGACCCTGAGGATCCCTCGCTTCGCTCGGGATGACAACGAAGCTCAGGATGACACCAGGGTACTGCGCGTCGTCAGCGGGATCGGCACGTCGCGGCCGGTCTTCGCGGATTCGTAGATCCCGAGGATCAGCTCAAGTGATTTTCTGCCGGCGCGCCCATCGGTCTCGGCCTTCGCTTCGCCGCGAAGCACCGCGAGCACGTTGCGGTAGTAGCCCTCGTGACCATAGCCGTACACAGACGGCGGGTTCGTGGCGGTCGACTCGATGAGCTTGTCGTCGTCGTCGTAGTCGGCAAACGTCCATTGCTCCACGCGGTTGACCGCCGTACCGCCCACCTTCACCGTGCCTTTCTCGCCGAGAATCGTGATCGAGCCCTCGAGGTTGCGAGGATACGTCAGCATGGTGACCTCGATGACGCCAAGGGCGCCCGAGCGGAACTTGAGCACCGCGACCCCGGTGTCCTCGGACTCGATGCGTCGCGCGAGCGTCGCCGTCTTCGCCATGACGCTCTCCACGGGACCGACGAGCCACTGAATCAGGTCGACGTAGTGCGACGCCTGGTTCATGATCGCGCCGCCGTCGAACTCCCACGTGCCGCGCCACGGCGCCTGGTCGTAATACTCCTGGGGTCGCGTCCAGCGTACCGTCGTGTTGGCGAGATAGATCCGGCCAAACCGCCCGCGATCCACGGCGCGCTTCAGGAGCTGCACCGCGGGATTCAGTCTGTTCTGCTTGACGATGAAGAGCTGCACGCCGGCAGCGTCGCACTCCTTCACCAGCGCGTCGGCGTCCTCGAGCGAGATGGCCATCGGCTTCTCGCAGATGACGTGCTTCCCCGCTCTCGCGGCGATGATGCCGTGTTTCGGATGAAGCCCCGAGGGCGTGCATAACGCGACGGCATCACACTGGACCGACGAGAGCATCTCATCGAACGACTCGAACGACGGTACGGCATGACGCTCACCCGCCTCGCGCGCGCGCTCCGGGATGATGTCGCAGACCGCCACGAGCTCGAGGCCATTGACCTTCTCGACCGCGTCGAAGTGGTTCCGGCTGATGCGGCCACACCCCGCGAGCGCGATGCGAATTGGCGCGGGATCAATCACGGTGCTTCGGCGAGCCGCAAGGTGTCGTCATGGAGTTCGTATTTCGTGTTGCAGGCAGAGCACTCGATTCCCGATTCCCGATTCCCGATTCCCGGCAGTGTTTCCCCGCACCGGCACATCCATCCAACTTGCCGAGCGGGTACGCCGGTCACGAGCGCGAACGATTTCACGTCTTTCGTGACCACGGCGCCGGCACCGACGAATGCATACTCGCCCAGTGTCACCCCGCATACCACGGTCGCGTTGGCACCGATGGTCGCGCCACGGCGTACCACGGTGCGCTGATACTCGTGCTTGCGCGAGACCGCGCTCCGCGGGTTGATGACGTTGGTGAACACCATCGATGGGCCGCAGAACACGTCGTCCTCGAGCTCCACGCCTTCGTAGATCGAGACGTTGTTCTGGATCTTCACGTTGTTCCCGATGCGCGTGCCGGGCATCACCACCACGTTCTGTCCCAGGCTGCAGCGCTCGCCGATCACGGCGCCCGGCATCACGTGGCAGAAATGCCAGATCTTCGTGCCGTCGCCGACCGATGCCCCGTCGTCCACGTAGCTCGACTCGTGGATGAACACGCCCATACCCTGCGATCTCCGTTGCCTAACGCGTCACGCCGACGGAAGCCGGCGTCTGACGCGGCGCGGTGTCAGGCGTGCCGCCTTCGGCGCGCCGGTTCCGGAGATCCTCGTGCCACTCCTGCAGCGCGCGAATGCTCGGCCGCCGCGAGCGCAGCGCGAGGATCGCGTCACGCGCCGCCGCGGCCGCCGACAGCGTCGTGGTATACGACACGCGATTCGCGATCGCCGCCTGACGAAGCGTATAGTCGTCACGCTGGGCGTGCTTGCCGAGGGGTGTGTTGATCAGGAGCTGGACCTGGCCGTTCACGATGAGGTCGATCCCGTGCGGGCGTCCCTCGTGCACCTTGAACACTTCCTTCGCCTGGATCCCACGACCGCGCAGGTAGCGAGCGGTGCCCGGCGTCGCATAGATGTCGAAGCCCATCTCGTGGAAATGATGCGCGATCGGCGTCACGGTCGGCTTGTCGGAATCGTTCACGGTGATGAACACCGCACCGGAGAGCGGGAGCGCGTTGTCCGCCGCCAGCTGTGCCTTCGCGAACGCGCTGCCGAACGAGTTCGAGATGCCCATCACCTCGCCGGTGGACCGCATCTCGGGTCCCAGCACCGGATCGAACTCACGGAACTTCGTGAACGGGAACACGGCCTCCTTCACGCTCACGTAGTGGGGCACGATCTCCTCGGTGAATCCGATCTCGTCGAGCGTCTCGCCCATCATCACACGCGCGGCGACCGATGCGAGCGGCACGCCGATCGCCTTCGACACATACGGAATCGTGCGACTCGCGCGCGGATTGACCTCGAGCACGTACACGGTGTTGTTCTTCACCGCATACTGCACGTTGATCAGCCCCACCACGCCGAGCGCTTTCGCCAGCTCGATCGTGTGGTGACGCATCGTGTCCGTGTCGGCATCCGTGATGCGGTACGGGGGAAGCACGCACGCCGAGTCGCCGGAGTGAATCCCGGCATCCTCGATGTGCTGCATCACGCCGCCGATCACCACGCGCTTGCCATCCGACACGGCGTCCACGTCAGCCTCGAACGCGTCTTCCAGGAAGGAGTCGATGAGGACCGGCCGGTGTTCCGAAACGCGCGCCGCTTTCTCGAAATACTCGCGCAGCGAATCCTCGTCGTACACGATCTGCATCGCCCGCCCGCCCAGCACATACGATGGCCGAACGAGCACCGGGTACCCGATCCGCTCCGCGATCTTCACGGCGTCATCGACGCTGGTCGCGGTGCCGTTTTCCGGCTGCTGGATATTCAGCCGACGGGCGATCTCCTCGAAGCGCTTCCGGTCCTCCGCCACGTCGATCGCGTCGGGCGACGTACCGAGAATCCTGACGCCGGCCGCCTCGAGGGGACGCGTGAGCTTGAGCGGAGTCTGGCCGCCAAGCTGCACGATCACACCTTCGGGCTGCTCGCGACGGACGATCTCGAGGACGTCCTCGAGCGTCAGCGGCTCGAAGTACAGCTTGTCGGAGATGTCGTAGTCTGTCGAGACGGTCTCGGGATTCGAGTTGATCATGATCGTCTCGTAGCCGCGCTCGCGCAGTGCCATCACGGCGCGCACGCAGCAGTAGTCGAACTCGACTCCTTGCCCGATCCGGTTCGGGCCACTTCCGAGGATCACGACCGATCGACGCCCCGTCCGCGGCGCTTCGCTCTCGTCATCGTACGAGCCGTACAGGTACGGCGTCTCCGACGGGAACTCGCCCGCGCACGTGTCGACCATCTTGTACGACGGATGGATGCCTAACGACCAGCGGCGTGCCCGCACATCCGCCTCGCTCTCGTCGCGCAGCGTCCCGAGCTGTCGGTCGGAGAAGCCGGCACGCTTCATCTCGCGAATGTCGTCGGCCGTCACGTCGCGGAGCGTCGCGTAGCGGCGTTCCGCCTCGAGCAGCTCCTGCATCTGGTACAGGAACCAACGATCGATCTTCGTCAGATCGTACACGTCATCGACGGTCAGTCCTGCTTCGAGCGCGCGCTTGACCTGGAAGATTCGCTCGGGCGTCGGCTGGCGGAGCGCCCCCCGCAGTGCCTCCACCGTATCATCCTGCAGGCGGTCGTCCCCTGGCCGTTCGCCGATCGCCCAGCCGGGACGCCCGGTCTCGAGCGCGCGAAGCCCCTTCTGAAACGCCTCCTTGAACGTCCGGCCGATCGCCATCGACTCGCCGACGGACTTCATCTGCGTCGTGAGGTATGGGTTCGCGCGAGCGAACTTCTCGAAGGCGAACCGCGGGCACTTGACCACGACGTAGTCCAGCACCGGCTCGAACGACGCCGGCGTCGTCTTCGTGATGTCGTTCGGGATCTCGTCGAGCCGGTAGCCGACCGCGAGCTTCGCGCCGATCCGGGCGATCGGGAATCCCGTCGCTTTCGAGGCGAGTGCCGATGACCGCGAGACGCGCGGGTTCATCTCGATCACGACCATCTCGCCATCGCTCGGGTTGATCGCGAACTGGATGTTGCATCCACCGGCATCCACCCCGATCTCGCGGATGACCCCGACCGCGGCGTCCCGCATCACCTGATACTCGCGGTCCGTCAGCGTCATTGCCGGCGCGACCGTGATCGAGTCACCGGTGTGCACGCCCATGGGATCGAGGTTCTCGATCGAGCACACGATCACGACGTTGTCGGCGTGGTCGCGCATGACCTCGAGCTCGAACTCCTTCCAGCCGAGGAGGCTGCGCTCGATGAGCACCTGGCTCGTCGGGGATTCCGCCAGCCCGCGGCGCACGATCGTTTCGTACTCCTCGCGATTGTACGCGATGCCACCGCCCGAGCCGCCTAACGTGAACGACGGCCGGATGATCGCCGGGTAGCCCACGTATTCGCCGATCGACACCGCCTCATCCCACGTGTGCGCGATGCGGCCCTGCGGGACCTGGAGTCCGATGCGCTGCATGGCGGCGGCGAACTCCGCACGGTCCTCGGCCACCGTGATCGCGCGCGCGTTCGCCCCGATCAACTCGACGTTGTGCTTCTGCAGCACGCCACGCTCGAACAACTTCATCGCGACGTTGAGCGCGGTCTGTCCGCCCATGGTGGGCAACAACGCGTCGGGCTTCTCGCGCTCGATCACGAGCTCGACGAAGTCCGGGGTCACCGGCTCGATATAGGTGCGGTCCGCAATCTCCGGATCCGTCATGATCGTCGCCGGGTTCGAGTTCACGAGGATCACCTCGTAGCCCTCTTCCCGCAGCGCGCGAGCGGCTTGCGTGCCGGAGTAATCGAACTCGGCCGCCTGTCCAATCACGATCGGGCCGGAGCCGATCACCAGAATGCGATGTATGTCGGTGCGACGAGGCATGTGAAGACTCGGGCTTATCTCGCTTGGGATCGATGTCGGGCCAGATCCGCTTCCACCATCATTGCTACCAGTTGCTCGAACGGAACCTTGGGCGACCAGCCAAGAACGCGCTTCGCCTTCGTCGGATCGGCCACGAGAAGGTCGACCTCCGCCGGTCTGAAGAACCTCTCGTCCTGCACGACGTGGTCGCGGTAGTCGAGCCCGGCGGCCTGGAACGCGAGCTCGCACAGTTCACGAACCGAGCGCGTCGCCCCCATCCCAACAACGTAGTCATCAGGGCTCGGCTGTTGCAGCATCAGCCACATCGCCTCGACGTAATCGCCCGCGAAACCCCAGTCACGCCGCGCGTCGAGATTGCCGAGCCGCAGTTCCGACTGAAGCCCGAGCTTGATGCGTGCAACGCCGTCCGTGACCTTGCGCGATACGAACTCGAGCCCGCGTCGCGGGCTCTCGTGGTTGAACAGAATGCCCGACACTGCATACATGCCAAAGCTCTCGCGGTAATTCACCGTGATCCAGTGCCCGTAGACCTTGGCGACGCCATAGGGGCTTCGTGGGTAGAACGGTGTGGACTCGCGCTGCGGTGTCTCGACTACTTTGCCGAACATCTCGCTGGAGCTGGCCTGATAAAACCGCGCGTTGGGCGCGGCCTTCTTCGCTGCCTCGAGCATTCTCGTCACGCCGAGGCCCGTGAACTCGCCCGTGAGCACGGGCTGCGTCCACGATGTCCCGACGAAGCTCTGCGCCGCGAGATTATAGATCTCGTCAGGCTGATAGTCCCGGACGGCATCGACGAGCGAGTGCTGATCCAAGAGATCCGCAGAAACGAACTCGAGGCGATCGAGAATGTGAGCGATTCTCTCGAACGCGGTCGTCGAGCTGCGACGGACCATGCCGACGACCCGATACCCCTTGTCGAGTAGAAGCTCGGCGAGGTACGAACCATCCTGGCCAGTGATTCCGGTGATGAGCGCAGTGGGCATGTAAACGGCGCATCCGAACAGGTAATTGGTTATTGGGATTGGTTATCTGTGATTTACCCGTTGCTGAGGCATCGCTTGGCGAGATTGGCATCCCGCAGGTGCCAATAACCCGTAACGATTTCCAGTAACCAATTACCTGTGGAGTTTGTAGTCAGAAAAAAGGGAGCCCCGAGAGGCTCCCCTTTTCGTCGGTTCAAGAAACACGGTCACGCAACAACGGCGCCTCGAGGAGCTCGCTGGACCTTGCCCGCATGTAAGCATCGGGCGCAGACCTTCACGCGCTGGATCCGTCCGTCGATCACCACGCGAACGACCTGAAGGTTCGGCTTCCAGATGCGACGCGTCTTGTTGTTGGCATGCGAAACGTTGTTGCCGAATGCAACTCCGCGATCACAGGAGTAGCATCGATTCCGGTTGATAGGCATCGTGGTCAGCCCTCGATCAGCTCAATGCGCGCCATCTCAGCCCCATCACCCTTGCGGTGGCCGGTCTTGAGAATGCGCGTGTAGCCGCCGGCGCGCTTCGCGAACCGCGGCCCGAGTTCCTGGAACAGCTTATCGGCGGTCTCGCGCTTGTGCACGTGACGACCAGCGAGACGACGCGCGTGCAGCGTGCCGTTCCGCGCCTTCGTGATCAGCTTCTCCACGAATGGCCGAAGCTCCTTGGCCTTTGCCTCGGTCGTCTCGATCGCGCCATGCTCGATGAGCGACGACGCGAGATTCCGCATGAGTGCGAGCTTCTGCTCGCTGGTACGGCGCAGCTGCCGCCCCGCCTTGCGATGACGCATCGGTCTTACTCCTCTTCGTCGTCAGGCGCGTTTGCAGCGGCGCGGCTCGGCGGCGTTCCCCAATCCGTGATCCGAACGCCCTCGCCGTTCTCGTCCCAACGCATCCCAAAGTTCAAGCCTTCACGCTCGAGGAGATCCGCGATCTCCTGCAGCGACTTCTTCCCGAAATTCTTGACCTGCAGAATCTGACTCTCGGTCTGCCGAACGAGATCACCCAGCGAGCGGATGTTCGAGTTCTTGAGCGAGTTCACCGACCGGACCGACAGCTCGAGATCATCGATCGGCGTGCGGAAGAGCTCCGCCAGCCGGTGCGCATCGCCGCTGGACTGCTCGCCACCGCCACCAACGGGCGCGGACGCGTGCGAACCGAAGCCCGCGAAATACTGGAAGTGCGTTTGCGCGAGGGCGGCAGCGTAGCTCACTGCCTCCTCGGGCGAGATCGTGCCGTTGGTCTCGACCGTGAGCATCAGACGATCGTAGTCCGTGCGCTGGCCAACGCGTGTCTCCGCAACCGAGAAGTTCGCGCGGCGCACCGGATTGTAGATCGAGTCGATGCGAACGAGGTCGATCGGCAGGCCGCGATCGATCACGTGCTGGTCGGCCTCGATGTAGCCACGGCCCTTGTTCACGTACAGCTCGACGTTGATGTCGCGGTCGTCCTGGAGCGTGAACAGGTGGTGGCGGTTATCGATCACGCGAACGCCGCTCTGATCCTGAATGTCGGCCCCGGTGATCGGGCCGGCCTCGGACTTCGAGATGCGGAGAATCGCCTCGTCGAGGTCGTCCGCGAGCGAGAGCGTGAGCGTCTTGAGATTCGCAATGATCTGGTGCACGTCCTCGACCACCCCAGGGATGGTCTGGTGCTCGTGAACCACGCCGTCGATGCGGAAGCCCCAAACTGCTGAGCCGCGCAGCGACGACAGCAGCATGCGCCGCATCGCGTTGCCGAGCGTGTGGCCGAAGCCGCGCTCGAGAGGCTGGAGCCGGAATTCTGCAACGTTTGCGTTGTCGTCGCGCTTGGTCGCTTCAACCAGCTGCGGACGGACCAACCCGGTGAGATCGATGACCTGTGCCATTTCTTCGATATCCTGAACGGTCTTACCGAGACATCGCCTCGGCAACGCCCCACCCCGCCCCTAGCGCGCGGTGAGCTCGTAACGGGACTAGGGCCCGGACCCAACACATTGGTTACTGGTACTTGGTTACTTGAGGATAAGAGCATCGGGATGCCGCTCTCGCCGAGAAGAGCATCCCGAGGCAGTTCAACAGCTAGTAACCAATCACCAGTTACCAGTTCGTTGTCCCCCTTATTTCGAGTACAACTCCACTACCAGCTGCTCCTGCGCCGCGATCGGGATGCTTGTGCGCGCGGGGCGCTCCAGCATTCGTCCGCTGAACGTGTCGCGGTCCACTGCGATCCACGACAGCGGCGCGCCGCGGGTGGACTGATCCATGGCGGACATGATCGCGGCCATCTCGCGCGACTTCATGCGCACCCGCACTTCCTCGCCGGGATCAACGAGGTAGCTCGGAACGTCGACCGGCTTCTGATTGATCTCGACGTGCCGGTGCCGAATGAGCTGACGCGCCGCCTTGCGGCTCGCGGCGAATCCCATGCGGTACACGACGTTATCGAGTCGACTCTCGAGTGCTGCGAGAAGGTTGTGACCCGTGATGCCGGGCAGCGTGGCCACGCGCTCGAACGTGTTGCGGAACTGACGCTCGCTTACGCCGTAGATGCGCTTGATCTTCTGCTTCTCGCGAAGCTGCTTGGAATACTCCGACGACTTGCGACGGCGCGCCGTGCTCTGACCGTGCTGACCGGGCGCGTACGGGCGCCGCTCGACCGGGCACTTCTCGGTGAAGCACTTGGTGCCCTTGAGGAAGAGCTTCGTTCCTTCGCGACGGCACTGGCGACAGCTGGGTCCTGTGTAGCGAGCCACGGTCAGACCCTCCGTCGCTTCGGAGGACGACAGCCGTTATGCGGAATCGGCGTCACGTCCTTGATCGACTTCACCTGGAGGCCAGCGGCAGCGAGCGCCTGGATCGCCGACTCGCGACCGGAGCCGGGGCCCTGCACGCGCACATGCACGCGGCGGACGCCAAGCGACATCGCCTCACGCGCGGCCTGCTCGGCGGCGACCGTGGCAGCGAACGGCGTGGACTTCTTGGAACCCTTGAAGCCGGCCTTGCCCGACGAGCCCCACGACACAGCGTTTCCGTGCGAGTCCGTGATGGTGATCGTCGTGTTGTTGAACGTCGCGCTGATATGGGCGACGCCTTCTGCCTCGATGACGCGCTTGGTCTTTTTCGCAGTTGCCATAGGACTACTTGGTCACCTTCTTCTTGCCGGCGATCGCGCGGCGTGGGCCCTTCTTCGTGCGGGCGTTCGTGTGCGTGCGCTGACCGCGAACCGGCAAACCGCGGCGATGGCGAATCCCGCGATAGGATCCAATGTCCATCAAGCGCTTGATGTTCATCGCGACTTCAGTCCGGAGCGCACCCTCGACGCGATAGTCGCGCTCGATCGCCTGCCGAAGTCGGTTCACATCGGCGTCGTTGAGATCGCGAACGCGGAGGTCCGGGCTCACGCCAGTCGTCTGCAGAATCTTTCGCGCGGTGGGGCGACCGATTCCGAAGATGTACGTGAGACCGACCTCGACCTTTTTATCACGCGGGAGATCGACGCCAGCAATTCGAGCCATAGTCTACCCTTGCCGCTGCTTATGCTTGGGGTTTCGCTTACAAATGATCCGCGTCACGCCGTTGCGCTTCACCACTCGGCAATGCTCACAGATCGGCTTTACGCTGCTGCGAACTTTCACAGGGCGCTCCAATCAAAACAAAGGAAATTTCGGCCAAGACACTCAGATTAACGGGCTTAGCCCCGTCATGCAAGGGATGAACCTTGCCTGCTTTCCTAGACGGCGACCGACTGCAGCTCGCTCAGGACGAGATCCATCGCCGCGCGCGGGTCCGGTGCCGCGGTCACCGCGCGACCCACGACGATGTACCGCGCACCCGCCGCCGATGCCTCGGCAGGAGTAACCACGCGTCGCTGATCGTGCGCCGCGCTGCCCGCCATGCGGATCCCGGGCACCAGAACAGCCAGCGTATCGGCGAATTTCGCTCGGACGGCCGCGGCTTCCGCCCCAGAGCACACGATACCGTGTGCGCGAGCACGACTCGCGAGATCAGCCAGCCTCACCACCTCATTGCTCGCGACCACTTCGGGTCTCCCGGTCGCGTCCTTCAGCGAGGCATCGTCGAACGACGTCAGAACAGTCACCGCGAGAATGGATGTCGCGTCGCCCCCGCCCTCCACGGCAGCCTCGATCATAGGGACGCCGCCTGACGCGTGCACCGTCAGCAGCCGCACGCCGAGTCGCGCGGCAGAACGCGCGGCGCCACGCACCGTGTTCGGGATGTCGTACAGCTTGAGGTCGAGAAAAACGCGGCAGCCGGCGTCGCGCACACGAGTCACGATGTTCGGCCCCGCCGCCGTGAACAGCTCACTGCCAATCTTGTAGAATCGGCAACGGTCGCCGAGCGACTCGACGACGCGCATCGCGGCGTCGGCGGTCGGTACGTCGAGCGCGATGATCGGCGTGGTTCTCACGGTGTTGGCCACTCCAGAGTTCCGGTGACCTCGGAGAGCGCGCCGACCTTGTTTTCGCGGCACCATGCGTCGAGCCCGTTCACGATGCGCTCGGGCAGTCGCGGATCGCGAAGCGCACCCGTTCCGATTGCGACGAGCGAGGCGCCAGCGATGAGATACTGGAGCACCGCGTCGACGCTGCTGATCCCGCCGATACCAATGATCGGAACGTTCGTGGCCTTCCGGACCTTCCACGTCGCCAGTACGCCCACGGGAAGCAATCCCGGTCCGCTCACTCCGCCGGTACCGTAGCCAAGCGCGGGGCGCCGACGCTCGACATCGATGGCGAGGCCGGGGATGGTGTTCACGACGCTGATGGCGTCCGCCCCTGCGTCGACTGCGGTGCGCGCCGCACCGCCAATGTCGGTGAGTGTGGGTGACAGCTTCACGATCAGCGGAAGTCCCGTAACCGACCTGGCGCCCGAGACGACCTCCCGAAGGGCGCACGGGTCGGCGCCGAACTCCGTGCCCCCAGCCTTGGTGTTCGGACAGCTGACGTTCAACTCGAAGCCGTGCACCGGTGCGCCCTCGAGCTGCTCGATGACGCGCGGAAACTCGTCCGTCTGGAACCCGATCACGTTCACGATCGTGCGCGCGTTAGGCATGGCACGGCTCATCCACGGCAGATGACGCTCGCGCACCTCGGCCACACCGGGATTCGCGAGCCCCACGGCGTTGATCATGCCGCCATCAAACTCGGCGACGCGCGGCGCGGGCGCGCCGAACCTGGGGTCGAGACTCACTGCCTTCGTGATCACCCCGCCCAGCCGATCGAGGTTCACCACTTCGTTGAGCTCTTCGCCATAGGCGGCGGTACCGGCGGCGAGCAGGATGGGATTCTGGAACCGCACGCCGCAGAACTCCACGGCGAGTCGGTGACGCGGCGCTCGCGCGACCGACTCGCTCACTGGCTCGCGGCGTTTGCCCGCCGCTGGTAGCCCGCGAGGTACTGCATTGTCGCATCGGCAATCGAGGCGGCGATCTCGCGTTGTCGTCGCGGATCGCGGATGTAGCGTGCTTCGGCGGCGTTCGTACCGAAGCCGATCTCGACGAGCACCGCCGGCATGAATGCCGTCACCAGCACGCGAAATCCGGCCTGCTTCACACCGCGGTCCGGGCCTGGATGCATCTTCGCCAGCGACCGCTGCACGGTTGCGGCGAGCTCGCTCGATTCGCGTAGATGCTGGTTCTGCTCCATGTCGTGGACGATGAAGCTGAGGGGATCGTTGGCAGCGACGTCGTGCGAAATCTCGTATTTCACGACTTCGTTCTCCATCGCTTCCACGCGGCGTGCATCCTCGGTCTTCGCCTCGGAGAGAAAGTAGGTCTCGAAGCCGCGCGCCGCACCGGGATGCTTCCAGTTCGGATTGGCAGCATTCACGTGGATCGAAAGGAACACGTCACCCTTCTTCGCGTTCGCTATCCGCCCGCGATCACTGAGCGCGATCAGCGTGTCCGTCGAACGCGTCATCACCACCGAGACGCCACGCTCCTGCAGTGCGTCGCGAAGCGCCAGCGAGACGTCGAGCGTGATGTCCTTCTCTCGTATTTCCCAGTCGGCACCGATCGGTCCGCGCATTCCGCGATCGGGCCCGCCATGTCCGGCATCCACAATAACGGTGAAGCTTCTGGTCTTTGCAGGCGGTGGCGCGGGGGCGGCGAGCTGACGCTGCAGGACGGCGCGCCGCGTGTCGAAGGTGACGCCACTGGCGACCCGCGGCAAAAAGTCGCTGACGAACGAGTACGGCAAATAGAGCGTCCCGGCACGCACCACGGGCTCGGCCGCGAGCGGCAACGTCTGGTCTCCGACACGGACGAATGGCACGCCGGCGGTCACCGCCACGCGGAGCCCCGCCACCGCGACGACGTACTCGTCGGGTGCGCGAGTCTCGATCTGACCAGCCAGCGCGGCGACGAGCGCGTCGGCCGACACGACCGGGCCGCGATCGGTGAGCGATACCGAGACCGTCGTTGCCTTGTCACCATTCCGGACGGTCACGCTCGACAACGGCTGCCCAACGGCCTGCTGCAGCAGCAGGGCGACTGCGACGATCATCGGACCCGGGCCACGCGCGCCATCTCGCGCTCGTCGGTTCGCTTGCGGTCGTCGGCGCGCTTGTCGTGCAGCTTCTTTCCCTTGCCTAACGCGATGCTGACCTTCGCGACGCCGCCGCGGAAGTACAGCTCGAGCGGAATGAGGGTCAGGCCCTGGCGCTCAACGGCTCCGATCAACCGGCGGATCTCCTTGCGATGCAGCAGCAGCTTTCGCGTGCGCGTTGGCTCATGGTTGAACTGGTTGCCCTGCTCGTAGGGCGAGATGTGGAGATTCAGCAGAAACACCTCACCATCCTTCACGACCGCGTAGGCGTCGGCCATCGTCGCCTTGCCGTCGCGCAGCGACTTGACCTCGGTACCGGTGAGAACGAGCCCGGCCTCCCAGCTGTCGAGAATGTGGTAGTCGTGGCGCGCGCGCTTGTTCCGCGCGACGATCTGCCGGTCATCCTGTTTGTCTGTCTGAGCCATCTGCTCTGTTCGTTGCCGCAGGCCCGTGGCCCGACATTCGATCCGTATTCACTCGCCCGAACCAAGAATAGGACCCCCGCTCGCGTGGGCAAAGTGCTGCAGCGCACGCTCGTAGCAGCGTTGCCTTTCCCTATGGGCTCCGATACGTTTCGGCTCCTTCGCCGAAGTGGTGGAACTGGTAGACGCGCTGCATTCAGGGTGCAGTGGGCGATAGCCCGTGGGGGTTCGAGTCCCCCCTTCGGCACTCCAGGTTCGAGGGGTCAACGTCGTGATCGCAATCGATCGACGACGCTGACCCCTTCGCCGTTAGCGGCGCGGCGGCGGACTACTCGTCGGAATCGCGGACGGAGGCACATTCTCCGGTAGCGTCGCGGTGCCGAACGCCTTCCGCAACGCCTCGTTCGCCTGCTCCAGGTACCGTGAGACGACCGCACCAGCTCGCTCGATGTCCGACTTGGTCGGGAAGGACAACCCCGCCACGAACAGGAGCGCCTTCCCCAGCCGAGCGCTGGTCGGTTCCGGTGACGAGCGGGCGTTGATCGCCTGACCGAGCGTCCGGAGCCGAGCGTTGAATTGCTGCTCGGCGGCGTGTCGCATGTCCGCCGCGATATTCGGGTCCTTCGACCAGCTCTCGCCGAGCTCGCGAGCCACCGCCGACGCGGTCCGATCGTCGAGCGCGTCCCGTTCGGCGGAGAGAAGCCCGGTAGCGCGCCGCGCATATCGGAGCTCCCAGCGTGCGCGATCCGCGTCCCCGCGAGTCGCGACGTCGCTGAGCCATGACACGTCAACGTCGTCCGGGTCGATGAGCAGCGTGCGCACGTACGATGCAGCGCTTCTCTTCAGGCGCCGCTGCTCTCGCCACGCCGCAAGAAACGGAGGGGCCATGGCGCGCGCGGCCGGTAGTGCTAGACCGTGAGAACCGGGAGGCCGACGCGCTGCCGCACTGTACGCTCGTCGACGAGCAGGTCGCCGAGGTGCACGCTCTCGAGCACGTCGTCGATCTTTCGCTGCAGCAGCATCCACACCGGCCGAATGCTGCAGCTCTGCGCCTCGGAGCACCGCTCTTCGCCGACCGGGTGACTCACGCAGTGAAGGTCGAACGTTGCGTGCTCCGATGCCGCGATCACTTCGCGGACCGAAATGTCTTCCGGCGCCCTGGAGAGCATGTAGCCGCCACGCGCGCCGCGGGTGCTGTTCACCAGGCCCGCACGACGAAGCCGAAGAAGAATCTGCTCGACATAGTCAGCAGGCAGCCGCTCACTGGCCGCGATGTCACGGCCGGTAATCGGCCCTTCGCCCGCCCGCTTCGCGAGGTGGAGGGCGCAGATCAGCCCGTATTCTGCCCACGTGGTGATGCGCACGCCGTAAAGCTACAGCTCTGACGCCTTTGATCCTATCCCCCGGCGCTCACGCTGTGCGCTCCACCCGGAACGCCGATCTCGGTCATTTTCCGGAGATCGAGCACGTCGTCGATCTGATCCTCGGGCAGAATCTTTTCCCGTTCGACCAGGTCGCGAATGAGAACGCCTTCCTTCACCGACTGCTTGCTGATCTCCGCCGCACGGGCATAGCCGATGTGCGGCATGAGTGCGGTCGCCAGCGCGGCCGACCGTTCGACCCAGTACGAGCACATCTCCTCGTTCGCCGTGATGCCTTTCACCGTCCGCTCGGTGAGGACGCGTGCCGCGTTGGTCAGGATCGTCATCGCGAGCAGAATGTTATGCCCGATCACGGGCATCATCACATTGAGCTCGAGCTGGCCGTGCTCGGCCGCAATGGCGACCGTCGTATCGCAACCAATGACCTGGAAGCAGACCTGGTTCACCATCTCCGGGATCGACGGATTGATCTTTCCAGGCATGATCGACGAGCCGGGCTGCACCGCCGGTAGCGTGATCTCGTTGATGCCGGTGCGCGGGCCCATGACCATGAGTCGAAGGTCGCTCGCAATCTTGCTCAGATCGATGGCGAGACCGCGTAACGTTGCGCTGAAAGCGGCCGGGTCGCCCATGCTCTGCATCAGCTGAATACGATCCTCGCCGACCCTAACGTCGAGACCCGTGATCTGCTTGAGATACTTGTTCATCAGCTCCGGGTATTCCTTCTCGACTGTCACGCCCGTTCCGACCGCGCTCCCACCGATCCCCAGATCGCGAAGGTAGTCGGCGGCCTCCTGCACTCGGCGAATCGCGCGACTGATCGAGCCGGCGTACGCGGTGAACTCCTGGCCGAGACGAATCGGCATCGCATCCTGGAGATGCGTTCGCCCCGCCTTCACGATGTGGTCGAACTCGCGTCCCTTTTCGGCCAACCCATCACGCAACGTCTCGAACGCACTGACGAGCGCCGGCAGCTCGGCAAGGATCGAGAGCCGGATGTTCGTCGGAATCGTGTCGTTCGTGGACTGGGCCATGTTCACATGATCGTTCGGATGCACCGGCTTGTACTCGCCGCGCTTACCCCCGAGGATCTCGTTCGCGCGATTCGCCAGCACCTCGTTCACGTTCATGTTGAGCGACGTGCCGGCACCGGCCTGATACGGATCGACGATGAACTGCGCGTCGTGCTTGCGATCGAGGGCTTCATCAGCCGCCCGAACGATCGCGTCAGCCGACCGAGCGTCGAGGCGCCCGGTCTCCTTGTGCGTGAGGGCCGCAGCCTTCTTGATCCAGACCTGCGATCGCATGAGCGGCCAGAGCGGCCGTAGCCCGCTGATCGGGAAGTTCTGAACCGCACGAACGGTCTGAACACCGTAGAGCGCATCGTTCGGAACCGGGAGGGGGCCGAGAGGATCCTTCTCGGTTCGCGTGTCGTTCGTCATGACCGTTGCCTCACTGAGACGAGAATCAGAGTTGTGACC
>Ga0070681_10001065_pt1 | contig 23390 bp, 17 predicted proteins | sample KBSC83BmetaG_FD_65650 | JGI IMG/M metagenome (GOLD analysis project Ga0070681, IMG submission 65650) | Corn rhizosphere microbial communities from Kellogg Biological Station, Michigan, USA - KBS C8-3B metaG | ecosystem: Host-associated > Plants > Roots > Rhizosphere | place: USA: Michigan...
GAATCGCTTGGGGGCTGTTGGCGAGCCTGCCGTGTGCGGCGCAAACCCAACCCCCGGAGATACCGTTCGAGTCAGTGCCGGATTTCCTGCATCTGCCGGCCGATCTGTACTTCGGCGAGGTGGCCGGCATTGCGGTCAATTCCAAGGGGCACGTGTTTGTGCTGTCCCGTGGCAACACCACGGGACCCGCCTATGGCGCGGCCGCCGCGCAACTGCTCGAGTTCGGTGCCGACGGTAAGTTTGTTCGGGAGATCGGCCGAAATCTCTATGCGTGGTCGTACGCTCACGCGGTACGCGTGGATCGCGACGATAATATCTGGGTGGCCGACAAGGGCTCCGATGTCGTCGTCCGATTCGATCCGCAGGGTCGGGTGACCATGGTGTTCGGCCGCAAGGCGGAAGCCTCAGATGAGAACGCCCACCCGCTGGAGCACCCGAAACCGCCGCTGCCGCCGATCGACGGGTTGTTTCGTCAGGTCACCGACATGACGTGGGATTCGGCGGGCAATATCTACATCAGCGACGGCTACATCAACTCGCGGGTGGCGAAGTTCGATCGCGAGGGCAACTGGGTCGGTACCTGGGGCGAGCCGGGATCCGGACCGGGGCAGTTCAGCACGCTGCATTCGATCGCGACCGACGACAAGGATCGGATCTATGTTGCCGATCGAGGCAACGCTCGCATCCAGGTGTTCGACACGACCGGCAAGCTGCTATCCACTTTGCGCATCGACGTGCCCGCGCCGCGCGACGCGCGCGTCCTCATCGGCAATCGGCCGGCCGAGACCGGCGGCGCACCCTCCGGAAACGGGACGCTACGTCCGGGCTCGCCCTGGGCGCTGTGCATTACGCCCGGTCCAACTCAGTATCTGTACGTCGCGGACGCCTATCCGGGCCGCATCTACAAGCTGACGCTGGACGGCAAAGTCCTCGGCTGGCTGGGAAGCACCGGCAAGGTCCTCAAGAAATTCGGCTGGATTCACGAGCTCGCGTGTCCTGCCGAGAACGAGGTCTATGTCGCCGAGTTGCTCAATTGGCGGGCGCAGAAGCTCATTCTCCACCCCCGCTAGAGCTGCTGGGCCTGGGCGCTCGGGGCCGGTTCGACGCGCTCGAACCGACGGCGAATGCCGTCCAGATAGATATAGATCACCGGCGTGCTGAACAGGGTCAGCACCTGCGAAACGAGCAGGCCGCCGACGATGGCCCAGCCCAGGGGCTGGCGGAATTCCGACCCGGTGCCATTCGCGATGATCATCGGCAGGCCACCGAGCAGCGCGCACGCGGTCGTCATCAGGATCGGCCGCAGTCGTTGGTGCGAGGCTCGCCGGACCGCCTCCTCGGGCTCCAGCCCTTCCTCTCTTTCGAGCTTGAGAGCGACATCGACGATCATGATGCCGTTCTTCTTCACGATGCCGATCAGCAGGATGATCGCGATGATGCCGATGACGTCGAGGTCGTGACCGGCCAGCCGCAGGGCGAGCAAAGCGCCGAGACCGGCGGAGGGCAGGGTAGAAAGAATCGTCAGGGGGTGTATGTAGCTCTCGTAAAGGACGCCGAGGATCACATACACGCACAGCAGCGCCGCGAGAATCAGCACCGGCTCGTCCTGCAGCGACTGTTGGAATGCCTGGGCGTTGCCCTGGAACGATCCTTGTAGCGCCGCGGGAGCCCCGAGCTCCTGGCGCGCTCTGTCCACTGCCGCCGTGGCTACACCGAGAGGCACACCCGGCGCCAGGTTGAACGAGATAGTGGTTGCCGGGAACTGGCCCTGGTGTTGGATCGACAGGCTGCGAGTCCTCGAGGTATCGACCTTGACGAGACTGCTCAGCGGCACCGGCTTGCCGGTGCGCGGAGAGACCAGGAAGACGGCGTTGAACAGCTCGGGGCCCACCTGCATATCCGGGGGGGCCTCCATGATGACCCGATAGGCATTGAGCTGGGTGAAGAACTGCGCCACCTGGCGCTGACCCACCTGGTTGTAGATGGCCGCGTCGATGTCGGTCGGCGAGATTCCGAAGCGGCCGGCGGCGTCCCGGTCGATGGCCAGGTTGGCCGAGGGGGCCTGAGACTGCTGGTCGGACGTGACGTCCTTCAACTCGGGGACCCGCTGCAGCGCATCGACCAGGCGCGGCGTCCAGTCGTTGAGCTCATCGAGGTCGCCGTCGAAAAGGGTGTACTGGTACTGCGCCCGTGCCGGGCGGCCGCCGATGGTGATGTCCTGCATGGCTTGCAGGATGACCTGCGCACCCACGATGTTGGCCAGTTGGGGGCGCAAACGGTCGATGATCTCGTTCGCGGTCGCGGTGCGGCCGTCTTCCAGCGAGCGCAGGCCGGCGTTGAGATTCGCCTGAGCCGAATTGCCCGCGTTGTAGTGCGCCTCGTAGACGTCCGGGTCGGCGGCGAGGATCTTTATCGCCTCGGTGGCCTTTTTATCCGTGTAGGCGTATGCAGAACCCTGCGGCGCGACCAGCGTCCCCTGAATGAAGCCGGTGTCCTGCTGCGGGAAGAAGCCGGTGCGGGCGGTTGCATAGAGCGTGGCCGCCAGCGCGAGCGTGCAGCCGAAGACCACCATCGTGGTCAGCTTGTGGCGCAGTACGATTTCCAGTCCGTTCGCGTATCGGAGCTCGAGCTTGTGGAAGCCGGACTCCAGGGCCTTGATGACTCTCGAGTTCGGCGGCTTGGGCGCTCGCAGGTAGCGCGAACACAGCATCGGAGTCAGTGTCAGCGACAAGATCACCGACACCAGCACTGCTGCGCTGAGCGTCAAAGCGAACTCGCGCATGATGATGCCCACGATGCCGCCCATGAACATGACGGGCGTGAACACCGCGATCAGTGAGATCGAGATGGTCAGGATGGTGAACCCGATCTCACGCGATCCGGCGAGGGCAGCCTCCAATGGCGGCTCGCCATGCTCGACCCGTCGCCAGATCGCCTCGACCATGACGATGGCGTCATCGACGACGAAGCCGACAGCGATGGTCAATGCCATCAGGCTCAGATTGTCCAAGGTGAAGTGAGCCGCGAGCATCACCGCCGCTGTCGCGAGCAGCGATACTGGAATCACCGCCGAAGGGATGGCGGTCGCCATGACGTTGCGCAGGAACAGGAAGATCACTATGACCACCAACACGATGGTGACCATCAGTGTTTTCTTCACCTCGTGTACTGCGGCCCGAATGGTTACCGTGCGGTCCGCAATGATGTCCATGTTGATGCCGGGTGGCACGGCGGCGCGCAGCTCGGGGATGGCAGCCTTCACCGCGTCGGCCGTCTCGATGACATTGGCGCCGGGCTGTTTGAAGACGATGACGTGAATCGACGGGCCGCTCTTGAGCGACTCGAATTTGCCCGCACTGCCGACCTCGCTGTGAGCGCCGCCCTGGGTGTTCTCGACGCTGAACGTCGCCCCTCCGAGGTCGCTGACGCGAATCGGCGCTCCATTCTTGTAGCCGACGATGAGGTCGTTCCAGGTCTTGGCGTCCAGCGCCTGGTCGTCGGTATAAACGGTAAGGGTCTGCTGGCGGCCGACGAGCTGGCCTTTGGGCGCGTTCACGGTCGCCTGCGCGATCGTGGTCCGGATCTGATCCAACTGCAGGCCCAGCGCAGCGGCCTTGCGCGGATCGATCTGGATGCGGATCGCCGGCTTGCGCGCGTTGCCGAGATTGACCTGGCCGACGCCTTTCATTCGCGACAACTGCTGGGCGACGATGTTGTCCGCGTAGTCGCTGACGACGTTGATCGGCAGCGAGTCGGAGGTCATGGCGATGACCAGCACGGGGTTGTCGGCCGGGTTGACCTTCCGGAGTGTCGGTGGGCTCGGCAGGTTGGTCGGCAACTGTCCACCGGCTGCATTGATCGCCGATTGCACGTCCTGAGCGGCGGCGTCGATGTTTCGGTCCAGTTCGAACTGCAGCGTGATGGAGGTCGACCCGAGGTTGCTGCTCGAGGTCATCTGCGTCACGCCAGTGATCAACGAGAGCTGTCGCTCCAGGGGCGTGGCCACATTCGAGGCCATGGTTTCGGGGCTGGCCCCCGGCAGGTTGGCGTTGATCTGGATGGTGGGGGCGTCCACCTGCGGGAGCGAAGCCACCGGTAACTTGAAATAGGCGATCAGACCCAGCCCCAGCAGGGCCGTGGCGATGAGTGAAGTCGCGATCGGCCGGTGGATGAAGGGCGCCGAAATGTTCATGTTCTAGGGGGGTGACCGCCCGGATCGTCGGCAACGGATTCCGAGGGGTGACGCACCGCAACCTTGGCGCCGGGTCGAAGCGAGGCTTGGCCCTCGACGACCACGGTGTCTCCAACCTCCACGCCGGATTTCACCACTGTGATGTCGTCCTGACGGAGATCGACCTCGATCGGGCGCATCTCAGCCGTGTCGTCCTTGACCACGTAGGCGTAGGGCCCCTTCGGTCCCTGGTTGACCGCGACGGTAGGCAGTGCCACCACGTTGCGCACGGTCTGGAGCGTCAGTCTTACGTTCAATAGCTGTCCGGGCCACAGTCGGCGCTCGCCGTTGCTGAAGCGTGCCTTCAGTTGCACGGTGGCCGTTGCCGGATCCACCCTGTTGTCGACGACCACCAGTTCGCCGGTGTCCAGCAGCTGGCCGCTCTCCTGGCTGTAGGCCTCAGTGGTCAGCGTCTTGTGGAAGCCGTCCGAGACCTGTACAAGCCGCTGAAATTCGCCTTGCGGCACAGTGAAGTTCACCGCGATGGGCGAGATCTGGTTGATGGTGACGATGCCGGCGGTGTCCGTCGTCGACACCACGTTGCCGGCGTCGACGAGGCGAACGCCGACGCGCCCGGCCACCGGCGCCAGGATTCGCGTGTAGTCCAGATTGACCTTGGCGGCCGCCACCTCACCCTGGTCGACCATCACCGTGCCTTGCAACTGGCTGACCAGGGCCGCCTGGCTGTCCACGTCCAGTCCGGCGATGGAGTCCAGCTCTCCCAGCTCCCGGTAGCGGGTCAGCTTGAGCTTGGCCAATTCCAGCTGAGCCTGGTCGCGGCTCAGGGCGCCCTGCGCCTGCATCAGTAAGGCGCGAAAAGGGGCCGGATCGATCTCGGCGATCAGGTCGCCCTTCGCGACGTCGGAGCCTTCCCGCACAGGCACCTGCAGCAGCGTTCCATTCACCTGGGCGCGCACGATCACGGCTTGCCAGCCCTGGGCCTGTGCCAAGGCATTGATCGACACGGGGACGTCTCGCCTTTCGACCTTGGCCACCGTGATGGCCGTCGCCGGGGGCGGCGAAGGCGTGGAGGAGCGGGAACCATGGAACAGGACCCAGCCGAATAGGGCGAGCGCTGCGGCGCCGGCCGCCACCAGACCCATCGGAAGTCGTTTGGACATGGACCTACTTTCTCACGCCCGGCGGTGCCCAGCCGTCAATTCGCCAGTGCCCGGGAGCCGGCTCGAAGACCTCAACCGGCACGATACGACAGATTCAGAGCGGCTCGGCGGGTGCCTGCGGGGCTCCGTCCTCCACGCGGTTGGGCGGGGAGGTCAGTCGGTCGGGGGTGCAGTTGAGGTTCGGCTTTCTACGCGACAGCCTGATCGTCCAGGTCGCTCTTGAACAGCTCGTCGTCCGGGGCGATCTGGCGGCCCATGTCGGCGATTCGTGCCCAATCCTCGGCCGACACGAGGTCTTTCTTCTTCATGATCTGGCGCGTCGCCTCCAGGAAGGCGAGGCGATTCTCGGAGGCGGTCGCGTAGTAGAGCTCGAGCAGCTTCAGGTGCAAGTCGTTTCGGTGCGGCTCGCGCTCGATCGCCTGCTGCAGCACGACGGCTGGATTCTTGCGCCGCTCAACGAAAGCGAGCGGCCGCGTGAGCTCGCTTCCCATCACCACGTGCGTGGTATCGGCATGGGTCTCGGGGCTGTAGAAGGCGAACTTTTGTTCCACAGTGTCGTCGAACGCATCGAGTTCCGGGCCCAGAATCGCTGTTGTTTCGCCTGTATCGACCTGTTCTGCAGGCTCGCGCGGCTCGGGAGCGGCTGCCGAAACAGGTGGCGGAGCGACAGTGCGTGCGGGCGCTTGAGCCGCTACGCTGTCTTCGCGCTCCGCAGGCTCTTGAGGAGGCAGCTTCGCGGACGGGACTTCAACTGGCACGTTTTGCTTCGGCTCCTCAGCGATGATGGAATTCAGCGCGGCCTGTATGGCAGCCCGCGGGTCATCCTCTTCTCGGCGTCGCAATGCCCACCAGACGCCGGCAGCCAGCGCCAACCCAAGCCCAATGATCAGAGCGACGTACCGGGTTCGACGGTGCAACGGCGGGGTGCTGTCATTGCCGGAGTCGCTAGGTTCGGCAGGCGGTTCTGCCGCCGGCGGTTCAGCGTTTACAGGCCGTGGCGTCGCCGTCTGTTGCGCGCGCTGCAGCTCCCCGCGCATTTGCTGCAGGGACTGTTCGAGCGACTCCACCCGATGAGCGAGGGCTGCGCGGTCGGCTTCGAGGGATGCAGCGTCCACTGGCGCGCTGAGGACAGCAGGCTCCGAAGGCTCCTCTGCACGAGACGTGTGTTTGTGCGTACGTGCGTGGCCGCGGGTGGCGAATCTATTTCTGTATTCGTGTTCCGCTTCCGCGGGTGCGATCGCTGCGAGCTCCTCGGCGGAGGGAAGTCGCAGGCTCACGCCGCTACGCAGGGCATCGAGGTTTGTCTGAAACGCGGAAGGGTTGGCGCGATAGATCGCGATCATCATCCTGTGGCGTTCTTTTGCAGAACGCCCGCCCGCCTTTCTCGCGATGCCGGCCAGCGTGTCGCCTCGCGCGACCGTGTAGGAGTGTGTCTGTGGCTCGTGATCTGGAGCCATCGCAACGCTCTGCATTGACGCAGCTGCAGGCGCCACAGCGGGCGCAGCGATGGGCGTCGTCTGAGTCACCGCTGCCAGTATCGTGGGCACCGCGACTGCTGGGGCCACGGCCGCCGCTCTTGACGCCAGGTCTGCAGGGTCCAGAAAGGCCGAGTATTCGCGAATCAACTCACCGCTGAGCCAGTGCACATCGACCAGGAACGTCACCACCGGTTCGGTGAACGACTCCGTCGAACGCAGGCGCAGGATCGGCTGCCCCTGGTCGTCCTTGGCGAGAGTGACGGTGGTCCCCGTGAGAAAGCTCGGACGCACCAGCTGGTACCGCTGGAAGGCATCCGCGTCCGCGATCGCAGCGCTCAGCCGCGCCAAGTCCTCATGGCTCGCCTCGATCAAGTCGATGCGCGCGACAAAGGCTTGCCCCAATGACGACTCGACGTGAAGGTCGCCCAGGCCGAGCGCCAACGCGGCACCGGGGAATGCGACGCTGACCGTCAGCAGGATTGGGCACAACAGGCGTGACATGACTAAAATCGATGGTAAGCCACTCGACCCGCTCGACCCGAGGCCGGTGTCACCAATACGCTGAATCCGCCCGTGAATGCGATCCCATTTCACGATTGGCATGGACCGCCGCCGGTGTGAACTGCATCACGCCATCTTCGCCCCTGTCGTGCCTGGGATGAATGTGGGTATTACGGACGCCCCCGTCCCTTCCGGTGCCGGTCCCCGCGAGGTCGCGGCTATACTCCCCGGCAAGTAGAACAACTCAAATGCCATCGCGAGCGGCTCTCCAGGAAGCCTGGCTCGATCGAGAAGTTTGAGATACCGGGAACCTTCTACTAAGGTAGACGAAATGAACGAGATGGAGGGTTTGTGAAACGAATGTTGCGTGTAGCCGCGCTGGCGGCGCTTCCCTGTTCGTTGGCCCTGGCGCAACCGCAGATCGATTATTCGAAGCTCGACATCAAGACGACGGACCTCGGACACGGGGTCTACTTCCTGGGCTGGCAGGGCGGCGACTCGCTGATCCTCGTCGGTGACGAAGGTGTGCTGCTCGTCGATACGGCCGTCGCGCAGCTGGGCGATAAAATCAAGGCAGCGATCGCCCGCGTCAGCGACAAGCCGATCCGGCTGATCGTCAACACCCACGCGCACGCCGATCACTTCGGCGCCAACGAGTCGTTGGCGAAGGGTGGCGCTCTCATCGTCGGCCACGAAAAACTGCGTGAACGGATGGCGAAAGGGCAGTACCTCGCCGCCTTCAGGCAGACGATTCCACCCTCGCCACCGGCGGCGTTGCCGGCGATCGTCTACGCCGACACGATGACGATCCATTTCGATGGCGAGACGGTGCAGCTGGTTCACTCACCCCGGGCGCACACAGACAACGACACCCTGGTGTATTTCAAGCGTGCCAACGTCATCCACGCGAGCGGCACCTTCGGTGGCGACAGGAGCTATCCGTTCTTCGACATGTCCTCGGGCGGCTCGCTCGCAGGGACGATCGCGGCGGAGGAGAAGATGCTCTCTCTATCCGACGACAAGACCAGGGTCGTCGCCGATGAAGGCGATCCGGGCAGTCGCGAAGGCCTCAAGGCTTCCCACGACATGCTCGTCACGCTCCAGGCGCGGGTGCAGAAGCTCATCGACGAGGGCAAAAGCGAGGATCAGGTCGTGGCCGACAAGCCGACGAAGGACCTCGACGCCCGATGGGCGCAGCAGGGAAGCCCGTTCAACGGGGACTTCTACACCCGGCTCGTGTATCAATCGCTCAAGCCTGTGAGACCTCCCACGAAGCCCTAGCGATGCGGTTGCCCTATCGGCCGGAACTCGATGGCCTTCGAGGGATCGCCGTCGCTGCCGTCATCTTGTACCACGCTCACGTTCCCGGTTTCAGTGGCGGCTACCTCGGCGTCGATGTGTTCTTCGTGATCTCGGGCTACCTCATCACGCAGCTGCTCGAGACATCCGCGGACCGCTATGGCCCTGGCTTGCTGGCGGAGTTCTATCTGCGGCGGGCGCGGCGGTTGCTTCCGGCGCTGTACACGGTGCTCATCGCCAGCTCGCTCGTGGCGGCAGTGCTGTTCTTTCCCGACGATCTGACTCGGTTCGGGCGCGGGCTGCTGCTGGCAGTCGCGTTTCTCGGGAACGTCGGCGCCTGGTTGGACGGGGGCTATTTCGATCCTGGCTGGCGCTTCACGCCGCTGCGACATCTGTGGTCGATAGGGGTCGAGGAGCAGTTCTATCTGCTTTTCCCCGTGTTTCTCTTTGCGCTCGCGCGCGTGTCGCAACAGTCTCGTCGCCTGGTGGTGGCGGCCCTTACGGTGCTGTCCCTCGCGCTGTCGTTCTGGGCTGCCCGCCGCTGGCCGGTGCAGAACTACTATATGTTGCCGACGCGCGGCTGGGAGCTACTCATCGGCGTCCTCATTGCGCTGACTCCGCAGCTCTCTCGCTGGAGCGAGCGAAAGCGTCAGGTCCTGTCGATGCTGGGTCTGGCTGCGCTGGCGGGGACAGTCTGGCTGGTGCGGTACGAATGGTTCCCGGGAATCCAAACCGTGGTCGCCTGCGGGAGCACCGCTGTACTGGTCGCCACCAACTCCCACAGCCTCACGAGGGCGGGTCGCTGGCTGAGCTGGCGGCCGCTGGTCTTTACCGGCCTGATCTCCTATTCGCTCTACCTGTGGCACGCGCCGATTCTGGCGTTCTACAGTTACTACAACCTCGAGGATCCGCGTTGGCCCGAGTTGCTGCTGATCGTGCCGGCTATCTATGGGGTGTCGGTACTCAGCTGGGCCGCCATCGAGAAACCGTTTCGCTCCAAGCCGCTGCCTCGAGTGCGATCGCTGCTGCTTCGCGCGGGTCTCCCGGTCTGCGTCGCGATTGCGGTCTGCGGTTACGCTCTGATGAGATCGCAGGGGCTTCCGCAACGATTTGGGCCGCCGCAGCCGCGCGCTGCGGCGGTTGAGGAGCCCGGGGCTGCAACGGTCGACGCAAGATGCGGGAACCTGTCCAGCGAGGAGGTCAGCGCCGGCAGGCTGTGTGTGCTGGGACCGTCCGACGATACGGCGCCCAAGGTCGTCGTGTGGGGCGACAGTCACGCCGCCGCGCTGCTGCCTGCCTATCGAGCGCTTGCCGATTCGCACGGGCTGCGAATTTATCTGGGTCTCAAGGGCGCCTGCTGGCCGCTGGTGGGGGCGGAAGCCGGCGTCGCGGGCTCCTACTGGCACGCGAGGTGCGTGGAGTTCAATCAAGCGATGGTGCGGGGGCTGCGCCAGCTGAGGCCGCAGCGGGTCATCTTGAATGCCTATTGGCTCGATCCCGATGCTCCTGCCATTCCCGATCTCTTACAGCGATGGGGCCTTGGGGGCGATGCTGTGTTGAGCGGCATCGAGAGGACTCTGGATGCAGTGCGCGCGGCAGGGGCGTCGACGTGTGCAGTGCTGACAGTCCCCGGATATCCTTATCCCGTCCCCTACGCCCTTGCGATGGCGCAGCGACGCCACCTCGATGCGGAAGTAGTTTCTATTTCGCGAGCCGAGGCGCTCGCTGAGTACCGAGTCGTTGAAAGCGATCTGCGGCTGCTGGCGCGCGAGAATCGATTGCGAGTCGTAGACACCAAGGACGCCCTGTGTCCGGCAGGGCGGTGTCGGGTCGTTGCGCCGGATGGCACGCTGCTCTATCAGGACGCCAACCATCTTTCGGCGGCCGGCAGCCGCTTTGTGGCCCCTCTGTTAGAGTCCTGCGTAGCGGATCTCGAGCAGAGGCATGCGCAGCGATGAATCGTAGGGACTTTACGTTGTCCGCGCTCGCGATCGCGGCGGTGAGAAGGAAACCGTCGAGTGAGCTGGTCGATCTGAGCGCACGCGATGCAGCGCGACATATCCGAGAGGGCGCCATCACAGCCGAAGGATACGCGACGGCGTTGTTGCGGCAATATCGTTTGCATCGAAACCTCAACGTCGCTGTCGCGCTGCATGAGAGCAATGTGCTCGAGAGCGCTCGAGCTGTGGATCGGTCGCGCAGGCGGGGAGAAGCATTGGGTCCGCTGGCCGGCGTGCCGTTTATCGTCAAGGATCAGATCGATGTGGCGGGCTACGCAACGACGGCGGGCACTCCCGCGTTGAGACACTACTTCCCCAGCGGCAACGCGGTCGCTGTCGAGAAGCTCCTGCACAGTGGCGCCATCGTGTTCGCGAAAGCCAACATGCACGAGCTGGCGTATGGCGTCACCTCATCCAACCCCACATTCGGTTTCGTCCGTAATCCCTACGACCTCGATCGCATTCCGGGCGGGTCCAGCGGGGGTACGGCCGCTGCCCTGGCCGCCCGCATCGTCCCACTTGGACTGGGAGAAGACACGGGCGGATCGGTGCGCATTCCCGCTGGCTTCTGTGGAGTCTGTGGACTACGTCCGTCGACCTGGCCCCAAAAGCGCTACTCCGACGCGGGACTCGTTCCGGGAGCGGCACCCGATGACACGCAGACTATCGGACCGATGGCGCGAAGCGTGTCCGATGTGGCACTCCTCGATGCGGTAGTCAGTCAATCCAGCGAACCTCAATCGGTGGATTTGCGTGGAGTGCGACTGGGTGTTCCAAGCGAAGATTTCTGGGCTGACAAGGATGTGGACCACGGCGTGGCCGTCACCGTGCAAGCAGCATTGGAGAGCCTGCGTGAGGCCGGCGTAACGCTGGTGCCGTTTGATCTACGGAAAGTCCTCGCACTCGCCGCTCCGCTCACATTCATTCCTCCTGATGAGCGAGCACGCATCGCGGCGTGGCTGCAGCAACACGTACCTGGGGTCACGCTGCAGGATTTAGTCCGGCAGATGGCAAGCCGGGACGTGAAAGCGATCTTCGAAGCGCCGGCCCAAACCGGTGACAGCCGCTCCGCAGCGGAGCGAGCCCAGCAGCGGTCGGCGGCCGTTGAGGCCTACGGACGCCTCTATCGCGAGGCGGGTATCGTTGCTCTGGCATTTCCCAATCCTCCGATCCCTGCGCCACCCATCGCCCCGAACGGCGACCCTGCGGATCCGCAAATCGAAGTGAACGGTCATCGGGTACCGGTCATCTCGCTGGTAGGCCGGTACACGACATTTGCGCCACGAATGGGAGCGCCCGGCCTCACACTCCCGGCGGGTCTGTCGGCCGGCTTACCCGTAGGGCTGGAACTCGAGGCGCTACCCGGACAGGACGCGTGGCTGCTCAGTTTCGGGCTGGCGTGCGAGCAAGTGCTGAAGCCCTTGCCGGCGCCCGCCTTGTAGCGCCGATTGACTCATTGTCGCGAAGTTGACAGTGTCGCGATTGCGCCGCGGGTTCAATACAGGCGCCCTGGTACGTTGTCGGGAGAAGCCTATGAGATGTCCCCGTTTTGCATTGCTGAGCGCAGCGGCCCTGATTTTCGTGTCCTCGAGTGCACTCCCGCAACAGAAGCCGGACAAAGTGGAAGCGGGCGTCGGTGCGAAAGGTCTGCCCCTGGGCCAGATCAGGCCCATGACGGTGGAGATTGCCAAGCAACTCGTGGCGGCGGCGAAGAAGGCGACCTGCACACCGCCGGCAGGCGCATGCGCCGGAGCCTTTGCCGTCACCGATGACGCCGGCGTGCTCGTCTATCTGGAGACGATCGACGGAGTCCAGGCGGGCGGTCCGGAGCTGGCGATCCGCAAGGCCAAGACCTCCGCGCTGTGGCGTCGCCGTACCAAGGTGTTCGAGGACGCCGTGGACAACAAGACGAACACCTCTTATGCCGATGGCACCTTTCCCGACATGACGACATCGCCCGGCGGAGTGCCGATTTTCAGGGACGGCCGGGTGGTCGGTGGATTCGGTCCCGCCTCCACCGGAAGCGAGGCCGCCAACGTTCAGATCGAGGCTGCCGTCCTCGCCGAGGCGACCCGCATCTTTGGGAAGCAATAACCGCTGTTGGCTTGCGCCGGCGCGGGACCCGGCGCGTGACGGCTGAGCGCTTGCGGCTGTCGGCGCATTCCGTCGGCTTCATCGTGCTGTGCGGGGCGCTGACCGCTTTCCCCGCGTTCTCGATCGACATGAGCATGCCGGCATTCCCGGCAACGGCGCTCGCGCTCGGCGTGCCGACGGCGCGCATGGCGCTCACCCTGACCGTATTTTTCGTCGGCTTCGCGACGGCACCGCTCGTCTGCGGACCTCTTTCGGATCAAGTCGGGCGGCGACCGGTCCTTCTGGTGAGCACCGTCGGCTATGCGCTCGCGAGCCTCGTTTGCGCGTTGTCATCGTCTTTGCCTGCACTGCTCGCGTGGCGACTCGTTCAGGGCATGACCGCGGGTGCGGCGTCGTCGCTGGCTTTGAGCATCGTGCGCGATTGGCACAGCGGTGCGAAGGCGCGCTCGCTGTTGTCCTACATTGCGGTAATCCGCATGGTGGCGCCGATCGTTGCGCCCAGCCTCGGCGCTTTCGTACTCAGACTAGCCAGTTGGCGCTGGACCTACGGCATCATGGCGGTGGCAGGCGCGAGCCTTGCATTGGTGGTCGGTACTGGATTGGAGGAGGGCGCGCCGAGGCCGGTCACGTCGCGCGAGCGTCGACTGTCCTCGATGTTCTCCGGCTATTTGACGCTCCTCACGCACCCCACGTATGTGGGGTACACCGCGGTGACCGCCTTCGCAATGGGAAGTCAGTTGGCTTATGTGACGGGCTCTTCCCTGGTCATGCTGAACCTTTTTCATTTGCAGCCGGGCACGTACGCCGCGCTGTTCGGCGCTGCGGCCTGCGCCTTGATGGCGGGTGCGTTCCTGAGCGGTCGCCTGAATTCCCGAGGCGTGTCGGCGGCACGGCTCATCCTGGTCGGACTCTCTTTAGCCGGTTTCTCGGCGCTGTCGGTCTCGGGCGTGGTGTTGTCTTCCCTGGCCAGTGTGAGCACCGTCATGCCCTTTCTGACACTGAATTGCTTCGCGTTCGGGCTCGCTACGCCCAACGCACAGCAGCAGGCGCTTGAAGTGCTGCCGCGGTCGGCAGGCGCGGCATCGGCTCTCATGAATGGGCTTGCAATGAGCGCGGGCGCGCTTGCAAGCCTCGGCGTCGAGCGCCTGTTTCCAAGCTCGGGCGCGCTGGCCATGACCGGCGTCATGGCGGTCTGCTCGGCCGGCGCACTCATCGTGTTCGTCGTGACTCGAGGGCCGGAGCATCGAGCTTCGACCGGGGCAGTCTCATGAATACAGCAGGTCACGTCCGCATGCCGATGGAGTCGATCGGGTTCGTTCGTGGCGGCCGTGTCGAAGCGACCAAGGACGGCTGGGGTTCCAACCTCGGCGCCGATGAGCCGACGGAGTATGGTGCACGGCGACCCCGCGGCCGGGCGGATTGGCCCACAGTTGGAATCTTTGCTCAGCATGGCCGGATGCGGCCGAACCGCATCGGCGTTTCGGTCTGCAGGCTGCTGTCTATCGTGGGCTTGACGCTGGTCCTCGAGGGCCTCGACGCCGTCGATGGCTCGCCCGTTCTCGACATCAAGCCGGTGTGGAATGGCTACCTGCCGCGGGAAGCGGTCCGCGAGCCTCAGTGGGCCAAGGACCTCATGGCGGGATACCGGTGACGATTACGTAACCGGGGCGTGTTTCCCAAAGGCGCGCAACAGTGTCGCGAACCCCGCGGAAATCAGGAGAATCACCGCCATCAGCAGCAACCCGCTGTTGAATGAGCCGGTGAGATCCTTCAACCAACCCATCGTGAACGGACCGAAGAATCCCCCGAGCGTGCCCACCGAGTTGATGAACGCCAGTCCTCCCGCGGCCGCGGTGCCGGCCAGAAAGCGGGGCGGTATCGTCCAGAAGACCGCCCTGGCGGAAGAGACGCCGATGAGCGCCACTGTCAGAGCGACGAGCCGCGGGGCAAGTCCGGAGAACAGCACGGAAGCTACCAGGCCCGCCGCCGCAAGCAGGCAGGCCAGCGTCAGGTCGAGGATCTGGCGAGCCTTGCGATCGGTGCGTCGCGCCCACAACAGCATGCCGAGGCTGGCGGCGAGATAGGGCGGCACGCTGAGCAGGCCGATCTGCAGGTTGGTCAACTGGTGTTCCTTCAGGATCAACGGAAGCCAGATGCCAACACCATAGGCGCCCAGCGTGAATCCAAACTGGATGACCGTCAGCGTGAGAACGCGGGGGTCCTTGAGAGCGGCCAGAAAGTCATGCTGGAGGTGGTTGCTCCGCTCGCGGTCGAGCGCTTCCAGGAGCGCATTGCGCTCCTCGGAGCTCAACCATGCGGCGTCCCGAGGATGGTCGACGAGTACCGCATAAGTGACTATGCCGAGGGCGATTGCAGGGATGCCTTCGGCGATAAAAATCCACTGCCAGCCCTGGAGATGCAGATACCCATCCATCTCCAGGAGCAGACCGGCCGAGGGACCCCCTATCAGCGACGATACGGGGACGGCAAGCAGGAACCACGCGAACACGCGCGCGCGATAGCGAGCCGGAAACCAAGTGGCCAGATACAGCACTACGCCGGGGAAGAATCCGGCCTCCGCGGCGCCCAGAACGAGCCTCGAGGCGTAAAGGCTCGTGGGGCCTACAACCAACGCCGCGGCGGCGACAGCAATCCCCCACGTGATCATGATGCGACTCAGCCACAGGCGCGCGCCGACCTTCTGCATGAACAGATTGCTCGGCACCTCCAGCAGAGCGTAGCTGAAGGTCGTCAGGCCCGCAGCCCAGCCGAATTGCCTCGCCGTCAGGCCCAGCGCCTTGTTCATGGTGAGGCCGGCATAGGCAATGCTGTTGCGATCCAGGTAGTTCACGACATAGGCGATGGCGAGAACGGCGACGAGTCGCTTCGCATTTTTCAGGCACGCGCTCGCCACGAGATCCTCTTTCGGGAGGCTCGCAGCGCTGCTTGGCAGGAGGGGCTCGGCGGGCAGTTCGCTCATGTGCTCGCTCGCCGATGCTCATCGAGTCCGTTGATCGCGTAGCGGGCCGAAGCGATGGCGCTCTCCTGCCAGGTACCGAGATGACTCAGGTAGTCGCCCGCGAAATAGAACGGCCCATCCGGGCGATTCAACAGCTCATAGGCGGTGCTGTCGCCGTCCCGATGAACGGCGCCCTCGCCAAGCGAATACGCGATCTTCGACCAGGAGATGCTCATCGGCTTCTGCAGCTCCTGGCCATGTCCCGGATGCAGCCGCTCGACCGCCTGCCGCGACAAGTCGAATTGTTCGTGTAGCGATTTCCTGGACAACCACGCGCCCAGATCTCCGCTGGTGTAGGCCCCTATGAGCACGCCCCGATCCGAGAAAAGGTCGCAGCTCGGATACCACACCATGCTGGTTGGACCGTGTACCCAGGAGATGCCGCCGTAGATCCCGAAGTCCTGCTCCCAGAAACGCCGCGCCTGCCACGCGATTTTGACCGCAGGCAGAGCGTCGAAACTGGCAAGCGCCTCACGGTAGGGTGCCGAGAAGTCGGAGGGAATTTTCGCGAGGATGGCGGGAGGGAGTGTGGCAATGCAGTACTGCGCGTCGACGACGTCGCTCCGGCCAGTGTTCGGATTGCGAAATTCCACCGAGACCTTCCCGGAGCCGGTGCGGCGCACGGCCGTGACTTCGCAGTTGTGACGGATCGCCCCTTCGAGTCGGGCTTCGAATGCGGCGGGTAGTCGGTCCATGCCACCGACAGGTTGGAACATCGTGGCCTGCTGATCGATGAGCTCCTCGAACACCGCTCCATTCCACAGATCCTCATCCAGCAGCACTTGCAGTGAGAGCGGGTCCTGCAGCACACCGGCCTGCGATCCGGCGCCGGGCTCCGTTTTGTAGCCGGAGCGGGCAGATCCCTTGTAAAGAAGGTCCGGGCTCAGGTCTCCGTATTGCACGAGGAAGGCAAGCACCCGCTCTTTGTCGTGCGCTGTCAGCTCCTGGTCCAGCGCGCCGCGCCCGATCGCCTTGGCGAGCAGCTCCGACACCGCGCCCCGGGTATCGTTGATGGCCTGGCGCATCTGAATGGGACGGCCCCCGTTGGCATCGGGATTCACCAGCCGCGCGGACCGCGTCGTATTGGCCTGTACCTCCAGGCGAACTCCGAGCTCGCGGCAGTAGTCCAGCATCATGCGGTGCTGCGAAGGAATGCGCGCGGGACCTGCGTTCCAGTACAGGCCGCGATCGAACTCGCAGCGCTGGCGAGTGCCGTCGAGCATTCGCAGTTCAGTGTCGCGCCGAATAGTCCAATTGCGGCCGCCGCTGCGATCTCTGGCCTCGAGCACCGTGCAGTTGTATCCGGCTTTGCCGAGCTCATACGAAGCTGACAAGCCGGCGATGCCGGCACCGAGAATGACGACTCGGGTTCCGTGGCGGACTCCGCGCTGCAGTCGCAGTGGCTCGGCGGTGGCTATTGGAATGAGCCCGAGCGCTTGCATCGTCAGGAAGGTCGGCGCATAGCCTCCGGCCGCAGCGACGGCGCTCAGGAAGCTTCGTCTCGTTTGCATTGTGCGGGCCCGAGATGCTAAATGAGAGCACGGCTTGTCCCAACAGGTACCGCCGCTATAGTCTCCGACCCGGCGCCGCGCGTCTGTACTCCAGATGACAATTCAGTATCACCACGAGAGATCGCGATGTCCAGGCAGCGGCGCCTGAGGAGCTCGGGAGCGCGCGAATGATCGCATTCTGGACGATTCTGCACGGGATCGTTGCGATCGGCCTGCTGGGCGCCGTGACTCACCAGGGATTGACGGTGTTGCGCAGACCGGCGCCTGCTGAGCTGTTCGTGAACCGGTTTCGTGCGATTCCCGCCGGTCGCTTCGCCAATGCGATCGCGGTCCTCTACGTGCTGACCTTCGCACTGGGTGCTTATATCTACCCGACCTACGTGCTCGACGTGAAGGGGGCGGTTGCCGAATACGGCCTGCGAAAGACGATCGGCGTGTTCCAACTCAAGGAACACCTGGCCGTCATCGGCCTGGGCTTGCTGCCGGTGTACTGGCACTTCTGGCGCAGTGTGCCTCTGGATACGAATCGACAGACGCGGCGCTTCCTGACGGTTTTGCTGATGCTCATCGTCTGGTGGAACCTGGTCATCGGACACATCCTCAACAACGTGCGTGGCTTGACGTGATGGCCACGCTGTTCTCCGCTCGCGTTTTCACGCTTGCGTTCGGCATCGCGTATGCCGTCGCGGTGTATGTCGATTACCCTCTGTTTCGCTACTACCCGCTCGTCCAGCGTTGGTCGCTGCGCGATCTCGCAACCCAATCTCTCGGCCCCGCGATGTCCTGGTACGGTTGGATAGCCATTGCCGCCATTCCCGCCGCGTTGCTGGCCGTGCTCATCCCGAACCGCATCGGCGACCGCATTCCGGCGGCGGTGTACTGGATCATTCCCCTCGTCATGTTCCTGGTGGGCTGGTATCACGAGCGGACGTGGTTTCTGTAGCTCGCTCTTCCGGACACTTCGGCGTGGCGGGTAGGCTCGTTGCGCTCGTGAGCTTGGGCCTTTCACTGGCGATCTCCTCGTCGGCCGATGCCAATCGCCTCGCCGACATCCAAAGCCGAGGCACGCTCAACTGCGGGATCTGGCCTTACGTGCCGGGCTTCGCCGTGACTCGCGACGGCCGTGAGGTCGGCTTCGATGTCGACCTCTGTCGTGCAGTCGCCGTCGCCATATTGGGTGACCCGGAGAAAGTCCGATTCCTCACGCTGGCGGACGTCAAGCAATTCGCCAAGCGCAACGATATCGACCTGGTGGTTCGGCGGCTCACATGGACGCCCGCCCGGGAAGCTGAGAACGGCGTGGCTTTTGGGCCGGTCACCTTCTACGACGGTCAGGGATTTCTGGTGCCTCGACAAGGGGGAATTTCGCGTGCCGCCGACTTGGCGGGCGAACGCATTTGCGTGATGGCCGGCGAGCGCCATGTGGGCGTTCTGCAAAGCTACTTTCACGATAGGGGCCGTGAGGTCCAGGCTGTGCTGATTGAGAGCGACCGGCAGGCGCAAGAGTCGATGGACAGCCACCGCTGTCGGGCTTACTCGGCAGATATCTCATGGCTGGCGGCGGCCCGATCGACCTTTCCGGACGGGGTCACGCGCTATGAAATTCTCCCCGAACGAATCTCGAAGGAGCCGCTCGCGCCGATGATGAGAGCGCGGGACGCCGAGCTTCTGCAGGTGGTCCGTTGGACGATATTCACGATGATCCAGGCCGAAGAGCTCCATATCGACTCTCACAACATCCGCACCTTCGACTTGAGCTCCCCGCGTGTGGGTTCGTTTCTCAACGTCCACCCGGGGAGCCACGTTGTTCTCGGCGCTGGCGAATGGGTGCGCGGGATCGTCGCCGGCGTGGGCAACTACGGCGAAATGTTCGACCGCAACCTCGGCATGGGCAGCGCCATCAAACTCGACCGGGGGCTCAACAAACTCTGGACCCAAGGGGGGCTCATGTATTCGCCGCCCCTGGATCGCTGACCGATCCGCACGAGGAGAAACGAGTGAAATTAGCGCAGCCCGCCCTGGTGGTCATCGGCATGCTCGCTTGCAGCTGGGCCCACGCCGCTGAGATCGCTGTAGTCAGCACGGTGGGCGTTCGCGGGCTACTCGAGCAGGTCCGAGAGAGCTTCGAACACCGCAGCAAGGACCGACTGCACGTAGAGTACGGCACGGCTGCTGTGCTCAAGCGGCAGCTGGAGGGCGGCGGCTCGTTCGATGTGGCAATTCTTCCGCAAGCGATGCTCGATGACCTCGCGCGGCAGGGGAAAATCGTCAAGGGAGCCGGGGCTGTTGTTGCGAAGAGTGGAATGGGTATCGCTGCGAAGGCGGGGACGGCAAAGGCGTCCATCGGCACGCACGAGAGCCTTCGACGAGCTCTGCTGGCTGCGAGCGGCGTGGCGTTCACGAAGGAGGGGCAGAGCGGAGCCGCCGCGGCGCGCTTGTTCGACAGTCTGGGCATTGCGGAGGCGATGAAAGATCGAATCGACCTGGAAATGCGTCCCGCGGGCGGCGTGTTGGCGGTGGCCGAGGGGAAAGCGGCACTCGGCATCGCCCTGATGAGCGAGATCGCCGCGGAGTCGCAAGTCGAGCTGGTCGGTCCGTTACCGGACGACTTGCAGACCTATGTAGTGTTTGGAGCGGGGATGGCCTCCGGCACGCAGAAGCCGCAAGCCTGCCGGGCTTTCATCGCGTTTCTGGGCACGCAAGCAGTCGGTCGTACGCTGAAGAAGCTGGGAATGGAAACCCGCCGGTAAGCGTTCCAGCTCGGCGACCTAATTGGCCTTGCTCCTGGCCATCTGGAAGTTGATCTCGATCGCCCCTTTGCTCTGCAGGTACTTGCCCCGGTACTCGCGGTGCGCGATGTAGTAACCCGGACAGTCCACGGAGACGATGATCAGCGAAGGGTCCACCGGGTAACCCAACTCCTCGATCTCCCGACCTACATCCGGCGTGCGGTAGCGGCCGAGAACGTCCGTACGTGCGCTGACTTCGAGCATGTGCTTGACGACGGACACAGTCACAGTGACGTCCTTGAGATAGTGACCTGCGACGTCTTTCACACTTCCGAAGATGACGTACTGTGGGTTTCCCGGAATCTCCTTGGTATTGAAAAACGTGTCGCCGTTGGACCAGGCGGGCGTGGCGCCGCCCGCAATGGCCAGGGCGGCCGCCGTGAGAACGCTCCAGGCCATGCGTCGGAGAACGGTCATCAAGGGCTCCCGAGGGCGCTGTCCCCCAGCCGTGGGTAGAGTGCGTCAAAGCTATTCTGGCGGCATTGTCACGCAATTGACAGTCTTCCGGGTACCTTTGGATTTCAATCGGGTCGCACCGGCAAACGGCGGCAAAGGACGTGGGCGAAGACATGTTGGGCGACCGGTTGAGCGTTCGAAGGAAGGCGCGCCGCGCATTGCGGGTGGGGCTGGGCCTGGCGTGCCTGGCGCTCGGGGCAGCGGGGCCCGCACCGGCACAAGTCACCCGATTCGAAGTCCTCTCCGTCGCGCACAACGCGCTCGAAAGCAGATCCTTCGGCGACGTCGGTACCTACGATCTGATCGACGCGCGCGTCACCGTGGCAATCGATCCTGCCGAGCGCCGTAACGCGGTCATCGCCGATGTCGGAATGGCACCGCATGATGCTGCTGGCAAGGTCGAGGTCGTGTCCGATGTGAAGATCCTGCGGCCATCGGACCCGAAGCGAGGCAACGGCGAGTTGCTTTACGAGGCCGTCAATCGGGGGCACACGCTCGCGTCCACCGTCTTCGACGATGCTGCGTCCGAAGAGCTGTCCAACGCAGCTGACGCGGGCAACGGCTTTTTGATGCGCCAGGGTTACACGCTGGTCTGGAGCGGCTGGCAGGGCACTCTCAAGTCGGCGCCCGACACCCTCGCATTGTCCGTGCCAACGCTGACAGGGGTTACGGGTCGCATTACCGCGGAGCTCGTGTTCAACAATCTCAAGAGTCCGGCCGTCGCCCAGCTCGCGTGGCCCGCAGCCGACCTCGACACCGCGACGCTCGTTGTGCGAGCGCGCTGGAACGATCCCGCGGCATCGCCCGCGGACATGTCGTTCCGATTTGTGGACCCCTCACACGTCGAGATCAAGCGCCCCGCCGGATTCGACGGCGGAGCGCTCTACCAACTCGACTACCTCGCGCGGGATCCGAAAGTACTCGGGCTCGGCTTCGCAGCCACTCGCGACATCGTGGCATTCCTGCACCGGGATGTCAGCTCGGAGAATCCGCTGGCCCAAGGCGGTCGCCCATCGATCCACCATGCGTACGCGTACGGCCAGTCGCAGGCCGGGCGTTTCCTGCGCGAGTTCCTGTATCTCGGGTTCAACGAGGACCTCGCGGGTCGAACGGTGTTCGATGGGATACTGGTGCACATCGGAGGCGCGCGCTTCACGGCCGTCAACACGCGCTTCGGGCTGCCCGACAGCGCTCCCCGCCACCCTCAGGATCCCGGGGCCATTGCCGACCGCTTCCCGTTCGCCTATGCCGAGACCGCCAATCCATTCACCGGCGAACGCGACGGCCTGCTGAAGCGCTGTGCGCGCTCCCGCACGTGCCCGAAGGTCATCCAGGCCGACAGCGAGTACGAGTGGTACAACTCGAAAGAGTCGCTGCTCCTGGTCGATCCGGCCGGCAAGCCGTTGAAACAACCCGCAAACGTGCGTCTGTTGACGATGGCGGGTACGCCGCACATCGTCCGGCCCTCTCCCTTGTGCGTCATGCCAGTGAACCCGCTCCGTCATGGGCCGGTGTTGCGTGCAATGCTCAGCGACCTGGAGGCATGGGTCGATCGTGGCACCGAGCCTCCTCCGAGCCGTACGCCCGCTCCGGCCGACCTGATTGAGGCCGAAAAGGCACCCACTCAACTGTCGACACCCATACCCGGTCTGCCCTACACGGGCATGCATGTAGTGGCCGCCGCGGAGGACCTGAGTGTCCACCCGGCCAAACTGCTGGGGCAGTTCAAGCTTTATCTGCCGCGTTTGAATACCGACGGCATGATGATCGGCGGCGTGCGCCTGCCGGCCATCGACGCCCCGAAGGCGACCTACACGGGCTGGAATCCGCAAGTGGCGGGCAATGGGCCCACGGCGCTTTGCTCGCTGGTCGGAGGCGTCGTACCCTTTGCTGCGACGCGTGAGAAGCGCTCAGCGCAAGGCGATCCGAGGCCATCCGTTGCGGAGCGCTACGACTCGCCGTCGGCTTACCTCGAGAGGGTCGACAAAGTGGCCCAGGAGTTGGTGCACGACCGCTTTATGCTCACGGAAGATCTCGCACGACAACACTCCGCCGCCGAGAGCGACACTCTCGACGGACTGACTCCCCCACAGAACAAGGCGCAGTAGGCGCGCCATCTTTGCAACAGCTGGGAAGACGCAATGACCTATAAACCGGGTACTCAGGCACCTGAGCACGCGCTGAAGGAAGGCATCGGCCAAGGAGGAACTTCGCCGGGGAAGTTCCAGGTTGCAGTCACCGGCGACTTCGAGAATCTCGCGATGTCGGTGGCGCCGTGGCACACGCTTGGCGGTGACACCAAAGTCGTCGCGTTCACCCAGCCGTTCTATTCTGCGCACGAGACCGTTCAAGCGCTGCGCGACTTCGACGCCATTACCCTCATGCACGAGCGCGTCGCGCTGACGCGCGAAATTATCGAACAGTTGCCGCGGCTGAAACTCATCGTCTTCAGCGGCAGCAAGAATGCGACGCTCGACGATCGAGCGGCCGCTGCCCGCGGCATTGCGGTTTGCAGATCGAACCCCCGATTCGACGTGCCGGCGGGGGGACCGGGCGGCAACGCCCCGTCCGAACTGGCGATCGCACTGCTCCTGGCTTGCACCTGGCAAACCGGGGCGGCAACGGCGCTGATCCGCGAGGGCGGATGGGCTTTTCGACCGGGCATCCCCTTGCGCGGCAAGACATTGGGAATTATCGGCTACGGTAGGATTGGCAGACCGGTCGCACGCGTAGGGCTTGCGCTCGGCATGCACGTGCTTGCGTTCAATCGCAGCTTGACCGCGGAAGTGGCGCGCGCCGAGAACGTCACGAGCGCCGACCTGCCTGCGTTGTTGAAGAATTCCGACGTGATCAGTATCCATCTTCCGCTGAACGGTACGACGCGCGGCATG
>Ga0070681_10001066_pt1 | contig 23386 bp, 16 predicted proteins | sample KBSC83BmetaG_FD_65650 | JGI IMG/M metagenome (GOLD analysis project Ga0070681, IMG submission 65650) | Corn rhizosphere microbial communities from Kellogg Biological Station, Michigan, USA - KBS C8-3B metaG | ecosystem: Host-associated > Plants > Roots > Rhizosphere | place: USA: Michigan...
GCCGCTTCGCCGCCGCCGGTCTGCATTCGCTCGTGCTGGCGCCGCTGCTGGTGGAGGCGCGAGTCTTTGGCGTGGTTGTCGTGGCGCGGCGCCGGGCGCGGGCCTTCAACAGCGGTGAGTGCGAGTTCCTGCGGCACTTGAGCGAGCACGTGGCCCTGGCTACGCACCAGGCGCAACTCGTCATGCAGCTGCAACGGGCCTATGACGATCTGCGCCAGTCGCAACAGACGGTCATGCAGCAGGAAAGGCTGCGCGCGCTAGGTCAGATGGCGAGCGGCATTGCGCACGACATCAACAACGCGATTTCGCCAATCAGTCTTTACACGGAATCCCTGTTGGAGCGCGAGCCGGCGCTGAGTGAGCGGGCACGCAACTACCTCAAGACCATCCAGACCGCGATCGATGATGTGGCCGAAACCGTGGCTCGCATGCGCGAGTTCTACCGTCCGCGCGAGCCTGAATTGAATCTGGTCCGGGTCAATCTCAACCGGCTCGTCGAGCAGGTGGTCGAGCTTACGCGAGCGCGCTGGAGCGACGTGCCGCTGCAAAAAGGGATCATGATCCGGCTACAGCCTGAGCTGGATGATCAACTGCCCGCGATCATGGGTTCCGAGGGTGAGATCCGCGATGCCCTCACCAACCTGATCTTCAACGCGGTCGATGCAATGCAGGATGGAGGAAGTCTCACGCTGCGAACCCGTCATGTGGCGCCCGCCTCCGGTGAAGACATTGAGCCTCGCGTGTATCTGGAGGTCACCGACACCGGCATCGGGATGGACGAACAAACCCGGCGGCGCTGCCTGGAGCCCTTCTACACCACCAAGGGTGAACGCGGCACCGGACTCGGACTGGCGATGGTCTACGGAATGGTGCAGCGACACAGTGCCGAGCTCGAGATCGATAGCGCTGTCGGTAAAGGAACAACCGTGCGCGTTTCGTTCGTTCCCATGCAGTCAGCGGTGGCGGTCGACTCGCACCGCGCGGAGAACGCACCCCCTGCCTCCCACCTTCGCCTGCTGCTCGTCGATGATGATCCTCTGATCATCAAGACCGTGCAGGAAGTGTTGGAAAGCGAAGGCCATACGGTCGTGACGGCCGACGGGGGCGAGAATGGAATCAATGCCTTCCTGGCGGCTCGGGTGCGCGGCGCGCGCTTTGATGCAGTGATCACCGATCTGGGCATGCCGTACGTTGACGGCCGCCGCGTCGCCGCAGCAATCAAGGGCGCCTCGCCCCAGACACCCGTCATCATGTTGACCGGCTGGGGACGCCGCATGGTGGCTGAGAATGAGATCCCGCCCCATGTCGACCGGGTGCTGAGCAAGCCGCCCAAGTTGAACGAGCTGCGCGTGGCGTTGGCCGAACTGACCCGACCCGCGACGACCTCCGGGCGAACATCCACGGAGGTCTCGTGACACCACAAGCCTCTGGCGCCGGTCCGGAATCAACGCCGGCTCGCCTGCTGATAGTCGATGACGAGGCCCCGTTGATGCAGGCGCTGTGCCATACCCTGGAGACCGAAGGCTACCGGACGACCGGGTTCACCTCGGCTCGGCGGGCTCTGGTGGAATTGCAGTCCAGCCAGTTCGACCTCCTGCTCACCGACCTGATGATGCCCGAGATGGACGGCATCGAGCTGCTGCGGTCGGCCCAGCAGATCGACCGCGACCTGGCGGGGATCATGATGACCGGCCACGGCACCATCGACACGGCGGTGAAGGCGCTGCAGGCAGGCGCCCTGGACTACGTTCTCAAACCCTTCCGGCTCGACAATCTGCTGCCGGTCCTGGCGCGCGCCCTCGCGACGCGGCGGCTGCAATCCGAAAACATCCGCCTGCGTGAAGCGGTTTCGATCTACGAGCTTTCCCGCGCGATCACGCAGGGGCTCACTCACGACCAGATCATTGAACGGACACTGACCTCGGCACTACGCCAGAATGACGCGGGAGCGGCATGGATACTCGAGCCCTCCGGCGAACCGCGGCGCCTGCAACTGCAGGGGCTCGCCGGACAATGCGCGAGCGCAGCGCTCGAAAGCGGCATCGAGCTCGCGGGCCGGGTCGAGACGTGGGTGGCGGATGTCCGCGAGAGCCTGGCGAGCTGGGACGGATCGGCGCCGGTTCCGTTGGTGCTCGAACACCCTTTCCGCTCACACCATGCCGGCCTCGCACTGCCGATCCTGTGCGACGGCCGGCTGTTCGGCATCCTGCGATTCATCCCGCAGCCGCCGCAGCGCCGCATCACCCCGGGCCAGATCAAGGCGCTCGACATCCTGGCCAGCACCGCGGCCGCGGCATTCGCAACGGCCTCGCTGGTGAGTCAACTGCGCGGCATCAACCAGCAGCTCGAACAGAGAGTTCTGGAGCGGACGCGCGAGCTGGAAGCCAGCAACGCCGACCTCGAGGCGTTCTCCTATTCCGTCTCGCACGACCTGCGATCGCCACTGAACACCGTATCCGGCTTCTGCGAGGCATTCGTCGCGGACCATGGCCAGAACCTGACGCCTGAGGGGCGCGGGCTGCTGGACAAGGCCCTGGCGGGCGTCGCTCGCATGCATCGGTTGATCGATGACCTGCTGCACCTGGCGAGATTCAGCCGCCAGCCTCTGGAGACGCAACCCCTCTGCCTGACCGAGCTGGCGCAGCGGGTCGCCCGATCGCTGGAGCCGCAATACCGCGGCCGCAGTGTCGAGTTATCGATCGGCGAGTTGCCGATGTGCCAGGGCGACCCCTCACTGCTCGAGCATGTACTGACAAACCTTCTGTCAAATGCATTGAAGTTCACTGCCGCACGCACTCCTGCTCGCATCGAGGTCGGCGCGCTGCGTTACGGCCCCGACTACGCCTACTACGTCAAGGACAACGGAGTCGGTTTCGACATGAAGTACGCCGACCGGTTGTTTGGTGTGTTCCAGCGCCTGCATCGGCAAGACGAATTCCCTGGCACCGGCATCGGATTGTCGATCGTTCACCGGATCGTCAAACGGCACGGCGGCCGGACCTGGGCCGAAGGCCGCTTGAACGAGGGAGCGACGGTGTACTTCACATTGCCTCCCGCGCCCGGCAGCTCCAGAGGGCATGAGCCATGAGTGCGCAGAGTAACGTGCTGCCGGATGACTGGTTCAGGCTCTCCAGAGAGCTCGAGATCCGTACATGGGCGCTCGATGCGGCCCCCACTCATTTCATGATCACGGACATGACCCGGCCCGGGTGGCCGATCGTCTTCGTCAACCGTGCCATTGCGCGCGACCATGGCTACGAGCCGCACGAGTTGTTGGGTAAGAGCGCAGCTGTGCTGGTCTCCAATGCCGAGAATGCCGAAGTCCTCTCGGAAGTCAAAGGCGCCATGCGGCGCGGCGAGCCGGCGCGAGTGCAGTTGCGCTCCTATCGCAAGGACGGCACCAGCTTCTGGGTGGGAGTGACCTTCTCGCCGATGCGCAATGCCGCGGGAGTGACCACTCACTACGTCTCAATCGGAGCCGATATCACCGCGCGCCTGGAGGAAGCCGCCAACCGCGAGCGCCTCCAGCAGCAGCTCTACGCAGAGATGCGGGAGCGCGAGCGCATGGCCATCCAGCTGCGGTTCGCCCAGAAACTGGAGTCCGTTGGGCGCCTGGCTGCCGGCATGGCGCACGAAATCAACACTCCGGTGCAATACGTTGGCGACAGTGTCCGCTTCCTGGAGGAAGTGTTCGGTAACCTGAGCACGCTTGTCGAAGCGTATCGCGGCCTGGTCCAGGCATTGCCGCCGGGCTCGCTGCCGGCCGCGGATCTCCATAAGCTGAAGCAAGCGGAAGCGGCCGCGGACCTGGCGTTCCTCGAGGCCGAGGCGCCCAAAGCCTTCGAGCGCACGCTCGATGGCGTAACGCGCATCGCTGCGATCGTACGCGCGATGAAGGAATTCGCCCATCCGGACACGGGCGACCAGGCGCTGGCCGATCTCAACCACGCCATCGACACGACGCTCACGGTCTGCCGCAGCGAATACCGGTATCGCGCCACCATCGCCACCTCCTGGGGCGAGTTGCCGGAGGTCCTGTGCAGCATCGGTGAGCTGAACCAGGTCTTCCTCAACCTGATCGTCAACGCGGCCCACGCAATCGAGCAGTCCGGCAAGGACTGCGCGACCGGGCGCATCGATATCTCGACCGCTGTCGCCTCAGGTTGGGTGCGGATCGAGTTCGCCGACAACGGCTGCGGCATTCCCGCGGAAAACCTCGAGAAAATCTTCGACCCGTTCTTCACGACCAAGGAGGTCGGCCGCGGGACCGGACAGGGCCTGGCCATTGCCCGTTCCATCGTCGTGGACAAGCACGCTGGCCAGATTGAAGTCCACAGCGCTGTCGGTGTCGGAACACGGTTTGTCGTGCGCCTTCCCGTCGGCGGACGCGAAGCGGTGAGGACCGCATGAGGCGCGTTCTGTTCGTCGATGACGAGCGGCCGATCCTGGAGGGTCTGCAGCTGCGTTTGCGACCGCTGCAGCGCAAGTGGGACATGACCTTCGTGGACAGCGGAACGCATGCGCTTGCCGAGTTGGAACGGGCGCCGTACGACGTAATCGTCACCGACATGAGGATGCCGGGCATGGACGGCGCGCAGTTACTGCGGCTCGTGAGTGAGCAGCGGCCTGAGCTCGTGCGGATCGTGCTGTCGGGCTACTCGGACCTCCAGCAGACCATCCGCCTCGTGCCGTTGGCACACCAGTACCTCAACAAGCCCTGCGAGCCACAACACCTGGAGAACACAGTCGAGCGGTGCATCGCATTGCAGGAGTTGTTGTGCAACGTGCAGCTGCGCGCCCTGGTGGGGCGGATCCGGCAGTTGCCGGCGGTGCCCGCGACGTTCGCCAGGCTCCAGGCCACCATGGCCCGAGAGAGCTCCGGGGCGCGCGAGGTGGCCGCTGTCGTCGCCCAGGACTGCGCGATCGCCGCCAAGGTGCTGCAAATGGTCAACTCGGCTTTCTTTCGGCTGAGCCGGCGCATCACGAGTATCGAGCAAGCCGTCAACTACCTGGGACTTACATGCGTTCGCAACCTGGTCATGTCCGCGGAAGTGTTTGGGCGTTGGCCGCAGACCCCCGCCCACCCCTTCTTCGACCTCGAGCGCCTGCAGCACCATGCTCATACCGTGGCCATCATTGCTCAGTCGTTTACCGCCAAGACCCCCCTGTCGGACGACACACTCCTCGCTGCGCTGCTGCACGACATCGGCTACTGGATCCTTCTGCAGGAATGCCCGAAGGATCTCGAGCAGGCGATCTCCACCGCCATCGAGCGAGGCATCCCGCTACACGAGGCCGAACGGCAAGTGATCGGCTCGACGCATGCGGAGATCGGCGCCTACCTGCTCGGTCTCTGGGGGCTGCCCTACAGCGTCGTGGAAGCAGTTGCCTACCATCATGTGCCCGGGAACGTCAGGCGGTCAGGTTTCGACGTGTTGACAGCCTTGGCAGTCGCCGGAGCGCTCGCACCGGAGGATGATGCCGGCGCCGGAGTCGGGCTGCCGCCGGACACTCGCGTCGATTCTGAATACCTGACGGCGGTCGGTGCGCCGTTTGGCTGGGTGGAAGCCGAGCGGCGCGCGGCGGAGTGCCTGAAGAACGGAGACTGAGCGAATGAGCCCCACGGAAATCTCGAAACCGTTGCCCCGGATTCTGTGCGTCGATGACGAACCGCGCGTCACGGATGGAATCGCGCTGCAGCTGCGCAAGGATTTCGAGGTGCACAAGGCCTACAGCGGCAAGGAGGCGCTCCAGAGACTGCGCGAAGTGAGCGGCATCGCGGTCGTACTCTGTGACATGCGCATGCCGGATATGGACGGCGCCACTTTGCTCGAACGCGTGCGTCAGCTCTATCCGCGCATCACGCGGATTCTTCTAACCGGAGAGGCGGGCCGCGACGTGGCCGTGCAGGCCGTCAATCGCGGCCAGGTCTTCCGATATCTGACCAAACCCTGTGCGCCGGAGCAGCTGCGTCAGGCAATCGAGGCAGGCATCGATCAGCACCGGCTGATGCTTGCTGAGAAGGCCGTCCTGCAGGAAACGCTGCTTGGGCTCATCGCCGCGCTCGTTGACATGCTGGCGCTGACCAACCCCGTGGCTTTCGGCCGCTCCCGCCGTCTGCAGAAGCTCGCGATGGAACTTGCCAGGAGCCTGGGGCACGAGGACTTCTGGCAACTGGAAGCGGCAGCCATGCTCTCGCAGATCGGTCACATCTCCACCCCTGTGGAGCTCTCCGAGAAGATCTATTACGGCGTGCCGCTCAGCGGCGATGACAGACTGCTGGCCGGTGCCGTGGACAACGTGAGCCTGCAACTGCTGGAGCGCGTACCGCGTCTCGATGTCGTCATGCAGGTCCTGCAGGCGCTCGGATGGAGCGACGAAAGCCTGGCGCGGCTAGGTGACGGCACTATCGGAACTGCCGCGCGGATCCTCGGCCTGGTCAGCGAATACGATACCCTGACTCTATGCGGTAGCGCTGCGGACCGCGCCGTCCAGGTGCTGCGCGCACGTAGCGACCGCTACGGGGCACAGCTCATCGAGCAGCTTGCCCGTCAGATCGGAGTCAGGAGCGGCCAGGGCGAGGTTCGGGAGATGCCGCTCAAGTCAGTACTTCCCGGGATGACCATCCTGGCCGACGTTCGCACGCACCTTGGGACACTGTTGGTTCCTCGCGGGTTCGAGGTCACAGCGCGCTTCCGCGATCGCATCGCGAACTTCGGCGCTGAGGTCCTGGAGGAACGCGTTCCGGTCCTCGTTTCAGGGGCATCCTCATGAATACCCCTGCGTCGGCTTCCGCCGAATCCAGTGAGCTCGACGTCCTGCTGATCGAGGACTCCGATGCGGACGTGGAGTTGGCCCTGCTGCGCCTCAAGCAGGGAGGGTTCCGCTGCACCTATCGTGTCGCTCCTACGGAACCGGAGCTGCGCGCGGCGCTCCAGGAGCGACTGCCCACGCTGATCCTGTCGGATTTCAGCTTGCCCGGTTTCGGAGGGCTCGAGGCATTGGAGATCGCCACCCGGGAGTGCCCGGAAGTTCCGTTCATCTTTCTCTCCGGAACCATCGGAGAAGAACGCGCCATCGAGGCGCTGCGCCGCGGAGCTGTCGACTACGTCCTGAAATCCAACCCCCGGCGGCTCGTGCCCGCCGTCCAGCGTGCATTGAGCGAAGCCCAGCTTCGCCGGGACACTCGTGCGGCTGAGCGGCGCGCTGCCCGGCTCAGCAATGTCCTGCAGATGTTGTCGGGCATCAACGCCGCCGTCGTGCGCATCCGTGATCGAAGAGCGCTTCTGAAGGAAGCGTGCCGTCTTGCGAATCGCGTCGGTGGTTACCCACTGGCATCGATCTCTACGGTCGACAGCACGAGCCGGACCATTCGGCCCGAAGCGAGTGCGGGCATTTCCGTTCCGGGCAACGCCGACGGCCCGCCGGCCCTGGGCATCGCCGATAGCGCGGAAGGCGACACCAGCATCTCCGGTCGAGTGATTCGCACCGGCGAGGCGGTGTTCTGCGAGGACATCGGCGCTGCGGCCATTCCGATCAGCGGGCGCGAAAACCTGATCTGCGCGGGCATCCGCAGTGTCGCCTGTCTGCCGCTGACTGTCGATGACACTGCTGTCGGAACGTTCTTCTTCGGCACGGTGGAGACCACCGTTTTCGCCGCGGAGGAAATCAAACTCCTGCGTGAAGTGGCCGCGAACCTGTCGTTCGCCCTGCAGTATCTTGATCGCAAGGACGCCGCTCACTTCCTGGCGTATTTCGATCCCCTCACCGGTCTCGCCAAGCGCGCGCTGTTCTGCGAGCGACTGGGGCGGGTGTTGGCACGCGGCGAGGAGCTGCTGCCGCGCCTGGCCGTGAGCGTCTTCGACATCGATCACCTGAGCGTCATCAATGACACGCACGGCAGGCATACCGGGGACCGGCTGCTGCAGTGTTTCGCCGATCGCCTGAAGAGCCGCTGCTCCGATACGGAGCGGCTCGCCCACCTCGGGGGTGGCACCTTCGTAACCGTCACCGCGCTGGGAACCAGCTCCGATACGGAAATGCGCGACCTCCATCAGGAGACGCTGCGTCTGTGCGACGCCCCTTTCGTGATCGATGGTCGCGAGATCGTGGTCACGGTGAAATGCGGATCCGCGTGCTTCCCCCAGAACGGAGGCACCGCGGACGAGTTGGTGCAGAACGCCGAAGCGGCCCTGAAACAGGCCAAGACTTCCGGCGAGAAGTATCTGCATCACCGCCTGGAGATGAATTCGGCTCTGGCCGAGCGTGTGCGGATGGAATTCCGCCTGCGCACCGCGCTTCAGAACCAGGAGTTCCTGCTCTACTACCAGCCGAAATTCAATATGGCCTCCGGGCGGATCGTCGGTGCCGAGGCCCTGCTGCGCTGGAAGGATCCCGAGCGCGGAATCGTGGCGCCCGCTGCGTTTCTGCCCATTCTGGAGTCCGCGGGACTGATGCCGGAAGTCAGCGCCTGGGCACTCAAGCAAGCCGCGATGGACAGTCGCAAATGGCGTGCGGACGGGCTGCCCGGGCTGCGGGTCGCGGTAAACATCTCATTGGCCGACCTGCGACGCCGCGGGTTCGTACAAGATGTCTTCGATGCGATGGGTGAGCTGCACAATGATCCGGAGTGGGGAATCGACATCGAAGTGACGGAAGGTGCGCTGTATGGCGATTCCTCCGCATGCGTGCACGCCTTGCGGTTGTTACGCACTTCGGGCGTGCGTGTTGCGATCGACGACTTCGGCACCGGCTATTCCTCACTGGCGCGTCTGTCGGAGTTGCCCATCGACAGTCTCAAGATCGACCGCTTGTTCGTCGAGCCGGTACCCCGGGACAAGCGCAGCTGCACCCTGGTTTCGACGATCATCGAGCTGGCGCATGCCTTCGGCATGACGACCATCGCCGAAGGGGTCGAGCGTCAGGACCAGCTCGAGTGGCTGCGGCACAATGGCTGCGACGAGTCGCAAGGGTTTCTGCACAGCCGCCCCGTGCCGGAGACCGACTTCGTCCCGTTGCTGGTAAAGTCCGCGATGTGAGCGTCACCCTCGATATTTCCATCCGCCCCAGCGCCTCACTCAGCCCTGGAGAGCTGGAGGAAATCTGGACGTTGACGTCGCGCTACGTCGACACGCCTCGCTCCCACTACGAAACCAAGCTTCTCGCGTTGCCCGAGATCGGGCTGTGGCGAGTGCGTGGAGGCGAGCTTGCCGGGTTAGTCAGCCTGGACGTCCACACGGTGCTCTGGCGAGGCCGGACCCGGATCGTCATCTTCACTTCGAGCGTGGTGGCCGACGAGCGCTTCCGCGGCCGCAGTCTGGTGCTCAAGACCGGCCTGCGGCTGCTGCTGCGCGAGAAACTGCGCCGGCCGTTCGCGAAGGCCTACTGGTTCTTCGACACCTTCAGCTACAAGAGTTATCTCATTCCGGCGCGAAATTTGCGTGAGTTCTGGCCCCGCCGCGACCGGTTTGCCTCCGCCGACACCACAGCTTTCCTCGACGCGCTCGCGACACAGCGGTACGGGGGCGATTGGAACCGCGAAACCGGAGTTGTGCGCCGCTCGGGTTACAAGCAATTGCTGCCGGACACCGCACCCATTGACGAGCAGGCGCGATCCGACCCGGACGTCCGCTTCTTCGAAGCCTCCAATCCCGGGCATCGCGACGGCGACATGCTCGTGTGCCTGGCGCCACTCACGGTGAGAAACCTCTTCGGCGCGATCAAACGCGCCCGGTCGCGATGAGGCTACGTGCCCGGCAAGGCATCCTTCAGCGCCGCGCGTAGCATTTCTTCGGTGAACGGCTTGTTGAGGATGGCGCGCACCCCCAGGCGCCGAAGCTCCTGCTCGACGGGCCCATCGAGCCGGCCGCTGGCGACGATCACTGCCACGTGGGGTAGCATTCGGCGCACTGTCGCTACGAACGCCAGACCGTCCATCTTCGGCATGTGCAGGTCGGTGATCACGGCGCGGAGGGCCGTGCGATTCTCCACTGCTTGCACGAGGCCCTCCAAGGCGTCCGAGGCGACGACCGGGTTGAAGTTCAGCCTCGTCAGCACGGCTCGTACGACATCGCGAACCACACTCTCATCGTCGACGTAAAGAACGGTTTCGCCGTTGCCGCTGAAGCCGGTTGAGGCAGCGATGACCGGCGCCTGCTCCGCCAGGTTCGCCTCCGCTGGCAGATACACCGCGAACGTGGAACCCGCCGAGGGCTGCGAAACCAGGCGAATGAAGCCGTTGTGGCCTTTGACGATGCCGGCGACCGTGAACAGGCCCAGGCCCGTGCCGCTTTCCGGACCCTTGGTCGTGAAGAAGGGATCGAAGATCCGCTCCTGCACCTCCGGCGCGATGCCCGTGCCGGTGTCAATTACGCGCAGCACCACATAGCGCGCGGGTCGTGTGCCCGGATCCTCCCAGAGGTCCGCGACGCCGGGTTCCGTATCCGCCGCGTCCGCCTCGAGAGTCAGAGTGCCCCCGGAGGGCATCGCGTCACGCGCATTGACACACAGATTCAGTAACACCTGGTGAAGTTGAGTGGCATCGCCGAGTACCGTCGGGAGGTCCTTCGCAATGCGCAAGCGCACGAGGATGTTCTTGGGGAATGTCCCCTTGATGATTTTTTCCATGTCATCCAGCAGCCGGCGCGGCTCGATGGAGGTGCGTTGCCCCTCCGTCCCCCTCGCGAAGGCCAGCAAGTGACGCACCATGTCGGCGGCATGGCTCGCGCTGCTCTCGACGGTGGCCAGGATCTCCGTCTCAGTCGGGAATTGCTCCTTGAGTGTATCCAGCGCCAGCAGAATCGGCGTGAGGGTGTTGTTCAGATCGTGCGCGATGCCACCGGCCAGCGTGCCTATCGATTCCAGACGCTGCGCCCGGTTCGCCTGGCGCTGAGCATTGAGCCGGTCGCCGATGTCGCGGATCGCGGCGGCGATCATCACACCGTCGCCGGTATCGATCGATCCCAGGCTGATCTCGACCGGGAAGTCGGTGCCGTTCTTGCGCCGGGCCTGGGCGCTCGGCAGCTCCATATGCACGGGGTGCGGTTCATCGCCACTCGTCAGCCGTTGGCGGAGGTTTTCCCAGACCACGCGCTGCGCGGGCAGCAGCTCATCGATGTTGCGTCCGTCCAGCTCCTCGCGTGACCAGCCGAACATCTCCTCGCCCTTGCGATTGATGAGCCGGATCGCACCGAGCCGGTCCGTCATCACGATCGCTTCGGGGGAAAACTCGAACAGGTCGTGAAAGCGGCGTGCGCTGCGCTGCTGCTCGATCTCCGCCGAGGCGACGATCGCAAAGATCGGCAGGATGGACTCGACCCGGGCCGGGTTGCCGAACGGACGGCGGCTCATGACGATGAGCTCCCCGACGGGCAGTCCGGAGCGGTCGAGCAGCGGAACCGCGGCTATCGCCGCCACGTCATGCTTCACAACGTAGGCGTCGCGGCCGCAGCGGCGCCGTGCCTCGGTAGGAATGATGAACGGCTGTGTGATTGCGATGTCCGCCCAGCCGGTTCCCGCGATCCGAAACGAGAAGTTACCGACGATCCGCGAGTCCTCGACGATCGCCAGGGTTTCCAGTAACCCGGATTCGTCGCTCTTCAGTCTGGCGACCATTGCGATGTCCACGTCGAGCACTTCCGCCAGACGCCTCACCATGAGCGAGTACAGCTCGCGACCCTCCAACGCGACGAGCTCAGTGGAGACGATCCGCAGCGCCTCTTCGGTCTGGCGGCGTTCCGCCGTTCGTCGTTCGACTTCCGCCTCGAGGTCGGTGTTGAGCTCGCGCAGGGATTCTTCCGCCGCTCGCCGCCGGAGCGCGCCCCGGCGGCCCTGGATGAGGCTGCCAAATGTGGCCAGCAACGGTTGAATCTCGGCGACCAGCCGCTCGTCATAGCGCCGGGAGCCATTGCCCACACCCACGAGGCCCACGACCGTGCCCGCCACCGCGATCGGGATCGCGAGCAGGGATTGCGGCGGACTGGAGGGATGCAGGGTCGCATCCGGGTTTCTGTCGACCGGACCTTCGCCGGCAATCATCGGCTGGCTGCTCTCGAGCGCCGCGCGCAGCCGCTCCACGAGCCGGCCCGTATGCCCCGGATCCGGCGGATCGGAGGAATTGACGCTCTGAGCCAGCTCCGCCCAGCAACCGCCGCGAGCCGCCCGCAAGGCAAGCTGCGCCTTGCCCTGCGCATTGCGCTGCACCTCGCCCAGGAATCCCATGTCGCTATCGGAGGCGTACAGCAGAACCGCCAACATGTCCTCGAAGGGCACGATGGCATCGGGTGAGTTGATGAACTCCTGTTGTACGCGGCTCAATGCGCCGAGCATGGTCCCCTGGCGCGCCACGAGCTTGCGCCGGTCGCGCGCTTCGGTTTCGTCACGGAAGACAACTACGACACCGACGATCGCGCCGGCGGCATCGCGAATGGGTGCGGCACTGTCGGCGATGCTGAGAAGCTTTCCTCCCCTGGTGACGAGCGCTGTGTGATTCGCCAGCGACTGCCGCTCACCGGTGGACAAAACATGATCGACGGGCATCCGCGCGGGCCAGCCGGTCTGCTCATTGATGATCCGAAACACTTCCCAGACAGGTCGCCCGAGGGCCTCGCGCTGCGTCCACTCCGTCAGTTCCTCGGCAACGGGATTGAGCCGCGTGATGCGGCCCGACGCATCCGTTGCAAGGACTGCATCGCCGATCGAATCGAGCGTGACGGCAAGATCCTCGCGACTGCGTGCCAGCTCAGCGGTCCGTTGTGCGACGCGTTCCTCGAGCCGGGCGTGAGACTCCCGCAACGCCTTCTCCATCCGGTGGCGATACAAGGCCATCTGGATGGAAGCGTGCAGCTCGCGCTCCTCGAACGGCTTGACCAGGTAGCCGAACGGCTCGACGGTCCCGGCCTGCCGCAGCAGCTCCGCATCCGAGTAGGCGCTCAGGAAAATGACCGGTACGTCGGTCTTTTCACGCAACCGCGCGGCGGCGTCGATTCCCGTCATGACCCCGGCGAGGCGCACATCCATCAGCACCAGATCCGGTTTGGCCTCCAGAATCGCCTCGACGGCCTCTTCAGCGCGCGAGGCCGTGCCCGCGACAACGTAGCCGAGCATCGACAGCCGGTCCTGCAGCTCCATCGCAATGAGGGCCTCGTCCTCGACGACGAAGACCTTCGTTGCGGGGGTCAGCTCGTTGGCATCATCCACGGCAACGTTCATGGCCGTCCCGACTCGTTCGCGAAACTGATTTGCACGCGGGTCCCCGGGCTGCGCTCGACGCTCACCTCACCCCCGACCTGCGCTGTCAGGTTACGGATCAACTGCCAGCCAAAGGAGCTGCTGTTGCGGGGATCGAAGTCGGCCGGCAACCCGACCCCGTTATCGCTGACGCCGAGTTTCACATGGGATCCATCCGCCGTCAGGGAGACCGTGGCGTCGCCGCTCCCGCCATTGGGAAACGCATACTTGAAGACGTTGGTCAGCAGCTCGCACACGATCATGCCGCAAGGTACCGCGATCTGGATCGGCAAACCAACCGGATCGGTGGTTACATTCACGGTCAGGTCGCGCCCCCGGGCACTGTAGGACTGCTGCAGATCCCGAACGAGCACTTTCAGGTAGCTGCCGAAGTCGATGCGCGACAGGTCACGTGACTGGTAGAGCTTCTCGTGGACGAGAATCATCGCGCGCAGGCGGTCGCGGCCGTCGGCAAAAGCCGCAAGATCCGCCGGATCCCGGACTCTCTTGGCCTGAAAGTGCAGCAGGCTGGCGATGATCTGGAGGTTGTTCTTGACGCGATGGTGAACTTCGCGCAGCAGTGTCTCCTTCTCCTGCAGCGAGTCCCGCAGAGCGACCTCCTGCGCCACGCGCGCCGTGATGTCGACCATCGCGCCGACCGTACGGACGGGATGGCGAGCCGCCCCTTCGCCTTCGAAAAAGGTCTGCGAGCGCGAGTCTATCCAGCGCTCCGTACCGTCGTTGCGGATGACCCGCATCTGCACTTCGAAGCGTCCGTCGCCGCGGGGATCGAAGGCTCGGTGCGCTGCGGCATCCACCCGTTGGTAGTCCTCCGGGGCGATCGTCCTGACGATCAGATCGACGTGGGGTTCGGCGTCCCCCAGGTTCCAGGCCTTGCGCAGCTCCGGCGACCAGTACAGCTTGTCGTTCACATGGTCGTGCTCGAAGATGCCGATGTCATAAACTTTCATGACCTGCTGCAGCCGCTCCTGGCTCTGGCGCAGCACCAGCTCCGTTGCCTTGCGCTCGGTGATGTCGTGAGCGGATGCAAGGCTGTATTCCTCTCCCTTGAAGGCAAAGTAGTTGCTCGTGACCTCCACGGGAATGATCGTACCGTCCTTGCGCCGGTGACGCGTCTGCAGGATCACCATGCCGCTCGCCTTGAGCGCCTCCCAGAATTCTTCATTCATTCCCGGGGGAATGTCGGGGTTGAAGTCCCAGAGGTGGCTGCGCAGGAGCTCCTCGTGCGTGAGCCCGAGGCTTGCGGACGCCGCTGCGTTCGCATACACGATTTGTCCCTGCGGCCCGACCGAGAAGAACGGCGTGCGGCTGTTGTTGATGGCGGCACTCAACAACTGCAGCTCGCGCTCCGCGCGTTGCCGTTCGGTGATGTCCTGGGCGAAAACGAAAATGTGCTCTTCGCCGTCGATGACCAGCCAGTCGCCAATCGCCTCCACGGGGAACGTGGTGCCGTCCTTGCGGCGATGCTGCGTCAACGTCACGAGCGACTGCCTCTCCTTGAGGGTCGCGGACACACCTGCCCACCGGTCCGGGGAGAAGTCGGGATCGAAGTCCCACACGTACAGGCCGATGAGCTCATCCCGGGTGCGTCCCAGACTCTGGCACGCGTGCTCGTTGGCATACGTCACCTGACCGCTCGGGGTGATCCAGTAGATGGAGGTATTGCTGCGCTCGACGGCCGTCTGCGTGAAGCGCAGTTCGCGTTCGGCGGCCCGGCGCTCGGTGATGTCCTGCACGGCGCCGATTGTGCGCACCGGCCGCCGGTTGCTGCCCTCGTTTGAGAAGAAAGTCTGCGAGCGCGAGGACAACCACCGCAACGTCCCATCGCGACGGATGATTCGATACTCGATCTCGAACTGGCCATCGGCGGCGTGATGCGCATGCTCGATGGCCGCAAGGAGGCGCTCCCGGTCCTGCGGGTGGACCAGACTCCAGGTCTCGGACGGTGAGACTCCCGATCGGGAGAACAACACCGGCTCCTCGGCTCCCCAGCCATAGATCTGCCGCTGCTCCGCAGACCAGTAGATCTCCCCTGTTACATGATCGTGATCGAAAATGCCGATGCCCGTCAGCCGCACGGCCTGGCGCAAGCGCTCTTCTCCAGCGCCTCCGGCGCGACTTTCCAGCGGGATAGTGCCGGGCGCGACGGGCTCCGTGCGGGTCTGGATGGAGGGGCGCGCGAGCAGCAACAAGCCGGCGATTCCGGGGGTGTCCGGCAGATAGGTCAGCGTCTGATCGAACGATGCGGTCCCGCCCGGGCCGGCGGTCATCCGCACGCCGGGAACCGTGACCGGGCTCGCAGGCTTTTCCAGGGCGCGCAGGACAGTCTCGCGAACCCGGTCGCGGTCGGCCGCGTGAACGAGCTCGAAGACGTTGCGACCGGTGAGTCCGGACGGCTCCGCCAAGTGGGATCGAAGGGAAGGACCCACCCAGTCGATCCGTCCCTGCGAATCGCAGATCAGAACGAGATCGGGGAGATGTTCAAGAATCGCGCGCCCGCGCCGGTCAAGGTTGTCCATGGGGGTGGCGAGACTGCGGATACTTCGATTGCTACCGCGCGCATCATGCACTATACGTGGGCAGCAGGGGGGCCCGATGTCTCACATACTCGTCGTTGATGACGACGCCGGCATTCGCCGGATGCTGCAGTTTGTGCTGCAACGCAGCGGACATAACGTCGAACAGGCGCAGGACGGTGCCGAGGCGCTGCGCAAGGCGGTCAAGGGCCAATACGACGCCGCGGTCGTGGACTTTCGCATGCCGCCGCCCGACGGCCTGGAGCTGTTGAGTCAACTTCGTAACCTCCAGCCCCGGTGTGTGCGTGTGTTGATGTCGGGAACACTCGACGTGCCCGTCGTGATGGAGGCGGTCAATCGCGGCGAAGTCTCCCGGGTGATTCAGAAGCCCTTCCGCCGCCAGACGATCGTGAGCGCCCTGGAAGAGGCCATTGCCGCCCGCCGCAGGCTCGAGGGGCTGTACATCGGCGCGCAGAGCGAAGCCTTCGAGACGCAACGCCTGCAACTCGAGGAGTGCCTCGGCGAGCAGGTGCTGACACTGGCTTTGCAACCGATCGTGACGGCCGGCGCCCGCTCGCTGTTTGCCTACGAGGCGCTGCTACGCAGCAGCCATCCGGTCCTGGACTCTCCGGCGAGGGTGATGGCCGCCGCGGAAGCCCACGACCGGCTGGATCGGATCGCTGATGTCGTCGCGTATCGCGCCGCCACGGTACTCAACTGCCTGCCCGCTGACATCAATCTGTTCATCAACGTCCATCCCGGCGAGCTGGCGGACGTCGAGCGGGTCCAGGCGCGCTTCGAGCCGCTCACCGCCTGGGCGAAGCGGATCGTCGTGGAGATCACCGAGCGCAGTGACCTCCTGCAGATCATCAACTGGCGCAGGGCCATCGACTTCCTGATCGGCGCCGGATTCCGCTTGGCCGTGGACGACCTGGGATCGGGCTACAACTCACTCTCGGTGCTCGCGGAGCTGCAGCCGGCGTTCGTGAAAGCCGATATGAGCATCGTGCGCAACGTCGACCGTGACGAGCGCAAGCAGCGGCTCGTCGAGCTGCTGTCGCGTTTCGTCAAGGCGACGAACGCGCAGCTGATCGTGGAAGGCATCGAGAGCGAGGCGGAAGCCGAGACCGTCTGCCGGCTGGGCGCGGACCTGTTGCAGGGCTACCTTTTCGGCAAACCCTCACCCCGCTAGGCTAAAATCGCTCGCCCGACCTCCAGCGAGCGTTCACAGCCCTCTTCATCATGAGCGATTCATTGCGCGACCAGCTCATCGCGGCAGGCCTGGTCACCCGGAAACAGGCCCGTGAGGCCCAGCAGCCGAAGCGGCCCCCCTCCAGGCATCAGCCGCCTCCGCCCTCGCATAGTGCGTCCGCTGCCGACCGCGCGCGCAAAATCAAGGAGGAGCAGGACCGGGAGCTCAACCGCCGCAAGCAGGAGAAGGCCGCCGCCAAGGCGCGCCGGCAGGAGATCCGCCAGATCGTCGAGCAGCACCGCTTGCCGAAAATCGAGAGCGACGATTACTTCAACTTCGTCGACGGCACCACGCTGCACCGGATCTGTGTGGATGCCGCACAGCGTGCCCAGGTTCTGCAGGGTCAGGCGGTCATCGTCCGCTACGGCACGCACTACGCCCTGCTTCCGAAGGACATCGTTCCGCGAATCCTCGAGCGCGACCCGGACGCGATCGTGCCTTTCGACACGGCTGCCCCTGCCGCGACCGATGAGAACGACCCGTACAAGGACTTCAAGGTCCCTGATGACCTGATGTGGTGAGCGTGTGACCCCGCAGCACGCCACCATCGGCATCATGAAGCGGATCGGTATCCTGGGAGGCTCCAGCGATCAGGCGACAGCGGATTATTACCGGCGCTTCAACGATGCCGCGCGGGCGCGCTTTGGCGGGTCCAATACCGCGGAGCTGCTGATCTCGTCGATGAACTTCGCGTTCGTTACCGACTGCCTGCGCCATGAGCGCTGGAAGGATATGGAACAGTACCTGTGCGAACGCGCGGCCGCGCTCGAGGGAGCCGGAGCCGAGATTCTGCTGTGCGTGTCGAACACCCTGCATCGTGTCGCGGACAGCGTGGCCGCGGCCGTCGATATTCCTTTTGTGCACATCGTTGACCCGACCGCACGGGCCATTCAGCGGGCGGGCCTGTCGCGCGTTGCCCTCCTCGGTACGCGCCCGATGATGTCAGGCGATCAGCCCAAGTCGCGTTACACAAGGCAGTTCGACATCGAAATCATCGTGCCCGAGGCTGGCGAACAAGAGGTGATCGATCGCACCATTTTCGAGGAGTTGTGTCGCGGCCAGTTCACTGCTGAGGCGCGCGATACGTACCTCGGAATCGTCGACCGGCTGCGCACCCAGGGGGCGCAGGGCGTCATCCTGGGTTGCACGGAGATCCCGCTGCTCCTCAAGCAGAGCGATCGCCCGGATCTGCCGATGTTCGACACGGCGGGTCTGCACGTCGAGGCCGCCATGCAGTTGGCCGTCCCGGCAGATTGACCTCCGGTCGACGGGCGTTTCCTCGAACCACGCGCTTGACCGCTGAAGGCCACAAGCGTATACCGTTAGTCATTACTTACCAACCAGGCCAAAGCGGCAGTGATGCGGCGGCTCTGGAGTTAGTCATGGCTAACCCATCGCGTGGCCTGGCAGCGCTGGGCGACACGACAAGGCGCGAGGTGTTCGAACGCCTGCGCCGCGGACCGGCGTCCGTCGGTGAACTGGCCTCCGAAATGCCCGTCACCCGCCCGGCCGTGTCGCAACATCTGAAGGTCCTCAAGGCCGCGGGTCTTGTCACGGACCACGCCGAAGGCACCCGGAGGGTGTATCGAATCGATCTGAACGGGCTGGCCGAGATCCGCCGGTGGCTGGATCAATTCTGGGCCGGCGCCCTGGAGGCCTTCCAGGCCGAAGTCGAAGCCGACAACCGCAGGCGCAAGCGCGAATGAGACAGATCACTCCAGCCCCCGTGCGCAAGTCCATCGTCGTCAACACCGAGCCGGCGCGCGCATTCGAGATCTTCACGCAGAACATCGGACGATGGTGGCCTCGAGACAAGACCATCGGCTCCTCACCGCAAACCAACGTCGTCCTGGAGCCTGGAGTCGGCGGCCGCTGGTACGAGGTCGGTGAGGACAACTCGCAATGCAACTGGGGCAAGGTCCTCGTGTGGGCCCCCCCTCAGCGGCTGGTGCTCGCGTGGCAGATCGGCAGCGACTGGAAATTCGATCCCCACCTGATCACGGAGGTGGAGATCCGGTTCACCTCGGAAGATTCATCGAGCGCCGGTCCGGGAAGAACCCGTGTCGACCTGGAACATCGCGGACTGGAAAACCTCGGGGCGGCAGCCGACCGTCTGCGTGCGGCGTTCGATTCCGACAACGGCTGGGCGGGTGTCCTGCGCGGCTTCGCGCAAGCCAGCTCTCGCTAAAATCACCTATATTTACGTTATATATCAGCGTGCTACGTCTCTTACTTCGAGTTTGTCATCAGATATGGGGCGCCTCGGGACCTCCAGTCTCGGAAAACGGCTCTCGTGTGGCACCGCATGAGCCCTGAAAGCAACAAAAACTAGGCAGTTTCTAGATTCTCGACTATATTTCGCGCCTAGTTGCTTGAGCAGATTAGGTTAACAACAAACAACGACGCCCTCCTTGTCGAGCCCCAAGCCCACGGGGTCCGGCTGGCGAGGGGCGCCCAAACCCGAGGTAGTGATGAGCACTACATTGGAACGGTTCGAGGGGGCCACGCTGTCGCTGACACGCTCCGCGCACATCAAGGAGCGGCTCACCGATGCGTATCGCAATTATCTGGCGCTCGTCGAAGAAGACGAATTGCCGATCGAGCTACGCGAGGAGTTCCGTGAGCTCAGCCACGCGCTGACACGCGAGCCGCCGCTGCTTCGCGGCGAAGACTCTATACGCGCGACGGTGCGAAAAATGTCTTGCGGCGAAGCGGAAAACGTTGCGGGTCGTGTCGTGTGCCTGTTCGCGATTCTCTCGCGTGCACAGCTCGCTGGATCGCGGGCGAAAGCGAAGGCTGCCGCGACGATCGTTCCGATGTACGTGGCGGAAGCCGGGTAAAATCGCTCCCGCGCTGAGCTCTTCGAGCCGGGCGAGCCTCGCCCGCGTACTCACGGCATTCAGTCGAGCTTGAACTCGATCGTATCCCAGCGCGTCGTGTCTTCATGGCGCGCCTGCTTTTTCAGTGCATCCACCAGCGCCCGCTCATCCCAGTCGACGATCTCATCGGCGAGATCCGCGATCGCCTTGGGAACCGGCTTCAGCGAGCCGAACGGCTTCATCAGGATCACCGGAATGTGGCAGGCCTGCGCGTACAGGAGCTGGAAGGTGAACAGGTCCTTGTCCAGGTCGAACAGGCTGGAGAGGCCGACGACCGCTTCCACGGAAGCGATCTGGCGCCGCAGGTCTTCCCGCACCGCTTCCTTGTCTCCGCCGGGCTTGCGGTCCGGCGTGCTGGAATTGCGGTAGAAGAAATTCCGGGAGCTCTCCAGGTACTCGAACACGCGCAGATAGTCGTCCGAGTTTTCCCAGAGGTGCGTGACGAAAAGTCGAATGGGATTGGCCTGTGACATGTGCGCCGGAAACCACCGGAAGTGACGGCTGCACTGCAGTCTCGCACAAGCGCGGCTGGCGCGAAACTGAAGGCGCCGGCGACGCCATAAGGCGACACCCGCCTCGCTCTACGCGCGGCCGGACACCCCTGAAAGCGCCGTAGGTCGCTGAGGCGTCGTACAATGCGGCTTTTACGGCGGGGACTTCCACCACTTGCGTCTTCTGGTCTACAACATCCGCTACGCGACCGGCACCGGCCCGGCCTTTCATCTGCCACTGCCGGGAGCCGGATACCTGCGCAGCAACCGCAAGGTCCTCGCCGGCATCACTGATTTCATCCGCTCGGAAAAGCCCGAGGTCGTGGGCCTCATCGAGGTGGACACCGGCTCGATCCGCACCGGCATGGTCAATCAGGCCGAGCACATCGCCAGCCATCTCGGCCACTACTCGACCTTTCAGAGCAAGTACGGGACACGTTCCATCAACAACCTGATGCCGATCGTGCGTAAGCAGGGCAACGCCTTTCTGTCCGCCCCGCACGTCCACGGGGAGCGCTTCCACTATTTCGATACGGGCATCAAGCGCCTCATCATCGAGCTGGAGCTCGAGGATGTCTGCGTTTTTCTCGTGCACCTGTCGCTGAAGTTCCGGCATCGGCAGGAACAGTTGCGCTCGCTGCACGATCTGATCGTCCAGTCCCACAAGCCCGTCATCGTCGCCGGGGACTTCAATACGTTCTGGGGTACGCACGAGATCTACCTGTTCATGCGGGCCGCGGGACTGCGCAGCGCGAACTCGGCGGGTCTGCCCTCCTTCCCGGCGCGCGTCCCACGTATCGAGCTCGATTTCATTCTGGTGAGCGAGGGCATCGAGGTCACCGATTTCCGTGTGCCCGACGTGCGCTTCTCCGACCATCGTCCGCTGGTGTGTGACTTCCACGTACGCGCGGGAGAATCCGCGCGCCGCTCTGCCGCCTGAAACCCGTCCCAACAACAACGGAAGGCCGCGATGAACGAGCCCGCCTCCTGGAATGCCGAACGCGATGCCGAAGGGATTGTCTGGCTCACGCTCGACAAGCCGGGTACTTCGGCCAATGTCCTCTCCTCCGGGGTTCTCACTGAGCTCGAGGGCATCCTGCGGGAGTTGGTTGAGCAGCCGCCCCGCGGCTTGATCGTTACATCCGCGAAGAAAAGCGGATTCATTGCCGGCGCGGATATCAAGGAGTTCACCGGCATCCGCAACGAAGAGGACGGTTACCGCCTGATCAGCGCCGGACAGAAGGTGTTCGACCAGCTGGCGGCGCTACGCTGTCCGACCGTCGCTGCGATTCATGGCTTCGCCCTCGGCGGCGGGCTCGAGCTCGCCCTGGCCTGCCGCTACCGTGTTGCGGTCGACGACGATCGGCTGGCCATGGGCTTGCCCGAAGTCAAGCTGGGCATCCATCCCGGGTTTGGCGGGACGGTCCGCGCCGTGCGCCTGGTGGGCGTACTGCCTGCCATGGAGATGATGCTTACAGGAAAGACCGTGCGCGCACGGCAAGCGCTACGGATGGGCCTGGTCGACAAGCTCGTAGCGGCCGAGAAGTTGAAGACCGGCGCGCTGGAGCTCGTGCAGCGACAGCCGGAGCCTCACAAGCCGCCGCTCGCTCAACGGTTCCTCAATCTGACTCCGGCTCGCTTCGTGGTCAAACGCGTCCTGGAGGCGAAGGTCGCCGGCAGAGCGAAACGCGAACACTATCCAGCCCCCTACGCCATCATCGACCTCTGGGTTCGTTACGGCGCACAGGGTGCGCAGGCGTTTGAGGCCGAAGCACGCTCCATCGCACACCTGTTCACGACGGAGACCTCACGGAACCTGGTGAGGGTCTTCCTGCTCGAGGACCGGCTGAAGGGACTCGGAGGCAAGGCCGCGGTGAACGTGAAGCACGTTCACGTTGTCGGCGCCGGAGTCATGGGAGGAGACATCGCCGCAGTGTGCGCGATGCGCGGATTCACCGTCACATTGCAGGATCGCAGTCTGGAATTCATCGAGCCCGCGCTCAAGCGTTCGCGCGAGTTGTTCGACAAGCGGCTGCGCGAACCGGCCTTGAGCGCAGAGGCGCTTGGCAGACTTCAGGCGGATGTCGCAGGAGAAGGAGCGGCGCGCGCGGATGTGGTGATTGAAGCGATCTTCGAGGACGTGGAAGCGAAACGCGCGCTCTACTCGTCGCTCGAGCCGCGGATGAAACCGGACGCGCTGCTCGCCACCAACACCTCGAGCATCACTCTCGAGCCGCTGTCGGAAAAACTCGCCCGTCCCGAGCGCCTGGTGGGCCTGCATTTCTTCAATCCGGTTCCCCAGATGCCGCTGGTCGAGATCGTTCGATCCGAGCGCACCGGTCCGGCGATCATGGAAGCCGCGATCGCCTTTGCCCGCCGCCTGAGCAAGCTCCCCGTGCCCTGCCGCAGCGCGCCGGGCTTTCTGGTCAATCGGGTGCTCATGCCTTACCTGCACGAAGCGATGTTCGCAGCGCAGGAAGGTGTCCCTCTTACCGTCATCGACAAAGTAGCCGTTGGCTTCGGAATGCCGGTGGGGCCCATCGAGCTTGCGGATGTGGTGGGATTGAACGTTGCGGCGGATGTCGGGCGAATCATCGCCGCCGAGTTGGGCCGCCCGGCGCCAGACCTTACGCGCCTCAAAGAGAAGGTCGATGCCGGCAAACTCGGACGCAAGAGCGGTGAAGGTTTCTACCTCTGGCAGGACGGCAAGGCCGTGAAGCCCGAGAGCCACGCCACCGCGCCGCCCGATCTGCTCGACCGGCTGATTCTGGTCATGGTGAACGAGTGCGTCGCCTGCCTGCGGGAGAAGGTGGTGGAGGAGGAGGATTTCGTTGACGCAGCCGTCATTTTTGGGACCGGATTTGCGCCATTCCGGGGCGGCCCTTTGACGTATGCCCGCAGCCGCGGTGCGGACGTGGTCAGGGCTCGTCTGGAGGATCTCGCAGCGCGATATGGTGACCGTTTCACGCCCGATGCGGGGTGGGCCGCGCTTGCCGTGCC
>Ga0070681_10001067_pt1 | contig 23382 bp, 17 predicted proteins | sample KBSC83BmetaG_FD_65650 | JGI IMG/M metagenome (GOLD analysis project Ga0070681, IMG submission 65650) | Corn rhizosphere microbial communities from Kellogg Biological Station, Michigan, USA - KBS C8-3B metaG | ecosystem: Host-associated > Plants > Roots > Rhizosphere | place: USA: Michigan...
ACAGTCACTTCGAACGTATAGGGGTTGTCAGGGATCTGCTCTGTCAGACGTTGCGTCATCTCGCTCAATGCTGTGACCGCAGCGCCGTCTTTCATCACCTCCTGATGAGTGAGAAAATCCCGATAGGCCGATTCTCCCAACTTCTGCTCCCACTCCACCGGAATCCGGCTTACGGCAAGCTTGACCAGCAGATCGGCTCCCGACCAGAGTCCGAGCATCACAGCCAGAATTGAGCCCCCGACGGCAGCCCATATGACGCGGCGACGATGTCGCACCTGCCGCACCCGCTCGGCTGCTTGCTCGAGCGGCGCATTCAAATGATCCGGCGAGGCCAAGCGGAACGAGCGTATCACGTCAGGATGTTTGAGATAGAGCGTGCGTTCTCCTTGTCCGGTATTCCATTTCAGGACGAGATGGTCATGGTCAAGTCCACCGGCTGAAACGGAGAGAGCGGAAAACAGCACGGCTTCCCGTGCTCCATCGACTTGCTCGAACTCGAAAGTGATCGTCAACCCCTCTCCATCGACCTGCACGAAACAGGGCGTACCGCTGCCGGGAAACCCGTCACCGAAACAGAGACCATTGAGCATGAGAGTGGTCATCGAGGCTTGTACCGCAACTCACCACCATGGTCACGAGCGAGACCGGAAGCAAGCAGAAACCGGAGGCATACCCTCTCTGGTTCGTTGAGGAGATCTGGGGAGTCAAAAACGAAGCTGGCGGCCATTTCAGACGCCGTTACTCGGAGACCGGGATGAACTGCCTGATCCACGCGCCGAAGCTGCCCGGATTGCGGCTTTGAATATACACGAGCCCGGGCCCTCGGAACCGGCAGACAAACCCTTCGCCTGAGGTGAAGCTCGCAACCCAGCCGGACGTGGCTTTTTCAATGTTGTAAGAGGTTGTGGAGGACCAGGCTACCAGATGACTATTGTCCACAATGTATTCCTGGTCTGGTTTCAACTCAATCTTGTGAATGGCTCCGAAACTGTTCAGGACCAAGGTCCCCTTCCCGCTGATCTTCAAAATAAAAAACCCCTCTCCGCCCAACAACCCACGGCTCAGGCTCTGCATTTTACTTTCGATGAGGATCGCGTCTGCGCCAGCGAGAAACCCGTCCTTCTGTACCATGTACTCGCTCACGCCATCGAGCTCCAGGATGACGATTTCTCCCGGCACCGTAGGAGCCAGCAAGACTTCGCCGGCACCGCGGCTGGCACGCAACGTTTGAAAAAAGAATTTTTCTCCCGTCAGGAACTTTCGCGAGAGGGCCCCGAGAAATCCCCCTTCCATTTTACTTTCAATATCGACGGTCGGTGAACAGGCCACCATCGCGCCAGACTCGGCCTTGATCTGTTCCCCTGCCGCCAGATCTATCCTCACCATCGGAAATGCTCCGGGATACAAAATTTCGCTTCTCATCGGCCCGATCTCCTCATATCATGTCGACTTCGGCTTTCAATCTCTCCGCACTCTGCTTCAGCATCTGAACAGGTCTATCTTCTCCTGGCACCCCGCCACTTTTGCAGAGGTCCGCTCACCCGACTACCCACCCATAGGCCCGGTGGCTCGGTTGAGGCCCCTCTTCCAAATAACTCATCCGGATTTGAGCCAACGCGTCTGTCGTCAGTTCGCGACGTTTCGCCGTGACATCGATTCCAAAAACCCGCGCGGCATTGAGACCAAAGATTTGTTCTTTCACCTGCCTGGTGAGGCCCTGATAGTGGTGCTTGTCCAGGAGTTGGTCGGGAATCTGAAAACGTCTGAACGCCTCAATCTGCCATTGCGGAGTCCCATACCAAATCGAGTCGGTCCCCCAGAGGACGTGCTCGACTCCGAATGATTCTATGATCTGCCCCAGCAGATGCGCGCAGACTGCCGGATGGGTCGTGACGAGCTGTGCAAAGGTGGAACCGAGTTCCATGTAGATATTCTTGATTTCCGGTTGGGCTTGTTTCATGCGGCAGAATCCCGTGGTCCAGGGAATTTCGCCTGTCTTTGCAAAGATCTCATCGGCCATCAAGGCGCTCTTAAGACCCGAATGATAGACCAGAAAATCGATGTCCGGAAAATCTTTCGCTGCTTTGATCAGATCTTTCGGGTGGTTATAGTCCTGCACGGGGCCGAGGGGCAACCCTTTGTGGACACAAACACGCTTGATCTGCAGTTTGCGCGCCTGTTCCAGCATGGGATAAGCAATTCGCTCGTCGTCCATCCACCAGCCACGATCGAATCCTTTCGGACAAGAGCCGGTGTAACATTTCCACGCATCGACTCTGAGTAGTTCCGCCTGCATCGCCATGAAATCCAAATCGGCGGTCCCCAGTTGAGGCGTCACCAGGCCATGGGCGAGCATTCGCTGGGATTGTGCGAGACGATTGATCTCATCGCGGATATGCGCCATTTCGTTCGGCGGCACAACCGCTTCCTGTGGATAGGGTCCAGGCGGAGTACTGATGAGACCAATGGTTGTCTCACTGTCGAGAAAGACCTCCTTCACAAAATTCTTCCACGACAGATCGTCGATCGTCCCTTGATCGCCGACCAATTTCGGGTTGAGCCCTGCTTCACGGATCCGTCGTCTGAGCGACAACAGACCCTGCTTAGTGACGGCGCCTTTTCGATTTTCTTCAGCATCTGTGGGATCGTAGTGTGAGCCGACATAGTGCGTCTGCACATCGAAGACAAAATTGGGCCTACCCTGTTGTTCGGCAAAGGCTTCCGTTTCAAAAAGCTCGATCTCGCCGACGGCAAAGAACCGCCCGAAGACGGAATTCATGGCCAGCAAGGCGGCCGCCATTCCACCGGTGGTCTTCAGGAAGTCTCGACGCGAGAGCCCCAGTCGGATGGCGGTCCGTTCTGCAAGCGCTCTGGTGCGTTCTTCAACGCGGTGTTGGTCCGTTGTCTGGCTGAAGGGAGTAAATTCTTCGTTCGACACGATCTGGGTAGGCACGGCCGATTGAAAGATGGCTCCCTGTCTTGCCGAGGAAAGATGGGGACATGATAACGGCAAAGACGCCATGGTGCCTATCCAGGTGAATGGTGTGCCGTGATTCTGTGGAATACCGTGAGCGCTGTCAAGCAACCACCCGACGACCCGGCGGCCGGGGCGGAGTCGCCGCTACTGAAACGGCCTGTCGTGGGGACGAGACTGATCGGGTGAAGCCGTTGCTCCATTGCCTCCGAAATTTTTCCGCAGCTGCCGGCGAAACGTCCGCCGCTCGTCCGGGCTCATCTGCTTCCACTGCTGCCGCAAATCATGACGTTCTGCCGGCGGCAATGATCGGAACCATTGCCGGGCGTTGCGGATGGCCTCACGTCGTTCCGGTGGCAGATTGCGAAATCGTTGGAACCGTTCGCGCAACTGTTGCTGCTGATCCTGAGGCAACTGCTTCCACTGCTGAAACCGCTGCCTGGCTTCATCTCGTTCCTCAGGTTTCATGTTGGTCCATTGACGCGCCCCATTGCGCAGCCGTTCCTGCCTGTCAGGAGGCAATTGGTCCCAGCTTTGGTTGAACGATTGGAGCATTTGCTGTTCGTCACGGCTCAACTGATGCCACGGCACTCCTGGGGGATCTGACTGCGCCCACGCAAATCCTCCGAACCCGAAGACCATCATTAAGCTGATCGCAACAATCTTCATGGTTTCACGTCGTTCAGGGGCACAACCACATTTGTGCCATTCGGAGATGACTCGCGGGCCTTCTCCGCCGGCCGCCTCTTGGTTTGGTCGCCCGCTTCGGACCGTCGAGGCTCAGAATCTTGGTCTCTCGTCTCCAGAGCCGGTACCTCGCCGACATCAAAAGGATCGATCCACCGCTCTTCTCCCGTATTCCATGAGCCGAGAAACTCCAGAAAGTCGATATCCGGCGGTTCCCCGATATCGCGCGGGGCCGCCTGGGCGATCTGCGCCACAAGCAGAACCGCAACCATCAACCAACTAACCCGTGGCATCGTCGTCGGCCAGCCAATGATAAAATTCGAGGTCTTCCGCCAATTCAACGTTTTCGGCCGACATCACGAGATCCATGTCTTCGAGCGCCGGAACATGATGTGTCTCGATAAGGGCGGGCTGTTTCATCCATACCAACCAAGTGAGGGCTGCGACGGAGGCCATGGCCAATCCGCTGGCCCACAGGATCCACCACCCACGAGTCGGACCGGCCGCACAAGCTGCGACCCGTGTCTGCTGCAACCTCAGCACGGTCTGATGATCGATCCCGGCTACGCCCTGGTTCAAGACCTGCTTCGCACGGGCGATGAATTGTTCGTCCTCCTGGTGAAACTCCGTACTCATCACCAATGGTCTCCCAACAGTTTCCTCAACGAATGGACGGCACGAGAATAGTGGGTCTTTACGCTCCCCTGCGAGCACCCCATCGCCGTCGCCGTTTCCGCGACGTCCACCTCTTCCCACGCCCGCAACAGAAATGCCTGCTGTTGTCGCAAGGGTAACGTTCGCAAGGCCTTCTCAATAGCGAGATTTGCTCGTTTGAGCTCGAGTTGCCGATCACTCAATGGCTGGCTCGTGTCCGCCACTGCCTCGAGAAGGTCGTACGCTTCAGGGTTTTCCTCTCCCTTGCCCAGCCACTGGCGCCATCGATTTCTGACTTTCGTCCGTCGATACCAGTCGCGGATGCGATGCTGAAGAATCGTATGAAACAGCGGTTTCCAGTCGGCCTCATTGCGGGTGCTATAACGCTGAACTAGCTTCAGCATCGCATCCTGGACGAGGTCCATCGCGTCATCGGCATCGCCTGTGGCGATCTGCGCAATCCGGAACGCTCGACGCTCGATACCTGCCAGGAACCGATCTAGGGCGCGGGTTCGATCCAGGATCGCTGCCCTCCTACACACATCGATGGTACCGGACGCACCATAAGCCGATGTTAATGCCGTTGCTTCCATGCACCGACCTTATCCAATCGGAGCCCTTGATTCCCATATTCTCCGGGATTGTTTACCTGACGGCTTGCGCGGTCAAGACGAAACTCCATGGAGCGCGGGGATTTAGAGGATCGCAATTGATCTCCAAATTGATGATTGCTAGTTGGACTCTGCGCCCTTCACACAATGATCAACGCATGGACGAGACAGAGGTTGACGGAAATCGATGGGTTCGCCGGGGAAGGAGGCGGAATTCTTTTGATCAGGGAGGGCGGTGTCCTATTTGGACCGAGGCGGGGAGACCGATCGGCTGCTCTCAACCATGATTGCTTGAGTCGTGGGAATTGTCGCGACAACGTCGCGCAGGAGATCTCCTTCTTGGTCTGTACCATCTTGCCCGACACTATACATCACACCCTTCTGCAGATTGACCAGCATAGGGAGACCGGTAAAGGGATCGTAGTGGCTCTGCCCCGTCTTCGCGAGGCGCGTGAGCAGGTTTCCCTCTTGCGGCCCTTGTCTGATCCAGACTTGCAGGCTTGCCAAACGAAGCCGTGCATCGGTCTCCACTACGCGTCCAACATAGGGATCCCATGAGGGAAGCGGTTCAATCCCGATGATGTGTTCGATCGGATTTGCCAAATAATCGATCGCGCTCACAGCGGGAGTTCGAAGGAACATAGACAGTTTCGGCAAGCTGGCATAACGCCCTTCGGCCACCGCTTTGCTCGCCGCCTCGTAATAATCTGCATACGCGTTGAATCGCCGTTGCACAGGAAGGGGCATCGCTGCCGCCACGGCGACGTGAAAAGGACGATCACCGGCCTTGTCATTCTTCAAGCTGGTCGCCATGGTCTTCGTCGCCCATGCGAAATGGCTTTGCATCGGCCATCGGAGGGACGACTCCACCTGATCAAGAGGGTGAACGATCTTGCCGAGCCGAGAAGTGGCGGACCCATCAAGCTCTTGACGGACCAAGAGCCCAGACGCAACGGCGACATCATCCTGAATGGCCGTTACGGCCAACATCTTCACCATCAAAGTTTTCGACTGTCCGAGCACGGTGCGCCACGATCCCATATCGGCTTCGAGTCGTCCGAGACCGGTGCTAAGATCCTGAGAAAATCCCTCTGCCAGGTATAATCGATGTACCGACAGAATACGGGCACAGTTCGGGCTTAGGATTTGACCGTATCCCACGTCCTCAAACGGCATCGAAAGCCATTGTTGATAGCGCCTGAGGGCGACTGACTCTTGCGCCGCCCACGATCGGACTGCTTCTAGCTGCGGCTTCAGTTGCGCCACTGGATCGGGACTGGCGAACCACCCTCGAATCACATTGGCGGAAGCACCAGCCGTAAGCATTCCTTTCTCCTCAGCACCGACCATACACGCTTTCGCAGATTGGAGTTCGCTCCTTTCATCCCTGTGCGTCACATAAGGTGCCTGAGAGGGATCCAGTTCTCTGGGAGCGTCAAAGCCGAGCAGGAACAGATACCCGTTTTTCCGTGAATCAGTCATCGGTCGTGGCGCACTCACTGTCATAATATTGTGATACGCAGCGGATGGGGGAGCTTCCATGACCATCCATGCTACTCCGACTGCCCCGATGCCGACGGCGACAAATGCAATACAGGAGAGCACGACTGCCACACCTAACAAAGCAATCGACCGTGTCGTCGTAAAGCAAGACCCGATAATCGACCAGGCCTCGATCCGGACCCGAGCCAGTCGCGTGACCAAGAGAGGAGCTGGTTTCGGCGACAGCGCACGATCCTGCGTGTGAACCCGAACCTTCTGTCCCGTTGAGTCAAAAAGCACATCAACAGCCGAGGAAGCGACTGAAAGCATCGGTCCGGGCTCGGATTGGATTGATTCGACGCCCGAATCCTGCCATGTAGCGGAGGGCGCTGTAGAAGGATTCACAAAGTTGATTGATTCACTCGCCCGGACCCATTCCGGTCTCGTATCCTCCTGAGGTACCACCTGTTTCTCGGCGAAGGCTGCTGTCTCCGAAGGAGCCGATTCCCATCCGCGTGCCGGTTCGGCGACCGGTTCAACGTCTTCCTCGCCTAACGATGAGGAAGTCGGTGGAACGATTGTCGCCTCTCCCTTATCCTTATCCCAGTTCCGCTTCCTTTCAGATGGACGGTGCGGCTGAACCTCCACTTCGCCGGTGCTCCAATGTGACGGCATATCATTCGAAGCAGGAGCAACAGCTGGCGCATCACTTGGGCCTGCCGAAACCAGTGTGCCCGCAGCGGACGGGACATGTGTGATCGATATTTCATGATATTCTGTCGAAAGCGGTTCATGGAGTGCTGGTGTTTCCGGGATCGCGACTGAGAATAGCGGCTCCGGAGCGGAGATTTCTGGAATCGACATTCCAGTCTCCGACTTTGTAAACGAAGAAAGCAAATTGGTCTCAGATTCACGATAGGTGTTTCCCTGCTCCATCAGGGACGATGGAGCATCTCCGGGCAAGGAGCTTGAAGAGGAGGGAGGAAGAATCATTGACTCCTCGACCGGCAATGGCTCCTCCGAAAGCGGAACCGCTGTCGGTCGTGGTATATCAGACTCTCCATCCGCCTCGACCTCTACAGTCAAGTCACTTCCCGTGCTCAAGGTCATAGGTTGAGCCGATGGCAATGAATCGGAAGCACTGAAAGAGGTCTGCGGTTGAGGAACTACGATATCGTATGGGGTGGAAATCTGCGGCGGTGGCACGAATGGATCCGGCTCTAATTTTCTTGCATCTTCTGATATCGTATCCGGCTCGGAAAGCGAGGCCGGCGAACTCGACGATGAAGTTCCTGCAGCAAATTTCCATGCTTTATCGAAAACAGCGTTCCAGGAAAAAGGAACTGTGGTAGGGGAATGAACGGCCTCTCCCATGGAAACTTCAGACTCTGATAGGGCCCGCGGGTCCGGCGAAGGATCTGGTGAAAGGATCAACTCAGAATGCTCCGACGGGATTGAGACAGGCTCGAGGTTCGCTAACTGAGATGGTTCAGACTCAAGCGGATCTATAGAAATCTCGGTGGTCGCATCGGGCTCCGTGAGTAGCGGGGGAATAGTGGACGAAGTCACCGCAAAGATCGATTCGCTCGGCTCCGTCAGGTCCTGTGTCGAAACCGCACCCCCCGGTTTCTTCGGTTCAGAATTAGACTGAGTCCAGGCGGGTGAGGCGAAAGCAGATTCATCTCCTAAGACTGACACGGGCTCCAAGTGAGTTGGGGGCAACAAGACCGATGGTGGCACGGCCTCGATCCTGATTGTGGAGTTTTCAATCTGCTCCCATGGCATGGGAGAGGACAGACCCTGCGTTCCTGCGGAAGACTTAACCGGTGCCACGATGTCCGTAGTCTGCTCTTCAGCAGGGATGAGTGTCCCACCTTCAAATGTGGCAAGTTCCCCATTCTGGTGCCCACTTGAGTCATCACAATGTGTATCGGATGACAATAGCGGCTCAGGCAGAATATCCTGCCCGAGAGGATCAGTCGCCGGAATTGGACCAGGAGAATCGGACGGAAGAACGAACAATTCTTGTGGAGACGGACTGATCCCTACCAGGTCCGTCAGAGCATCCGGAACGTTGATTGATTCGATGACGGGGTTAGGCGAAGTGAATGATGGAGGATCAGGATTCGGCGGAGACCCGTCAAACTGTTCCCAAGGCATTACGTCAAAAGGCCTGGATTCTTCCGTAACAGACGGAATTTCACATTGAGGCTGCGAGATCTCAATTTCCAAGGGAGTCGCCGGAGTTGGAGGCACCGCGTGAGGACCCAGGAATTCACCGGTTTGTATGTCGAATAGGGAGGCAAACTGAAAAGCCACCGAGCTTGCCGGTGCAAGCTCTCTCACCTTGGCATAGAGCTGAGAAGGCTTCTTGGGGCTTTCAGAATCTGGATCCTCAATGAGTATGTCGATGGCCTTTCCCAACTCAGCCACCGCGGCCATGGAATCCCCTTTTTCCTCGTACACATGGGCCAGGAGTTCGAGGAATGGGACACAGCGAGGTCCGGCAGCCAAATATTCGCGCAACAACGATTCGGCCAGCCAGAAATCTTGTCGTCCGATTGCTTCATTGGCGAGAGATTCAAATGCCTGCCGAGCCGTAACGAGACTTCCTAGTCGCAAATGAAGGGTAGCAAAGAGCCTCCGGGCCTCTGTGTTGTGAGGATCAAGTGCAAGGAGTTCTTTCAGGGCAGCCGAGGACCGGCCGTATTTGCCGGTGTTCATGTGGGTGATGGCTTCTTCGAGTAGCGCGCTTTTCTTGCTATACCCGACGACGCCCCGTTTATGCATTCGGGGGGGTGACTTTTTGTCAGATTTTTGAGGAGGTTTCTTATCCGTCCGCACGTTACAACCTTACCAGATCATCGAAACATGCGAAGTGGCTCTCCTGGCCGCTTTGCACACAATTTCTCTTCTTGTAGTTTCTCACGACCTTCAGAGGGCAAACTGGGCAAACAAGTGCAATCCTAGTGCCATCATTCGATATCTGATGTTCCCCTCACCCAGCCAAAACATCCTTGATAAATAAGATGTTAACCGGAACCCGATACTCAATCCCTTCGCTGCTCCTTCAAAAATGAACAAGCCAGCCACGAATCACCGTCAAAACATCCTTTTCGGTCTGCCGTTGAGAAGACCTCCAAATAAGATGGCAAATTCTCACTGATCTCCTTGAAAGTATATTTCAACGGGAGACCGAGTGCCGGCGTGACACCGGGAGACTTTGACGTCTGCGCGATCCGATCATCGCGGAGGCATCGCTTATCAAGCCAACATCTTAGCAGGTTGTGCCGATGACAACCCTTATGGTACCGTCCCCTATTCCCTTTTCATGCTCGTCGTGGTCTGGGAGGATCCTCCCTCCAGTCGCATACATTGATTGTGAATCATGGCCTATACCTTCTTCGGACATTTCAGTTGGATCATGAGGCTGGTCCTCTTTTGTCTGCTGGCAATCGTCAGTGAAATTCTGCTTCCTCTCCCTTTGTCGGCGGAATCCGCGGGAAACTCATCCGGACGCGTCTCTCTCGACTTCAATGATGTCGAACTTTCCGTTTTTGTTCGCTTTATCAGCGAGTTGACGGGCAAAAACTTCGTTTTGGACGATGTCGTGAAGAAAGCGGGGGGGAAAATCAGTGTCTATTCCCCTACAAAAGTCACACACGAACAAGCCTACGGCATGTTCGTAGCGGCGCTTGAGGTCAGCCGTTTGGCTGTTATCCCCAAAGGGAACATCAATCAGATTGTAGCGATGGGAGATCTTCCTCCGGAGCGAGGGGCATTCGTCTACAAACTCAAACACGCCAATGCGACCGACCTTGCCGCCATCCTCACCAATCTCGTCGCCCGATCCCAAACCGTGGCGCAAACAGCACCGGGCGCACGACCATTATTCAGGCCTTTAAGCGAATTTGAGGCCCCCGTCCAAGTCTTTGCAGACAAGGCCACGAACTCAATCATCGTCAGTTCAACCAGAAGTGCCTATACCAAGTTGCAGTCGGTCATCCGAGACTTGGATACACGGAGGAAGCAGGTCTTTGTCGAAGCCGTCATCTTGGAGGTGCAAGTCAGCAGGCTCAGACAGATCGGAACTGATCCTCTTCAAGTGATCGGTGTGGGCAAGAGCGGGTCGGTACAAGGCATCGCCGGATTTAATAGTGCACCGGAAAATTTGGCCACTCTGGCGCAGTCCATTAGTGGGGTCGCTGCATCCGCTGCTGGCGCCGCAGCAACTGGAGGAGCATTGTCGGCCCTCAATACCGTCAACGTTCGCGCATTCTTACAATTGTTATTGAGCCTCACGGATACCAATGTCCTCTCGACCCCTCAAGTACTCGCTGCCGATAATCAAAAGGCCAAAATCGTCGTGGGTGAAAATCGTCCGTTCCCCACGGGCCAGGCCCAGGGGATCACGGGCGGGACCCTTGTCACGATCGAACGAAAGGATGTCGGCGTCACACTGGAACTCACCCCGCAAGTTCTGGAAAATGACTTGATCCGATTGGAAATCAAGCAGGAGATTACCGCGATCGAAGACAATGTCGCCCAAACGATCGGAACGGGAACATCTACGGTTCCAGTCGGACCAACCACGACCAAACGATCCATGGAAACGACCACTATCGCAAGAGACCAACAGACAATCGTTATCGGCGGGCTCGTGCGGGATAACATCATTCTCAATGAAAATAAGGTCCCTTTCTTTGGAGATATTCCACTCTTAGGGTGGCTCTTCCGCTCTCAATCTCGAACCATCGACAAGCTTAACCTGCTGGTGTTCCTGACTCCGACCTTAGTCAGGGACGAGGCGGATATGGTGGAGTTGAATGCCCGCAAGTCTGCGGACTTAGGGACCCTGCAGCGCGAAAATCGGATCGAAGAACCCACACGGCTCAAACAAGATGTGTTAGAAAAACTCGACCGCACGAACGGAACTCTCCGCCCCCAACCGAACACGACCGATCCGTCCAGTCCGCTTCACTCACCCCAACAACCCGAATAGTCTCTGATCGTCCTACCGGCGATCGCCGCCTTCTCTAGCCTCTATCACATTCATCATCAACTCTTTCTCCGAGGACCGTATCCTCTCAGAAGTCGGGTATGGGGGGATAGCGGAGTTTCCCTGGTTTTCCTCGATGCCGATCTGCCAGGGTCCCACACGCGTGACAGCGGCGCAGACGATGTAACAACCGGCTGCGGCCAATAGGACAAAGGAAAATCCGAATATCATCCCCCCTATCATCGCCAATACCGAACCGATGACAGTAAAGAAACCGTTGATCCCCCAGGCCCAGGGAATAAGGGACGGTGCGCGAATTCCTACCACGCGCAACCCTGCCGGAAATGGCATGCCCAGCATGAGACCTAACGGCGCAAGCAGAATCACGGCGATTACCAGTCTCGACCGGAGAGGGAATCCTAGCCCTGCATGGAAAACCCATCCCATCGCCAGATGAGTCGTGGCCAACACGGTGAGTGCCAGAACCAAGATCACAGTCAAGTTGTGCCCGATCTTGTGACCGAGATACTGCCCTGTAAACGCGCCCATCCCCGTAAACACGAGGAGGCTGCCCAGGACAACACTCATTGCATAGATCGGTTCACCGAGAAAAAGGACGAAACGTTGGAACAGCGCAATTTCGATCATGATGAAACCCAATCCGAGTCCCGAAAAATACGCTAAATATGACCACCGCCCCGGCACCTGTAAGCCCTGACGGGCAAATCGCACAAGCGGAAGAAGAATCAGTACCGCCGCAATCGCAATGGTCTGAATCAAGAGCAGCATCAGCACGGCCTCGGACCCGTTCGCTGTCCCGGCGTTATTCAAGGTTCTGAACAACGAGAAGCTTCCCCATCGCTCCTGTTGATTGAAGAACGGCCGATCGTCCGTCACCGGCGAGACATCCATCGGTAAAGCGTCATACACCTGTCGCACATCAGGCGCCTCAAGAAGCTGACGATAAATGTTCATCTTGTCGGTTTCAAAGGGCGAGTACAGAATACCGGTTTTCCATCGAGGGTCGTCGGGTCGGAAGTCGCTCTGTCCCACTCGTTCCTTGATCACCTGAACTTCCTCCGCCGTCCAGGGCGACTTCTTGAGAAGGAACACCGTGAGCCCAAATCGTGGTCCCCAAGGGACAACGCCACTTTGTACCGCCACAAGATGACGAGCGGGACTGCCCAAGCCACGGCGCTCAAAGATTTGGCGGGCCGTGGCAAAGAGCCTCTGGACCTGATTGGGAAGCCGGGTGATTAACAGCACGCCGTCCGGCGTGAGATGATCCAGATAGTCTTCGAGCGCCTCTTCGGTAAACATGTAGCCTTCTGCGAGACCCAACGCCCCCGCGGCAAGTGCCGTATTACTATTCGTCTGCACCGAGACGATGGCGTCATATCGTTCATGCGTGTGCCGCACAAAGCTTCGCCCCTCTTCAGCCACGAGACGCACGCCAGGCTGCTCAAACAATCCGTTGAGCTTGTCGCGCAATTGTCCTGTGACCAGGTCCGTAATGATCGGATTGAGTTCCACAGCGGTCACGGATGAGGCCTCGTAGTACAGGGCTTCCAGGACTTCACGGCCTCCTCCTGACCCGATGATCAGGGCGGATGGATGTGATTTTCCGACATAGGCAAGACCGGGTGGGTGATAGTCAGGCCGTTGTAACCAGACAGAGATCCCCTCGCTTAAGTCACCCATCCCTGTCGCCGCAGATCCACCATCGATGCTGATTCCGAAGCCAGGCCCAGGCCATCCAGTATTCGGCGCCGCAGCGATCGGGTATACGTCGATCCGAGAAATGGAATTCCATCCCGTAAAGAGAGGTTCAGGTCGCGGCTGCGGCGGAACCAGGGGGTGACTTTTGCTTTCTGCGATCGTAATCGGAAGTAACCGATCTGCTGCGGGAACCAGGAACAAAGATCCGATACCGAACATGATTGCGACAGCACTGGTCCCTCGTGCCTCTCGATGGCCAAACACGACAGCGGAGAGCATGGCGAGAAGAGCTGCGCATACCACGGCTCCAGAACCACCAAACAGCGGAAGGACTACAGGAAGAAGCGCACAACCGATTCCAGCCCCGAGTAAATCCGCGGCATACAATCGATTCACTTGCTGCGGTCCACGGGTCAAGAGCAACGCAATGGCCAATCCGGACCAAAAAAACGGAAAGGCTAGCGCCAGGTAATACAGCGGCAGCCGCAGAGCATCATATTTCAAGTCCCCCGAATGACTGAATGGATCGAAGGGAATTTGTTGTATCACCCAATAGCATGCGATGGTAGTAATGCCGAATCCGATCGACAACAACGCCAACGTTTTATCCAACGGCGCGCGGACTCGCAGGTGCGTCCATAAGGTCAACACGACGCCGGAGGCGCCGAAGCCCAGCATCGCCGTTGAGATCACGAGAAATCCAAAGTGATACCAGAGTGCGACCGACAAAACCCGTGTCAGCGCCAATTCGAGCAACAGTGTGGAGAGCGAGAGAACAAAAATTCCTACGTAATGACGTCGACTCATGCCGGACGCTCCAGTACTCCAAGACTCCGCCATACAGGAAATTCTGCATAGATCAGAGCGCAGTCCGGTCACTTCTACCAGAGAACTCGATGGATATTCCTTAGAAAGATGCGGATCCCCCTCGAAAGAGGTGGAAGGGGAGGTCGTAGCTTATTGCGATGTGCCGCGGACTTCCATTTTCTTAGCGCCTGCTCACGGAAAGACAAACAGAGGATGGGTGTTCAATCTCGGGCAGGCAGGTCGAGAGCGCTCGCCAGCCGCCGCGAGTGACTGTCCAAGACTTTGGCATGAATAGGGGTCGTAGAGTTCAATGCCCATTCGCCGCAGACTTGGTGATGTCCACGCAAAACGCGAGAGAGGAGTAATAGATCAAGCAGTTACTGTGAGAAGATATGGGGTGAGTGACGGGTTTCGAACCCGCGACCTCCGGATCCACAATCCGGCGCTCTAACCAACTGAGCTACACCCACCATACGGAGGAAACACTCTGTGCAGGTTCTGTGGTGCAGGGATTCTAGCAAAGAGAGAAGAAGACCCGCAACCAGATGTCGTTGGGTTCAACGCCGTGTATCAAAGGCTGTCTGCATTTCTGAGAGAATTGCGGCAGCAGCGCCGGCGGGATTAGATGCGTCTCTGATCGGTCGGCCGACCACCAGATAGTCCGCTCCCGCCAGGAGCGCTTGAGTCGGCGTGGTCGCCCTGGCATGATCGTCGACATCCTTGCCTGCCGGACGTACACCCGGCGTGATAATTAAAAATCGTGGACCGACCTTGGGACGTAGGATCGCCGGTTCTTCACCGGAGGCCACGACCCCGTCACAGCCTACCTCGGATGCCAATAAGGCTCGCGCAGTTACCAGGTCCTGGACAGTCCTCTGAATACCCATCTCACGGAGGTCATGACTGTCAAAATTGGTGAGTACTGTCACGGCCAATAATTTGAGCGCAGACTCTCCGCGGCCCTGGACTGCTGCAGCGAGCGCTTTCCGATTCGCATGAATTGTTAAGAATTCCACGCCCATCGCCGCAACCCGCGCCGTGGCACGACGAACCGTTTCTTCGATGTCGAGGAACTTAAGATCCAGAAATACCCGCTTCCCTCTTGTGATCAATCGTTGAACCATCTCCGGCCCGGCAGCCGTATAGAGTTCGAGTCCAACCTTCACAAAGACGATCTGATCCTCGACTCGATCCAGAAGCCGCTCCGCCTCATCGCTTGAAGGCACGTCAAGGGCCAAAATTAAACGGTCACGGGCAACAATTGTTGACACAGGCCTGTCCTTTTGAGAATGGCTCACCTTGACGCTTCACTGAGCCGTATGGTACAAGAGCGCTTCTTTTCTACTAGAGGAGTCTACTATGCCGGTTGTCCATAAATCGACGATTCGACGAGCCCGCCAAGCGGTAAAACGGCATGACCGTAACCGTGCCACACTGGGTGCCCTTAAAAGCCTGGTCAAGAAAGTCCAAGCTGCCGTCGCCGAGAAGCAGATCGAAGATGCGAAAGTATCGCTGCGCCAAGCCACATCGGCCCTGGGCAAGGCCGTGTCGAAGGGTGTGATGAAACCAAACACGGCGTCTCGCCGGATTGCTCGCCTCACCTTGCACGTTAACTCCTTGTCCTCTTCCCGCTCGTAATCGTTCGCACGTTCGACAGAGTTCTCGCTCTCGCCGGTTGGGGTGCTTCAGAGCCACGGCTCGGTGAGGGTGAGGACGCATTGAGTGGCGCACGGTTGCATAACCGCAATAGCACGTCTTCGAGAACTCTTGCAGGCCGCCCGCCACTTCCACCCTTCAATCGGGCATCGGCCTCCAAGAATAGCCGCAGTGCCTCATGTAAATGGGAGTCAGAAAACTGATCGAGAAACGCTCGTACCTTGTTGGGGTCCATCCGCAAGGTCCTGGCTGCCTCCCCTTCCCGACCGCCCTGCCGCATGACCTCCTTGACCTTCCAGAGTCGCCGGTATTGCCATGCGAGTGAGCCGAGAATTCTTAATGGAGCCTCCCCCGCTTCCAAATTTCTGGCGAGGATCGCCAACACTCGACCTCGATCTCTCGTACCGATGGCCAACGTCAGATCAAACACCGACGCACCAGGCTCTGTTCCGCGTACCGTGACCACGTGGCCTGCGTTGATAGCCTGTCCGGGCGAGACATATGCCGCCAGTTTTTCTAGTTCACGCCGCACCGAATAGAGCGAACTTCCGCTCGCCTCTCTGAGCAACTCTGTCGCCTCCCCGTCAAGCCGGATCCCGACCCGTTCAGCCTCCTGTCTGAGCCAAGGAATCCACTGCGCATCTCTAAGCGGCGAACAGTCGATCGTCACCGCGGCCTTCACGAGGCTCTGTGTGAATTTGAGCCGACCGTCAAGTTTCGGCGCGACGAAGATCACGACTGTGGAGGTATTTGGTTCTTTTAGATAGGGGAGGATCGCCTCACATTCGCGGGCTGACATTTTTTCAGCCGCTTTCACCACCACGACTCGTCGATCCGCGAACACGGCGACTTCCGATGCGCAGGTGACAATCTCCGTCCCGCTTACATCATCCCCATAGAACAGATCACAATTGAAGTCATTCTCACCCTCTCCCAATAACGAGGACTTGAGCACAGCTAGGGCCGTATCGCGCAGCAAATCTTCTTCGCCGACAATCGCGTACAGCGGCGCGACGGTTCCTTGAGCAAGCTGCAGGCCAAGTTGGGCATTAGAGATAGTTGTTGTCATAATCGTTATGAGAATTACTTTATGTTCGTATCCGCGCTGCTTGATGCAGGGGGCACGGCCGGTTTTGCAAGTTGCCCTGATTCCAACTGGAGCAGGAAACGAGAAGCCAGGTCCTCAGCGATGAAACGGCCCGCTTGCTCCAATGCCCTGTTCTGCAGAACGCGGTTGAATTGCAGGTCTGGCGTCACGTAAAACTCCGACGAACCTTTCGCCGTTTGCGCCCATACCACACGTTTCGTTCTCGTCTCTTCCACCTTGATGATCACGATGACTTCAGCGCGGCTTTCGAGCGTGGTTGTCTGACTGAAACTGAGCGTCGGAAGGCTGACCGAGAGAATTTGCCCCGACAATACGAGATCGGCTGCCTCAGCTTCCGGAACAATTTGCGCCCCGCTTCCTGAGGAAAACTCATGGCGCAGGTAGTTGGTATAGCGGACCTCGAGGTTAGGCTCAAAGCTCTTATTTTCCAACGCCCGCACGACCAACCGCGGGGGGGGCGTCGTAGAAGAAACGGTCGTGGTCGCGTTCCCGATCGTGGGTCCGGCTCCCTCGACACGGAACTGATAGCCGCAGCCGAATAGGAGAAAGCAGCAGGCGAGGGGCAATAGGCGAGGGGCAATAGGCGCCAGGCCCGATAGGGTTTTGCTCCTTTTCACGCTTCCGGTCCATCGCCTCTCGCCCATTGCCTCTTGCCCCCTATTTGGTCCGCTAGACAACAAAGTTCATGAGTTTTTTTTCAACATAGACAATCTTCTTCGGCTCCCTGCCCCCTAGCCACTCCGCAATCTGCAAGCGAGCCAGCCGTTCGACCTGCTCGCGAGTGGCATCGGCTCCCACGTCCAGCTTCGTCCGCAACTTTCCATTTATTTGGATCGGGATCGTCAATCGATCGCTCACGGTCAGAGCCGGATCGAAGACCGGCCAAGATTGCCGAGACACACTCGGCTGATGACCCAACACTTCCCACAATTCTTCCGCAAGGTGAGGGGCGAAGGGTGCCAGGATCAGGACGAAAGGTTCGAGCAAGGCCCGTGATCTCTGCTCAGCCTTCGTCATCTCATTGGTGAAGACCATCATCTGGGAAATCGCAGTATTGAATCGCAACGCTTCGATGTCCTCGGTCACCTTCTTGATTGTCTGGTGGAGCAATCGCAGGTGTTCGAGAGAAGGAGGCGAGTCCACCACAATGCCCAAGAGCCGGCCTTCTTCATTGACCATGAGTCGCCAAGCCCGTTCAAGAAATCGTGTGACGCCTTCCACACCCCTCGTACTCCAGGGCTTCACCGCTTCCAACGGACCCATGAACATTTCATAGAGGCGCACTGCATCCGCCCCGAACTGGTCCATGATCTCGTCGGGATTGACGACGTTGCCTCTGGATTTCGACATCTTCTGGTTGTCTTCTCCGAGCACAATCCCCTGATGCACCAGCTTCTTGAACGGCTCCGGGGCGCTGACCACCCCGATGTCATACAAAACCTTGTGCCAGAAACGCGCGTAGAGCAAGTGCAACACCGCATGTTCGCTGCCGCCGATATAGAGGTCCACCGGCATCCAATAGTGCTCCTTTGCCGGATCGACGAGCTGGCCCTGATTCTTCGGATCAATAAATCGCAGATAATACCAGCAGGAGCCGGCCCACTGCGGCATCGTATTCGTTTCCCGTCGAGCCGGCGCCCCGCTCTTTGGATCGGTGGTCGTCAGCCAGTCGGTTAAATTTGCAAGGGGGCTTTCTCCGCTTCCGGACGGTTTAAAATTACTGGTCTCCGGCAAAAGCACGGGCAACTGCTCTTCCGGGAGAGGAAGCGCTTGGCCATCGACCCACACAATCGGAAAGGGCTCGCCCCAATACCGTTGACGGGCAAATAACCAGTCCCGCAACTTATAGTTCACGGCCTTGCGTCCCTGACCGTGTGACTCTAACCAGTCCGTGATTTTCGGAATCGCATCACCGGGCGTCAGCCCGTTGATGGTAAAGCTTCCGTCCGGTGTCGTGGAATTGATGACGGTCCCCTTCTCAGTGAAGACAAACGCCGCTTGTTCGATCTGACCACCCGCAATGACTTCACGAATTGGCAAGGTATAGGTCTTCGCAAAGGCCCAGTCGCGCTCGTCGTGAGCGGGCACAGCCATAATGGCTCCGGTCCCATAGCCCATCAACACGTAGTCGGCAATCCAGATGGGAAGCGGCTCGTTGTTCATCGGATTCACCGCATAGCCGCCGGTGAAGACCCCCGTCTTTTCTTTTTCGAGTTCCTGTCGTTGGAGATCGCTCTTTCTGGCCGCCGCTTGGCGATAATGAGTGACTGCGGTACGACGGTCGGCCGTTGTGACAGTCTCCACTAACGGATGCTCCGGAGCCAACACCATGTAGGTTGCACCGAATAGGGTATCCGGTCTCGTCGTAAAGATCCGAACCACGCCGGGAACCCCGGCCAATATAAACTCGACTTCCGCGCCGATTGATCGGCCGATCCAATTTTTCTGCATCTCCAATGTACTGGCCGGCCATTCGACCAGTTTCAAATCTTCCAGGAGTCGATCGGCATAGGCCGTAATCTTCAATACCCATTGACGCATCGGCTTGCGCACGACATCGAACCCCCCGACCTCGCTCTTTCCGTCGATAATTTCCTCATTCGCGAGCACCGTCCCCAGTGCCGGGCACCAGTTCACCGGGACTTCCGCCACGTAGGCCAACCCTCGCTCGAACAGTTTCAAGAAGATCCACTGCGTCCAGCGATAATAATCGGGGGCGATCGTGCTGATCTCGCGTTCCCAGTCGTACGATAAGCCGACACGTTTCATCTGACGTTTGAACGTCGCAATATTCTGAGCCGTCGTGACGACCGGATGAATGCCGGTCTTCACGGCATACTGTTCAGCAGGCAACCCGAACGCGTCCCACCCCATCGGATGCAGCACATTGAAGCCCTTCATACGTTTGTAGCGGGACACGATATCCGTCGCGGTGTAGCCTTCGAGGTGGCCCACGTGAAGACCCGATCCCGACGGATAGGGAAACATGTCGAGACAGTAGAATTTTGGCCTCTCTTGGTCATCAGCAACCCGGAATGTCCGGTGCTGCTCCCAATAGGCCTGCCACTTCACTTCAATGGTGTGGTGATCGTAGGTCTTGCTCATGCCCCGACAAGCTATAGATGTAGAAGAGAGGAAGGACTCTAACATAGACCTGAGGGAGCAACAAGAATCGAGAAGGACGGAGCCTCGCAGGAAGCCCAGATCTTAGGCCGAAGTATTCATTCAATCTGTTCGTCTCGAATTAACACCTCCGCAAGTACCCCTTGCTCGGTTACTGCACACAATAGAGATTCCTCTTGTATTACAATAACACCCACATGCTCTAACAGGCAGGCCCCGATGGTGCCACGAGCCTCCTTCCGAGGAACTATGGGACTTTACGCGACGCACATATTTCCTCGCCTGATGGATTGGGTCATGAGGGGCGATGAGTTCCAGCACCTTCGAAGGTCACTGTTGCAGGACGTTCGAGGAGAGGTCTTGGAAATCGGTTTTGGAACGGGGCTGAATTTGCCTCATTACTCGGAAAAGGTGGCGCGGTTGCATGCCGTAGACCCTGCGCCATTCTTACCGACCCGAGTGGCAGAGCGGATCCGAGCTGTTGCCTTTCCTGTCCAGATTGAGAACGTGAGCGCGGAAATGCTCCCCTTCGAAGATTGCACCTTCGATCGCGTCGTCAGTACCTGGACTCTCTGTACCATTCCCGATCCGGTCCAAGCACTCAGAGAAATTCGTCGAGTTCTTACGCCTGACGGAAAGTTTCTATTTCTCGAACACGGCCGGAGCGAAGACAAGAAAGTCGCAGTATGGCAAGACCGCTTGAATCCTGTTCAGAACATCATTGGGTGTGGCTGCAATCTGAATCGTAAGATCGACCACATGATCATCCGTGCGGGTTTGAAGATTATGATCCTTGATCGATTCCAGATGCAGGGAGTGCCACAACTCGGAGGAGAGATGTATCGGGGCATCGCGGCCCTCCCTGACTCAGTCACAAGCCTCCATGCAGAAGCGGAGAAAAACCGGCAATCGAGATGAACTGATCAAGCGGAGCAGGAGGAAGCTGAGAACTGGACTTGGCGCTATGAATGAGATGTGCGACGCCGAACTGTTTTGCTGCAGTCAGACAACTTTCATCATCATCCATATATAGAGACCTTGCCGGATCGAAACCCAACAATCTCTCGCAGTGAGGCCAATACTCCGGGCGCATTTTTAAATACCCCACTTCGAACGCATTCACGATCCGATCGACATGCCGGTCGAGGCCGGTTTTGGCAACTTTAATGGCCACACCTGTTTCATGGGCATTCGTCACGACCGTCACTCTCTTCCCCAACCGTCGTAGATGTTGCAAAAACTCCTCCGCACCAACCAGGAAGCCGATCATGTGATCCAGTTCCTTGGTCATGGCCACGACATCGATTCCTAATCGCTTCGTCCAATAATGCAGGTCGGTCCAGGCCAATTCGCCTTCAACCGACCGGTACATTGCCATCAGCATGTCGCGGGATTCTTCGGCACGTAGACCGTGGAGCGTGGCATAACGGCGCGGCAATTCTTCCTCAAAAAAGAAATTATCGAAGTGGCGGTCCAGGAGGGTCCCGTCCATATCGAGTAGGACGTCGTCGATCTGGTCCCAATGTACTTGAAATAGCTTCATCTCGCCGAGAGTGTACCCGACGACGGTTGTGTTTGCCAAAATTCTTATGTTACGGTCGGTCTACGATTCTCCATGCCACGCACCAAAAACATCCCAGTACAAACCGCTCCGACACTTCCGGCAACAGCGGTTCATCCGCCTATTGTCGCCATAATCGGTCGCCCCAACGTCGGTAAGTCGACGCTCTTCAATCGCATGCTCGGCAAACGGACGGCCATCGTGGACGACGTCCCCGGGGTCACGCGGGACCGTAACTATGCCGACGCCACCTATCGGAATCGCCCGTACCGCCTGGTGGATACAGGGGGACTCGACCCCTCGGCATCGGAAGGCATGCTGGCCCTCATCAAACGTCAATCGGAACTCGCCATTGCGGAAGCGGATATTCTCATCCTTCTGATGGACGGCCGGACCGGACTGACGACTCCCGACCAGGCAGTGGTCCGTCTCTTACGGGGAACACCGAAGCCCTTGTTTGTGGTGATCAATAAGATCGATACGCCCAAAGTTGAGGCGCTTGTGGCAGACTTCTATCAATTAGGCACAGATACCCTCTATCCGGTCTCCGCAGAACACGGAATCGGTGTCTCCGACCTTCTCGATGCGATTTACCCTCTTCTCCCCGTCCCCGACGAGAATCCTGAACACGCGACGATGCCCCGCATTGCCGTCGTGGGACGCCCGAATGTGGGCAAATCCACCCTGGTGAATGCCGTGCTCGGAGAAGACCGGGTGGTGGTCAGCGATGTGCCGGGAACCACTCGTGATTCGATCGATTCCATCGCCCTCTACCAAGGACGTCGATACCTCTTCACGGATACAGCCGGCATTCGCAGGCGCGGAAAGATCGACCGTGGGATCGAGGGCTATAGCGTGGTCCGATCACACCTGGCCATCGGTCGATCAGACCTCGGTGTCTTACTACTCGATGCCATCGAAGGCGTCACCGAACAGGACACCAAGATTGCGGGGATCATTATCAAGCAAGGACGAGCCTGCTTCCTCCTGGTCAATAAATGGGACCTCCGGGAAGCCGATAGTCAAGCCCGGCAGGAAGTGGAACAAGAACTTCGACGGCGCTTTCCCTTTTTGACCTGGGCACCAGTCCTCTTTGCCTCCGCCGCCAATCCCGACTCGCTTGGGCAGCTTTTTCCTACCGTTGATAGAGTATTCGCGGCTTTTTCAAAACGGATCCCGACGGGAGCCTTGAATAAATTCCTCCAGGAGATTCTCGCCACCCACCCCCTGCCTGTGCGGAAAGGGAAGCCGACCAAGATCACCAAGTCTGCATTCATCACTCAAGTCGCTGCGCAACCGCCTGTCTTTGCCTTGTTTGTCGGTCACCCGGACAACATCACGCCCGCTTACCTCCGCTTTCTCGAAAATCAACTCCGGGAGGAGTATGGATTTGAGGGAACCCCGATTCGCATGCTGGTTCGGAAGAAATAGAAGTTCAATTTCCGCCCCTCCTCGACCCTATTTGTGCACTAGATCGTTCTGGAAGCGACGTTGTGATCGATATTCGCAGGATATTCGCATTTTCTATATCCCAACCATCGGTGCAACTCTTGCAATCCGGAAAGCATTTTCCGAAAGGCAACCAGTGTCACAACCATCCCCTCACAACCAAGCCACCTCCCAGCGTGACATATCAAGTCCGGCGGTGACTGCCGATGGAACCCATGCAGTGCAATCTCCCCTGCTCGCCTCTCCCGACTCGGGCATGATTGTCTTCTCCTCATCAGGTCGCATCCTGCACATGAATGGACAGGCTCGTATGCTCATGGCAATATTTGGCAAGTCTCATGAACTTTGGCCGCAGATGGCACCCGAATCCATGCCGTCCATCCTTACGGAGTTCTGTTACGACGTGCTGGCACAACTCCAACGTCAAATCGAGGCGCGGGACTGGACGCAATTCGAAATGCGCCGCGTCTGTCACATGGTGACGCCATCCCTCCTCTTCACAGGATTCGGCGTGCCGAATTCAACCAACCGTGAACTCCGGGTTATCCTGAC
>Ga0070681_10001072_pt1 | contig 23292 bp, 21 predicted proteins | sample KBSC83BmetaG_FD_65650 | JGI IMG/M metagenome (GOLD analysis project Ga0070681, IMG submission 65650) | Corn rhizosphere microbial communities from Kellogg Biological Station, Michigan, USA - KBS C8-3B metaG | ecosystem: Host-associated > Plants > Roots > Rhizosphere | place: USA: Michigan...
GCCGCCGTACTCCGCCTCAATCCCCGCCGTCTTGACCTGAACTTCCTGGAGATATTCGAAGACGGTGTCCTGACGCGACTTGCCATTCACGAGGCTGGTCGTGACGATGCCGTCCACCGTAAAGGAATTCTCAGCGCCGCTCGCGCCGTTTACCTGAAAGCCACCCTCGATTTCGCCCGAGTTTACGGACGGAGCCGTAAGCGCGAGGCTCTGGAAGCTCCGGGCCTTGGGCAGGCGATCGAATTCCTCGGCCGTCACGTTGTGCGCGACCGTGGTGCTCTTGGGGTCGATCTGAGGCGTCGCACCGGTGACGTTCACGACTTCTGTGACGGCACCAAGTTGCAACTTCGGCGAAAACTCAATGCTGCGGCCAAGTAAAACCAGAACGTTCTGATCTTCGGCCTTCTGGAATCCTGAGATCTCCGCGACGACTTGATAACGTCCCGGTTCGAGATCGAGGATGCGATACACGCCGTCGGTTCCTGTTACGGCCGTGTGTGCCACTCCGGACGTCTTATTGGTTGCGGTGACAGTGACGCCCGGTACGGGAGCATCTTGCGGATCCGTGATCTTTCCGGTCAGTGCTCCGAACCGCTCCTGCGCGTTTGCTGCTGAAAAGCTCACCAATATGAGCCCCAGCAGCAGTACTCCGATGCTGCGAAGTCGCATGACTTCCACTCCTTGTGGAAAAGAAAAATGAATCGAACATAGCCACGTGGCCACGGCCGATTCATTCAGGACCGCGGAGCCCGGGGCTGACATCCCTGAGCGAGCTCTGCGGCAGTTAGATGGGCACTATCATAGGCCCATCCACACCGAATCCCCGCCGTTCGTCACGCATTTCTGCTGGTTCAAAACAGGAGGTCCAAATTCATGGATCTAAGGGTTTAATTGGCATTTATGTCAGAAAGATGCCGACAAGGTCGTATCTCGCGACAGGTAGAACTGGCCACTTAGGGCGTTTGAGGCACACTCGGCTTGGACCTTCCGCTTGCTACCCGGCAGGGAGAACGGCTCTAATGCCGACCGTGAACGTACCGTTGCGGATCGCATTGGTCCTGCTCCTCGGCGCAGTCCTCCAGAAACCCGCTATCGCGCTCGCCGCTCCACAGACTCAGGCCACCGGTCGAATGCTTCTCGCGACCGTCGTGGATCTTTCGGGCAAAACGCAGGTCGATTTTGGTGTCGACGACTTTGTGATTAAAGAAGGGGGCGATGAACGCGAGGTGCTCGACGTTCACATCGCCGACTACCCGATCGTCGTGTTGATCGACGACGGGCCGGCGTCGAATGACCTGCGGCCGATCAAATCCGCGATCGCGCGGTTCATTGCCCGAATTGGCGAACGGCCGGTGGCGATTGGAACCCTCGCGCGGCCGACGGAATTCTTCGCCTCGCTCGAAGATTCCCGGGAAGACGTGCTCGAGCGTTTGACCAACATGAACGGAATCGGCGCCGATGCGTCTACCCTGCCAGCGGTCGCCCATGCCGCGCGCACGCTGCAAGAGACCGGCTCGCCCTTCTCCGCCATCGTCGTTGTCACGGGCCGCGCAATCGACGCGAGAGTTCCGGTGGAGGGTAACCTCTTGCCCACGATCACCGAGAGCGGCGCAACGGTGCACGTCGTGGAAAGTCAGGCTTCCCAGCTGAATGTCACGGATGCGGGTGCCCTTGAACCCGTCCCGGATTTACTGCGTGTGCTGGCAGACCAGACGCACGGGCAGTACACAACCATATTTTCGCCGGCGTCGTACGGAACGGCGCTCGACCGGCTCGCCGACAAGCTGTCAACCGAAATGATGATTCAGTATCTGGTTCCGCCTAACGAGGTGGGTGGGGACGTGCAGGTGGGGGTTCGGAGGCCGGGGTCGAGGGTCGTCGGCCTGGGAGTGAAGTAGCCGGCCGTTGCTAACACAATCAGTGTGCCGTCCGGCTTCAGCCGGACTTCGAGAGGCCCGCCTGAAGGGCGGACCCCACGCGGACGTGAAAATGTCCTCTAATGTCTTTGAACCTGATTCAGCGTCTCCTGAATCAGGCGCTCATTGTCCTCACGCGACACGTTGCGCTGAAGGATCTTCGACGCGATCTGCACGGACAGATCAACGGCCTCGCTCCGGATCTGCTGCAGGGCCCGCGCCGTTTCCAGCTGAATCTGCTGCTCGGCATTCCGTACGATGCCTTCGGCTTCAGATCGGGCCTTCTGACGCATTTCCTCGCGTAGTCGTTCGGCGTCGGTCCGACTCGCGCTGATGATCGCCTCGGCTTCCGACCGCGCCTTTCGCATGATTTGCGCAGACTCCTGCTCGAGCCGCTCGAGTTCCTGTTTCGCGCGCTGGGCATCATCGAGCGCCGCTCGGATGGACTGCTGCCGAGCGTCGAGGGCCTTGAGCAGCGGGCCCCAGGCAAACTTCGCCAGGACTGCCAGCAGGACCAGGAACGTGATGATGGTCCAGATGAACAGTCCCGGATCCGGTCGAAGAAGAGGATTATCCATACACCTTCACGAGAACGGGACGGCCTGAAGGCCGTCCCCTACAGTCTCACTTGACGCCACGCCGGTAGCGGGACGGCCTTAAGGCCATCCCCCTACTTGGTGAGCACGATCAGCAACACGCCGACTTCCGCGATGATCGCGACGCCTTCGAGCAGGAAGAGCGGCAGGTTCACCGCGCCGGTGATCTTGTCGGCGGCGCTGGGCTGCCGGGCAATGCCTTCGGCCGCTGCCGCCGCGAATCGACCGATGCCGATGCCAGCGCCGATCACCACCATGCCGAGACCAATCGCTGCACCGAAGAAGGCGATCCCCATTCCGCCGGCGGCTTCGGCGGCTCCTCCCTGGGCGAAGACGGGCGTTCCCGCGATCGCCGCCACCGCCAGAACCAGGGCCCCAGTCAGAACTGCTCTCACACGTGCTCTACTCATTTCCCGTGTCCTTTCGCAAAAAGTCATTCTCAGTGATGGGCGTGAATGGCCATGCCGATGAACACGGCCGACAACAGTGTGAAGACGTAAGCCTGAACCAGTACCACGATCATTTCGAGCAGGGAGATGCCGACGGCGAGCGGCACAGACACGGCCAGGCCAACGCCGTAGCCTGCGATCGCCCTCCCGAAGATTTGCGTAAAGATGAACACGAACGACAGAATCGTCAGGATCGCGATGTGCCCGCCCGTCATGTTGGCCGCAAGTCGCATGGTGAGCGCGAAGGGGCGCACGAACATTCCGAGCACTTCGATGGGGATCAGAATCACGTAGATTACGGGACTCAAACCCTTGGGGACGATGTTCATCCAGTGCTTCACGAACCCGTGGGCCTTGGTGCCGGCGACGATGATCGCCATGAAGGTAATCGTGGCCAATGCCGCCGTGACGTTGAAATTGCCAGTCGCCGTCGTGCCGCCATGAATCAGCTTCCCGACGAACGTGTCCGGCCCGAAATGCAGCACCGATCTGTTCAGGAGCTCGATCGCCTCGAAGATCGGAATCAAGCCGATGGCGTTCGACGCCAGGATGAAGACGAAGAACGTCATGATCAGCGGCGTCCAGGTGTTCACCCACTTCTTGCCGACGTTGGGCTGGACGATGTTGTCGCGCACGTACTCGACGAAGAATTCGAGGGCGTTCATGAAACCGGACGGCACCAGGCGATCCTGTTTCAGGTAGCGGCGGACCGCGGCAATCACCGCCACGCACAGAATCACCGCCACCAGCCACTCCATGAACACGTGCTTGGTGACCGAAAAATCAATCCCGAAGATCTTCGGAAGGTGAATCAGCGGGTGATCGGGGCCAGTATTCGACACGTGCTCGATAATGGTCTCGCCCGCGTTGAACTTCTCCTGGGCCTCGCCGGCGTGTTGGACGGTTTCCTGCAGCATCATCGAAATAGCGTTTATCGAAATAAACGGCGCAAGTAGAGCGCTTCCATCAAATACAGACCCACGAAATACCCGGTGAAGCTGGCGATAAAGGGCAGCGGTCGAAGTGCCACCACGCGAATCATCAACCCGACGTAGAACCCGAAAAATACAAGCTTGAACGCGAACGCCACAATCATCACGTTCGTGAGCTTCTGCCGGCTCTCGCGGTACGTCCGCTCGATCAGCACCCACGAACTCGTCGTCGCCAGCAGCGGACCGAGCATCCCAAGGAGCACGGCGAGACGCGTGTCCGGATCGACGAGCGCACCCGCGACCAGCACTGAAGCAACGCTGGCCCCTGCCATCGCGACGACCGGATTCATTTGTTCCAGACGGTCTTCGCGAGCTCGTAGAACCCGACAATGATGCCCAGGAGCAAGCCGCCAACCAGGCACCACGGCGCCGTATTCAGCCATCGGTCCAGGGCGTAGCCGATGCCGCCGAGCAGCAGGAGCGCGCCAATCAGCGTGTAGCCGGCTGCGGCTGCTGGTCCTGCCCGTTGAATTGCGTCCTGAAACGCCCCTACTGAACGAGTGAGACGACGACCTGGGTCATCCTTCGGCTTGGCCAAAGCGCGCCATTATCTCCCGCCTTCGCTTTTTCGGCTTCGGCGAGGCAAGCTGGTCACACCGCGCCCGGCCCAGCTTCAAGCTGGCCGGAGTATAGCGTACCTTGTGAAAGAATTCACAGCATGACGTGGCGTCCGCCTTCAGGCGGACTTGCAGGTCCGGCACCACAGCAGGTCCGGCACCACAGCAGGTCCGGCTAAAGCCGGACCCCACAAGAAAACTAGCGAATCACCGCCGCGATGCCGCCGGCACCGAGGGTGCGGGCCGACGCTTCGGCGAGTTCAAACAGGAAGCGCGGATAGACGCCAAGCACGAGCGTGGCCGCCAGGGCCGCCGCCAGCGTAAACGCCAGCGCCGGTGACGTCGCTGGATGCGAGCCCGCAATCTCCTTCTTCAAGTACATGAAGACGACCACACGTACGTAGTAGTAGAGCGAGATCGCGCTGTTCAGGACGCCGATGACCGCCAGCCACACATAGCCTGCATCAATCGCGGCGCTGAACAGCCAGAACTTGCCCATGAAGCCGGCCGTCGGTGGAATGCCGCCGAGCGACAGCATGAAGATCAGCATCGCAAACGCCGCAAAGGGCTGCCGAAGATACAAGCCGCTCAGATCCTTGAGTTCGTCGCCGATGATGTCGTGACGGCGCATCAGCACGACCACGGCGAAGGCGCCGAGCTGCATGAACGAATAAACGGCGAGGTAAATCAGCATCGCCGAAATGCCGCGCGTCGTTCCTGCCACAACCCCAATCAGAAGATACCCGGCGTGGGCGATGGACGAGTACGCGAGCATCCGCTTGATACTCGACTGCGTCAACGCGGCGATATTCCCGGCCGTCATCGTCACGATCGACAGCGCTTCGAACAGCATGCGCCAGTCGGTGTTCAGGGACGGCAGCCCCTCCAGGAAAATTCGGAGGAGCATCGCAAACGACGCTGCCTTCGATCCAACCGAGAGGAACGCCGTCACAGGCGTGGGTGCGCCCTCGTACACGTCTGGCGCCCACATATGGAACGGCACTGCGGCAATCTTGAAGCCCATGCCCGCGACGATCAGGATCACCGCGAGGATCAGCCGCATGTCACGCTCTTCGCCGGCAAATACCGAGGCCATCGTACGAAGGCTGGTCGAGCCCGAGAGCCCGTAGAGGATCGACATGCCGTACAGCAGGATGCCAAGCGAGAACGCCCCGAGCAGGAAGTACTTCACCGCCGCTTCGTTCGACCGCTGATTCGGCTTGATGAAGCCGGCCAGGATGTAGAACGACACCGCCATCGTCTCGAGCCCGATGAACAGCGTGATCAGATCGATGCCGCCGGCCATGATCATCATGCCGAGCGTGGCGCAAAGGATCAGGAAATAGTACTCGCCGGGGCTCGCTCCCTCGATCTCGAGATAGTGCTGCGACATCAGCACCGTCAGAATCGCCGCGATCAGAAAGATCGCTTTGAAGAAGACGCCAAACTGGTCGACGGCAATGAGTCCGTTCGAGACCTCGACGTGCACGGAGCGGAAGGGCCACAGCGAAGCCGCCGTGGCCAGGAGCACGGCGACCGCCACCCACATCAGCGTCTTGCTGCCACGCGGCACCAACACGTCAACGACGAGGAGCAGCAACGCTCCGCCGGTGAGCACCAGTTCCGGCAGGATGTAATAGAAATCGCTTATCGAGAGACCAGGAGGCATTACCGTGCCGCTCCCGTCGCCCCTTGGCTCGCCGTAGCAACCGCAGGTGGCGAAGGCGGCTGAGTCGAAGCAGCAGCCGCTGCCGGTTCAGTCAGGGGTTGACCGTCCGGACCGCATGGCGCAGCCGCGAGGAATTGCCCCGCAGCCGATGCCAGCTGCTCCGGCTTCGGCGTCGGATTGCACTCAGCGTATGCGTTCGTGTACTCCGGGCTCACGCGCAGCACGACATGCTGCACCGAGGTCTGGAGACGGTCGAGGAACGGCTTCGGATAGAGACCGATCCAGACCGCCAGCACGATGAGCGGGGCGAACGTCGCGAACTCGCGCAGGCTCAGATCGGGGAGCTTCTCGTTCTTCGGGTTCTCGACCTTTCCGAACATCGTGCGCTGGTACAGATACAACATGTACGCCGCGCCAAGCACGACGCCGCTGCCCGCGAACGCCGCCCACATGATGCTGTGGACGAACGCGCCTTGCAGAATCAGGAACTCACCGATGAAGCCGTTGAGCGTCGGCAATCCGATCGACGACATCGTCATCACCAGGAAGACCGCCGCGTAGACCGGCATGACTTTCGAGAGGCCGCCGTATTCCGAAATTTCGCGCGTGTGCCGCCGCTCGTACACGACACCGACCAGAAGGAAGAGCGCGCCGGTCGAGATGCCGTGATTCAGCTGCTGGACGATGCTGCCGGTGATGCCGACCGGATTCAGCGCGAACATGCCCAGCATGACCATCGCCATGTGGCTGACAGACGAATAGGCGACGAGCCGTTTCCAGTCCTTTTGTGCCAGCGCGACTAACGCCCCATACACGATGCCGACGATGCACAAGAACGCGACGACCGGCGTGAAGGCCTTTGTTGCGTCAGGAAGAATGGGCAGGCTGAACCGGATGAAGCCGTATGTTCCCATCTTCAAGAGGACGGCCGCCAGAATCACCGAGCCCGCGGTCGGCGCATCGGTATGCGCATCCGGCAGCCAGGTGTGGAACGGGAACATCGGCACCTTGATGGCGAAGCCCAGGAAGAAGGCGATGAACACCCACCACTGCAGGTCGGTCGGGATCGCCAGTTTGTGGAACTGCGTGACGTCGAACGAGTACACCCCGGTCACCTGGTGGTTGTAGAAGTACAGCGCCAGGATGCCGAGCAGCATGACGACGCTGCCGACCAGGGTGTAGAGGAAGAACTTGATCGCCGAGTAGAGGCGGTTCGCGCTGCCCCAGATGCCGATCAGGAAGTACATCGGCACCAGCATCACTTCCCAGAACAGGAAGAACAGCAGGAAGTCGAGCGACATGAACGCGCCGAGCATGCCGGTCTGCAGGACGAGCAGGAACAGGTAGTACTCCTTCACGCGCTCCGTGATGGCGGTCCAGGACGACAGGATGGCGATGAATCCCATCAGGGTCGTCAACAGAATCAGCAGGACGCTGAAGCCGTCCACGCCCAGGAAATATTCCGCGCCGACCGAGGGAATCCACGGCGCCCTCTCGATGAACTGAAAGTCGCCGCTCTGCGGGTTGTACCAAAACCACAGCGGGACCGAGACGAGGAACCCGACGAAGGCCGTGAGGTTGGCCACCCAGCGGATCGCATCCTCGTTCTGCTTCGGAATCAGCAGCACGATCAGCGCGCCCACGAGCGGAAGGAACAGGATCAGCGAGAGGTAATGACTCATATCAGGCTTTAGGCTTATTCAGGATTCAGGCTTCAGTAGGGGACGGCGTTAAGGTCGTCCCTTACCGGACAAACAGATAAATACTCACAAACGCAAACACGCCGAACAGCATCAACAGCGCGTAGTTCTGCACGAGCCCGGTCTGGACGCGACGGAACCAGTAGCTCGATTCCTGCAACAGCCGGCCCACGAAATTCACGGCACCGTCGACGAGCGTTCGATCGGTCAACCCTGACATCCACGATCCGAAGAGCGTCATCCAACTCGATCCGTTGACGGCGCCGTCCACCACGTGGCGATCGAAGACCCACAGGCCGCGACCACTGGCCATCGTGCCGGAGATCACCGTCGCGTTGTACAGCTCGTCCACGTAGTACTTGTTGGAAAGGGTGCGGTGCGCGCCGGCGAATCGCTCCGCCAGCCGTTCCGAAATCTCCGGGCTGGTCTGATAGAACGTCCGCGCCATGAAGATGCCGCCGATCGCGATCAGCACCGACAATCCCATCAGGCCGAGCTCAACGCCACGCGAAACTTCCGGCTCCGTCTCTTCACTCTGCGCGGCCTGGTCCGTCTGGAGGCGGCCCCCACGCTCAGTCGCAGTCTCGCTCGTCGCGCCCGCTGTCGTAGTGTCCGGCTTCAGCCGAACTTCGGCGTGTTCCGCCGTGAAACTAGGCTCGAGGAAGTGCTCGATCGTATTTCCGCCGCCCAGGGCCGCCGGAATACCAACAAAGCCGGCCACGACGGCACCAACCGCGAGTGCCATCAGCGGCACCGTCATCGGACGCGGCGACTCGTGCGGTCCATGCCAGGGGCCGTGACCGTGCCCGCCGCCGTGATCGTCGTCAGCAACCGCCACCGCGTGCCCGGCGTGTGTCGCGTGCGCATCCGCGAACCCGTGCGAGACTTCATGATCTTTCTGTGCGGCGTGACCGTGCGCGTGCGTATCGGCGGGATGGGCCACACCGTGCGCGGCCGCAACCTTCACGTCAGCGGCCTGCGGGTGCTCGATCGCGTGCTCCCACGCCGGTCCGCGGTACTGGCCGAAGAACGTCATCGCCACGAGGCGATACATGTAGAACGCGGTCATGAACGCGGTCGCAACCGCCAGCACCCAGATGGCCTTGTTGTTGACGAACGCGCGGAACAGGATCTCGTCCTTGCTGAAGAAGCCGGAGAACGGCGGGATGCCGGCGATCGCCAGCGTGCCGACGAACATGGTCACGAACGTGACGGGCATGTATTTCTTGAGTGCCCCCATCCGGCGCATGTCCTGCTCGCCGCCCATCGCGTGAATCACGGAACCGCTGCCGAGGAAGAGCAGCGCTTTGAAAAAGGCGTGCGTCATCAGATGGAACGCGCCAGCGGAAAAGGCCCCGACGCCCATCGCCGTGAACATGTAGCCAAGCTGTGACACCGTCGAGTACGCGAGCACCTTCTTGATGTCGTATTGCACGAGCCCGATCGACGCCGCCATCAACGCGGTCAACACGCCCACGATGGCGACGATCTGCATCACCATCGGCGCGTGCGAGAACAGCACGGCGTTCCGGCCCAGCATGTAAACGCCCGCGGTGACCATCGTTGCCGCATGGATGAGGGCGGACACCGGCGTCGGACCTTCCATCGCGTCCGGCAGCCACACGTAGAGCGGAATCTGCGCGCTCTTGCCGGTTGCACCGACGAACAGGAGCAGACAGATGGCCGACAGGATGCCGAAGTGCGCCGACTCTATCGGCATCGTCGCGGCGGCATTCTGAACCGCGCGGAAATCGAACGTGCCGAAAACGGAGTAAATGAGGAAGACACCGAGGACGAAGCCCCAGTCGCCGACGCGGTTCGTGATAAACGCCTTCTTGCCCGCATCCCCCGCACTCTTCTTCTCGTACCAGTACCCGATCAGGAGATACGAACAGAGGCCGACGCCTTCCCAGCCCACGAACATCACCAGGAAGTTGTTTCCCAGGACGAGCATGAGCATGAAGAAGCAGAAGAGATTCAGGTAGCAGAAGAACCGCACGAACCCGCCGCGCGGCTCGTCGACCATATACGCGGTCGAATACACGTGAATCAGCGTGCCGATGCCGGTGACGATGAGCAGCATCATCGCGGAGAGCGGATCGAGGCGGAATCCCCAATCGACTTGGAAGTGCCCGAAGGACCCGTTGTGCATCTGCAGCGGCATCAGCGGGATCCATTGAGCGACGGTCACGTCGTACGCCCGCGCATCCCCAGGAAGGCCGAGCAACTGCCAGAATGCTACAAGCGCCAGGCCGAGCGCAGCGACCATCGTGGCGCACGCGAGATAGCCGGCCGTCTTGCGTGAGAACGAACGGACCCCGACGAGGCCGTTAATCGCGGCCCCGAGGCCAGGGAGAAGGGGAATCAGCCAGATGTACTGCATCGTGCGCTTCTAGGTTCTCGGTTCTGGGTTCTAAGCAGTCGTAGGGTCTGGCTTGAGCCGGACCTTTCCTACCACCGCATTAAGTTCATTTCGTCGATGTTCACGGTCTCTTTGTTGCGATAGAAGGCCAGGATGATGCCAAGGCCCACTGCCGCTTCCGCTGCCGCGACGGCGATCACGAAAATCGCGAACACCTGCCCAATTGCGTTCTGCACCTGATTCGCGTACGCCACGAGGTTGATGTTGACGGCGTTCAAAATCAGCTCAATCGACATGAAGATGATGATGATGTTGCGGCGCATCATCACGCCCGCCACACCGATGATGAACAGCGCGGCGGACAACACCATGTAGTGCGTCGGAGTAATCACAGTTCCCTCTTGGCGAGCACAATCGCGCCGATCATCGCCACCAACAGCAGCATCGAGGCGATTTCGAACGGAATCAAATAACTCGTGTACAGGAGCCAGCCGACTTGTTCGGTGTTGCCAGTCACCGGCATCGCCGCGGCGCCGGCGGCGAGCGCGGGGGCCGGATACGAGCGGCTATACAGCCCGATTGCGGTTAACTCCAGCAGCACCGCCACGGACAGCGCGATGCCAAGCATCGACCGCCGTCTGGGATCGCGATACTCCTCCGGCGGACGCTTCAAGTTCACGAGCATCACGACGAAGAGATACAGGACGACGATGCCGCCGGCGTAGACGAGGACCTGAATGGCCGCGAGGAACTGCGCGCCCAGGAGCACATAGAGCGCGGCGACGAACAGAAAGTCGACGACGAGAAACAGGACGCTGTGAACCGTGTCCTTGGTCGTCACGACCAGCAGCGCGAAGCCGAGGATGAACGCGGAGAGCGTGTAAAAGGCGATCGACTCGGCCATTAGAGCAACAGCACCTTGATGATGCCCGTCACGACAAGGTTGAGGATCGCCAGCGGGATCAGAACCTTCCAGCCGAGACGCATCAACTGGTCATACCGGTAGCGCGGAAGCGTCGCGCGCACCCAGATGAAGATGTAAAGGAAGATGAACGACTTGATCAGGAACCAGATCCAGCCGGGAACGATGCTCAGGAACGGCAGCCAATGCGGGAACGGGGCCAGCCATCCGCCCAGGAACAACGTCGTCGCGACCGACGAGACGACGATCATGTTGGCGTATTCGGCGAGGAAGAACAGCGCGAACCGCATCCCGCTGTATTCGGTGTGAAACCCGCCGGTGAGCTCCTGCTCCGCTTCCGGCAGATCGAACGGCGCACGATTGGTTTCTGCCAGCCCGCCGATGAAGAAGATGACGAACGCGATCGGCTGAATGAAGCCGAACCAGACGCCCGCGCTCTCCTGCGCCCGGACAATGCCGACCATGCTCAGTGTGCCGGCCACCAGGATCACACTCACCAACGTCAGCGTGACTGCGACTTCGTAGCTAATCAGCTGCGCTGACGCTCGAAGGCTGGCGAGCAGCGGGAATTTGCTATTGGATGCGTAGCCCGCAAGGATGATCCCGTACACGCCGACGGAGGCGACCGAGACGATGTAGAGCAGGCCGACGTTGATGTCCGTGATGAACAGCGAGATGTCGCGACCGAAGAGATGAACCTTGTCGCCGAACGGAATCACGGCGTATACGATGAGCGCCGGGACCATCGAAATGATCGGCGCGGCGGTGAACACCCATTTATCGGCGCGGGTCGGAGTGATGTCCTCTTTCAACATCAACTTCACGGCGTCGGCAATCGGCTGAAGGATGCCGTACGGGCCCACGCGCATGGGACCGAGGCGCGACTGCGCCCAGGCAATCACCTTGCGCTCGAGCAGCACCATGTACGTGACGCCCACCAGCGTCGCGTTCAGGACGATGACGATTTTCAGCAGAGGAATGACGAGGGAGTCGATCACCGGTCGACCTCACCAAGCACGACGTCCAGCGATCCAATGAGCGCGACGACGTCGGCCACGAGATGGCCCTTGGCCATGCGCCGAAGCGCCTGCAGATTGCAGAATGACGGCGGCCTGACGCGAAAGCGATAGGGATTCGTCGACTTGCCGTCGCTGACGATGAAGTAGCCCAGCTCGCCTTTCGGCGATTCGATGGCGTGGTACGTCTCGCCTGCCAGCGGCTTGATCAACCGCGGCACCTTGCCGACGATCGGGCCTTCCGGAATGCCTTGCGTCGCCTGGCGGATGATGCGCAGCGACTGACGGAACTCCTCGAGCCGCACCAGATACCGGTCGTACGTGTCGCCGACCGTGCCGAGCGGAATGTCGAACTCCATCTCGTCGTACGCGGCGTAGGGCTCGTCCTTGCGAAGGTCACGCGGCACTCCCGACCCACGCAGCGGCGGACCGCTCAGCCCGAGGTCGATGGCTTCCGCCGCGGTGAGCACCCCAACGCCCTTCGTCCGTTCCAGCCAGATCCGGTTGTGTGTGAGCAAGCCCTCGTACTCGTCCAGCTTGCCGTCCATGATGTTGCAGAACTCGAGGACCTTCTTCTCCCAGCCTGGCGGGATATCCAGCGGCAATCCGCCGATCCGCATCGAGTTGTAGGTCAGGCGTGCGCCGCAGAATTCCTCGAAGAGATCGAGAATCAGCTCGCGTTCGCGGAATGCATACAGAAACACCGTCATCGCGCCGATGTCCATGGCGTGGGTGCCGATCCACAGGCAATGGCTGGCGATCCGCTGGAGCTCGCAGAGGATCGTGCGGACGTACCGCGCGCGGCGGGGAACTTCGAGCTGCAGCAGCTTTTCGACCGTTTCGCAGTAGCCGACGTTGTTGGTGGCCGCCGCGACGTAATCCATTCGATCCGTGAGCAGGATGATCTGGGTCCAGTTGCGGTTCTCGCTCAACTTCTCGATGCCGCGATGCAGGTACCCGATGACGACGTCGAGGTCGACGACTTTCTCACCGTCGAGACGCAGCACCACGCGCAGCACGCCGTGCGTGCTGGGATGCTGCGGGCCCATGTTGATCACGAGCTCGTCGGTGTCGAACATCGCGCCGTGACGCACTGTCGGTGAAGCCATCTATTCGATATCCGATTCTTCCTTCGCCTGGCGCAGCTTGAGCCAGTCGAGAGGGTTTTCCATTAACAGTTCGCCCGGCCCTTCGAGCGGGTAATCCTTGCGCTGCGGATACCCCTGCCAGTCTTCAGGCATCAGAATCCGACGGCGATCGGGATGGCCGACGAAATTCACCCCGAACATGTCGAACACTTCGCGCTCGAGCCAGTTCGCGGAGGGCCACACGGCGGTGGCCGACGCCAGCGGCGTCGTTTCCGACACCATCGTCTTCACGCGGACGCGGTGGCGATGCCGAATGGAGTACAAGCAGTACACCACATCGAAGCGTGCCGCCGCACGGGGGGGCCAGTCGGTGGCGGTCAGGTCGGTGCAGAGATCGAAGGCGGCATCCGGCGAGTACCGCAGATGCTGGGCAACTTCGATGAGGGCCTCGGGCTTGACAATGATCGTCCAGTCGCCCACCCAGTAGCTGATGCCCGTGACCGCGCCGGGAATCGCCGCTTGCAAGGTGGCGATGAAGGCTGGCGGCGTCTTGTCGGCCGGTGGCGGTGGATCGGGCGGACCAGTGGGAGCAGCGGCCTTCGGTGCGTGCTCGGCATGCGCCGCGGGCGCCTTGGCGGCTGGCGCGGCTCCGGCGGCCTTCGCCGCCGTTCCCGCGGCGGGCGCAGGAGGTTTAGCCGCCGCGGCCGCGGCCGGTTTCGGCGCAACAGGAGCCGCTGGTGCGGCCGGTTTCGGCGTGGCGTCAGCCGGCGGTGCCGCCGACGCGCCCGCACCAGGGGAATCAGTACGCGACACCTCGCCTTTGAGTGGCTCGGCCGGTGCCTGACTGGCAGGTTTATCCGCAGCCGCCTGCGGCGGCGTTTCGGGCTTCTCGGTTTCGTCAGCCATCTAGACCCAGTCCAGGGCGCCCTTCTGCCAGGCGTAGTAGTAGCCGACGACAAGAATGAAGATGAACACGATCATTTCGATCAAGCCGAATAACAGGAGCTTGTCGAATATGACCGCCCACGGAAACATAAAGACGGTCTCCACGTCGAAGATCACGAAGAGCATGGCGACCAGGTAGTAGCGAATGCTGTAGCGATCGCGCGCGTCGGTGACCGGTTCGATGCCGCATTCGTAGGGCTCGAGTTTGACTTTGTTGTACTTGCTGGGATGGATGAGGCTCGTGAAAACCAGCGTGAACAAGGCAAAGCCCGTCGCTACGACGACGAAGATGGCGATGGGAATGTAAGCCGAAATCATTTACACAAAAGGGGAAACGGGCGCAGAGCGCCCTGCGAAAGCGGTTGGTTTATAGCACGCGACCTCAAGGGTGGTCAAGAAAGCGGGTCGCGCCGATTCCTCTGCCGCAAGTTGAAGATTTTAAACCACTTCTATCATTTCATTGCTTGACGCTTTCGAAACGCGAGACCTATACTCACCGAATGGGGAAAGTCCCGGTTTTCGGCGGCGCTTTGTGCCTGGCGCTCTTCGCGCTTCTGGCACCGGCGGCGCTCAGGGCTCAAGCCCTGCAGCGTTCGATCTATGCCAGCGCCCTCGATCAGAGTGGCGCCCCCGTCCCAAATCTGGGACCGACGGATTTCGTAGTGCGTGAAGACAAAGTTGCCCGCGAGATCCTTAGTGTCGCCCCTGCGACCGACCCAATGCAAATTGCCTTGTTGGTCGACAACAGCCAGGCCGGCGAGCAGTTCACGCGCGACTATCGCGAGGCGCTCCCGGCATTCATCAATGCCATTGCCGCCGACGAAAGCGGCGCACGACATCAGATAGCCATTATCACACTCGCGGAACGGCCCACGATCAACACGGCCTACACGTTCGACTTCCAGCAGGCGATCAAAGGCGCCAACCGGATTTTCGGTACGCCGGGGAGCGGCGCGTATTTGCTCGACGGCATCATCGAAACCAGCCAGGACATCAAGAAAAAGAACCTGACGCGGCCAGTCATTCTGGCGATTACGACCGAAGGTCCCGAGTTGAGCGATCGCCAGTACATGACGGTCATTGAGCCGCTGCGAGAGTCCGGCGCGTCGTTGAGCGTCGTCACCGTCGGAAACCCGCGGAACAACAATTACGACCGATCAGTGGTCATCGATATGGGCACGCGGGATACCGGCGGCCGCAACGATGTCCTGATGACGGGCTCGGCGCTCGCGAGCCGGATGCGGCAAATCGCCAATGAGCTGACGCATCAATACCGCGTCACCTACGCGCGGCCTGATACGCTCATCCCTCCAGATCAAGTGACGATCGCCGCGGCGAAGCCGGGGCTGACCGTTCGTGGCATTCCAGTGAAAACGGTGCGGGAACGGCAATGAACTTTGCATTTCGGTCGGCAACCGCGGCACCCCTCCGGCTCGGCGTCGTCGTCGCCACCATCGCAGGGTCAATTTCGCTGATTTCTCTGCACGCGCAGTCGCCCGCGCGCCCAGAACCGCCTTCGTCCCAGCAACCGGCGGCGCCTTCGGGTCAGCCGGCCGCCCAGACTCCGCAGCAGCCCGACTCGGGGCGTCAGGCTCCATCGTTCCGAGCGGGCGTCGACCTCGTGTCGCTGAATGTCACCGTGTCCGAAAGCGGATCGTCTCGCTACGTGACCGATCTGGAGCAGCAGGATTTCCAGGTCTACGAGGACGGCGTGCTGCAGGAAGTCACGTTTTTCAACAAGACGAATCTGCCGGTCGCGCTCGGGCTACTGCTCGACACCAGCGCCAGCATGGAAACGAAGTTGCCGCTCGCGCAGGAAGCCGCGATTGGCTTTGCGAAAAAACTGCGGCCGCAGGATCTGGCCGAAGTCATCGACTTCGACAGCCGCGTGCTGATCCTCCAGACCTTCACCAGCAAGGCGTCTGAGCTCGAGCAAGCGATTCGTAAAACGTCTGCGGGCGGATCGACCTCGATGTACAACGCGATCTACATCGCCCTGAAGGATCTCAAAAAGATCGTGGCGAGCAACGTCGACGAGATCCGCCGTCAAGCGATCATCGTGCTCTCTGACGGTGAGGACACATCGAGCCTGCTGCCGTTCGAAGAGGTGCTCGACCTTGCGAAGCGGTCAGAGACCGCGATCTATGCGATTGGCCTCAGATCGAACGAGCTGGGCGCCAGCAGCAATAAAGGCTTCAAGGAGGCCGAGTTCGTCCTGCGCCAGCTTTCGCAGGAAACCGGCGGACGCGTGTTTTTCCCGACCGCGGCGAGCGAGCTCGCCGGAATCTACGGCCAGATTTCGGATGAGCTCTCGAGCCAGTACACTGTCGGGTATACGTCGCGCAACGCGAAACGGGACGGGGCCTGGCGCCGCGTGGTCGTCCGCGTCAATCGGTCCAACGCGGTGCCACGCACCAAGCAAGGTTATTTCGCGCCCTCGCACTGACCCATGAACTTTATTCCGCTGGCGCTCTACACCTTCGCGCTGCTCGCCTACGCCTGGCACTTTGCTCAGCGGCAGAAGACTTCAGCTCATGCCGCCACGACGCTGCTGGTCGCCGGCGTGCTCGCTCACACCTTCGTCATCGGCATGCAGACGATGCAGGCGGGCCAGGTGCCGATGACTACTCCGGCCTCGGCCATCTCCGCGACGGTGTGGGTCCTGCTCCTCGCGTATCTCTACATTGAAATGACGACCGACGAGCGAGCGATGGGCGCGTTCATCCTGCCGCTCGCGGTCGCGCTGCAGTCGATTCCCGCATTCAAGCCGGCCATCGAAGACCGGGCGGCGGTGCTTCAGGGGCCGCTCTTCAGCGTCCACGTGCTGTCGCTGCTCTTTGCCTATGCGAGCTTCGCGCTCGCGTGCGTCATCGGCATCACCTATGTGCTGCTGTTCAAGGAGATCAAGGCCAAACATCTGGGCTTCTTCTATGCGCGGCTGCCCTCGCTGCAGGTGCTCGATTCGATGAACCAGCGCGCCATCGTCATCGGCTGGCTCTTTCTGACGGTGGGCCTCTTTGTCGGCTGGATTTATGCGACGCAGACCGGGTACGACCCGAGCGTCCGGGCGATGTCGCTGCACGATCCGAAGATTCTGATGGCGGTCCTCTGCTGGGCCGTCTATTCGTTCGAGGCATTTGCCGCGCGCCGGCTTGGCTGGGGCGGACGGCGGTCAGCGTATTTGTCGGCGCTCGGATTTGCGATCGTTTTGCTGAATTTCGTCCCGATCAGTTACTTTTTGACGACGAGCCATAACTTCTGAAAAGGCGTTGCCGCGACGCGACGAACACGAAGGCGTTTTACGCACAAGCGCTTCGTGATCTGGCGCCGTCGCGGCGATCTCTTAACGGACCGTGCATCTCGTACTTGTTGGAATCAGCCACCGCACTGCGCCGGTCGAACTGCGTGAGCGGATCGACTTTCAGGCGCGCGGGCTGGAGGTGTCGCTGCGTGCGCTCGCCCAGCGAGCCGCCGTCCGCGAGGCCGTGGTCCTCTCGACGTGTAACCGCGCGGAACTGTACGGCGTGAGCGAGGATCCGAATCAGGGCGGGTCGGCCTTCGTCGATTTCATTACCGACTTTCACAAGGTCGATCGACAGGCGTTGCAGCCGCACGTCTATCAGGTGGCCGACCTCGATGTGGCCCGCCATCTGTTCCGCGTGGCGGCGGGGCTGGATTCGCTGGTCGTTGGCGAACCGCAGATTCTCGGCCAGGTGAAGGAAGCCCATTCGGTCGCCGGCGCGAACCACGTCGTCGGTCCGTTTCTGAACCGGCTGTTCCATTCGTCGTTTGCGGTCGGCAAACGTGTTCGGACCGAAACCGGACTCGGCTCGGGCGCTGTTTCAGTGAGCTTCGCCGCGGTGGCACTCGCGAAAAAAATCTTCGGCGACCTCAAGGGCCGTTCGGTGCTCGTAGTCGGCGCGGGTGAAATGGGCAAGCTGACCGCGCTTCACATGAAGTCCCAGGGCGTCCATCAGGTCACGATTGTCTCGCGGACGATGGCGCATGCCGCGCGGACGGCCGAGGCGATCGGTGGCGCATCGGCGGCTCCATGGGAAGAGCTGGATCCGCTCATGGGCAGCGCCGACATCGTGATTACGGCGACCGGCGCGGTTTCCCCCATTCTGACGAAGGCACACATCGAAACGGTGATGCGGCCGCGGAGAAACCGTCCGCTGTTCCTCATTGACATCGCCTTGCCACGCGATGTGGAGCCGGCGGCCGGCGAAATCGAGCAGGTGTTTCTCTACAACATCGACGATCTTCAGGCGACCGTGCGCGAAAATCTGGCGCGCCGGGCCAGTGAAGTCGCACGTGCCGAAACGATCGTCGGCGAGGAAGTCGACAAGTTCAGTGTGTGGTTGCGATCGCGCGGCGCGATCCCGACCGTGGTGGCACTGCGGCAGCGGTTCGACGCGGTCCGCCGGAGCGAACTCGATCGCCTGGCGTCGACACTGCCAGCCGACGTGCGCGAGCGCGTGGACGACATTACGCGCCTCGTGGTTGAGAAACTGTTGCTGACGCCCACCGAGCAGCTCAAAACACTCCACGACGCCGAGACGATCGGTTTGTATTCCGAAGCGCTGACCCGACTCTTCGGCCTCACGTCGCTCCAGGCGCAGGGCGCCGATTCGCCATCGCAGAAATCGGAGAGCGCGTCGGACGCGGAACAACGCTCGGACCGCGGCGACCGCCGCGTCGAGCCGTTCGTGCGGCCGCAGAAACGGTGAAACTGAATCTCGAAATCAAGAATTTAGAATTAAGAATTGAGAACGGGATAACGCGGACCTTCTTAACTTTTAGTTCTTGATTCTTCATTTGAGTCTCACCCTCGCACGCGAGAAATGACCACTTCCGATCCAATTCGCCTCGGCACGCGCGGGAGCCAGCTCGCGCTGTACCAGGCCCACGCCGTCGCACGATTGCTCGCTGAAGCCGGCGGACCTCAATGCGAGATCGCGATCATCAAGACCTCCGGCGACAGGCTCCAGGAAGCGCCGCTGTCGGAGGCGGGCGGCAAGCGGCTGTTCGTGAAAGAGATCGAAGACGCCCTCTTGAATCGGGAGGTCGATCTGGCAGTCCACAGCAGCAAGGACATGCCCGCAGTCCTTCCAGAAGGACTCGCGATCGCCGGGGTGCTGCCGCGCGAAGATCCGCACGACGCGGTCGTGCTGGGTCAGGGGTTCGCGATAAGCGATCAAGGGACGCGGCCCGGGGATCAGGGGCTGCTGGGGACCCCGCGGTCCGTCCAGAATCTCGAGGAGCTGCGCGAAATTCTTGGTCCAACGCCGTCAATCGGCACCAGCAGCGTGCGCCGCATCGCTCAACTGAAACGTCTGTTCCCAGCCGGCCGGTTCTCGCCGATCCGCGGCAATCTCGATACGCGCCTTCGAAAGCTGGACGCCGGCGGCAACGCCGCCCTGGTGCTGGCGGCCGCGGGCCTTCGGCGGCTAGGATTTGAGTCGCGGATTTCCCTGCGGCTGCCGTCGACGATCTGTGTACCGGCGCCGGGCCAGGGCATCATCGCGATCGAAATCCGCGACGGTGACGATGCGGTCCGAAACGCGGTGTCGGCAATCACCGATGGTGCCGCGTGGGCGGCGTTAAACGCCGAACGGGCGGTCGTTGAGGCGCTCGGTGGCGGGTGCCAGATCCCGATTGGCGCGCTCGCCTCTCCGGATGGCCATGCCCTGGATCTGATTGCGACGGTGATTTCGCTTGATGGCGACCGTGCGGTGTTTGCATCCGCACGCGGATCATGGAACGAGGCGGCCGAGCTCGGAAAGCACGTGGCCGGGCAACTCTTGAACGACGGCGCAGGAAAAATTCTGGACGAGGTCCGACGCCAGATGTAGGGGACGGCCTTGAGGCCGTCCCGCGCGGAGGCCCATAAAGGGCGTCCCCTATCAAAGAAGCGTTACGCTGTAGCCAACGCGAGGTTCGTTACGACCAAAAGCATCGTCTATCTGATCGGCGCAGGACCCGGAAACCCGGATCTCATTTCTGTCCGCGGACTGCATTGTCTGGCCGCGGCCGACGTCGTGCTGTACGACCATCTCGTGCATCCGCGCCTCTTGGGGGCTGCGCGAGGAGACGCCGAGCGCATCGATGTAGGCATGGCGGCTCCGCAGCCGCTCGAGCAGGAAGCCATCTGTTACCTGCTCGCGGAAAAGGCACGCGAGGGAAAGATCGTCGCGCGGCTGAAATGGGGCGACCCGTTCATTTTCGATCACGGCGGCGCCGAGGCCTTGTTTCTCCACGAACAAGGCGTGCGATTTGAAGTGGTCCCGGGGATTCCTGCAGGCATCGGTGCGGCCAGCTATGCGGGCGTACCGCTCACCTACCCCGGCGGCGGCGATACGCTGACATTCGTTCGCGGCAACGAAGACGAAGGCAAGACCCGCGCGTCGGTGGATTGGGCCAGCCTCGCCCGACTGGACGGCACGATCGTGTGCTACGCGGGCCCCGATCAGCTGCCGCACATGCTGCATGCTCTCGTCTCGCACGGCAGACCGATGGAAGATTCGGCGGTGCTGATTTACAACGGCACGCTGCCGTCGCAGGAGACCACCCTCGGCACGCTGGAGCAAATCATCGAACGCGTCAAGCAGGCCAACGATCGCCGCGCCGCGATTCTCGTGGTCGGGCGTGTGACGGCACTGCGCGAGCACTTACGCTGGTTCGATTCGAGGCCGCTGTTCGGCAAACGGATCCTCGTCACCCGGCCGCGCGAGCAATCCGCGGAATTTGTCGCGATGCTCGAAGCCCTCGGCGCGCAACCGATCGAAGCGCCCATGATTTCGATCGCGCCCCCGACGGACTGGGGTCCGCTCGACGAGGCGTGCCGGCGCGCCGGCGAATTCGACTGGATCGTGTTCTCGAGCGCTCATGCCGTGGATGCCTTTATCGGCCGGCTCCTGGCGTCGCCACTCGATTTGCGATCGCTGAAAGGCGCGAAGCTCTGCACCGTCGGCCCCGCCACGGGCGACCGGCTCGCCCGGTATGGTCTGAAGGTCGATCTCGTCCCCGATGAATCACGCGCGGAAGCCGTGGTACGCGCGATGATGGAAGCAGGCCCGGTCGAAGGGAAACAGGTGCTGCTGCCGCGCGCCGATATCGGCCGCGAAGTGATTGGCGACGAACTCAGAAAACGCGGCGCCGAGGTCACGGAAGTCGTCGCGTATCGTACGGTGGCGCTGGATCTGGAGCGACCCGGCGGGCCCGACATTTATCGCATGCTCCTCGACCACGCGATTGACGTCGTCACCTTTACCAGCCCGTCAGCCGTCCGGAACTTCGTCGAGCTCCTCGGCGAAGAGCAGTCGGCGGATCTGCTGCGACCCATCGTCGTGGCGTCCATCGGGCCGGTTACGGCCCAGGCGGCGACCGAATACAAGATTCACTCGACGGTCGTCCCAACGCACTATACGATTCCCGCACTCGTCGACGCGATCCGCAGCTATTTCGAGAGGGCGTCATGAATCCCATCCAAACGCAGTCCGCTTTGAAGCTCACGCGTCGTCTGCGGAGGCTCCGCACCAGTGAAACGCTTCGCGCGATGGTGCGCGAAACCCGGTTATCCCCGGAGATGTTCATCCTCCCGCTCTTCGTCTGCGAAGGCGACGGCGTACGGCGCGAAGTACCGTCGATGCCGGGTGTGTTCAATCTTTCAGTTGACGAAGCCGTAAAGGAAACCGCTGCTGCGCAGGCCGATGGGATCAAGAGCGTGCTGCTGTTCGGCCTGCCGGATCATAAAGACGATGTGGGATCGGCGGCCTACGATTCGGACGCGCCGGTTCAGTCAGCGATTCGCGCGATCAAGCGCGAAGTGCCGAACAGCCTGGTGATCACGGACGTGTGCCTCTGCGAATACACCGACCACGGCCACTGCGGCATCATCGTCGATGATGAGATCACGAATGATCCGTCGGTCGAGCAACTGGTTCGAGCCGCCGTCTCACACGCCACGGCCGGCGCTGACATCGTCGCGCCCTCCGACATGATGGATGGACGCGTCGGCGCGATCCGCGAAGCGCTTGACGATCGCGGTTTCGAAAACGTGGCGATCATGTCGTATGCCGCGAAATACTGCTCGGCATTTTATGGCCCATTTCGCGATGCTGCCGGATCGGCTCCGAAGTTCGGCGACCGGCGGTCACATCAGATGGATCCGGGAAATGCACTCGAGGCGCTGCGTGAGGTCGAGCAGGATATCGAGGAAGGCGCCGATATCGTGATGGTGAAGCCCGCCCTGCCATACCTCGACGTCATCACGCGAGTGAAGGAGACCTTTGGCTACCCGACTGCCGCCTATCAGGTGAGCGGCGAGTATTCGATGATCAAAGCGGCGGCGCAGAATGGATGGATTGATGAGCGCCGCGCGATGTTCGAGACGCTCACTGCAATCAAGCGCGCCGGCGCCGACATGGTGATCACCTATTACGCGCGCGACATCGCGCGCGCGCTGTAAGTCATTTCCATTCATCGTTTCTTCGGGGACGGCCTGTAGGCCGTCCGTTGTCAGGTCGCGCCGACACCGGAGGCCCTGAAGGGCGTCCTCTACCGCTACCCACTCATGAACACAAAACGCTCGACAAAACTCTTCGCGCGCGCCGTCAAAGTTCTCCCCGGCGGCGTCGACAGCCCGGTCCGGGCTTTCAAATCAGTTGGCGGTTCGCCGCTCTTCATCAAGCGTGCGAGCGGTTCGCAAATCGAAGATATCGACGGTAATCGATTCGTCGACTACGTGATGTCCTGGGGGCCGCTGATTCATGGGCACGCCCCTCGCGGCCTGGTGAAGGCCGTCGCGGCAGCGGCCAGGGCGGGCACGAGCTACGGCGCGCCAAGCCCGCTCGAAGTCGAACTGGGCGAGAGAGTGCGCACGCTGATGCCGTCGCTCGAGCGGGTGCGATTCGTCAGCTCAGGTACGGAAGCCACCATGAGCGCGATTCGGGTGGCGCGTGCCGCAACCAGGCGCGACAAGATCATCAAGTTCGAAGGCTGCTATCACGGCCATGCTGATCCATTCCTCGTACAGGCTGGATCAGGCGCGTTGACGCTCGGCGTGCCAACAAGCCCCG
>Ga0070681_10001073_pt1 | contig 23282 bp, 19 predicted proteins | sample KBSC83BmetaG_FD_65650 | JGI IMG/M metagenome (GOLD analysis project Ga0070681, IMG submission 65650) | Corn rhizosphere microbial communities from Kellogg Biological Station, Michigan, USA - KBS C8-3B metaG | ecosystem: Host-associated > Plants > Roots > Rhizosphere | place: USA: Michigan...
CGTCAGCGCCGCGATCTCGTCAAGCGTGTAGGAGAGATGCACCCGCTCCTGCGAGGCAGGGCGCTTCGCCACGGAAAGGCCGGGCCGCCACTCGGTCGCCGGGCGGATCGGCCGCGGCACGAAGCCGCCGCCGCAATTCGGGCAGACATTGCCGAGCTTGGTTTCGACGCAGGCGGCGCAGAACGTGCACTCGTAAGAGCAGATGCGCGCATCGGCGGCATCGGGCGGCAGGTCCTTGTCGCAATATTCGCAATTGGGTCGAAGCGCGAGCGCCATGGATCCTCCGTTTTCGCTCAGGCTGCCGGCCTGCCATGGGCCAGCTCGCCGCGGTCGAAATTCATTTGCGCAAAGCAATCGCGATACTCGGCCGGCGTCATGCCGGTGTGGCGCTTGAAGAGTTCGCGGAAGAAGGCGAGATCGTCATAGCCGACTTTCGACGCGACGGCCTGGATCGAGCGCGCTCCCTCTTCGAGCATTTCCTTGGCCGCGGCGATGCGCAGCATTTGCAGATAGGCGCCGGGCACCCGGCCGGTCGCAATCTTGAAGCGGCGAATGAAGTTGCGCGGCCCCATGCCGCTGCGCCGGGCGAGCGCCTCGACCGAAACGTCGCGGTCGAAATGCTCGCGCAGATATTCCTCGGATTGCTTGATCGGCTCGTCGAAATGCGGCCGCGACAAAGGCAGCACCGAATAGCCCGATTGCCGGCTGCGCGGCATGCTGAGCAGCAGGGATTTGGCGCATTGCAGCGCGATCTCGTGACCGCAGAACTTCTCGACGAGGTAAAGGCTGAGATCGATCGCGGCGTAGACGCCGCCGCTGCAGAACACCTGCCCGTCCTCGGTGACGAAGTGCTCGGGCTGCCACAGGACTTTCGGATAGCGCCGCCGGAAGATATCGGCGACGCCCCAATGGGTGGTCGCCGCCTTGCCGTCGAGCAGCCCGGCTTCGGCGAGAAAGGCGACGCCCGTGCAAACGCCGGCGATATAGGCGCCCTTCGCATGGCATTGGCGCAGCCAGGCCAAGAGCGGGGTCGTCGCCGCGATCCGATCGATCACGTCCCAACCGGCCGCGGGAAGGATGACGATGTCGGTGCGCTCGATATCGGCGATCGCGCATTCGGGCATGAGGCCCAAGGCACAGAGGCTGGTGACGCTCTTGCCGTCGATCGAGGCGGTGCGAACCCGAAAGCGCGGGCGCAGATCGGTGCCGTGAAGCCAGTTCCACACCACGCCCGCCGAGTGAAACACTTCGATCGGCGCGATCGCGGTCGAGGCATAGCCCGCCTCGAGCAGAACGACGGTGACGTCGAGCATGCGATCTTCGGCCGGCGCGCTTGCGGCGCGCGGCCGGGCGGCTTGTTTCGCTTTCTTCGACAAGGCGGTCCCTCCGTTCTTCCCGAAAGAGCGCCGCCCGCCGGGCGGCGCTCTTGGCTCAGGAAATCGCCGTCATCGGATCGATGACGGTGCGGACTTCGCGAATGCGAGTCGCCGGAAAGCCGCTCAACCGCGCATGCTCGCGCACCGCGGTCTCGCCCTCCGCCAGATAGATGCAGAAGGTCTTGTCGTCGACGACAAAAGATTCGACCCACTGCACTTTTCCGGCCAGCTTTTCCAGCGCGGCGTTGGAGACCGCGGCGGCTTCTTTGAGCTGCTCGCGATTGAGCCCGCCAATGCCGGGCAATTCGCGCTCGATCACATACCGTTTCATGGAATTTCCCTCGTTCCGGTTTCGATGCGGCCAAGATGGTCGCGATCGTCGGCCCGAAACAGATGGCACTTCCGACAATGTAGCTGGGTGATTGTGACAGGCCAAGCCGGATCAGGCGGAGCAGCCCTCGGCTTTCCCGCAATTGGCGACCGGCGGGGCGGGTTCATGGAAGCGCCAGAGAACGATGTAGCGGCCAATGCGCCCCTCGCTGACCGGCGTGCCGAGGGTGGAGAGCGTCGCGAGATACGCCTCGGGGCTTTGCATCTCGCCCTGCCCGGTGCGTCCGAACACGACAAAGACATCATGACCCGGCGGCGGGACGAGCTTTGCCGCGCTCCAACTCAGCTTGATGCGAGCGAGATCGAGACCGGCGCGCGGCGCGAACGCCGTCAAGACGTAATCCGCGTGCCAATCATTGAGCAGAACGAGATCGCCGGGCTGCGCCTTGGCGGCGAGCCGCGAGGCGAGCAGGTCCCAGCGCGGCTTGGTCTCATCCGCGTAATAGGGCGAGAGGTTGACGAGGCACAGCGCGCCAAGCGCCGCGGCGCTGCCGGCGAAACGCCAGCCGCGCAGCCCGGCGAGACCGGCGCCCGCAAGGACGAAGAACGGCGCCGCGCCCCAGGCGAAATAGCGGGGCGCCAGCACCGGCGCCGCCAGCGAGACCGAGAGCAGCAGCAGCGGCAGGATGAGCACGGCGCAGGCGATCACCGCGAAGACGCTGCCCGCGCGGCGCAGGCGCCACGCGCCGGCGAGCGCCAGGGCGGCGATGACCAGAGAAAGCCCGGGAATCGCCGCGGGCTCGAGGTCGAAGGTGATGAAGGCCGAGATGCGGTGAAGATAGACCGGCGCGATGATCGACCAGATCGTCGCCAAGCTTTCGGGCGGCGACCAATCCTCGCCGCGTAGCACCGTGCCCTTGCTCGCGATATAGACCGCGATAATCCAGGGCAGCCAGACAGCGAGAACGACCCCTTGAACAATGGCCCAATTGCGCAGGAAGGCACGCCGCGCAGCGCCGGCATGCCATGCGATGGCGATGGCGCCGAGATTGGCGGCCAGAAGCCAAGGCACGGCGACGTTGAGGACGCACAAGGCCGAGGCGGTGCCGGCGCCATAGGCGAGCCAGGCGAGCCTCGGCGCCTTCGCGCTCCGCAGCGGCAGCGCCGCGCCGCCGGGATCGCGCGCCAGACGCAACAGCCCGAAGAGAGCGACGAGGATCAGGAAGGTGACGAGCGTGTAAGACCGCGCCTCCTGCCCGTACTGCACATCGAAAGGCGAAAGGGCCATCAGCAGCCCCGCGGCCGCTCCAGCGCGCGGCCCCGCCGCCTCGCGTCCCATCGCCGCAACCAGAGCGGCGTTGACCGCGCCCAGGATCGCGGAGGGCAGACGCAGGATGAATTGCGAGACGCCGAACTTTGCGACCAGCCACAGAAGGAGGAAATAGCTCGGATAGTGCTTGCTGTGCAGCGCTTGCGCGAAGAGTTCGGGAAGGCTGATCGTCGCACGGTGGAGACTTGCCAATTCGTCGAGCCAGAATGGCTTGTCGCCGAGACCGTAAAGCCGCAGCGCCAGGGCGAGGCCCGCGATCGCTGCCAGCGGCACCCAGTACGGAACCGCGCCGTCCGCCGTCCGCAGCGTGGCGGCCGCAATGGATCGAGGGGCGGTCATGATCGTCCCTTTGGAGACAATGTCGGTCATGCGAGAACAACTCCACGCCGCGCGCCTCGACGCGCGCCCCTTTCACTACTTAGGACAGAAAATCCGCCGCATCCCTTTATGGGGGTCGCTCCGTCGCGAAACAGCGCTGCCGACGCATCACTTGTGCGTGAGCCGGGCACGACGCCGCTGAGCAGCGCAAAGAGCGCGGCGCCGAGATGTTCGCTGATGCCGACGATAGGCATGAGGCGACGATTGGCATCGCAAGGGTTTCGCTCCGCGGCCTCCAGCAGGAATGCTAGGCTGGCGCGTCGCATCGGCTCATCTGTTCGACAACACCGCCGCAACGCAATCGCCAAGATGGAGGCTACTTTGGCACCGGAAGGGCTCGTCATTCGTGCAAGCAGCCGCGAACCGGCGGCAACCATGGAACGCGTCATGGCGGCGGTGACGGCGCGCGGCATCAGCGTCATCGCGCGCATCGATCATGCCGCGGCCGCGGCGAAGGTCGGGCTGTCGCTGCGGCCGACAGAACTCCTCATTTTCGGCAATCCAAAAGCCGGCACACCGCTAATGCAGGCGGTACAGACGGTCGGCATCGACCTGCCGCTCAAAATTCTCGTTTGGCAAGACGAAGCGGGCAAAACCTGGCTCGCTTACAACGATCCGGCGTGGCTGGCGCGGCGGCACGGCGCCAATGCCGGACAGGATGCGATCCTTGGCGCGATGACGCGCGCGCTCGAAGCCATTGTCGAGGAGGCGAGCACTGACGGCATTGCCGGCCGGAAAAGCTCGACGCCATGAGCCGGCCCTTTCCCGATCATCCTTTCCTCACCGGCAGCTTCGCCCCCCTCACCTTCGAAGCCGATGCCTTCGATCTTCCGGTGCGCGGCGCAGTGCCGAAAGATTTGCGCGGCACGCTCTATCGCAACAGCCCGAACCCGCAATTCGCGCCGCGCGACGACAATTACCATTGGTTCCTCGGCGACGGGATGGTGCATGCGTTCCGGCTCGAGGACGGCCGCATTTCCTATCGCAACCGCTGGCTGCGCACGCCGAAATTCCTTGCCGAGCGAGCGGCTCATGAGGCGCTCTATGGCAGCTGGGGCAATCCGCGGACGACCGATCCCTCGGTCCTCGGCAAGGATGACGGCGTCGCCAATACCAGCATCGTCATCCATGCCGGGAAAGTCTTCGCCGCCGAGGAAGCGCATCTGCCTTTCGCAATCGATCCCGAGACGATCGCCTCGGAAGGCTATTGGGATTTCGCCGGCGCGCTCACGACCGGCCGCTTCACCGCACATCCGAAGATCGACCCGACGACCGGCGAGATGGTGTTCTTCGGCTATTCGGTCGGCGGCCCGTTCTCGAGCACGATCGCCTATGGGACAGTCGCCAAATCGGGCAAGCTGACGCGGAGCGAGCGCTTCGAGGCACCCTATTCCGCCATGGTGCATGATTTCCTCGTGACACAGAACTACTTGCTGTTCCCGATCCTGCCGCTGACCGGGAGCCTCGAGCGCGCGAGGCGCGGCGCGCCGGCCTATGCCTGGGAGCCCGAGAAGGGCGGCCATATCGGCGTCGTCAGGCGCGATGCGCCGGCTTCCGCCATGCGCTGGTTCCGCCTCGATCCCTGTTACGTCTTTCACGGCATGAACGCCTATGAAGACGGCGACACGATCATCGCGCATGTCATGCAATACGGCGTCCCGCCTCTGTTCGGGGATTTGAGCGGCAAGCCGCCGGACCCGCAGAAGATGGTGTCGCGCCTGCATCAGTGGCGTTTCAATCTCGCCGACCCGAGCGACCAGTTCAGGCGCGAGCAGATCGACGATCTTCCCGCCGATTTCCCTCGGCTCGACGAGCGCTTCGCGCTCAACGCCTATCGCCATGGATATTTCGCGGCGAAGGTCAAGGCATCGGGCGCCGGCGCTTTCGACACCTTGGCCCATCGCGATTTCAAGACCGGCGCGCAAGCAACCTACAGCGTTCCGGCTGGCGATGCTTTTTCCGAGCCGGTCTTCGTTCCGCGCAGCGCCAACGCCGCCGAGGGCGATGGCTATCTTCTCGCCACGATCTATCGCGGCTCGGAAAAGCGCAGCGAGCTCGCGATTTTCGACGCGACGGCCCTCGACAAAGGCCCGATCGCGCTCGCCGCGTTGTCGCATCACGTGACCCTCGGCTTCCATGGAAATTGGCGGGGAATCGCGTAACATGGATGCGGGTTTGAATTGGGGAGCGGCACCATGGTGACGAGCGACCATCGTTTTGCGGGCACGATCCCCGAAATCTATGACCGCTTGTTCGTACCGCTCATCTTCGCGTTCTATGCCGATGACCTCGCGCGCCGGATCGCCGCGCTCGCACCCAAGCACATTCTGGAGACCGCGGCAGGGACCGGCGCGCTGACGCGCGCCCTCGCAGCACGTTTGCCACCGGAAACCAGCATTGTCGCGACCGATTTCAATCCGCCGATGCTGGCCCGCGCCGCGGCGCGTCAAGCAGGCGAGACGCGGATCACCTGGCAACAAGCCGACGCGCTCGCTCTGCCTTTCACGGACGAAAGCTTCGATGTCGTGGCGTGCCAGTTCGGCGCAATGTTCTTTCCCGACAAGCCCCAGGGCTATGCGCAGGCACGCCGGGTCTTGCGGCGCGGCGGAACCTTCCTCTTCAATGTCTGGGACCGGATCGAGGACAACGAGTTCGCCGATGTGGTAACGCAAGCCCTCGCCGGGCTTTTTCCCGTGGACCCGCCGCGCTTCCTCGCGCGCACCCCGCATGGCTATTGCGATCCACAGCGCATCCGCGACGATCTTCGCGCCGCGGGTTTCACGCGCATCTCCATCGAGCCTCTCATCGGCACAAGCACCGCCGCGACGCCGCGCGATCCGGCGATCGCCTATTGCCAGGGCTCGCCGCTCCGCAACGAAATCGAGGCCCGCAACCCAGCGGGCCTCGAGGCGGCGACCGCGGTGGCCGCCGCAGCGCTTGCCCGCCGTTTCGGCGAGGGACCGATTGCGGGACGCATCAAGGCGCTGGTCGTTGCCGCCGCGCGCTGAGGCGGATCCGGGCGATTCTCACCGCCGCTGAGCGCTTACACGATTCTCCGATGCGCGCCGCGTGACGGGGCTTCGCCGTGCCCCTGGCGAAGGCCGGTCCCGGGCGCCATTTCCGACATCAGCTCCTCTTTGCGCTCGGCCAGCCGCTGGCCGATCGCCGCCAGATCCATCTTGGCGGATTTCGCCTCGCGAAAGAGCTCCTTTTCTTCCTCCTTCACATGCTGCTTCACCTGCTCGCCGAGCACCTTGACCTTCGCGTCGTAAAGGTCGTCGCCGGGCTTCATCGCTTCGATCTCGGCGATGAGATGCTTGGCGCCGGCATGCTCGACGAGAGCCTCGTCGAGCAGATCTCCATCCTCGGTTGCGGTGCGCGCCTGCGGGTAGAAGATCTCTTCTTCGATCTGGCAATGGACTTTCAGCGCGGTGCAGATTTTCTCGGCAAGCGCTCCCTTTTCTTCCTCGTCCTCCAGCTCCTCATACTCCTCGAAGAAGCCTTCGACCTCGCGATGATCGTGCTTCAACAGTTCGAGGGCGTTCATCGCTCCGGGCGACGCCGACCCCGCCCTGCTCCCGCGGGAGCCGGATCGCGCGCGCACCGATTTGCGGCCGGCAGCCCGTTTTACTCTGGTCCTGGCCCTAGTCGCCATGGGTGGTCCTCCTCGATGAATGAATGATCTGGGGTGTCGGCGGCGGGACCGAGAGCGCCGCGCGCGCGGCAAGCGCCTCTCGCTCTCGCCGTCGCGTCCAACCGCTTGCCGCAACACCCGCCATTGAACAATGACCGTTCCGATGGAGTTCCTCACCCCACGCCAAATTCGCGTGCGCCTCGCGGCTCCGCCGCCCCAGGAACCATTCGAGACGCTCTGGGTTCGATGCTGAGGAAGGACGGAGGACAACATGGCGCGCGGAATCCTGCTTTGGCTGCTTGGGGTGCCCATTCCCGTCATCATCATCCTTGCCCTGCTGTGGCATTAGCGCCCATGAGCAACACGCGCGTCGCCATGGAGTCGACTGGCCGGACCGATCTTGGCGGCGCCGCGGCCGGCCGGATTGAATCGCCGGTTTCGGCCGTATCATGGGCGGCGATCATCGCGGGCGCAGTCGCCGCCGCCGCGGTCTCGCTGATCTTGCTGGCGCTCGGCTCAGGACTCGGCCTTGCTTCGATCTCGCCCTGGTCGGGCAGCGGCCTCTCCGCCGCGGGCTTCGGCATCGCGGCGGGGATATGGCTCATCATCGTGCAGTGGCTCGCCTCGGCCTTGGGCGGCTATGTGACGGGAAGGCTGCGCTCCAAATGGGTCGGAACCCATTCACATGAGGTGTTCTTTCGCGACACGGCGCATGGCTTCCTCGCCTGGGCGCTCGCAACCTTGGCGAGCGCGATGCTGCTGGCGGGCGTGACCTCCGCCGTGGTCGGCGGCGGCGTGCGGGCCGCGGCGAGCGTCGCGGGCGGCGCCGCGCAGGGCGCCGCGTCCAACGCGTCGAGCAACGCCTCGGGCGGCTCCGGCTCCGCGCTCGACGCCTATGATCTCGATGCGCTTTTCCGGTCGGACCGGCCCGATGCGAATGCCCCGGCTTCCGACAGCCGCGCCGAGGCGCTGCGCATTCTCGCGCATGGCGCGGCGAGCGGCGATGTGCCTCAGGACGACCGCGCCTATCTGGCGCGGCAAGTCGCGGCGCGCACCGGCATTTCGCAGGAGGATGCGGCAAAGCGCGTCGATGATGCGATCGGCCGCGCGAAGGCCATCGCCGCCAAGGCCAAGCAAGCCGCCGACACCGCGCGCAAATCGGGCTCGGCCTTGGCATTCTTCACGGCGCTCTCGATGGTTATCGGCGCCTTCATCGCCAGCATCGCCGCGGCCTTCGGCGGCAGCCAGCGGGACGAATACCCCTAAGGTTGGGCGCGGCCGCGGCTATTTCGCGATCGAGGCGCGCCAGATAAACGCCCGGTGTTCGAGCCGGGCGAAGACGCCATGCTCCAAGATCAGCATCAGCACCACGAACATGACGATCCAGGCGAGAACCTGGTCCATGTTGAACTGGCCGAACCAGAAGAAAAACATATAGCCGATCCCGTATTTGAGGCCGAAGGTTTCCGCCAGGGCGACGATCTTCCAGGTCATGCCGAAGGCATAGCGGAAGGCCGAGAAGAGATACGGCATCAGCTGCGGCAGGAAGACCTTGCGGATGAGCAGCGGCCGTCGCGCGCGGAAGGTCACGGCCATTTCGACCAAGGACTTGTCCATCGCCTTGGCGCCTTCGAAAATGTTGACGGCGACGTAGGGCGTCACCACCGCCATCACCGCGATAAGCCCGCCCGCCTCGCTGTAGCCGAACCACATCACGGCGAGGAACACCATGAGGATCGTCGGCATGGTGAGCATCCACGGGATCACCGCGAGCAGCGAGCGCTCGAAGACGCGGTTGAGCCCCATGGCAAGGCCGATCGCCGTGCCAAGCAGCATCGAGGCGATGAAGGCGATGAAGATGCGAGCAAGGGTGATGCCGATATCGAAGAACGCCGATTCGCCCTGCGGCCCGTTGGTCGACAAATCCGCCCAGATGGTGCGGCCGATGGCCAGCGGCCCCGGGAGAATGTCGGGATCGCCCGTCAGCTGCGCCCCCGCCCACCACAGCAGCAAGAGGAGGAGGATCGAGCTTGCACGCAACGCGCCGCTCTTCAGCCGGTCGCTCATAGGAGCATGACCCTCAAGCCTTCGCTTCGACGACGCTGAAGAATTCGCGCACCAGCGTCTTCTCCAGATCGAAAATCGCCGAATCCTCGGGCTTGCGCGGCCGCGGCATGTCGACCGGCACTTGCTTGAAGATGCGCGCCGGCTTGGTCGTCATCATGTAGATGCGATCGGAGAGGAAGACCGCCTCGGCAAGGTCGTGCGTGACGAAGAGGATCGTCGGCTTGGCCCGCGCCAGAATATCGGCGATGTCGAAGCGCAGCTTCCGCGCGGTGATCGCGTCGAGATGGCTGAAGGGCTCGTCCATCAGCAGAATATCGGGCTCGATGGCGAGGGCGCGGGCGATCGCCACACGCTGCTGCATGCCGCCGGAGAGGTTGAGCGGATAGTTCTTCTCCTGCCCGGCGAGGCCGACCATGTCGAGATGCTTGGCGACGAGGCCGCGCCAGCGCTCGCGCGGAACGTTTTGCGCTTCGAGGACGAAATGGATATTGTCCTCGACCGTCAGCCAATTGAGCAGCCTCGGGCTCTGGAACACATAGCCGATGCGCGGCGGCGCGGCCGTCTTCTGTGCCAGCGTGACGAGACCGCCATCATAGGTCTCGATCCCGGCGACGACGTTGAGCAAGGTCGATTTCCCGCAGCCCGACGGGCCGACGATGCTGACGAACTTGCCCTCATCGACGCTGATGCTCACCGAATCGAGCACGATGAAATCCTCCGCCGCGCCAGGCGAGCGGAAGCGCTTGGTCAGCTTGTCGACGCGAATGGCCGCGCTTGTCACCGCCCCGCGTCCTTCCGTCTCCACCGAAACTGGCGCCATCGCCGCGTCCTATCTTGCCTCAGAGGCGCACCCGCGCGGCGCGCGCATCGCTCGATCAGGTTGCAAATTGCGGCCTCCAGGCAAAGCTGCGCCGCGCCCAGAGGCGAAACACCAGGAGATCGATCAGGGCCATCACGATCATGAAACTCAGCCCCCAGGCGAGCATCATGTCGACCCGCGTATCCTGGAACCAGTAGATGAGCTTTTGCCCGACGCCGCTGGTCGCGCCGAACGCCTCGGCGACCAGCGCGATCTTCCACGACAGGGAAAGCGCGATGCGCAGCGAGGAAAAAATGTAGGGCATGAGCTGGGGAATGAGCACCTTGCGCAGCATCAAGGACCGGCCCGCCCGGTAGACGCTGCCCATCTCGAGCAGGTTCTTCTCTACCGCCTTGGTGCCCTCCCAGATATTGAGAGCAACGAAGGGGATGACGATGAGGACGATCGTCAGAACCGGGGCGGCGCCCGACAGGCCGAACCACAACACCGACAGAAACGCCCAGCACACCGCCGGGATCGTCAGCAGCACCATGATCCAGCTGTCGAAAAACACCTCGATGGTGCGGCTGAGGCCCATGAGAAGGCCGATCGCCGAGCCGGCGAGCATCGAGAGGACGAAGCCCTCGAAAATCTCGACCAGCGTCTGCGCGAGGACGACATAGGAGGCGGGATCGCTATAGATCGCGATCACGCACCGAGCCAGCGCCACCGGGCCGGGGAAGAAGACCGGCAGGAAGGGGATCGAGACCACCTGCCAGAGGATCAGCCCGAGCGCGACGGAGATCGCGCCCGGCCACATCCGGCTTCGCTTCCGCTTCACGCCGCTCTTCCCGGAGTTTCAGTTGCCGAGCAGCAGCGCGTGCTTTGCCTTGTCCGGGACCGCGTCGATGATGCCCTGCTTCTTGGCAATATCGAGGAACTTCCACTCGGCATCGACCACTTTGCTGTCCCAATGCGCCAAGAAAATGCGCTTCTCGCCGAGCAATTTCTTGTAGGTGGCGATCTCCGCCGGGGTGGTAACGCTCGCGAGCGTGCCGTACTTCTTGACCGCCGCATCGAGATTTTCCGGCTTCCTCAGCCAGCGGAACGATTCCTCCACCGCCGCGACGAAATTCTTGGCGCGGGCGGGATTCTCGTCGACCCAGCTTCGCCAGGCGACGATCGGCGCCGACCAGACGATCGGATAACCGGTCTTCTTCTTCCAATAATCATTGGGCGAGAAGATCGAGCGGAACTTGTCGGGTTGGGAGGCCGCCGCGACGCTGAACGAGCTGAGATTGACCATCGCGTCGACTTTGCCGGTCTGCAGCAGCTTGTAGAGCGCCGGCCCGGCGATCTGCTGCATCTTGGTGTCGTGCTCAACGTCGAGGCCGGTGGCATCCCGGATCGCCGCCTTGATCGCCTTGAACGATCCGGCGCCGGTCGACCAGACGCCGAACGTCTTGCCGCGCAGATCGGCGATCGTCTTGATCGGCGAATCCTTGCGGACGAACACGTCTTGGAAAACCGTCAACCCGCCGCCGATGATCACCCAATCGACGCCCTGGTTCATCTTCAAGATGGCGTCCATGCCCGAATAGGTCACCGCCATGGTTGCCTTGGACGGCAGGCCGGCGAGGAAGCCCGCGAAAGGCCGCGCATCGATATCGATATCGATGCCGTGCTTGCTGAAAATTCCCGCGTCCTTGCCGGCCATATAATTGAGGATGAAGACGCTGTTTTGGGGAATGACGACCTTGACCTTGTCGAGCGCCTTGGCCGGCGCCGCAAAGCCGATGACGGCACAGAGCGCGACCACAAGCCACGCGATGATCGGTTTTTGCCTCATTCTTCGCCTCCCGGTTCCAAGCTTGACGATGCCCTGAAGCGCGAGCCGCTTGGAGACGCGGCGACCGCCTGGACAGCGCTTTTGTTTTGAATCCTCACATGGTCGCGCAGGTTTCCGGCTCGCAGCGGCGAGGCAATGCCACGCGCCGCGGACCATTAGCCCACAATAACCACCGCCAAGATTACCGCGCGCCCGCAGCCGGGGACAAGGAGAAAGGGCCGCCGCGACGAGGGCCGAGAGCGGCCCCGGTGTCTCTCTCGGAGGAGGTTTAACGGCCGCCTCGCCGCGACCTTTCCTTTGGTGCGCGCGGCGGCTCGGGCTTCAGATAAAGGACTAGGCAGCCGATGCAGATGCCGAGTCCGCCCAGCGGATAGCGCAGCGCCAAGACCGCCGCCACGGCGAAGAGGCACAGCGTCGCGATCGAGCGAAAGCGCATGGTGCGGCGGATTGCCGGCGCGATCTCGCCACCCTGGGCTCCCTCGATCAGCTCCCAAATCAGACCGATATAGGTTGCGTTGACGAGGAAGAAGACGGCCGCATAGAAAGCGACCGGCTGCGGCGCCAATTCGCTCACCGCCATCCAAGCGGTCGAAAGCGGCAGCAGCGACATCGAGAACAGATGCGCGAAATTGAACCACAAGAGACGCGGCGTCGCCTCCGCGGCAAAGCGCATGAGATAGTGGTGGTTGATCCAGACGATGGCGATGAAGAGATAGCTCACGGCGTAGCTGAGCCAGGTCGGCCAGAGCGCGAGGAGCGCCGCGAAGGTGTGGGAAACGCGGGCGGCCGCAACTCCAGGACCAGCACCGTGATAAGGACGGCGAAGACACCGTCGGAGAACGTGCTCAATCGCTCGGGCGTCGCTCTGCGTAGTAGGGGCATGTCGCGTCCCTGCGCATCGAGACCGGACCCCTCGCCGGCCGGTTCATCAAAAGGGGGAGCCCCGCGGCTCGGCCGCAGGAAAGCACAGGCGGACGAGATTTTCCAATGCTCGCGCCGCCGCCGCGGCCCAAACCCCCGAGGGAGCATCTCGACGGGTTTGGCGTTTAAAGAGCAGGAGAAAGGCGCCATGGCATTCTCGGCATGATGACGCCGCCCGTGCCACCCTCCTTCGCGTGAGGATTGGCGATGCGGACGCGGATGAGCGGCGTTGTCGATTCGGCGCGGGATGCCTCGCGCAAGGCGGCGTCGCGCTATCGCGCGGCGCAGCGAAGCCTGCGAACGCCCAGCTCGCGCCGCAGCCGTTACGGGCTCGACTGGCTGAATTTCTTCCTCGCCGATGTCCAGACCGGTTTCGGCACTTTCGTCGCCTTCTACTTGGCGCGCCTCGGATGGACTCAAGCGAGCATCGGCAGCGCTGGCGGCGGGGGGCTTGGTCAGCGTGCTCGGCCAGATACCGGGCGGCGCGCTCTCCGACGCGATCCGCTGGAAGCGCGCCTTGGCCGCAATCGGCATCCTGATGATCGGCGCGGCGGCGCTGATCTTGGCTTTCTTTCCCACCCGGCTCTTCGTCTTCGCCGCGGCGGGACACGCGCTCACAGCGGCAGTGATGGGCGCCGCCGGCGCCTACCTTTCCGAAAGCGCCATCTTCCTGACGGCGGCGCTGCTCTGCATCCCGGCCTTGGTGGCGCTCGTCGCGATCCGCGCCGAGGAGATCGACTATACGAGAGCGCGGAACGCCGCCACGGGCGACAAGGCAAAACTTGCGCGCCTGCGCGATCTCGCCGGCAATCGCGCGCTGCTGCTCTTCGCCGGCTGCGTCACGCTGTTTCAGCTCGCCGATGCCTCGATGCTGCCGCTGGTCGGCGAGACGATCGCCCGGCAAGCGGGAGCCGCCAATCTGCAGATGTCGAGCCTCATCATCGTGCCGCAAATCGTCGTCGCCATCCTTGCGCCCTGGGTCGGCTATCACTCTGAGCTGCGGGGACGGCGGCCCTTGCTGCTCGTCGGCTTCGCGCTCGAGCCGATTCGCGCCGGCATTCTCGCGCTAACGACCGCTTATCCGTTCCTCGTCGTCGTGCAATTGCTCAACGGCATCAGCAGCGCAATGATCACCGTCCTCACCGTCCTCGTGATTACCGACCTGACGGCCGGCACCGGACGCTTCAATCTCGCGCAGGGGACATTGGGCGCGCTGATGGGCATCGCGGCCTCGGTCAGCACGATCGGCACCGGCTACATCGACGAAGTCTTCGGCCGCGGCGCCGGATTCATGACGGTCGGCATCATCGCTCTTCTCGCGACCGGGCTTCTCTGGGTGTTCCAGCAAGAGACCAAGCCCGCGGAGTACAGCGATTGACGCTTTCGCGGGGCGGACCTCACCCTCCTCCCGGTAGCGGCCGATCCCGGGCGTCACTGCCTTCCTACCACAGCCTTTTCCTGGCAAAGGCGTGACCGGAACCGGATTTCAGGTAGCGCTCAAAAGTCTCGGCTTTCTGCTCGTCAGAGAAGGCAATATAGGTGACCAACTTCCAAGGGACATATTTCGAGGTATGCGACGATTTCCCTCCATTGTGTTCCGCCAGCCGCTGTTTTGGGTCGGACGTGATGCCGACATAGCGTTGATCGAGGGAAGATCCGCTCTGCAACAGATAAACATAGCGCAATCGGGTGGCCCTCCTTCGCCAAAGGCTTCGGAGGGCATCCTGCTTCGCGAATTAGAGCGGCGCAAATCCTGCGAAGCGCGTCAGCGCGAAGCAGGATGGTGGGCCCGGCAGGATTCGAACCTGCGACAACGCCGTTATGAGCGGCGCGTTCTGACCGCTGAACTACAGGCCCCCAAACGCAAGCAGCCAGCAGCTTTCAGCTTACAGCCAAAAGCTGACGGCCGATAGCTGACCGCTGAAGGCTTAGGTGTCGAGGAAGCTGCGCAGCTTGCGCGAGCGCGAGGGGTGCTTGAGCTTGCGCAGCGCTTTCGCCTCGATCTGGCGGATGCGCTCGCGCGTCACCGAGAATTGCTGGCCGACCTCTTCCAGAGTGTGGTCGGTGTTCATGCCGATGCCGAAGCGCATGCGCAAAACGCGCTCCTCGCGCGGCGTGAGCGAGGCGAGGACGCGCGTCGTCGTCTCGCGCAGATTGGCCTGGATCGCGGCATCGACCGGCAGCACCGCGTTCTTGTCCTCGATGAAATCGCCGAGATGCGAATCTTCCTCGTCGCCGATCGGCGTCTCGAGGCTGATCGGCTCCTTGGCGATCTTCAGTACTTTGCGCACTTTTTCGAGCGGCATCGCCAGCTTTTCCGCCAACTCCTCGGGCGTCGGCTCGCGGCCGATCTCGTGCAGCATCTGGCGCGAGGTGCGCACCAGCTTGTTGATCGTCTCGATCATGTGCACGGGAATGCGGATGGTGCGCGCCTGGTCGGCGATCGAGCGGGTAATCGCCTGGCGAATCCACCACGTCGCATAAGTCGAGAACTTGTAGCCGCGGCGATACTCGAACTTATCGACCGCCTTCATCAGGCCGATATTGCCTTCCTGAATGAGATCGAGGAATTGCAGGCCGCGATTGGTGTATTTCTTGGCGATCGAGATGACGAGGCGGAGATTGGCCTCGACCATTTCCTTCTTGGCGCGCCCGGCCTCGCGCTCGCCGCGCTGCACGGTCTGGACGACGCGCCGGAACTCGGCCGGCGGCACGCCCGCCTCGAGCGCGATCTGCGCGACTTCGCCGCGCAGCGTCCTGACCTCATTCGTGTGCTTGCCGACGAGGCCGGACCAGCCCTTGCCGTGCAGCCGCTTCACCTGCTGTAGCCAGTCGGGCGCGAGCTCGAAGCCGATATGGTGGTTGAGGAAGTCCTGGCGCTTGACGCCGCAAGTCTCGGCGAGGCGCAGCAGCTTGCCCTCGGCGCCGACGAGACGGCGATTGAGGCCGTAGAGCTGGTCGACGAGCTGCTCGATGCGCGCGTTGTTGAGGCGCACGCTCTTCATCGCCTCGACGATCTGGGCCTTGAGCTTGTCGTAGCTGCGCTCGGCGGTCTTGCCCAGCTCCTCGCCCTCGTTGAGCGATTTGAGGCGGTTGTCCTGGCGCTTTTGCAGCTTCTTATAGAGCGCCGCGATTTCGTCGAGATTGGCAAGGACGCCGGGCTTCAGCTCGGCTTCCATCGCGGCGAGCGAGATCGCCGCCTCCTCGCCGTCGCCCTCTTCGCCCTCGCCGCCGAGCTCGGCGTCTTCGGTCTCGGGCTCCGCCTCGGAACCCGCTGCGCCATTGGCGCCGTTGGCGCCCGGCTGCTGCTTTGCGGCTTCCTCGCTCTCGAAGGCGTTGTTGCCGTAGGTGGCGTCGAGATCGACGACGTCCCGCAGCAGCATGCGGTTTTCCATCAGCGCGTCGCGCCAGCCGATCAGCGCGCGCATCGTCAAGGGGCTCTCGCAGATGCCGCCGATCATCATCTCGCGACCGGCCTCGATGCGCTTGGCGATCGCGATCTCGCCCTCGCGCGACAACAGCTCGACCGAGCCCATCTCGCGCAGATACATGCGCACAGGATCGTCGGTGCGGCCGATATCCTCGTCGTCGAGATTGCCGCCGGAGCGGGTTTCGCCGTCCTCCCCGCCCTCGTCCGAGGACGCATCATCGGCCTCTTCGCTCTCGACGAGGTTGATGCCGAGCTCGGAGAGCATCGTCATCGTGTCTTCGATCTGCTCGGATGAGACCTGATCGGCGGGAAGCGCCGCGTTCAGCTCGTCATAGGTGACGTAGCCGCGTTCCTTGCCGCGCGCCACCATCTTCTTGATCGTCGCGGCGACCGCGTCGAGCAACGGCGCTTCGGCCGCCTCCTCGCGTCCTTCCGGACTTTCCGCCGTGCCCGCCGACTTACCCGCCATATGCGTCCCGCCGTGAAATCACGTCCAGCACCCCATGCCGACGACGCGAAGCCGAGGCCCGCATCGATTTACATTCGATTAAACATTCTCCCGCCGCATCGACCCCTGGCTCTCTCTGCCGGCCCATGGCCGGTTCCTCCCCCTAAGCCAACCCGTCGTCTTGGTCTTTACTTTCCAGTTCCGCCCGTTGCAACTGCTCGACCCGGCCCCAGCTTTGCGGGGTCGGGTCGGCGACACAATGCGCCACAGCCTCTTTAAGCTCGGTTGACGACAGGCGGCGCTGAAACTGACTTTTCATGTGGTTCCATCCGCTGCGCGCCGTGTCCGCATCGGCTTCGAGTCGCGCAAAGCCGCCATGAACCAGGACTTCGGGGGACAGAATCTTCTCAACGATTTCACCGAATCCATTGTCTGTGAGGTAGCGCCTCAGCGCCGCTGCTTCAAGGTCCGGTTGCATCAGATGGGCTTTTTGGATGGCGCCGCTAACCCTGTCAAGGTGGGGGCTCGCCCATTGGATCGCCGAAAAATCTTCGACAATCTCGCTCAAAAGAAACGGATGATTAAGGATCAGCGCGAGCAAAACCTCCTCGCGCCGCCGCTGCAGCAGCGCCGGATCGGCGGCGGGCGCGGGCTCGCGCCAGAGCGGCGTCGCCGCCAAGCGCTGCGCGGGACCGAAGCGGTCGCGGCGATAGGGGCCGGCGCGCTTGGCATCGGCGCTGGCCGCCGGCCCGCGACGGGCGCCGAAGCTCTCCGCCACACGCTCGCGCACGAAGCGGCGATAATGCTCCTGGACGCTGCGATCGGCGATCAGCCGCACCTGCTGCTCGAGACGCTGCTCCAGCGCGGCGCGGCGCTCGGGCGTATCCGCGGGCAGCGCCGTCTCGAGGCTCCACAGCACCTCCGCGAGCGGGCGGGCGCGATCGAGTATGCCCCGCATCGCATCCACGCCGTGGCGGAGAATGAGCGAATCCGGATCCTCTCCCGCCGGCAGCACGGCAAAGCGCAGGCTCATTCCGGGTTTGAGGATCGGAAGGGCGCGGGTGAGCGCGCGGGCGGCGGCGCGCTGTCCCGCCGCGTCGCCGTCGAAGCAGAGGATCGGCTCCGGTGCCATGCGCCACAGCTCTTCGATCTGCACTTCGGTGAGCGCCGTGCCGAGTGGCGCCACCGCGGTGGCAAAACCCGCGCGATGCAGCGCGATCGCGTCCATATAGCCTTCGACGACAATCGCCGAGGGCGCCTTCGCCGCCGCCGCGCGCGCCAGCGCCCAGGCATAAAGCACGCGGCCTTTCTGAAAGAGCGGCGTGTCGGGCGAATTGAGATATTTGGGCTGGCCGTCGCCCATGACGCGGCCGCCGAAGGCGATGATTCGGCCGCGCCGGTCGCCGATCGGGAAGATCACGCGGTCGCGGAAATAATCATAGGTCTCGCCGCCGCCCTCGGGCTTGCGCAGCAAGCCGGCTTCGACGAGGAGGGGCTCGGGTATCTCCTTTACCAGCGCGCGCTTCAGCGCATCGCGGCTTTCGGGCGCATAGCCGAGGCGGAAGCGGCGGATCGTTCCCTCGTCGAGTCCGCGCCGCTCGAGATAGGCGCGCGCCGCGCGGCCATCGGCGCCGTGGAGCATTTTCTCGAAAAAAGCGCAAGCCGCGTCGACCGCGCTTTGCACGCTCGCCTGGCGCGCGGCGCGCTCGCGCTCTTCGCGGCTCTCCTGCGGCACGTCGAGCCCCGCCTGCCGCGCCAATTGCTCGACCGCCTCGGGGAATGAGAGCGACTCGGTCTGCATGACGAAGCCGATGACGTCGCCATGCGCGCCGCAGCCGAAGCAATGATAGAAGCCCTTGTCCTCGACGGCGCTGAAGGAGGGGGTCTTTTCATTGTGGAAGGGGCAGAGCCCGACATATTCGCGGCCGCGCCGGATCAGCTTGACGCGCCGCCCGACAATCTCGGCCAGCGATACGCGCTGGCGCAACTCGTCGAGGAAGCGGGGCGGAAAGGCCATGAGCTGTTAGCTCTCAGCTGTCAGCTATCAGCCACCAATCGGTGGAGCAACGAGTGTAGTAGCCAGCGCCTACGCGTCAAACCGTCGATGCCAAAAAACCTGTGGGCTGATCGCTGACAGCCGATAGCTGAAAGCTGACGGCGAACAGCTGTCCGCTATCCCAACAGCTTCTTCACCACCTGGCTCGCCTTCGACGGATCGACCTGGCCGGCATATTTCTCGCGAAGCGCGGCCATCACCTTGCCCATGTCCTTGACGCTCTGCGCGCCGGTCGCGGCAATCGTCTCCTTGATCGCGGCCTCCGCCTCCGAGTCGGACATGGCCTTCGGCAGGAAACGCTCGATGATCGCGATCTCGCCGCGCTCCTTCTCGGCCAATTCCGGGCGGCCGCCCTTGTCGTAGAGCTCGATCGATTCGCGGCGCTGCTTGATCATCCCCTGCATCATCTGCTGAATGTCGGGATCGGCGATGCCATCGAGATTGCCCTTGGGCCGCGCCTCGATGTCGCGCTCTTTGAGGCGCGCGAGGATCAGCCGCACGGTCGAAACCGCGAGCACCTCCTTGTCGCGCATCGCCTGTTTCAGAGCCTCGCTCAAGCGCTCGCGCAGCATCGCCGTTCTCCTCTCGCCGCCGCGCAAACTAGCGCAAGCGCCATCTTGACGAAAGGCGCCGCGCGTTCTATCTCCCCGGCTTGACCCGATCACTGATCCCTTGCGCCGCCGGCCGCGACCGGCGACGCGCTCTGGCGCATATCGGTAACTGCTCGACGAGGTTTTATCCGCGCTTATGACCGACGCGCCCCCGCTGCTCGCGCGCCCGCAGGGCACGAACGCGGCCTTGGTTCTGGCCGATGGCAGTGTTTTTTGGGGGATTGGTCTCGGCGCAGCCGGGACAAGCGTCGGCGAGCTCTGCTTCAACACCAGCATGACCGGCTATCAGGAGATCATGACCGATCCCTCCTACGCCGGGCAGATCATCACCTTCACCTTCCCGCATATCGGCAATGTCGGCGCCAATCCTGAGGATGTCGAGACGACGACTCCGGCGGCGCGCGGCCTCGTTCTGCGCGCCGACATCACCGAGCCGTCGAATTACCGCGCGCGCCAGCATTTCGATGAATGGCTGAAGCTGCGCGGCCTGACCGGGCTTGCCGGCATCGATACCCGCCGCCTCACCCGCCGAATCCGCGACGGCGGCCCGCCCAACGCCGCGATCGCCTATGCGCTTGATGGCCGACTCGATGTCCCGGCGCTGCTGGCGAAGGCGCGGGCCTGGCCGGGGCTCGAAGGCATGGACCTCGCCAAGGAAGTCTCGTGCCGCCAAAGCTATCGCTGGGACGAGACGGGTTGGGTGCAGGGCGCCGGCTATGGCCGGCTCGAGACGCCGCGCCATCGCATCGTCGCGGTCGATTACGGCGCCAAGCGCAACATCCTGCGCATGCTTGCTTCGGAAGGCTGCGCCGTCACGGTCGTTCCCGCCGACGCCAGCGCCGATGCGATCCTGCGCCACGAGCCCGATGGAATTTTCCTCTCGAATGGGCCGGGCGATCCGGCCGCGACCGGGCAATATGCCGTGCCGGTGATCCGCGACCTCATCGCCAGCAACAAGCCTATCTTCGGCATTTGCCTCGGCCATCAATTGCTGGCGCTCGCTTTGGGCGGCAAGACAAGCAAGATGGCGATCGGCCACCGCGGCGCCAATCACCCGGTCAAGGATCTCGCAACCGGCAAGGTCGAGATCACCAGCCAGAATCACGGCTTCTGCGTCGTTTCCGACTCGCTGCCGGCGGGCGTCGAGGCGACCCATCGATCGCTGTTCGACGGCTCGAATGAGGGGCTGCGGGTCAAGGACAAGCCGATCTTCTCGGTGCAATACCATCCCGAGGCGAGCCCCGGGCCGCAGGACAGCCATTATCTCTTCAAGCGCTTCATCGCGATGATCGAAGAGCGGCGTTAGGCGATGCCGAAGCGCACCGACATCAAGAGCATCCTCATCATCGGCGCGGGGCCGATCGTCATCGGCCAGGCTTGCGAGTTCGATTATTCCGGCGCGCAAGCGGTGAAGGCGCTGAAGGAAGAGGGCTACCGCGTCATCCTGGTCAACTCCAATCCCGCGACCATCATGACCGATCCGGGCTTGGCCGATGCGACCTATATCGAGCCGATCACGCCCGAGATGGTCGAGCGCATCATCGCCGCCGAAAAGCCCGACGCGCTGCTGCCGACCATGGGCGGCCAGACCGCGCTCAACACGGCGATGGCCTTGGCGCGCAACGGCGCGCTGGCGCGGCACAAGGTCGAGCTCATCGGCGCCTCCGAGACCGCGATCGCCAAGGCCGAGGACCGGCTGCTGTTCCGCGAGGCGATGGACAAAATCGGTTTGCAATCGCCCAAGAGCGTGCTGGTGCGCTCGCCCGACGAGGCGCGCGCGGCGCTCGAGATCGTCGGGCTGCCGACCATCATCCGCCCGTCCTTCACGCTTGGCGGCGCGGGCGGCGGCATCGCCTACAACAAGGAGGAATTCGAGGAGCTCGTGCGCGGCGCCTTGCGCACCTCGCCGGTTCATGAGGTGCTGATCGAGGAATCGGTGCTGGGGTGGAAAGAATTCGAGATGGAGGTGGTGCGCGACCGCGCCGACAATTGCATCATCATCTGCTCGATCGAGAACATCGATCCGATGGGCGTGCATACCGGCGATTCGGTAACCGTCGCGCCGGCGCTCACCTTGACCGACAAGGAATATCAGATCATGCGCAACGCCTCGATCGCGGTGCTGCGCGAGATCGGGGTCGATACCGGCGGGTCGAACGTCCAATTCGCCGTCAACCCGGCGGATGGGCGGCTTGTCATCATCGAGATGAATCCGCGTGTCTCGCGCTCCTCCGCCCTCGCCTCGAAGGCCACCGGCTTCCCGATCGCCAAGGTCGCGGCGAAGCTCGCCGTCGGCTACACGCTCGATGAATTGACCAACGAGATCACGCGCGTCACGCCCGCCTCCTTCGAGCCGACGATCGATTATGTCGTCACGAAGATGCCGCGCTTCACCTTCGAGAAATTCCCGGGCGCCGAGCCGCTGCTCACCACCTCGATGAAGTCGGTCGGCGAGGCGATGGCGATCGGGCGGAGCTTCGCCGAATCGGTACAGAAGGCACTGCGCTCGATGGAAACCGGCTTGACCGGCTTCAACGAGATCGAGATTCCCGGCGCCGACACCGGCGAGAAGAGCGCGATCCGCGGCGCCCTCGCCAAGCCCACACCCGACCGGCTCTTGACCATCGCGCAAGCCTATCGGCTCGGCCTCACCACCGCCGAGATTCACGCCGCCTGCAAATACGATCCGTGGTTTCTCGAGGAAATCCGCAAGATCGTCGCGGCCGAAGCGGCGATCCGGCGCGACGGCCTGCCCCAGGATGCGCGCGGCTGCCTGCGCATCAAGGCGATGGGCTTTTCCGATGCACGGCTCGCCGAGCTTGCGGGGACGAGCGAGAGCGCGGTCGGCGCCTGGCGCGCGCGGCTCGGCGTTCATCCGGTCTATAAGCGGATTGACACCTGCGCGGCCGAATTTCCCTCGCTCACGCCCTATATGTATTCGACCTATGAGGGCGACGGCGCGGGGCCGGGCGAATGCGAGTCCGACCCCACGGCGCGCGACAAGGTCGTCATCCTCGGCGGCGGCCCCAACCGCATCGGCCAGGGTATCGAATTCGACTATTGCTGCGTCCATGCCGCCTACAGCCTCAAAGAGGCCGGCATCGAGACGATCATGGTCAATTGCAATCCCGAGACGGTCTCGACCGATTACGACACTGCCGACCGGCTCTATTTCGAGCCGCTGACGGCCGAGGACGTGATCGAGCTGGTGCGGGTCGAGGAGAAGAAGGGCCGACTCAAAGGCGTGATCGTGCAGCTCGGCGGCCAGACGCCCTTGAAGCTCGCGGCGGCGCTCGAAGCGGCGCGCATCCCGATCCTCGGCACCTCGCCCGATGCGATCGATCTCGCCGAGGACCGGCGGCGCTTCCAGGAGCTGTTGCAGCGACTCGACCTGAAGCAGCCGGAGAACGGCATCGCCAGCTCGGCCGAGGAAGCCGAGACGGTGGCGCAGCGCATCGGCTATCCGGTGGTGATCCGGCCCTCCTACGTCCTGGGCGGACGGGCGATGGAGATCGTCCACGAGAAGAGCGCGCTGGCGCGCTACATGGCGCATGCGGTCAAGGTCTCGGGCCGCAATCCCGTCCTCATCGACCGCTATCTCCAAGACGCGATCGAGGTCGATGTCGACGCGCTCTCCGATGGAAGCGACGTGTTCATCGCCGGCATCATGGAGCATATCGAGGAGGCGGGCATCCATTCGGGCGACAGCGCCTGCTCGCTGCCGCCCTATTCGCTGCCGCCCGAGATCGTCGCCGAGATCAAGCGCCAGACCGCGGCGCTGGCGCGCGCGCTCGGCGTCATCGGCCTGATGAATGTGCAATATGCGGTGAAGGGCGCGACCGTCTATGTGCTCGAGGTCAATCCGCGCGCCTCGCGCACCGTGCCCTTTGTCGCCAAGGCGGTCGGTGTGCCGATCGCCAAGATCGCCGCGCGGGTGATGGCCGGCGAAAAGCTCGGCGGCTTCACCCTCGAGGCCAAGGCGCGGCGCCCCCATGTCGCGGTCAAGGAAGCCGTCTTCCCCTTCGCGCGCTTTCCCGGGGTCGATCTCATTCT
>Ga0070681_10001074_pt1 | contig 23281 bp, 25 predicted proteins | sample KBSC83BmetaG_FD_65650 | JGI IMG/M metagenome (GOLD analysis project Ga0070681, IMG submission 65650) | Corn rhizosphere microbial communities from Kellogg Biological Station, Michigan, USA - KBS C8-3B metaG | ecosystem: Host-associated > Plants > Roots > Rhizosphere | place: USA: Michigan...
CTGGCCGGACTTGCCCTCGCCGCCGCCGTGCGGGTGGTCGACCGGGTTCATGGCCAGCCCGCGCACCGTCGGGCGGATGCCCTTCCAGCGCTTGGCGCCGGCCTTGCCGTAGCTGCGCAGGTTGTGCTCGTCGTTCCCCACCTCGCCGATGGTGGCGCGGCAGTCGATGTGCACCTTGCGCGTCTCGCCCGACTTCAGGCGCAGGAACGCGTAGATGCCCTCGCGCGAGGTGAACGACACCGAGGAGCCCGCCGAGCGCGCCAGCTGCCCGCCGCGCCCCGGCTTCATCTCCACGTTGTGGATGATGGAGCCGACCGGCACGTGCCGCAGCGACATGGCGTTGCCCGGCTTGATCGGGGCATCGGCGCCGGAGCGCACCTCGTCGCCGGGCTTCACGCCCTTGGGCGCGAGGATGTAGCGGCGCTCGCCGTCCGGGTACTTGATGAGCGCGATGTGGCTGGTGCGGTTCGGGTCGTACTCGAGCCGCTCGACGATGCCGGTGAGGCCGTCCTTGTCGCGCTTGAAGTCGATGAGACGGTACTTCTGGCGCGTGCCGCCGCCGTGGTGGCGCGTGGTGATGCGGCCGAAGTGGTTGCGGCCGCCGGTCTTGGACTGGTGCGAGGTGAGCGCCTCGACCGGGCCGCCCTTGTGCAGGTGCGAGCGGTCGATCTTGACCACCGCGCGCTGACCCGGAGTTCTCGGCTTGTACTTGATGAGAGCCATGTCGCTGCGTCCTGTCAGGCCTTGGCGCGGGCTTCGTAGTCGATGGTCTGCCCGGACTGGAGGCTCACGTAGGCCTTCTTCCAGTCCTGGGTGCGACCGACGGTCTTGCCGAAGCGGCGCGTCTTGCCCGGCTCGTTCACCACCTGCACGCCCGCCACCTTGACGTCGAACATGAGCTCGACCGCCTTCCTGACGTCGGTCTTGGTGGCGTCGCGGCGTACGCGGAAGGTGTACTGGTTGTGGTTCTGCATCGCGAGCGAGGTCTTCTCGGTCACGTGCGGAGCGATCAGCACGCTCATCAGCTGCTCGCGGTTCATTGCAGGCGCTCCTCGATCAGCTTCACCGCGCCCACCGTCATCAGTACCTTGTCGTAGGCGGCCAGCGACAGCGGGTTGAGGGCCGGCACCTCGATGACCTCGACGTGCGGCAGGTTGCGGGCGGCGAGATACAGCTTCTCGTCCTGCGCCTCGATCACGATCAGCACCGAGCCCAGCGACCATTCCTTGAGCTGGTCGGCGAGCAGCTTGGTCTTCGGCGCCGCGAGCTCCAGGCGGTCGGTGACCAGCAGCCGCTCGGTGCGCGCCAGCTCGCTCAGCATGGCGCGGATGGCGCCGCGGTACATCTTGCGGTTCACCTTCTGCGCGAAATCGCGCGGCTTGGCGGCGAAGGTCTTGCCGCCGCCGACCCAGATCGGCGAGCGGCTCGAGCCGGCGCGCGCCTGGCCCGTGCCCTTCTGCGCGTGCGGCTTGCGGCCGCCGCCGCGAACCTCGGCGCGCGACTTCTGCGCCTTGGTGCCCGAGCGCCCGGCGTTGCGGTACGCGGTCAGCACCTGGTGCACCAGGGCCTCGTTGAACTTGCCGCCGAAGGTGCCGTCGGACACCTGCAGCATGGACTCGCCGTTGACTGACTTGAGCTTCATGACGGCTTACTTCTTTCCAGCCTTGGCCGCATCCTTCGAGGGGCCGCCCTTGGTGGGCATGGTGGTCTTGCGCTTGGCGCGGCGCGCGGCCTTCAGCGACGCGCGCACGATCACCTGGCCGCCCTCAGCGCCAGGCACGGCACCACGGATCAGCAGCAGGTTCCTCTCGAGGTCGACCTGCACGACCCTGAGGTTCTCGGTCGTGCGGCGCACGACGCCCATGTGACCGGACATGCGCCGGCCCTTGAACACGCGGCCCGGCGTCTGGCGCTGGCCGATCGAGCCCGGCGCACGGTGCGAGAGCGAGTTGCCGTGGGAAGCCATGCCGCCGGCGAAGTTATGGCGCTTCATGGTGCCGGCGAAGCCCTTGCCGATGGTGGTGCCGGTGACATCCACCGGGTCGCCTTCCTTGAAGAGGTCGGCCTTGATCTCCGCGCCCGCGGCGAGCTCGGTCTTGTCGGCGTCCGTCAGGCGGAACTCGACCAGCGCCCGTCCCGGGGCGACCCCGGCCTTGGCGTAGTGGCCGTTGACGGCCTTGGAGTACAGCTGCGGGCGGCGGGTGCCGTAGGTCACCTGCACCGCGCGGTAGCCGTTCTTGTCCTGCGCCTTCACCTGCGTGACGCGGTTCGGCAGAACCTCGATCACGGTCACCGGGACTGTCTCGCCGGCGTCGGTGAAGATGCGCGTCATGCCGGCCTTCCGGCCGACGAGTCCGATACCCATGTCCTTCCTCTCCACACAGCTCGCGGGCACTACGATTGGCGCCCGCAATGCCCGAGGCATCGAGCTAAGTTATTGAGACAACAGGAGATTTGCGCAGCCGGGAGGGTGCGCTGGTCTCGAGTGGTCTTGGAGCTTCAGGTGGCCTTTGGGGCCGACTCCAACCTCGCCCGATGCCGCTTACGCGACTCGGCCACCGGGTGTGCCGGGAGCCAAAAAGGGCGCGCAGTATAGGCGCGCCACTGCCGGCAATCAACCGCAAGATTGTAAGCCGGATCAGGAGGATGGCGGTCCTGCGCGGCCTCCCGTGAGAGCGGTACGCTAGCTCAAGCGCGACGGCGTCTTCACCTCTGGACGCCCCGCGCGATGCGCCGACTGCGAAGGCCGTCGCTGACCGCCTTATGAAGGATCCGATCGCGACCGACCCGCAGAAATACGCGGCCGCGGCCGCCGCTTATGCCGCTGCGAAGGATTTCTGGATGGCCGGAGAGGCTTCTTCGGCGCCACCAGGCGCCAGGCACGGCGGGTGAGATCGGTGAGGGCCCGCGTGCCGAGCCGCTCGAGCCGCACGAGCACCATCGGGTAGTTGCGGTAGTGGTCGGTGAGGAAGAAGGCCTCCGGGTCGGCCTGCAGCAGGATCTGCCGGTCGAGAAAATCGCAGCGGATCGCGAGGCCACCCTCGGCCTCGGTGCGCCAACGCGAGAGGATCTTGCCCAGCACCTTGACCGACGGTGTGCCGTAGGAGGTCGACTCCGCCGTGCCCGGCAGCCGCAGCGCGATCTTCAGGTAGCGCCGGTAGGCCCGGGTCAGGGCGGGCGAGATCCGGGCGGCGGCGCGCACAGTCAGGCGTCGCGGAGCGACGCGGGTCCAGGCGGCCAGCAGCGCCGGCTGCACGGTCTTCGGCGTGGCGGCGCGGAGCCTGACGTGGGTGCTGCCCTGGCGGCCCCATCCGCCCGGGACCGGCGCGAACACCCTTGGGGCGCTCTGCACGAGCTGCGCCTGCTGCACAGGGGTGAGCCTGATCATCCCGAGGGAGTCATCGGGATAGCCGAGGGTGGCGAAGATGCGCTTGCCGACGCGGAAGTCCGCGTGGCCCAGGTGCGAGCCCTCGCAGGCTTCCGGCAAGGCGAGAGCCAGCTCGCGGAAGGCTGCGGGGGTCATCGGCCCGCGCTCGCGAGGGCGATCAGTTCAGCTTGATCTGAACGTCGACGCCTGCGGGCAGCTCGAGCTTCATGAGCGCATCCACCGTCTTGTCGGTGGGGTTCATGATGTCCATGAGGCGCTTGTGGGTGCGCAGCTCGAACTGGTCGCGCGCATCCTTGTCGGCGTGCGGCGAGACCAGCACCGTGAAGCGCTCCATCTTGGTCGGCAGCGGCACCGGGCCCTTCACGGTCGCACCGGTGCGCTTCGCGGTCTCGACGATCTCGCGTGCGGAAGAGTCGATCAGGCGATGGTCGAACGCCTTCAAGCGGATACGGATGTTCTGATTCGCCATGGCCTTACTCTCCAGCTCTCTTTCGGTCGCTTACTTCAGGATCTTCGCCACGACACCCGCGCCGACGGTCTTGCCGCCCTCACGGATCGCAAAGCGCAGTCCCTCTTCCATCGCGATCGGGCTGATCAGCTCGATCGTCATCTTGATGTTGTCCCCGGGCATGACCATCTCCACCCCGGCCGGCAGCTCGATGGTCCCGGTGACGTCCGTGGTGCGGAAATAGAACTGCGGCCGGTAGCCCTTGAAGAAGGGCGTATGCCGTCCCCCCTCCTCCTTGGCCAGCACGTACACCTCGCACTCGAACTGGGTGTGCGGGGTGATCGAGCCGGGCTTGGCCAGCACCTGGCCGCGCTCGACTTCCTCGCGCTTGGTGCCGCGCAGCAGCACGCCGACGTTGTCCCCCGCCTGCCCCTCGTCCAGGAGCTTGCGGAACATCTCCACCCCGGTGCACACCGTCTTGACCGTGGCCTTCAGCCCCACGATCTCCACCTCATCGTTCACCTTGATGATCCCGCGCTCGATGCGCCCGGTGACCACCGTGCCTCGACCGGAGATCGAGAACACGTCCTCGACCGGCATCAGAAACGGCTTCTCCACCTCGCGCTTCGGGATCGGGATGTACTTGTCCATCTCCTCCACCAGCTTCACCACCGAGGGCACGCCGATGTCGCTCTTGTCCCCCTCGAGCGCCTTCAAGGCCGAGCCGATGATGATCGGGGTCTTGTCGCCGGGGAACTTGTACACCGTCAACAGCTCCCGCACCTCCATCTCGACCAGCTCCAAGAGCTCCTTGTCGTCGACCATGTCGGCCTTGTTCATGTACACGACGATGTAGGGCACGCCCACCTGGCGCGCCAGGAGAATGTGCTCGCGCGTCTGGGGCATCGGGCCATCGGCCGCCGACACCACCAGGATCGCCCCGTCCATCTGCGCCGCACCGGTGATCATGTTCTTCACGTAGTCGGCATGTCCCGGGCAGTCCACGTGCGCGTAGTGGCGGTTCTTCGACTGGTACTCCACGTGTGCGGTCGAGATCGTGATCCCGCGCGCCTTCTCCTCGGGTGCCTTGTCAATCTGGTCGTACGCCATGAAGGTCCCGCCGTAGGTCTCGGCCATCACCTTGGTCAGCGCCGCCGTCAAGGTCGTCTTGCCGTGGTCCACGTGACCAATCGTCCCCACGTTCACGTGGGGCTTGCTGCGCTCGAATTTCTCTTTGGACATGGCGGTAATCCCTTCAACTGACTCTTACAGCGACTACTCTTCTAACTCTTACAGCGACTACTCTTCTTTGATGATGCCGTCGGCAATGTTCGGCGGCACTTCGACGTACTTGGAGAACTCCATGGTGAAGGTCGCGCGACCCTGGCTCATGGAGCGCACCGTCGTGGCGTAGCCGAACATCTCCGACAGCGGCACGTCGGCGGTGATGGCCTTGCCGGCCGGCGTCTCGTCCATGCCGGTGATCTGGCCGCGGCGGCGATTGAGGTCGCCGATGACGTCGCCCGAATAATCCTCGGGGGTCACGACTTCCACCTTCATGATGGGCTCGAGCAGCACCGGCTTCGCCCTGCGGAAGCCATCCTTGAAACCCATGGAGCCGGCGATCTTGAACGCCATCTCGTTCGAGTCGACGTCGTGGTAGGAGCCGTCGAACAGCGTCACCTTGACGTCCACCACCGGGTAGCCGGCGATGACGCCGGTTTCCTGGGCTTCCCTGATGCCCTTGTCCACCGCCGGCACGTACTCGCGCGGCACGCTGCCGCCGACGACGCCGTTGATGAACTCGTTGCCCTTGCCCACCTCGTTCGGCTCGAGCTTCAGCCACACGTGGCCGTACTGGCCGCGGCCGCCCGACTGACGGATGAACTTGCCTTCGCTCTCGACCTTGGCGCGGATGGTTTCGCGGTAGGCGACCTGCGGCTTGCCGACGTTCGCCTCGACCTTGAACTCGCGCTTCATGCGGTCGACGATGATCTCCAGATGCAGCTCGCCCATCCCCGAGATGATGGTCTGTCCCGACTCCTGGTCGGTGTGCACGCGGAATGACGGGTCTTCCTTGGCGAGACGCTGCAGCGCCAGGCCCATCTTCTCCTGGTCGGCCTTGGTCTTCGGCTCCACCGCCACGGAGATGACGGGCGCGGGGAATTCCATCTTCTCGAGGGTGATCACCTTGTCGAGGTCGCACAGCGTGTCGCCGGTGATGACGTCCTTGAGGCCCACCGCCGCGGCGATGTCACCGGCGAGCACTTCCTTGATCTCGGTGCGCTCGCTGGCGTGCATCTGCAGCAGGCGCCCGATGCGCTCCTTGCGGCTCTTGGTCGGCACGAACACCGTGTCGCCGGAGTTGAGCACCCCGGAGTAGACGCGGAAGAACGTGAGATTGCCGACGAACGGATCGTTGAGGATCTTGAAGGCGAGCGCCGCGAACGGCTCCTCGTCGTTCGCCTTGCGCGTGGCGGGCTCGTCGCGGTCGTTGAGGCCCTTGACGTCGGGCATGTCGATCGGCGAGGGCATGAACTCGATCACCGCATCCAGCAGCGCCTGCACGCCCTTGTTCTTGAACGCCGAGCCGCACATGGCGAGCACGATCTCGTTCCTGATCGAGCGCTCGCGCAGACCCTGGCGGATCTCGGCAGCGGTCAGCTGCTCATGCTCCAGATACTTGTGGGTGAGCGTCTCGTTGGCCTCGGCGGCCGCCTCGATCATCTTGGCGCGGTGCTCCTCGGCCTGCGCCTGGAGCTCGGCCGGGATGTCGCGGTACTCGAACTTCATCCCCTGGGTATCCATGTCCCAGTAGATGGCCTTCATGCGGATGAGGTCGACCACGCCCTCGAAGTTTTCCTCGGCACCGATCGGCAGCTGGATGGGCACCGGGTTGGCGCGCAGGCGCGTGCGGATCATCTCGACCACGCGCAGGAAGTTCGCGCCGGCGCGGTCCATCTTGTTGACGAAGGCGATGCGCGGCACGGCGTACTTGTTCATCTGCCGCCACACGGTCTCGGACTGCGGCTGCACGCCGGCGACCGAGTCGAACAGCGCCACGGCGGAATCGAGCACGCGCAGGGAGCGCTCCACCTCGATGGTGAAGTCGACGTGCCCCGGGGTGTCGAGGATGTTGATGCGATGCTCGGGGTAGGAGTTCTCCATCCCCTTCCAGAAGCAGGTGGTGGCGGCGGCGGTGATGGTGATGCCGCGCTCCTGCTCCTGTTCCATGTAGTCCATGACGGCCGCGCCGTCGTGAACCTCACCGATCTTGTGCGAGACGCCGGTATAGAAAAGGATGCGCTCGGTCGTGGTCGTCTTCCCCGCGTCGATGTGGGCGGAGATGCCGATGTTCCGATAGCGCTCGATGGGCGTCGCGCGTGCCACGGTGGGCTCCTCTTGAATGCGTTACCAGCGGTAGTGGGCGAAGGCCTTGTTGGCCTCGGCCATGCGATGCGTGTCCTCACGCTTGCGCACCGCCGCGCCGCGGTTCTCCGAGGCGTCCATCAGCTCGTGCGCCAGGCGGAAGGCCATGGACTTCTCGCTGCGGTCGCGCGCGGCGTCGATCACCCAGCGCATGGCCAGTGTCTGGCGGCGGGTGGCCCGAACTTCAACCGGTACCTGGTAGGTGGCGCCGCCGACGCGGCGCGACTTCACTTCGACCACGGGCTTCACGTTGTCGAGGGCGGCGGACAGCACCTCGATGGCCTCGCCTCCCTGCTTGCCGGTCTTCTCGGCGATGCGGTCGAGGGCGCCGTAGATGATGCGCTCGGCGGCGGACTTCTTGCCGCTCTTCATGATGACGTTCATGAACTTGGCCAGCATCTCGTTGGCGAACTTCGGGTCCGGCAGGATGCTGCGGACCGGGGCCTGGGCACGACGCGACATACTCTATCTACCCCTTACTTCTTCGGGCGCTTGGCGCCGTACTTGGAGCGGCTCTGCTTGCGCTCGCCGACGCCGGCGCAGTCGAGCGTGCCGCGCACGGTGTGGTAGCGCACGCCGGGCAGGTCCTTGACGCGGCCGCCGCGGATGAGCACCACCGAGTGCTCCTGGAGGTTGTGGCCCTCGCCGCCGATGTAGCTGGTGACCTCGTAGCCGTTGGTGAGGCGCACGCGGCATACCTTGCGCAGCGCCGAGTTCGGCTTCTTGGGCGTGGTGGTGTAGACACGCGTGCACACGCCGCGCTTCTGCGGGGATGCACCGAGCGCCGGTACCTTGGTTTTCTCTGCCCGGGTCCGGCGCGGCTGCCGGATGAGCTGACCCGTGGTCGCCATCGTTAACTCATCTCCTCGCGCGATAAAGCGACCTGCGAAGAGCACCGGGCCGCCTTTGAGGCGGCCCGGTCTTCGTAAGTCGCTGTTTTCGGTCCGGCATGTGAAGGGCCGGTCCGACAAAGGCCGGCGATTCTAGGTAGCGCCCCGGAGGGTGTCAACCGCAGTCCTGAGGCCGTTGCTGCTCTGCGATTGATTTGTCGCAGAACCCCTCATTACGATACGGCAAAGCGGGCGACAGGACCGGGGGATCCCCGGGACGGCCCGATAACCAATGACCGCAATTTCGCCCCGTACGGGGCCACGGGGACCGGGTGTCTAGAGCGCCGCGCGCGGCATGGCTCCTGGCGCTGGCTGTCTGCCTGCCAGGCACCGGGGGGGCCGTGGACCAGCCGCTGGTCCCGGACCTGCCGCCCGTCGCTCAGCTGGCCCCGGGCAATGTCGAGCCCCTCGAGGTGCAGGTCCTGGACCGCGCCGCGGGCGACCCCGGCCCGCCGGCGGTCACCGACGGGGGGCTGGATACCCGGTTCGGCACCTTCATCTCGCGCGGCTCGCACTACCTCACCGAGCCCCTGTGGTTCCGGATTCCTGCCCCGCTCACGCCCGGGCGCGAGGGGGCCAATCCGGTGCTGCTCGCCCGCTCCGGCATCGACCAGCCGGTCGAGGTGTTCGCCCGGCGGGCCGGGCAGAGCGTGCGGCTGAACCCGGCGACCGTGGTGCCGCAGTTCGGCGGCGCGCAGGACACGGTCTTCGCCCTGCCCCCGGGGCTCGACCCGGGGGCAGCCCTCTACGCCCGGGTCGGCCACAGCGGGCGCGCCACCACCGACCTGCACTTCTCGACCTCGACGCTGGAGCGGACGCTGCACGAGGCGCAGGTGCACGAGCGCATCGTGGCGCTGGCCTTCGGGGCCCTCATGGCCATGGCGCTATCGACGCTCCTGGTGCGCTTCGTGCTCACCGACCGGCTCTATCCGCTGTACGGCACGCTGTTCTCGCTCCAGGCGCTGTACCTCGCGTACTTCTCCGGCCAGGGCTTCCACTGGCCGGTGCTGGCGCTCGCCCGGCCGGTGTCCTCGTACGCGTGGAACGTACCGGTGGCGATCTCGGCGGCCGCCGCGGCGCTCTTCGTGCGCGAGTTCGCCAACCTGCGCCTGTTCTCGCCGCGGGTGTACCAGGCCTTCGGCTCGCTCGCGGTCGCCTTCGTGGTGCTCGCCTTCGCCAACGTGCTGCGGGTGTACCCGCCGCTGTCGCCGCTCGTCGCCCACGTCGGCAACCTCATGTTCCTCGGCAGCGCGGTATTCACCCTGGTCGTGTCCTACCTCGCCTGGCGCAGCGGCAACCGCGCCGCCGGCTGGTTCCTCATCGCCTGGGCGCTGCTGTGCACCTTCCAGATCCTCACCGCGCTGCGGCTGCTGTACGCGCGTGCCGATGATGCGCAGGGACTCCTCTACTACGGGCTGGCCCCGTCCATGGTCGCGGCCGCGGTGCTGATCGCGCTCGGCACCTCCGACCGCGTGCGCCAGCAGACCCTCGCGCTCACGGATGCCGAGCGGCGCGCGCGCACCGACCCGCTCACCGGGGTCCTCAACCGGCGCTCGCTCATCGAGCGGCTCGATGCCGCCTGCATGCGCGCCCAGGCGCGCGGCCACCCGGTGTCGGTGCTGTTCATCGACCTCGATCACTTCAAGCAGATCAACGACACCTTCGGGCACGCCGCCGGTGATGCCTGCCTCGCGGCCATCATCCCGCCCATCCAGGCGGAGCTGCGCCAGTCGGATGTCATCGGCCGCTACGGCGGCGAGGAGTTCGTGGTGATCCTCACCGGCGCCGACGCCGCCGCCGCGCACCCGATCGCCGAGCGCATCTGCCGCCGCGTCGCCGGCGTGCACATCGAGGGATTCGGCGCCGCCATCCACCTCACCTGCAGCATCGGCGTCGCCGCCAGCGACACGCTCGGGGTGTGGGGCCAGCACCTGATTGCGCACGCCGACACCGCGCAGTACGCCGCCAAGCGCTCCGGGCGCAACCAGGTGCAGCTGGCCGCCGCGCTCGCCTGAACGGCCGTGGAAGTCCGCGCGGCCATCCCCGCCGACGTACCCGCGCTGCTCGCGCTGGTGCGCCGCTACTGGGAGTTCGAAGGAATCGACGGATTCGATGCGCTGCGGGTCGAGCTCACGCTGCAGCGCCTGCTGGCCACGCCCGCGCTCGGCGCGGCGTGGGTGGCCGCCGCCGGCGGCAGCCTCGCCGGCTATCTCATCGCGGTGTACGTGCTGAGCATCGAGCACCAGGGGCTGACGGCCGAGATCGACGAGTTCTTCGTGCTGCCGCAGGCGCGCACGCAGGGGATCGGCGCGCAGCTGCTGGCGGCGGCCGAGCGCGCGCTCGCCGCGCGCGGCTGCGTGCGCCTGCAGCTGCAGTTGGCAGTCGACAACGCGGCCGCGCGTTCCTTCTACGCGCGGCGCGGCTACGCGCCGCGCCCAGGCTACGCGCTGCTCGACAAGCCGCTCGGCTGATGTTACGAATCGCAGCATGCCCGCCCTGATCACCGGCACGCGCCTCGCAGGCGCCCTGGCACTCCTCTGCGCCCTGCTCGCCGCACCCGCGCACGCCGACATCTACAGCGAGGCGGTGGCGCACGCGGGCCGTCCGGCCGAGGACCTGAAGCGCGATGCGATCGACCACCCGGCCGAGGTGCTGCGACTGGCGCGCATCGGCCGCGGCATGCGCGTCGCGGATTTCCTCGCCGGCGACGGCTACTACAGCCAGCTCCTGAGCTACATCGTGGGCCCGAAGGGCCACGTGTACCTGCTCAACAACGACCCCTACGACCGGTGGACCAACGACGAGTGGCAGGTGCGCCTGGCCGCCGGCCGCCTGCCCAATGTCGAGCACCGCAGCATCAACCTGCAGTACCTGGGGATCCCGGCGCGCTCGCTCGACGCGGTGCTCATGGTCAAGGTCTATCACGACCTGTACTGGCAGCCCGAGCAGGGCCCGTGGCCGAAGATCGACCCGGACGCCGTGCTCAACGAGATCGCGCGGGTCCTGAAGCCGGGCGGCACGCTGCTGCTCATCGACCACACCGCCAAGCCCGGCAGCGGCACCAGCGTCGCCGGCACCCTGCACCGCATGGACGAGGAGTACGCGCGGCGCGACTTCGAGAAGCACGGCTTCAAGCTCATCGCCGCCAGCAACGTGCTGCGCCGCGGGGACGACCCGCGCGACATGATCACCTACAAGGGCGAGATGCTCGGCAAGACCGACCGTTTCGTCATGGTGTTCCGCCGCCAGGCCGTGCCGAAGGCCGCTCCCCGGCGCCGACACTGACTTCGTCCCGTCAGCCCCTCGTCCTGTCCCGGGACGCTGCCGCAGCCGGCCCCGCCCGTTCATAATCCGCCCCATGCAACGACCCAGGGAGATGTCTGACATGTCACCCCTCATCCGCCCGGGCCTGCCCCTCGCCCTCGCCCTGCTGGCCGCGGTGGCGGCCGCCAATCCCCGCATGGGGGACATCTACGACGATGCGGTGGCCCACGCGGGCCGCCCCGCCGAGGACCTGAAGCGCGATGCGGTCGAGCACCCCGCCGAGATGCTGCGCCTCAGCGGCATCAAGCCCGGCATGCAGGTGGTCGACTACATGGCCGCCGACGGCTACTGGAGCGAGCTCGCCAGCTACGTCGTCGGGCCGAAGGGCCACGTGCTGCTCCTCAACAACCCCACCTGGGACTACTGGAGCGGCAACCACTGGCAGGAGCGCATCAAGGGTCGCCTGCCGAACGTCGAGCACCGCACCGTTGATCCCGAGCACCTCGACCTGCCCGACCATTCGGTCGATGCCCTGCTGCTCGTCAAGGCGTTCCATGACTTCTACTGGGTGGACGAGAAGCCCGAGGACCACTGGCCGAAATTCGATGTGAACCGGCTCATGAACGAGCTCGCGCGCGTCATGAAGCCGGGCGGCGTGCTGCTGCTCATCGACCACTCGGCCAAGCCCGGTACCGGCAGCTCCGCCGCCGGCCCGCTGCACCGCATCGAGGAGCAGTACGCGCGCTCGCAGTTCGAGAACCACGGCTTCACGCTCATCGAGAGGAGCGAGGCGCTGCGCCGTCCCGAGGACCCGCGCGACCAGATCACCTACAAGGGGCCGATGGTGGGCAAGACCGACCGCTTCGCGATGGTGTTCCGCCGCAGCTGACGGCGGCGCAAGCTGAGCCCTTCCCGGGGAGTGCCCTTCGGGCGGCACGGACATTTGCTAACCACCCGCGCCGGCGCGCCGCCGCTAGAATCAGCTGAACGGCGGCCCGGGGGATTCCATATGGCGTCGTCACAGGGTGTGTTTTGCAGCGACCGCATGCGGCGCAGCGCCCGGCGCCCCGCTGCCGCAGGTGCCGCAGGTGCCGCCGCCGGTTGAGACCGGCCCGGCGCGACCGTGCCGTCAGACCCCTACAATCTCGCGCGTTTCGTGGTGGCCCAGGAGCCGGTGATCTCGCGGGTGCGCGCCGAGCTCGCCGCCGGCAGCAAGCGCAGCCACTGGATGTGGTTCATCTTCCCGCAGCTGGCGGGGCTGGGATCGAGCGCCACGGCGCAGCGCTACGCCATCGGCTCGCTCGCGGAGGCGAGCGCCTACCTGGCACACCCGCTGCTGGGTGCGCGGCTGAGGCAGTGCACGGCGCTGGTTGCCGCCAGCGGGCGCAGCGTCGCGGACATCTTCGGCTATCCCGACGACCTCAAGTTCCGCTCCTGCATGACGCTGTTCGCGTACGCCGCCGGCGAGCGCAGCGTCAGCGGCGCGGCCACCGTGCCGCCCGGGGTGTTCAGCGAGGCCCTGCAAGGCTACTTCGCGGGTGAGGAGGACCCGCTGACCCGCGGGCTCCTTACTTCGGCTTCGTGAACTTCAGGATGAACTGGTCGGTGTGGCCCCGCACGGAGGCGTCGGACACCTTGGCGGTGTGCGGATCGTCCTTGTTGCGCAGCGCCTCGCTCGCGCCCTCGAACTTGAAGCCCGCGGACTCGACTTCCTTCTTCACCGCCTCGGGGTCGACGCGGTGCAGGGTGTTCGTGTCGCGGAAGCCGGAGCCGGCCTCGGCGACGTGATCGATCACGAGATAGACGCCGCCGGGCTTGAGTGCCTTGAGCACTTCCTTGTCGAACTTGACGACGTCGAGGTCCTTGACGTTGTGGAAGTCGTGGTAGTTCTGCGAGGTCCACACCAGGTCCGCGGAGTCGGCCGGGAGGCTCAGCTCGATGGCGCGCTGCTCGCTCACCGTGATGTTCTTGTAATGCGCGTCGGCGGCGAGGGCGTGGATGGGAGCGGCCGGCGCCGGCGCATCCGCCGGCGCCTCGGGGCGCTTGGGCGAGGCGACCACGAGCAGCTTGCCCGCAGGTCCCGTCGCCGCGCTCAGCAGGCGCGTGTAGTAGCCCTTGCCCGGGGCGAGCTCGATCACCGACTCGCCCGGCTTGAGGCCGGCGAACGCCAGGCTCTCGGCCGGCTTGCGCTCGGCATCGCGCGCCTTGTCCCCCTCGGGGCGCGCAGCGTCGGCGACCGCCGCCGCAATGTTCTTCGGTATCGCAGCGAGGGCGGCCGTAGCGAGCATTGCACTGCCCAGGCCGAGCAGCAGTCCCATTCCCAACATCGATGCGCGCCGCATGGTTAGAACCTCCGTGAAAAAAGCCGCGCCACTCTAACAGGGGCCGGCTCGCCCCCACTATCGCTTTGCCGTATGCGGCGGGCGGCGCGCCGCACGTGGCCCCGGCTCCAGCTCGAGCTGCCAGGTCTCCGCCACGAGCGCATGGCCGAAGCTGCGGTGGCGTTCCCGCCCGACGCAACTGAAGCCCGCCTGCGCGTACAGGTGCCGGGCGGCCTCCAGGTTCGACTGCGTCCACAGGAGCACGCGCCGGTAGTTGGCGGCGCGCGCAAAGCGCACGCACTCCCCGATGAGGCGACGGCCGAGCCCGAGCCCGCGCGCCTCCGGCTCGACCAGGAGCAGCCGCAGCTTCGCCGCACCGCCGGTGCCTGCGACCAGGAACACGCACCCCAGGCGCCGGCCGTCGCGCTCGGCGATCCAGCAGCGCTCCCGCGCCGGGTCGAGCCGGCGGATGAAGTCGGCCGTGATACCCGCCACCAGCGCCTCGAACTCTTCGTTCCAGCCGTACTCGCGGGCGTACAGCGTGCCGTGACGCTCGACCACCCAGCCCATGTCGCCCGGCCGATGCGCACGCAGACTCACCGCGGCGGCGGGTTCCCGGCTGAAGGCGCCGCGGATGGCGCCCATCGCCTCGAGCAGCGCCCCGCGTCGCGCCTCATCCAGTCCGGCGAGCATGTCGCGCACCTGGCGCTGCGCGCGCCGTTCCAGCGGCCCGAACACGCGCCGGCCCGCGCTGGTGAGCCGCAGCGCGCGGCGGCGCGCATCCGCCGTATCGGCGACACGCTCGATGAGCCGCTGGGCCTCGAAGCGCTTGAGGATCCGGCTCAGGTAGCCGCGGTCGAGGCCGAGCTCGTCCGCCAGCTCGCCCGCGGCGACGCCCGGACGGTGCGCGAGCTCGTACATGACGCGCACCTGGGTGAGGGAGTACGGGCTGTCGAGCAGCCCCTGCGACAGCACGCCGATGCGGCGCGTGTAGTCGCGGTTGAAGGCGCGCACGGTATCGATCTGCTGTTGCGGGATGCCCATGGGCACGACTGTCGTGCAGATAGTTGCCGCAGTCAACTAATCTGTGGCTGCCGGCCCTTACGGGCAACGATAGGCGATGCCGGCCGTGGGGACGCCGCGCGCTCCTTCGGTCACCAGTGCCACGTTGCCGCCCAGGCCGACGGCCTCGTTACGAAACTGCGTTGGTGCGTTGGCGATGTCCACCACGCCATCCGAGTCCCTCGGGACCCTGATGTTTCCGGCGGGCGTGCAGGCGGCCACGTCCGATGCATTGTGCGTGATCTTCATTTGGTCGGCGCCCGGAGCCGGTGTAGTCATGACGCAACCGGAAGCGACGAGCGCGATCCACAACGCTCCCGTGAACCTCGCATACGCACGCATCATAATTGCCCTCCGGCGTTGTGTTGGGTTGACGATTGCTGACAAGACATCCTAACTGACGTCCAGTCACTGAAGATGAACGTTGCGGGAGCCCAAAGGCGACGCTGTTGGTCGCGGGAATGGCTCGCTTCGCAGCACCCTGGCTCAGGTCTGGGAAGACGGCGCGCCCGGCCGCCCCTCTGTTTCCGTGTAACGAATGGTTACGGGTGCCGGCGCCAGCTGCGATGCCAGTACCAGGCGAGCAGACAACACACGACCGCGGCGAGGGCGAAGAACCCGAGCTGGAGACGCAGCTCAGCCGCGGTGATCACCTCGCCGCGATAGGTCATCCACACCCTCCCCGACCACAGTGCGCGCGCCACCTGCGCCGCTCCCAGCACGAAGCCGAGGGTCAGCGCCCACAGCACCCCGCTGGCGACGCGTGCGAAGACCTGCCCGCGCGGCGCACGCGGCGGGCTGGCGCTGTCAGGCCTGGACGGTGCCATCGGACCCCGGGAAAAGGCCGCCGGCCTCGGGCCGGGGACTAGCTGCCACGCGTCGCAAGCAACCCCTCCAGGCGGCGCCTGACTCCCGGCCACTCCGCGTGCGTGATCGAAAAGCGCGCCGAGTCGCGCGGGGTCGTGTCGGTGGCGAGCCGGTGGGCGCGCAGCACCCCCTCGAACTGCGCACCGATGCGCGACAGCGCGTTGCGCGAGCGCTCGTTGCGCACGTCGGTGTGGAAGCACACGCGCCACGCGTCCCACGCCTCGAAGGCGTGCGCGAGCATGAGGAGCTTGGCCTCGGTATTGGCGGCGGTGCGCACCGCCGCACGCCCGAGCCAGGTGTAGCCGATCTCGCAGCCGTCGATGCGGCCCGGTGCCGCGCTGGGATGCCCGGCCGGCCAGTTCCAGCGCTCGATCAGGAAGAACCGCGTCGAACCGAGCACCACCCCGTCGGCGGCGCGCAGGGTGGCAAACGGCAGCGCCGTGCCGGCGGCGCGCTCGGCAAGCGCGGCGTCCACGTACGCGCGCATGGCCGGCTCGCCCTGTGGAATGGCGCTCCAGTCGTACAGCGAGGGATCCTGGGCGGCGGCGGCCACCAGGCCCGCCACGTGCGCACCCGCGAGCGGCTCGAGGCGCACGTGTGCACCGGCGAGCACCGGCGGCTGCGTCGTCACATTCTCTGTTGCGTTCATGTCGGCGCGAAAGAAAACGGACCGGCAAGGGTCGCCGGCCCGCTGCATGTTACCGCACCCGCAAGCCGGCACGGGGCTGCGGGTGCCTCCCTCCGCCGGCGGGCTCTCGGACTCCTCGTCGACGCTCGACTTCTCGGCATCGGGCCGCCTGCGCCCGTCGCACCAGTGTCGGGAAATCCGGGGACTCACAGGCCGCGACTCGGCCAGACGACCGCTGCTCGGAGCTTGGTTGGCGACCCGTCTCGAGTCGACAATACGTACCCACGTTTCTAACGACGAGCCCAGGCGCCAGGCGGCGTTCAGTGAGGCCCGCTCGTTGGGTAGCCAGCGCCCTCCTGTGCGCTCCGCTTGGGACACTTGATTACTTGGGTTTGCTGACCCAAGATCCTCCCGCGCACAAAATGCGACACAAACCAGCCACCTGTTGTGCGACACCCGTCGTCGGCCGGAGCATTGCCCTCGCTACCGCCACGATCCTCGCTGCTGCGGCCCGGGCGGCCACTGAAGGCATCCCGCCGCCGCTCGAGGAAGTCATCGTCACCGCGCAGAAGCGCCTCGAGGACCTGCAGACCGTCCCGGCGAGCATCGAGGTGCTAGGCGCCGAAAAGCTGCAGCAGCTGCTGGTGTCGGGCTTTGACGATTACGCCAAGCACCTCTCCAGCACCGGCTCACAGACCTTGGGCAGCGGCCGCGAAATCCTGTACATGCGCGGTATAACCAACAACACCGACGGCCTGCACGTCGGTTCCCAACCCACGGTCGCGATCTATCTTGACGAGCAGCCGGTTACGACCATCGGCAACAACCTGGATGTGCATATCTACGACGTTGCTCGCATCGAGCAGCTGCCAGGACCGCAGGGGACCCTGTTTGGCTCGAGCTCAATGGCGGGGACGCTCAGAATCATCACCAACAAGCCGACGAGCGCGGGGTTCGAGGCCGGTTACGACCTGGACGCCAACGTGATGCCGGCCGGCAGCCCGGGCGGAGCGTTCGAAGGCTTCCTCAACCTTCCGCTTTCGCGTGCCAGCGCCGTTCGCCTGGTCGCTTTCACCGAGCATGATGGCGGTTATATCAACAACGTCCTCGGCCCGCCTGAGACCTACGCCACGTCCGGTATCCCCCGCACCAATGCCGGGCGAACGAGTCAGCGCTACAACGATACCAACACCAGCGGTGGCCGGGTGGCACTGAGCATGGATCTGGACGATTCCTGGACCGTCTTGCCTTCGTTGACTGCTCAGCGACAGACGGCGAATGGCTTGCCGGCCTATGAGCCCGCCCTCGGTGATCTCAATGTCGCCACGTACTTCCCGGAAAGGAACGTCGACCACTGGTGGCAGGCCGCGCTCGCGGTCCAGGGGAAGCTTGCGAACCTGAACGTCGTGTACGCCGGGGGCTACCTGCACCGCACCGTCGACAGTGACCTCGATTACTCCCAGTACTCATACGACTACGACGCCTATTACACCCCTTACTACGGCGACTTCTTTGTCGATGACGCGGGCAAGCTGATCAGCCCCGCGCAATATCTGCGCTCGACCGACCTTTACAGCAAGGCATCGCACGAACTGCGCCTCAGCTCTCCGCAGGAAAAGCGCTTACGCTTCATCGCGGGGGTCTTTTATCAGCGCCAGACTGACGACGTGCGCGACGAATACCACGTGGATGGACTGGCCGCCGCACAGTCCATCACCGGCGAGCTGGGAATCTACAGCCTCAACGCGATGTCACGCGTGGACCGCGATCGCGCGATATTCGGTGAAGCCAATTACGATCTGGCGCACGATCTGACACTGACCGCAGGCCTGCGTGCATTCGGCTACGAGAATACCGTGTATGGATTCTTCGGCTACGCCAGTGACGAGCAGCTGTGCGCGCTCGGAAGCGCCGCCAGCGCGGGACGTGATCGCCCATGCATCAATGTAAATCAGCGCGCCACCGGCAGCGGCTCGACCTACAAGCTCAATCTGACCTACCGCCTCGACGCGCAGCGCATGCTTTACGCGACCTGGTCGACGGGGTTCCGGCCAGGCGGCATCAACCGCTCACCGGACTTCGCCCCTTACGCACCCGATTCGCTCGTCAATTACGAGCTGGGCTGGAAGACCGAGTGGCTCGGCCGGCGCCTGCGCTTCAATGGCGCGCTGTTCCTGGAGCGATGGAAGGATCCGCAGTTCACCATCTGCGGCCCCGGCTGCATCTACGAGGTGATCAATGCGGGAGCTGCCGAGAGCCGCGGCGTCGAGGCACAGCTCGACTGGAGCACTGCGCGCGCCCTGACCCTGTCTGCCTCGGCTACCTGGCTGAACGCCAGACTCACCGCCGATGCCTGTCGCTACGGAGAAAGCGGCTCATCCTGCAACAACTCCGCCGGCCTGCCCGATCCCAGCGTGCAGCCGCTCGCCGAGAGCGGATTTCCATTGCCGGCCTCGAAGTTCAAAGGCAGCGTGAGCGCGCGGCTGGCATTCAACGTCGGTGATCTCGCGGCGCACATTCAGGCCACCGTGGCCGGACAGAGCGCCCTGCCCACCAGTCTTCCGTCGGTGAACGGCGGCCTGCAAGCGGGAAACGCGCCTGGCTACGCGAGCCTCGACCTGTCGGCGGGCCTGGCCCACGGCGGAATCATGGGCGAGGTCTACATCAAGAACGCCTTCGATGAGCGCGGCGAGGAGAATCGGGGTCTGTTCTGCAGTCTACCGACCTGCAACCAGCTGTTCGTACTGCCGATTCCGCCCCGTACGATTGGAATTTCCTTCCGCCAGAGATTTTAGTCAGTTACCCGCCGGCGCGTGCGGCATTTCACCCCCGAGAGGCCGCACGCTGTTAGGCCGGGCGCGTGGTAGCCACGCGGGACGGCACCGCGCACGTGGCCGTGCGCGGCGCCTCGTCCGGTTCGCAGGGCTAGTACCCGGAGCTCAGCGTTGGCGAGCCGACCTCGGCGAATGACAGCAGCCAGTTGCCGCGGATCCGGCGTGCCTGTCCCGTGCTCGGCTGGCCGGCGAGCCCGAACGACACACTCGACATCTTGACGCCTGTCGCGACATCCACGTAGTGACACTCGAAATACACGTCGGCCAGGTTGCCGTGGACATCGAAATGAGTGTGCGAGATCTCGGTGAGCGCCGCCCAGTTGCGGCCCAGCACGAAAGAGCCCGCGTGATTCTGGAAGAAGTCGCAGAGCGTCAGCGAGCCGGGCGCGCATGTGGAACTGTTGGGCTCACCTCGACCCACATAAACGGTCGTTCCGACGACCAGAATCCCATCGGCGGTCCAGATGCTCAGCATGTCCTGCAGGTGGTCCGCTTTCGTCGCGGCATCAACCCCCGCCCCGCCGGCGGCCGCGTGGAAGGCAGCCTGCAGTTCATAGAGCTTGGCGATGGCCGCGTCAGGTCCCTGATTGTCGTCCGCGTCGGCCAGCACGGCGACCGGTCCCGCGATCGCGGTGGCGGCAAGAGCGATGGGCAACAGCTTTCTGATGTCTGGAAGTTTCATGGTGACTCCGATTCCTGGTTGGTGTTTGATGTTATCCGTGTCGGTAGCGCCGACCCGCCGGTTTGCCGCGGGACTGTCCCGGGCGCCCCCCCTCGTTGGGCCTGCCTCGTGCGAGCGCCTCATTCCCAAGGGACGCGGCATCGGCAATTTTCCGCACGTCTCGCCGTTCAACGTGCACAGCGTTGGGGAATATTCTCGGGACACATATTGAAAGGCCACAGGGCGCGGCGCTGCGCCTTTCCGACGAACGCCGGAATTTCGGCGTCGAAGGCCCCTTGGGCGGGAATGAAACTCAGTCCGGGACCCGGTCGCCCCTCTCCAGAGAGAAGTTGGCGGCAAATGCCGCGCCGCGATTGCGTGATTTGCCGCGCTCGCTTGGTTAGTATCCCGGGGGCCGCATGACCGCATCCCCCGCGCTTGCGTGCGCAAAAGCAGAGCCCAGACAAAACGCCAGTGAACGCTCCTGCCATCACCCTGCTCAAGCGGCAGCCGCTGCTGCTGTGGCGCCGGGGGCGTGGCCTGTTCGCCGGGACCGGGTTTCTGCTGACCGTGGTCCTCGGTATCAATCTCATGTGGCTGCTCGACAACGTGCGCGGGGAAATTCCCGAATTCGGTTTCAGCGCAGCGTGGCGCCATCAGCTGGCGGCAAGCTTGCTCTACATGCTCCACAGCATGCCGATGCTGCCGCTCGCAGCGGTGATCGTGAACCTCGCGCCCGGTGCCGGTTGGCGGCGCGCGGCACACTACATCGGTGCGTATCTGCTCATCATGGGCTGGGACGGGTTGCTCGATCCGGGTGCTTTCCTGACGGTCCCAGCGCTGGCGGGCGAGCTTGAGGGCTCGTTGACCGCGGTGCTGTTACTGTGGGCGTTCACGTATTACCGCGCGGCTTCGCGAGCCTCGCACCAGCTGGCGCGCGCACAGATTGACGCTGCCTCCCGCGACGCGGAGTTGAAGCAGGCGCGACTGCAGCTGTTGCGCGCGCAAGTCGAGCCACACTTCCTGTTCAATACGCTCGCCACCATTCACACCCTGGCGCGGACCGAACGCTCGGCTGCGATCCAGTTGATCGACAATTTCATGCAGTACCTGGCCGCCGCGCTACCGAAGCTGCGTCACGAGGAAAGCGCGCTCGCGGATGAGATGCAGCTGATCGATGCTTATCTGGGGATCTACCAGGTGCGTATGGGAAAGCGGCTGTCGTACGAGATCGCGTTGCCGTCGGAGCTGGCGGCCCTGCGCATCTTGACGATGATCCTGCTGAGCCTGGTCGAAAACGCGCTCAAGCATGGCATCAACCCCGCCATAGAGGGCGGCTTCATCCGTGTCAGTGCAACGCGGGAGAGCTCCGCCCTGGTACTCAGAGTCGCCGACTCCGGCCGCGGCATGCACTCACAACATGGGCAGGGCAGCGGGCTCGCCAATGCGCGCCTGCGTCTGATGATGCGCTACGGCGATGCGGCAAGTCTGTCACTGACACCGGCCGAACCGCGTGGAGTGATCGCAACGGTTCGCATTCCGATGAGCATGGCCGCATGAGACCTGCACACGCATCACTGGCCCGCCTGAGGCGCAGTCTCACGCAAGCCGCGGGACTCTGGCGAAGCGTGCGCAGGGAGCTCACCTGGCGGCGCGTGCTGACCGCGGAGGTGCTGGGGCTTTCCCTCAATGTGCTGCGGTATCTCGACGGCTGGGGAACCACGCAGCACATCGTCGCGAGGACCTGCTTTACGACGGTGGCTCCGTTGCTGCTGGTGATAGCCGCCCTGCTCGCGGCCGAAGTCGTGCGCCGCGGCGCAGCGCCGCTGCGCGCCTACGCGCTGGCACTGGTGGGCGCAGCCTGCGTCAGTGCAGGCCTTCAGTTCCTGCTGCGCCAGGGGCTCGGGATTCATCCCATGACCGGTGGCATCACGTCGACAGCTTTGCAGGAATGGGGCTGGATCGGCTCCGACTTCCAGACCGTCATCCTTCTGGGTGGCATCGGTCTTCTGGCATTTTACAATCACCGCAGCGTCGAGCGGATCCTGCAAAATGTTCGGGCGGTGGAGCTGAAGCGTGTGCGCCTCGAGGACGAGCTGCTCGAGTCGCGGCTGGCGACCGCTCAGGCGCAGGTCGATCCGCGCACGCTGTTTGAGTCGCTGGCAAGAATCAGAAACCTCTTTGCTTGTTCCTCGCCGGAAGCCGATGACGCCCTTGAGGAGCTGATCCAGACGCTGCGCAGCCGGCGCGTCGCAACCGCTGCCGCAGCGCTGCCGGCCGGACTCGGATCATGAGATCTCCCACGGCGGTCATTGCCGAGGACGAGCCGCTGTTGCGGACCGAGATTCGTGAGTTACTGAATGCTTTGTGGCCGCAGTTAGCCATTTGTGGCGAGGCAGACAACGGTGTTGAGGCCCTCCACGCCATAGAGCGCTATTCCCCCGACGTAGTCTTTCTCGACATACACATCCCCGGAGTGAACGGACTGGAGATCGCCGAGCGCTGCAGCGGCCGTGCGCATGTGGTTTTCATCACGGCGTTCGACCAGCATGCCGTGGCCGCCTTCGAGCACGGCGCCCTCGACTACGTCATGAAGCCGCTCAACGCAACTCGCCTGGAACGCACGATCGCGCGACTGCAGGAACGGCTGCAGCAGCCTCCGGCCAACTTACAGGGACTGGCGCAGCTGCTGAGGAAAGCTGCCGTAGGCGAGGATCAGTACATCAAATGGCTCACCGTGCCGCACCTGAACGAGCGGCGCGTGATTGCTGCTGCGGAGATCTGGTACCTGCGGGCCGACACCAAATACACCACGCTCGCCACGCGCGCGAGTACGTTCCTGCTCAACTCGAGCCTCAAGGAAATGAAGGAAAAACTGAACCCGGAAATGTTCTGGCAGATTCACCGCAGCATCATCGTCAACGTCGGCGCCATCGAGACGATCCACCGTTCGTTCCGCGGCTCGCTTGAGCTGAAGCTGAAGGAGCGGACGGAGCTGCTGCCGGTGAGCTCTGCGCACGCGCATCTCTTCCGACAGTTCTAGGACAGGCACGCCAGGGGCAAACCGGCAATCGGGTAGGGGGTGAGCTTACGCTCACTCCCCTCCCACACCACCGTACGTGCGGGTTCCGCATACGGCGGTTCAACGAGCCCCGGACGGAAGCCGTAGCTGCCCTCCGAGAACGTCGGTTCAAACAGCGGCTGCAGAACCTGGTGCATCCCACCTGAACCAGGCCCTTCCTGCCGCTTACTTCACGCACTTACTCGACGACTGGGTGCGGCGGCGGCTGTGGCGGCAGTGGAAGCGACCCCGAGCCCGGCAGCGCCACCTGCGCGCACTGGGACTGGACGCGGAGCGAGCTTGGCGCAGTGCCACGAATGGTCGCGGCGCTTGGTGGAATGCGGGTTGGGGCTGGTCTCACTGTTGCACGAACAGCAGCGACTCCAGTGTGCTCGTTCTGGACCACTCGTTGGTACGCCAGCCACAAG
>Ga0070681_10001075_pt1 | contig 23279 bp, 24 predicted proteins | sample KBSC83BmetaG_FD_65650 | JGI IMG/M metagenome (GOLD analysis project Ga0070681, IMG submission 65650) | Corn rhizosphere microbial communities from Kellogg Biological Station, Michigan, USA - KBS C8-3B metaG | ecosystem: Host-associated > Plants > Roots > Rhizosphere | place: USA: Michigan...
TTCCGTCCACGGCAAAAGCCCCTGGCAAGCATGCCAGGGGCTTGTTACGGGAGCTGAGTACGCTCGTTAGCCCTCGGCCACGTCAGGATCGACCAAGCTACCCGTCCCAGCCAAGCCGAATGCTTCTTGCATCTGACTTGGCAACGGATCGGGGCCATTTTGAGCTATCATTTCTTCACGCCGCCGCTGGAGCTGCGCAAACCGGCCGGTAAAATCGCGAAGGCTATCCAGATCAAGTTCGGTCGTCTGGATGTTCTGGGCGGCTTTGTAACTACCGTCCGGCCAACTCGAGAAGTAATCGGCACGGCGTAAGCTGCCGGTTTTAACGGTGCGCAACGCCTCATACACGTTATCGTCACTAGTGGCATAAAAGCCGTTTTCGAGCACACGGTTGAGGGCTTTCGATTCGACAATGTCCGCTTCAGAAAGCGGAGGAACACTCACCTGAGCGTAAGCGCTGACGCCCTTCCTATCCGGGTCACCCTTGACCCTGCCGAACTTTTCAGCCAACTTCTCATAGCCGGCAGCAGCATCTTCGAGCCAGGCTGTGGCGTGCCTACGGTCTTCCAGGTCTCGCTCCGTAAACTCAAACTTGTCTTCGGCATTCGGTGCAGCCGTTTCGCCGTCATCGCCCTGCAGCGCTCCATGCTCAGCCCAGTTTTCTTCGGCTCCCTCGCCACCAGACATATATAACCGGTTCGCAACCGCTTCGTCGTGGGCGATTTGCTCGTCAGTGCGGGTTTCGCTCGGGCTGACAAATTTGTCGACATCGCCCACCAATGGGTCTTCATTAAGGGGAACTTGGTTATGATTACTCATACGAACGCTCCTTAACTGTTGGGCTACTGTGCAACGTACCTAACCTCATACTGGTCCAGCTCCCAGGCATAGTCAAGAAATATCACCTACGAAAAAAGCCCAACTACGTGTTGAGCTTTTTTCTTTGGTCGGGGTGACAGGACTTGAACCTGCGACCTCACGGCCCCCAGCCGTACGCGCTACCAGCTGCGCTACACCCCGATATAACAGACGTCAGTATAGCGCAGATACGCCTCATTACTCAAATGCTACGTTTAAAGTGCCCTGGCACCACTGCGGCTCCCAGGACACTACGCTCCCACCATAAGCCGCACTACAGCTATTGGATGTACGAATTGTTGTAATGTTGACATGATTGGAGTCAGGCGTGTCCGTCAAGCAATTTTCAGAGCTCATAGAGGTGGATGCCGTCAGCGACGCCCTTAATCACAAGTTTAGGTGTTTTACACAACGTTTCCGAGCGCACGTGAATGAACATGCCATAAAGGATGTCCCACGAACGACAACGATCCGACGCCGTTCCGATACAGCCTGCTCACTCCGCCCAGGGCGAAGAGCTACGGACGGCGTATGAAGCGCTTCCGAGGAGACTCCGCAAACCCCATCAGACAGCTAGAGCACACCCCGAGAAGCGATCGGTCGTGTGAACGAGGAAAGTACCTTTCCGCCGGTTCGTACTAAAAAAGATCCGAAAGCCTTACGACTCTCGGATCTTTTGTACTGGGTGCCAACGTGACTAACCTGAAAAATTCCAGGTGGGCGCCCACACTCACGGACCACGGTCACGTAGGATTAGGACTCCCTAATGATTAGTATTCAGTTAATCATTTGTCGGCGGAAGCACGTTAGTTAGACTAACATGTCCTAGCCCAGCTACCTCGTAGTATAGCGCTTTAGGCTTGCCGTATCCAGTAGCAAAACTTTTAACGGCTACAGATGTTGACTTTTTATCTACAAACCTACCCCTGCTATGGCAACAAGTTAAGCACCATTTGGTTGAGGTTACTTAAAAAGCCACCCAGACCGCCGCCGAGCACCAGGGCGAAGATAATAAAGAATCCGAACGGCTCTATTTGCCTGAGTAAGTCCTGTAGCGCTTCGGGCGCGAAAGCGTACAACACCCGGGAGCCATCAAGCGGCGGGATAGGTATGAGGTTAAACACAAACAAGGCGACGTTTAGTTCCACGAAGAACGACAGTGCCTGATCCAGAAAAGCGCCGAAATCTACGGAACGCAGCAACAATGCCGCCAAGAAAGCCATAGCCAGGTTGCTTAAGGGGCCTGCGAGCGCCAGGATAGCCGCACCATATTCGCCGTAGCGTACCTGGCGCGGATCGAACGGCACCGGCTTAGCGGCTAAGATGGGCGCGTGGAATAGCAGCAGTGTCACGGCCGGCAACAGTATCGTCATGACAGGATCGATGTGATGCAAAGGGTTGAAGCTGACTCGCCCGCTCTCGAAGGCCGTTTCGTCCCCCAGGCGATAACCGGCGTAGGCATGCATGAACTCATGCACGGTAATCGAGATCAACAAACAGACGATTACCACCACCACATTGCTTAAACTGAGACTATCAAACATCCTCACCAGTATAGCAGTCAGCAGCCTTCCTGAGAGCGCTTTTCGCCAGCGCAGCGCAGCAGCATTGACTCTTCCCTGTTATTCCAGTACAATATCCACTTGAATCTAACTAGTAGTTAACAGGAATCGTTATGCAGAAATGTGAACTCACCGGCAAAGGCAAACAGTTTGGCAACAACGTCAGCTTCAGTCAGCGCCACACCAAGAAGGTTTGGAAGCCAAACCTACAGACCAAGACAGTCGTCGTCGATGGCAAAAAGGTTACGCTGAAGATCAGCACTCAGGCTATCCGCACACTGAAGAAGAAGGGCCTGATCGCTAAGTAAGCGACCCCGGCACACAACGAAACCCCGCTCATTCGAGCGGGGTTTTTTGTTGTCCTCGCCCCCTACACCACGGTTACCAAAAACCTCCGCAGGAGTTCCGGCGGAGGTTTTTGATGTTTCTACCGATGTTAGTGTGTTGCTTCGAGCACAACAAGTTGTGTCGTGTCGGTCACTTCCAGAGGTTTAAACTGGAACTTGGCTGTCGTATCCTTCGCTTCCATGCCCATGGTGTGCAGGGCGTCAGAGAGTTCAGCTTGCGGCACTTCGAAATTCAGCTTGGCGTCATTGTAGTGGGTTGGGATGACGATCTTCGGCTCCACCGCCTTGATGAGCTGCAAGGCGCCAGTAGCGTCAAGCGTGTAGCCATTGCCGCCGACCGGCACAAACATGACGTCGACGATGCCGATCGCTTCCAGTTCGGCGTCAGTCAACTTCGGGAATACGTGGCCGGCCACCAGAACCTTTGTATCGCCCCAGGTCACTTTGTACATCGTGGCTGAATCTTTATTCTCTTCATCCATATGAGCGCGGGCCTGCAGACCGAAAATCGACACGTTACTCGCCTCGTACTCACCCGGCATATCGATGACCAGCTTAACCGCCGAACCGACTAAGTCGTGCGCCCCGGTAAACAGACAAATGTCACCGTCACGGGTAACCGACTTACCGCCAAGGCTCGCCAGGTTGTCGTCAATGACAATCCGCGTCTGCCGATTAGAAAGCACCAGACAATTGGCGCCGTAGAATTGCATATCCATTAGTTTGCTCCAGTTTCTTTAGTGGTTAATAGTTTCTAGTTTATAGACGTTTGGAACTATAAACCAAGAACTAGCAACCACCAAACCTTCTTAGCTTAGGAGTTCTGGCTTATCAAGTAGGACTTGCTTCTTGCTGCGCACCACATTGCTCATAAAGCGGTCTTTGATCTGCATACGGTAGGTGAAGTCCTCTAGCGAGAATACGGTGTAGCGCAGATCCTTGCCTTCCTGTTTTTCCAGCTCGGTCACGTACTTGGCAAGAGCGTTCTGGTTGACGTTGCCCACGATCAATACGTCAATACCGGTGCTTTCATCACGTGTGAATTGACCCATAAGCGCAGCAATTTCGACATTACCGAGCGCTTTCAAGTCAGTGGCCTCGTCGGCCGGTAGATCAATAGCCTTGCTGCCAGCGGCCTTCTTGCGCGTCTTGACGCCACCGCCACCGAAAATCTCTTGCAAGGGCGTGAAGAATTCGTACTTCTGGTTCACCTCGTAGTACACCTTGTTGTTGCTGGTGTCGTTGGTAATCAAGCCCACGTTCAACAGGTTGGCCAGCTCGCGGCGCACCGAGTTAATTTGTTCGTCGATTTTGCGGGTAATCTCCCGGACGTAGAACGAACGGTTCGGATTACTATAGAAAAGCTGCAGTAATTTGACTCGTGTTTTGGACCCGAACAGTTGCTCAATCATATCTACATTGTAGCAGACTTTTCAGAAGAGGCCACCGCCGGATTTGTTCAAGAATGTTGTTATAACTTCTACAGCATTACTTCGGTCATCCAGCCAGTGAATACTGGAGTTGCGCTTAAACCATGTCCGCTGCCGCTTCGCTAAATCCATAGTCGACTTGATAATCCGTGCCCGCGTTTCAGCGAGCGTCCGATCGCCCAAGAAGTACTGTCGCCATTCGCGGTAGCCGATACCCTTCATTGGTTCGACCTCCCAACCGTAGCGTTCGGCAAGCTCTTGCACCTCTGCCTCCAGTCCGGCAGCCAACATAGCGTCCACCCGCGCCGTAACGCGTTCTACCAGAACCTCGCGGGAAGTGCGCAAACCCAACACTAATGTGTTCGGGCGCAACTCTTTTTTAGTCGGCCGAGCACCTTCATTCTCTATAACCCGCATAACCCGCCGTTTGTTGCGCAGGTCAATATCGTGTAAGTCAAAGCCGGCCGCAGTCGCGCGTTCAATCAACCGATCAAGCGTTAAAGCGCTTAACTCAGTCCTTAGTTCTGGGCTCGGCGCACCAAGGAAGCCGTAATCATACAGCACGCTATCAATGTACAAACCCGTGCCCCCGACCATGATAGGCAACTTACCATGTGATGTAATTTCAACCACAGCATCTCGCGCCAGCTCTTGAAACTTGACTGCGCTAAAGCCTTTCAGGGGATCAGCTACGTCGAGTAAGTGATGTGAAACCAACATCTTTTCCCGACGGGTCGGCTTAGCAGCACCAATATCAAAGCCTCTGTAGACCGTCCACGAATCGGCACAAATGAGTTCGCCATTGAATCGTTCAGCAAGTTCCAGTGCCAACGCCGATTTCCCACTGGCTGTTTCGCCGACGATAACCACGAGCGGCGGCATCATAGCAACTCCTGCTGGCGCGGCTCCATGCCGGCCGGCCACCAAAGCAGTCCATGCACATCAACCTGCAAGTCAGCCGATACCGTCACTCCTTCCGCCTCGAGCACTTGGCGGTGGCCTTCGCGTCCACCCGGGTAGCCGGCAGCTAAACCGCCCTGCTTATTAACGACCCGTTGCCAGGGCAGATCCGGATCGCCAAAGTGTGCAATGTCGCCAACGATTCTAGCGGCCCGGGCGTTACCGCAGAGCGCTGCCAATTGCCCGTATGTCATCACTCGGCCGCGCGGGATCTGCGCCACTAGCGACTCGACGCGCTCCCGGAAGCCAGGCTCAACAGGATCAGACACCGCTGTGCTCTCCTGATCGGTTTAGCCAGAAAAACCGTCGCCACGCTTCCCTTGCCTCAATATTGTGCGACATTGATTTTTGAGGAGTAGGACGGGTAACGAACCGGCTTTTCAACTCGTTACTTTTGGCGTTCGTCCTGTCAAAAACCCGTTCAAACATACCTACAAACTCGTACGCGCAGTCCGGCTTTTGGCTTCGTTGGCTACGGTCCTCAAGAATTCATCCACCGTATAGCTACGGGGCTCTTCGCCGACAACCAAATCCTTACGGATGCGTGGCATCAACTCGCCGCCGCCGATTTCTTTTTCACCGATAACCACCGTGTACGGAACTTTCCAAATTTCAGCCGAGCGAATCTTCTTACCGACAGACTCATTGCTGTTATCGACCTTAACGCGAAGTCCCAGAGATTTCGCTTTTTTAACTAACTCGGCCACGAATTGAATCGTCGTATCTTCTTGGTTCACGCTAATTAAGCGGATCTGTTCGGGGGCCGTCCAGACCGGGAATTTACCAGCGGTATGTTCAATGTATACGCTCATGAAACGCTCGATCGATCCGAGCAATGCGCAGTGAATCATCACCGGTTGACCCTTGCTACCATCATCACTAGTGTATTCTAGTTCGAAACGTTCTGGCTGAACGAAATCGAGCTGCACAGTAGCTACCTGGTGTTCGCGGCCGATGGCGTCGGTTGCCATGAAGTCGATCTTCGGACCATAAAAAGCCGCTTCACCTGCTTGCTCAAAATAGTCGAGGCCGTTGGCAATCACCGCGTTTTTAAGTTGTTCCTGAGCGCTAACCCATAGTTCCTTGGAACCCAAGTAGGCGTCCGAATCATCTCGGTAACTGAGGCGGACGCGCAGGTTCATGCCAACCGTGCCATAGAGCTCGTTGGCGCAAGCCAACAAGTTGTTGATTTCTGTCTCGATCTGATCAGACCGACAAAAGACGTGGCTATCATCCTGAGTCAGCGAGCGCACGCGATTAAGCCCACCGAGTTCACCAGTCTTTTCATCCCGATAGTCAGTGGTCGTCTCCAGTAATCGCAGCGGCAAATCGCGGTAACTTCGTGGCTGACTCGCGTAAATACGTGTGTGGTGCGGGCAGTTCATCGGCTTCATAACCAGCTCGTCGCTTGTTTCCTGACTCTTCACCAGGAAGAGCTCATCGCCAAACTTCGCCCAGTGACCGCTCTTTTCGTAGAGGTCCTTTTTGGTCATGTGTGGCGTCCAGACCTTTTCGAAGTCATAGCGGCCACGCAGCTCATTACTAAAAGCCGCTAGTTCCTCGCGGATCACGGTACCACGCGGAGTAAACAATGGTAACCCTGAACCGACCAGTTCGCTGAATAAGAACAAATCAAGTTCCTGGCCAAGCTTGCGGTGATCACGTTTTTTAGCTTCCTCGAGCATATCAAGATATTGCCTGAGCTCTTTTGGCGTGGCGAAGGCTACACCGTAAAGGCGCTGCATCTGCGGGTTCCCTTCCTTGCCTCGCCAGTAAGCACCGGCCACCCGCATCAGTTTAAAGGCGCCGACCTTATTGGTCGCCTCAACGTGCGGGCCCCGGCAAAGGTCAGTAAAGTCGCCATTCCGGTAGAAACTCACCCGTTCCACCTTGCTGTCACCTTCGGTCGCCAAGCCCAACTCAGCACTGTCGAGTTCGCTGGCTACAGTGGTCCCCTCGCGCTGCAAGTCGTTCAGCAATTCTTCTTTGTACGGCTGGCCGTATTTACGGGCCCAATCCACCGCTTCGAGTACCGGCATTTCAAAACGCTCAAACGGTTCACCCGCCTTAATAATGTTCTGCATTTCCGCCTCGATACGCGGGAAGTCATCGGCCGATAACTGCTCGTCGCCGAGGTCAACGTCATAGTAAAAGCCATTTTCCACCACCGGCCCGACCCCCAGTTTTACCTCCGGCCAAAGGTGCTGGATGGCGCTCGCCATAATGTGTGCCAGCGAGTGCCGCATGGCGTAGAGTTGATCGGGTTGATTCTGGTCTGGCATATACTTAGGTTTCCGTTATTTAAGAGTTATGAAAAAGAAAAAGACGTGGAACATAGGCACTGCGTATACAAATGCTCATGTCTCACGTCTCGGGCCCGCGGCTACGCGGGTGGTTCCACCGGACTTCCCGGCTGGTTTGAACAGCGGGCGCTCGTGTCAGATTGTTTTACATCTTTCTGTTCGATGAAGCTCAGTGGTTGGTGAAGCCACGTCCTCGCTCAAGGACTACTATACCACCCCCGTCCCATCGGGAAAAGAGCCACCCCAAAATATGCCAGCGGCATATTTTGGAGACACGAGCAAAGCGTCACCCGTGGAAGCCTAGATTTCTCTCATATATAAAACGGCTCAGATGATCTCGCAAATTCATCTGAGCCGTTAGCTTTGGTAAAACCTCTCGGCAAAACCTCGCCTCACATCACTAGTATATGAAACCTAGTACTATTTGGCTAGTACTTTTTTGCATTTCTTTGTCCCCTGCCTGTGGATAATGTGGATAGCCAATTTTGGGCACTTTACACCATACATGATATGTCCTGAAACTAGCCGGATAGTACTTTGCACCAATCCGCCCGCTAGCTGTTATCTGGGTCGCGAAGCGGTATGTGGGGTATGTCGCAAAATGTCATGCTGAGAATTCACTGACCGCTGCCGCGGCCTTTCCATAGCACCGGATACTATTTTGCTTCAAAATTGGTGTTCGTAGGCCTCGAAACATACTGTTTGAGACGCCACCGGCGCGTGATTTCACGCTAACTGGTCACTACCTCTGTTAATTCTTGCTACATAAGAAAAACCACCCCCTGTTACTAGGGATGGTTTTTCTTTGGTGGGCGATAAAGGATTCGAACCTTTCACCTCCACAACGTCAATGTGGCGCTCTAGCCAAATGAGCTAATCACCCATGGAATCGCGTGCGATCATGAGACTTTAGACAATATACAGGATTACCTCTGTTATTGCAAGCGTGAACTTTTACCTCCACCCCTGTTAGTAGCTGAGGCACTGTAGGCCCTACCATTGACAGCGACACCAACCACTGCTAAGATAATGCGGTTAAACGAGGTGTTTTGGTGAGTGCCAAACAACAAGTAAACTCGCTTGCGGGTTTTGAGTTGTTTTATGAGGAACTCCCAGCCGTCAAACGCGTCACGCGCGTTCGTCGAGTGCGGGCTTCATAAGATAACTACCACTGTTTTCGACAAAGACAAAAGTACACCGAAGATCCCAGGGGTCTTCGGTTTTTTAGTTCCCCACAACTCCCCGCAAGTTTTCCACTGGTGAAAACAATAGCGGTATGTCAATATATAGACATGGTTTGCATATACTGTAGCGGATCGACGAAGGTAACCAACTCCCGGCCCCAAAAGCGCCTGCACCAGGTCTGGCGTCGCCGCCAATGTACCCAGTGTCAGGCAATCTTTACGACCAACGAAGCCGTGGACTTCAGCACCAGCCTGGTAGTCCGCCGCCCAGACGGCTCTATGACGCCATTTAGCCGCGATACGTTGTTCGTGAGCGTCTACCGCGCCGTCGGACACCGCGAGCGCTCTGTAGAGGACGCCAGCGCCCTGACAGCCACCATTACCGCTAAACTACTCCATGGCGGCTCTGAGGCGGCTGTCAGCCCGGCAGACATCACTCAGACCGCCTACGAAACGCTTAACCACTTCGACGCCGCCGCGGCCGTCCAGTACCAGGCGTATCACCACTAAACTCGCTACCAAAAAACCGCCGAGATATTCCCGGCGGTTTTTAGATGCTTCCGCGCAGTGCTAACTTTGCAGTTTGGAGCCTTCGGTGGTCTCCACTACGGCGGCTTTTTCAGTTACATCAAATTTCGACATGTAGCGACCGAACATCAAGCGAGTTTGCGAATACAGCGCCGCGAATGAGTTATAGACAATGGTCGTGACTGGTAAGTAGGCCCACTGCAACACCATCCAGACGGTCCGATGATGCTTGTAGCGCGCCGGCTTCGGCGGCAGTGTCTTTAGTGCCAGGAAGATCGTCACAATGGCAGCCGCCAGGGCTACCGTCTGGATGCGCCCCACGATGACCGGCAGCTCTAAGGCGTTAATCACCTTGGGGTGGAACAGTGCCGGAATAAAACCTCCGCCCAGAATCAACAGCGGCCCAACCGCCCAGGTCACATGCCCTTCGAGCAGGCGCCAGGTCTTGGCGAACAAGTCGCCGCGTGGCACTTTATTAGGCTTAAAATAACCCTGGTTAACTACGTACGCCACATCCGAAGCGCCGTACGTCCAGCGGCGCAGCTGCACAAACTGCGCTTTCAGGGTTTTTCTGTAGTTATCGGTTAGCACGGCGTCTTGGCAAATTGGCACGTGCAGCGGATATACCCGGTAATTACCCTCGAACGCAAAGTAGGAGCGCCAGAACTGGTGGCCATCTTCCACTATGGTGCGCACGCTCCAAAAGTCGGTCTGGATCAAGCCGGCCATGGGCTGGGCGTGACTACTGAAATTACGCAGAGCGTGGCCACGCAAGCTGACGACAAGATTGAACAGTGAGTTGCCGGTCGCCAGTACCCGCATCGGCGCTGGAGCGTCCCAGATATTGTTAGTGTACAGCGACACCGGCTGGAAGGAGCTATGCACCGGATCTGGGCAGACCACATAGGTGTAGGTCAGCGCATTCAGGTAATGCTTATCTGGGCGGTTGTCGGAGTCAAGCGTAGTGACCATCACACGCAGCGGATCAATCTTGTGCTCTACCAAGTACTGCTGTAGCTTGCGGCCGGCATGCGTCACATTGCCGCCCTTGCCGACGACTTCGTTCGGAATATTCTTGGGGTGCTTGATGGCCATTGCATCCATGAAGCGACCTTTGTATTCCTGCACGAGCTCACCGGCCAGCGCCTCAGTATCAGCGCCGCCCCGCTCTTCGTAAGCCAGAATAAAGATCACCTTACTCATGTCATAGTCGCTGGCTAGCACCGACTCAATGGTCGGCTGCAAGATGTCACGCGATTCTTTGTAGGTAGCGATGATGATGGCATGAATAACCTCGCTCGGCGGCATAAGCAGCGGCTGTACTTTGGCCCGTTCTAACACGTCGTAGTGCCACTTCGGCCGCTTAACTTGGCGGCTGGCCACTTCGCCCGCTTCCAGCTCGCGTACCATCTGGCGCCACGGCAGCTTCTGGTGGACGCGCATCGTGTGGTAGCCCTGCAGGCCGCGAACGGCACCGGCGATACCGCGGGCGAAGTTAATCAGTAAGTACACGAATACGAACACCGCCGCCACGATGACATTGATCATGCTGAGAATAAACGGCAGCGCCAGCATGAACCAGCTGAGAGCTCCCGGCAAGATTTCAAAAAATCGGTAGCGCTTACCACGCTCTTGTTCCAATGGGATTTCGAGGTCGATCATATTTTACTCGTGTTACTGTTTAGATTTGTTATTTATTGGCGCGATGGCGGTTAGCCGGACATCGCTAGCGCAGTACCAGCAGCGCATTACTCACCACAATCAGGAAAAGCAACAGTGGCATCGTCAGCGACAACACTACCAACGACAGTTCGCGGCGCACTGGATAGGACTTGTAGGCCAGCGTCAGACTGAGACCAAAGATCAAGACGGCCGCCACGACAAAACCAACGATGTCGCGTACCGTACCGGTAGCGTAGCGGTCGATGCCGAGCGAAGCCCGATAAGAGACGATGTAATTGCTTGTGCCCTGCCCACTGCCGAGCTTGAGGAGGATCAGGACAACGGCCGCCAGGGTCAAAAAGGCCAAGCCGCTTACCAGCAGCAGCGCCGTTCTATCTTGCAAAAAGTGCTTATGTGTCGCCATTAGTTCGATGTCTATTGTATCAGAATGCGTGGAGGCGCGCCTCCAGCAAAAAGTTCTAAGAAGTGGTGCGGGTAAGGAGAGTCGAACTCCTGTCTCAACCTTGGGAAGGTCACATAATGGCCGTTATACGATACCCGCATGCCAGGGATTCGCGGGATATGACCTTCGGTCATGCGTCTTCGCGCCATGCTCGGAGTGAACTCCTACGCGCGGCACTTGCCTTCAAACCTATCAGTTCGCCCGTTCGTCTAGTTGCAGAACATGCCTTCATGACTAAAGCCAGAAAGACATGTTCTGGAGCCACCTGCCGGGATCGAACCGGCGACCTACGCGTTACGAGTGCGTCGCTCTACCAACTGAGCTAAGGTGGCATGGTTGTCTACTTCCCGCGCCGACCGCACCATTATACAAGCAACCCGCCCCAACTTACAACAGAGGCGCGACTAGGGTACAATGTGGGCGAAGCTAAGAGGAGTTAGCAGTGTATGTTTAAGGATTTTCGAAAGTTTATTCTCCGCGGCAACGTCGTTGATCTGGCCGTTGCGGTCGTTATCGGCGGTGCTTTTGGTACCATCGTAACCTCGCTGGTAAAGGACCTGGTTACGCCGCTCATCGCCGCCATTGGCGGCCAGCCCAACTTTTCGGGCCTCACGTTCACCGTCCATGGCAGCAAGTTCATGTATGGAGATTTCATAAACGCCGTGGTGTCGTTTTTAATCATTGCCACAGTCGTCTTCTTCTGCGTAGTGCAGCCGTTGAACAAACTGATGTCGCATTTAAAGCCCACCGACGATGTTGAACGGCCAGCCGAGCGTTCCTGCCCGGAGTGCTTGAGTGCCATCCCAGCTGCCGCTTCTCGCTGCAAATTCTGCACCACCGAACTGATGCCAGCCAAGCCGAAGCCCAAATCACTCAAGGCACTTAAGAAGAAATAGGTTCAACCGCCCCACTGGGCTCGACACTGGTGCGAATGCCGAGTAAAGAAATGATACCGCCGACAACCAAAAGCGCTGCCACGGTCATCAGCACACGCCGATAGCCAGCAAGAGTAAGCTGCGAGCCGGTAATAACACCGACGGAGGCTACCGCCACCAGGCCGGCGACCCGTGCGACTGCATTGTTCACGGCTGACGCAACACCGGCGTGCCGCGCCTCAATGTCACCGAGCACCGCCGACGTCAATGGTGCTACTGTGATCGAGAGGCCGAGCCCGAATACAATTATGCCAGGCAGCAGCTCGGTGAAATAGCGTACCGGCAGCTGTAGCCGCAGCATGAGCAAGAAACCGACCGCCGCAGTCATGGGCCCCAGCGCCATGAACAGCCGTGGGCCGTAGCGACCAGCGAGTGCCCCAAAGCGCGACGACAAAAAGAACATGAGTATCGTTACCGGCAGCATGGCGAAGCCTGCCGCCAGCGCGCTATAACCACCGACCTGCTGGAGTGTAATGGTAATAATGAACGACGACACGGCCAGACCAGCATAAATGGCCAAAGTCGCCAGGTTACCCACCGAAAAGTTGCGCACCCTAAAAAGCGATAGTGGCAACATCGGCTGTGAAGCCCGCCACTCGAACACAATAAAGAGCCCGAGGGCGATCAGGCCGAAGAGCAGCGACCCATAAATCAGGGGGTCGCCCCAGCTGCGCATCGGTTGCTCAATCAGCGCGAACACCGGTGCGCCGAGCCCAAGCGCACACAAAATTGCACCCGGCAGGTCCACCTGCACCCCCTGAGTAGTTTGCTCGACAAGTTCGAGACGCATCAGCAGCCAAACCGTCACGGCAATCGGTAGGACGTTGATAGCGAATATCCACCGCCACGACCCAGCGGCCAGTATCAGCCCACCGAGCAGTGGGCCCAGGACTGCCGACACACTGAACCAGGCCGTCCAGATGCCGATCGCCCTTCCCTGGGCCGCCCCCTTGAAAGTCGAGATAATGATTGCCAGTGAGCTCGGCACCAACAGCGCGCCGCCCACACCTTGCAAGGCGCGGGCGATTTCCAGGAACAACCCGTTTGGCGCTACGGCGCAAAGTAGTGACGCCACCCCAAACCACAGCAGCCCAACCAACAAGATGCGCTTTCTACCGAACAAATCCGACAGCGAACCAGCCACCAGTATCAGTGCACCGAGCGTTAACAGATACGCATCGACTACCCACTGCTGGATAGCTAGGCCGCCGTGCAGTTCCCGAGCGATGGTCGGCAGTGCTACATTGACGATAAAACCATCTATCCCCGCCACCGCCGAAGCCAGGATACTCACAATCAGTACTAATTTTTGCTGCCGTGTCATACCTTTGTAAGTATGGAGTACTCGCCCGCGTAATCAAACTCCCCCTGAGATTTTCCAAGGGGGAGTTTTATATCGCTTGTGCGCGTCACCTACAGATTCGGCGCCTTGCGGCCGGCACCACGCTGTGAAATCTTGACGCGCGAGACCTGTTGCTTACCTTGCGGTGTCAGGTCCTGAGGAGCGGCCGGCTGACCGTCTTCGCGCAAGCGAATGGTACGCTTACCGAAGCCTTGCGGTTCGGCAAAGCTGCTGTTGAATGACGGAGCGTTACGATAGCGGCCGGGGCCACGCTGTGAACGAGTTACCGCCATACTGGTGTAGGCGCCACCATCGGAAACCTGCAGCATCTTACACATTTCAGTGAAGCTTTCTATCTGCGCATCCGAGACTTCCTCACCTCCGTTGAATTCACGGAGCGTCCTAACGGCAAATTCCTGCATGGCTTTCTCTGCAGGCTCACCTTCCCTGCGGATAGCAGTTCGGAAAGCCAGCTCTTCGCCGTCGCCGATCATAGCGATCAGCAAATTCTTCATCTTGTCTTCGACGCCGAGCTTGGTCAAGAAGTCGTCAGCCTGAACGACGTTGTACTGTTTCTGATTGTGCTTGTCGCCGTTGGCGGCGGCAATCGGTTTACCAACGTCGTGGCTCAAGATAGCCAGGCGCATCGGCGCGATCAGCTCAACCGGCACTTTATCGGCAAAGCTTTCGTCGAAGTTACGCAGTACGGTCTCGGTGTGTTCAGCCAGCGTAAAGCCTTCCCAGTTGCCGGCATCACCGTCAAAGATTTTGTCATACCCTTCTACCTGCTTGGCGGCGTCGACTAACTTTTGTGGTTTCGCATGAGGGTCAGTAAGCAGGCGCAACAACGGATGCTGTTCGCTGACCCGTTCGCTCACCGCCACTTGACTCAGTTCCGCAGCCAAACCGCCGAGCTTCTGCCAGATACCTGCCCGCTCAGCTTGTAGGCCCGTTTCGGTGCTCGTTTTTTCAAGGTCAAGTAACGAAACGGAAACGATATCACGCCCAAGTGTTGCCGAACTGATGTTCTGCTTCACCCCGAAGATGTGTGCATTGCGCAAATAGCGCTGCACGTATTCAAGGTTGATCGGCACCTTTTGCTTCTCGCCGTTCACGTCCAGTTCGTCAACAGAAATGTCTTCCTTGCTCTTCAACAGCGAGTGAATCAGATAGGACGGACGCACCCGGGAAATCTGACCCGCATTGTAGGCGCTGACGAACTGCAAAGCAGTCTGCTCGCTCACGGCAGCCTCTTTGGCAAGTTGCGAGACGTCGCTGTCGGCTATCACGAAATTACCGCGCTGGCGGACCGCGTTAGCGAGCGGCGCAGTGGCGTGGCGGTCATTAAAACTAAGCGGTGAGCCTTCGGTGATAGGGGTTTGCCTGAAGAGCGTCTCTAGGGCTGCTTCATAACGTTTGGCATCTGCTTCACTGAGCGTGGAAGCGTCAAACCCAAAGTCTAATACCGTAGCATCGCTATCAGCGGCTACAATGTTGTGAATTTCTGGGCGGATGCCAGCTATAGCTTGCTGCCAGATGGCCCGCTTCTCTTCATCAGGAGTTTCTTCCTCTAGGCGTCGGGCTTCCTGCAGCGGCCTCAGATCGTCAAACGTCTTCGGCTTGAGCCGGCCGTTTTCATCGAGCATATGTGGGTAATACCGCTTGGATTCAGAAGCCAAGCCGTCATACCACGCTTGGTGCTTCTGGTTTGCACGGTCCAGCCAAGCCTGTTTTTCTTCAGGGCTATAGTTCTCCACACGGTCCATGAATGTTTGACGCAGTTTTGCGCCGCCGATTTCTCGGGCGCGCTGTGTGGAGAAGTCTTCAGCCACTACCTTTTCGCCGGTGTACAGTGACGGACGGTTGTTGACGTTATTGTTACCGCTATCGTTGCTGCCGTTCGCAAAACCAGGATCAATCTCCCAATCCGCTGCGTCAGCAAAGCCTACCCGGCCATGAAACGTTTCGACTTCACTTAAGGGGGTGAGCATGCCCAGCTCGGTTAACGTATGAATGGCGCGGTATTTCTCGGCGTCCTCAACGCTGCGTGAGTGTTCATCCCGAGTTTGTAGCTGTTCTGGCATGACTTTGTAACTTTCCTTGCTTTTGTTTTTGGTGGTTTGCCTAAATATTAGCATAAGCTTGATGAAAAGTCAATTAACTGTATGCGCAGTTCTCTGTCTCGTGAGCGGGGATTTCGACATTGTGACGTGCTGCTTGTCACACCGGGGACGCAGCTATCAGGACGGAAAAGTGCGATAAAAATATGAACGCTAACTCGTAGCGCATGTCGTGCCAATCAGGTACCGTCTCTGGCGTGATTCTTAGGCTTTATACAGCAAAGTCCCGCGAGGGAGGGTCCGACCGCCCTCGCGTGGAGGCCTAGCCAGCTGGATGTGCCACACGCCTGACATAGCCCTGGGTACGCTTTGGGAATAGGACCGCTTCTTCAACTATGGTACCGAGATGACCGAAGTTACCGCGCTCCAATAGCTGCAAATCGTTGCCCGCCGCCTGCTGCTTTTCAACCTCGGCGCGGACGTCTTCGGGATCAATCAGCTTGTCGCGCGTGGGCAGCACCATAAGCGCATGCTTGCCGCGCAACAGTGCCGGCTCGGTGTACATATTGACATCTTGCCAAATACTGGCCAGTTCATCGTAGGCTTGCGGCCAGACTTTTGGCCCGTACAGCCGCTGCGCAACCTTGACGATATCTCCACCGGTTATGAGTACTGCCGTGTCGTACAGCTTGGAGCGGCGAAGCACGTTTACCGACATGAGCGCACCAAGGCTGACGCCCACCAGCAGCACCGGTCGGTTAAGCTCTCGTTGCCGAGCCTCGGCCAGAGTTACTACTTCGTGGGTCAGTGCCGGCAACAACTCGGGGTCGCCCTTACTAAGCACGTCTTCCGAAAAGTCCAGGGCGCGCACATTGTAGCCGTCCCTATTGAGCACGCTGATCAACCGCTTGAGCTGCCAGATGCTGCCGCCAAAGCCGCAGAGCACAAAGGCGTGCTTATCCGATGGTCGCTTGCTCGGATAGTCTTTGCTGTTTCGTATTAATGAGGACATGACTTAGATTGTAGCAAAACCGTGCAATACTTCCGTGACCCCAGGCTGGCCCGCTAGCTAGAACGTCAGTTTAAAGATAAAAATAAAGTAGAGCGCTGCGGCAACCAGTGCCACCATCAGCAAAGATAAAACTAAGGCCGACATTAGTATGAATCCGCTCTTACGCTGCCGATACTGGCGCCACTGCATGGTCGCCACACTCCCACACAGCACAGCCAAAGACGCCAAAAGAATTGCCATGTTCCAACTATACCGTACGCAACTCCAGCCAAAAAAACACTGCTGCCTGCCCTTCCGCTAAAAGCCCTTCAAAGAAGGAGGCCAAGCCTAGCGACGTGGGTCTTTGCCTTGAACTGATTAGACCAAGCACACACTTATCTCGCCTACGGCCATCGCTCTAGCGTTTGCTGTGCGCACATAAAGCGATACCAAATAATTCACTGACTTTAACAATGTTTACGAACAATGGACGCTTGGCAAATTTGAACCGTCCGAAAGCGTGCTGACCCAACGCGCCACACCCCACGCTTCGAATAAAAAACTGGTGAGCCACACAAACAAAAAACGCCACCGCTAAGTGACGTGCTTTGTGTGGCGGACCCGACCGGATTTGAACCGGCGATCTCCTCCGTGACAGGGAGGCGTGATAACCACTTCACTACGGATCCGTATTTTGTCTTATTTCGCGAAGTTGCTCCGCAAAAAGTAACAGGGGTAAGTGTACCAAGAGACGGGAGGAATTGCAATCCTTTCCTCAGAATTTAAATTTAAGCCTGGATCAGAGAGGCAATGCTTACAAGCCGGTTACGCTACGGCGTGCTATGATGAGCCAATGAAAGTCCCCTTCTCTTTTCGAAAAGCTCTAGCCGCCGGCAAGAAACCACGCAAACTGCAGTCACGCCGCTTTAATACGTTGGTCGCCACTATCCAGAAGCGCCAGAACACCACCGGCTTCCGTCTACTGGTGCTGGCCATACCGGCTGTCATCTTACTGCTAGTGCTCGGGGGTAGCTGGTACGCCAACCAGCGCACAAACGGTTACACCGTGCGCTCGTTTCAAGGTACTGGTTTCCGCTACAGCCTGAAGGTCAGCAAAAGCACCACCGAAACCACTGTCAGCGGTAGCAAGGTATTAAAGACCAAGGATCCAGGCAGCGGCCAGACAGCCTACGTCTATGTAGGCAAACCGAGCGAGACCGGTGCGGACTGCGCAGCGGACAGCAACACGCAGGTAGTAGCTGCCGAAGTCGTTGAGGGACAACCGCACAACGTTTGCGCCGTAAAATCACTCCACCTGTACGCCATGAGCTTTACGCATCACGGCAGCTGGTATTTCATTACCGTCTTCACCAACACCAGGGGCGCTGCCCTCGACGAAAACACGGTCCGCACCATTATGCGCTCGGTGCATGTTGACGATCAGCAGACGGTCAAAACTTAAGAGTACTCGTTTGCCTGGCCGGGCTTAGCTATAAAACTCGTTACTGTTTGTGGTTGCACGGCGGTCTATAGTGGCACGGGTGCGAGAGTTCGAGTGGCTACCCACTTAAGCGAGCTCGAAGCACTTTGACAAGCAGACAATTGAGACCCTTCTTATGTCACAGGATGAGCCACTGCGTTACGGCCTAAGCGGCCGCCGCCCGCTGGCTCATCCTGTGTGTAAAGGCTGCACACAGCTACCCTAGGAGGGAGCAGAGCATGCACGAAAGTAAGGCTACGCTGAGCTATTCGTTCGGCGACATCAAGGCCAAGGTCGGTGTCGATGGCAAGATCGACCGTCCGACGCAGCTGGCCGACCACGTACTGTCTACCCTGGTGACCATGAGTGGCATCGAGGTCGTCCAGTACGGCATCTCGGACCAGCAGCGCGAGGAGGACTCCCTCTACCAGCACTGCGTCAGCAACGTCGAGTTCGGCGAGATCAGCCTGACAGTCGAGTTGGAGTTCACCCTGAAGCAGCACATGCCAAAGCGGACCCTGAACACCATCGTCTTCTCTGGCATCCTGCCCAAGGTCTGGGAAACTGTCGGCCTCTACCTCGGCGACAGCCAGATGCTGACCAGCCCGGCCGCCCCGCTGGCGCAGCGCTCCCACCGTGAGGTGCTGCACAGCATCGACAGCGCCCTGCTCGGTACTACGGCCAGCCCGTACGAAACGGAGGGCGTCCTGTCGTCCGACCCGTCCCGTCAGCGTCAGCTCACCACAGCGACGCACTGACCTGATCTCGTCCACCCGTACGCCCCTACAGCTCCACGGTTGCGACAAGCAGCGGTTTGCGCGTATATCACGTGCCGCCTCTTCTCACTCTTGTCTGCTTGTCGCTTCCCGGCTTGCTTCAATAACAACGCCCGTCTGAACACTCTCAGGCGGGCGTTTTTTGCTAGTTCGGCGTTCAGTCTACTTTGATGTATGTGTGACGAGCGTGGTGCTTTTCGTACTGCGCAACGTAGGTGTCGATGGGCTTGAGGTTAAACGAGATGTGTGCCGCCTGCAGCTTGCCGTTGTTCGTGCCGGTAAGCTTTACGATCTCGAGTGTGTCGCCCGCCTCGATTACGCCGGACACCTGCCCCACTTTCATGGTTTTAAGCTGACGCACCACGGCGGGCGGCACGTCGGTGCTCGCGGCGGTTATTGCGGTGTTGGCATATTGACCGCCGCTGACTTTATCTGGAGCATCGGAGCTCTGCTTAGCCGTGGCGGCGAAATCCGCCCCGCCCTGCAGCGTCTGCAGCACGCTGGCCGCCCGGGCTTGGGTAGCCGTATCGAGCTTGGCAGCGACCTTTTGGGCGAGCAGCTCTTGCTTGACCTCCCGCTTCAGATCGTCAATCGTCCAACCAAAGAATTTATTGGTCACATCGGCTAGTTCCTGATCGCTCGATTGGTTCTGAGCCCGGAGCGCACTGAGCTCGTCGTTCAGATCGCCGCTACTTACTGAGACATGATGTTGGTCGGCCAGCTGCTTCACGTAGGCTGCCTCAACCACTTGATTCATAGCCCGCGGTTTGTAGCTGGCCAACTGATCTTTGCCGGACTTACTGTTAAAGTCGACCCGTTGCTGCGACTGGTAATAGTGCTCATAGCGACGGAGCTCGAACAGGTAATTTTCGTACGTTACGAAGTGGCCGCCAGCCTTGGCGACCGGGAACGGCAGCACCTGTGTCACGCGGTAAATGAAGCCTGAGGACGATTGGAACTTATAGAGCGCCAGGCTGGAGTACACAAAGAACGCGACAATGGCGACAATGCTCAGGCCCGTCGAGATGATGACGATACGGTGCTTGGAGTGCTGCAGCGGGTACTTATACTTGCGGGCGCCCTTCAACACGTCCTCGCGGTGCTCGGCCACCGTTTCGTTAGTAATCCGCGGAATGTTCTCGAACGCCTCTTGGATACGCTCTTCGCCCTTAACTTTCTTGAAACGTTTCGGTACGGGCGGGATGACCGTGCGCAGACGTTCGGTCGTAGTTTTCTTAGGTAATTGCTTATTCATACGTTAGTTTTGCAGAGCCGCTGAAGCGTCAGTCACCGCCACGCCCTCTTTCCGCAAGATCTCAAGCATACGCTTTTGAATCTTCTGCGGATGGTGGAGGTAGTGTATAACCAGATCTCCCACGATTGTCTGCATCATTATTGTACCAAATCCGAGCAGCGTTTCCTGCAGGCCGGCTACTTCATAGTTCACCATTTGGATTTGAGAAAGACCCATATCGACCACACTACGGTGGAAGAAGCCTTTCTGAGTGATCTGAATGAACCGCTGGTCAGTGACAATGAAAACGCTGTAGTACCAGCTCATCCAGGCCGGAAAAAACAGCAACGCCGAGATGGCGATGCTGGCCACGAAGCTCAGGTAAAAGAACGTCATGCTTGGCGGGCTCGCAGCATGCACATACGTTAAGATCAGCGTATACAGTGGGCCGACCAGCAGACCGACCGACCCCCAAATGAGGCCTTTGCGCATCACGATAGGATGCTTTCGAAATACGTAGAGCACCGCTTCGTCATCGAACTGGTCTGGAAAATATTTGACCGCAGTCGCCTGCCCTTTTGCCATTTTAGTTTCTCCTCCACACGTCGCGGAATTCACTACCTATCATACGCATTGATTGTATCAGGAATTAAAGATCCTGAAGATGGCCACCAGCGCCACCGCCGCCCAGACAATGTTTAAGACGACTGGTTGCGTATCTTTTTTAAAGTAAGCTTCATACATAATGCCGAGTGCGCCACTGAGGTTGAGAAATTGATACGGCAGACTATCGGCCGTCAGCGCCTTGAAGTTCAGCAACGTATAGGCCAGCAATATAGCCAGCACGCCATACCACCCAAGCACGTTCTTTAGTTCGCTGCCCGATTGTTTGGTTGTAGTTTTCTGAGTTGCCATCTTGCTCACAGTATACTCTACCCTCCTTATGCTTTTACGGAGTTCTGTGGCGAAGTGAGTTTACCGACAGCCAGACCGATTACCACGCTACATACTGCCCTGTATAGCGGAGGACAGCACATGGATATGAGATTGGAAGCCGTCGTTTTGCCCGTAACGGACGCTGATCGGGCGAAGACGTTCTATGAACAGCTCGGTTGGCGCCAGGACGCCGATATTAAGGCGGGCGAGGGTTACCGCGTCATTCAGTTCACACCACCCGGCTCGGCGTGTTCCATCATTTTCGGCACAGGCGTTACCGAAGCGCTTCCCGGCTCAGTCCAGGACGTGGTGTTGGCGGTCGTCAGCATTGAGCAAGCGCGGCAAGAACTTTTACAGCGTGGTGTGGCGGTGGGGGAGATATTTCATGGCGGGATTTACGGCAACCGGGGGCGACTTCCCGGCCCCGACCCAGACCGGAAAAGCTATGCTTCATTGGCTGCCTTCAACGACCCCGACGGCAACGGCTGGCTATTGCAGGAAATAACTGACCGCCTACCTGGCCGGTAAGGCGCCTGGCAATGAGCATTCACTATAGTTCCGCCCAAGATTTAGCCGCCGCTCTGCGCCGCGCAGAGTCAGCCCATGGCGCCTACGAAAAGACGCTCGGACACCGGGACGACGATTGGCCTAGCTGGTACGCCGCCTACATGGAACGTGAGCAATCCGATAAATAAAAGAGCGCCCGTTAGGGGGCGCTCTTGAAACCAAGTCTATCGTGGTGCCCCCAAACGGATTCGAACCGCTAGCTTCTCCTTAGGACGGAGTTGTTTTATCCATTGAACTATGGGGGCGAGTGAGCAGACTGGTACCTGCATGCAGTGTACCAGTCTTGCGAACGAACCTTCACCCGCTACAGGCAGATGGGGGGCAAAATGCCCGGTTGGGCATTTTGGTAGGCTCGAACGAAGTGTCGTCCTACTAGGACTTCAGCTTTTAGAGGCAGGAGCAACGCGTCGTTGCCCCTGCTCGTTCTCCTACATCTGAAAAGTGCTTTGAACAATTTTATTGTTCAAATTTATATCTGTTACTGTCTATTTTCGAGGCTGTGTGAAGAACTCATGTACCGCTTCGTAGTCAAACATTTCACTGTCTGAGAACCAGTGCGGAATCTCCTGCGCGGCTTCCGTAGCGTCGGCGGAAGCGTGAATAACATTTGACACACTGCGGCCGCTTTCGTTGGCTTGGCCGTAGCTGACATGCGCGTAGTCGCCGCGGATAGTACCCGGCTGAGCACTCTTTGGTTCGGTCGGGCCGACCATCTTGCGGACGGTTTCGACAGCGTCGACACCCTCCAGCACCATAGCGACCACCGGACCATGCAGCATAGCCTTCATTTGTGAATCAAAGATGTCATCACCCTTGCGGCTCTTCAGCGTACCGATACCTTCGTAATGCTGGAAGTAGTGGTCGTAATCTGGCTGCAGCATTTTGGCGCCGACAATCTTCAGGCCGACTTTTTCGAAGCGGGCCAGAACTTCACCGACGATACCGCGCATCACGGCATCTGGCTTAAATACGATGAGTGTTCGTTCCATGTGGACTATTGTTCCTTGTTTAATTTAGGCCCATTGTAACAGATGAGACAATGCCGTTCCACCTCAGTCATTCGGACGGTCATGGCTCCCGAAAATGCTACAATAAGCACATGCGTTTCTCTAAGGCAAAAACAGACTTTTTAGAGTATCTGGAAATCGAGCAAAACCGCTCACAAAAAACCATTGCCAATTATGACCACTACCTCACCCGGCTGAGCGATTACGCCGGAGACTTGAGCGTGGCAGACATCGACCAGGAGCTAATCCGCAAGTGGCGCCTGTGGCTCAATCGCCTCGGCACAAACACGAGCGACGAACTCGGCAAAACTACTCAAAATTACCATTTGATTGCCCTCAGAAGCTTCTTAAAGTTTTGCGGCAAACGCAACATACCGGCGCTCAGCCCCGACAAGATAGAACTCGCCCGCGTCAAACGCAAACAGGTCACCTGGCTGACGGAGGATGAACTGGAACGCATTTTCGCCCAGCCCGACACTGCAAAATTGGCCGGTATGCGCGACCGGGCAATCTTGGAACTGCTGTTCAGCTCCGGTCTGCGCGTGAGCGAGTTGGTCAGTCTGGACCGCGACCATATCAACCTGAAACGCCGCGAGTTCATGGTACGTGGTAAGGGCGAAAAGGATCGGCCGATCTTCATTAGCGCCGAAGCGG